>LWDU01032018.1_pt1 | contig 67242 bp, 59 predicted proteins | sample 727161 | NCBI WGS metagenome assembly LWDU01 (sample SAMN04566230, study PRJNA314399) | hydrothermal vent metagenome | isolation source: deep sea hydrothermal plume seawater | place: Mexico: Gulf of California, Guaymas Basin | collected 2004-07-11 | reverse complement strand
AAGATGAATTATGGGGTCTCAACTTGACAAAGCCTACTTGTGAAGAAGAATTTGAGGTATTGCCACCATCAGGTGGATTAACTACCTTACCTGGGGAATCTTTTTTCTTTGCCATGAAATCAACTGAGGAATGCCAACCTCAAGTTTCCATTAACAGTAATGACGGTCGAAGTATTGCCATCATTGACTCAACCACAGGGGTCAAGGGGGAGACCTGGAAACAAGTTGAATTATCATTCAATCGTCAAGTTTCTGCGGGCAAATTCGGTCTACTTACAGGCTTCATTGGTTGCGGAAATACGACTTGGGATATTGCAACTCCTTGGTCCACCCACTTCAACCGAGTATTGCCAAGCCTGACACAAGCCGATGTTTCAACCAGTAAATCCACCGATATTTCCATCGAATTAGAGATCGAGGGTGATGGTAGTAGAACAGTGGAATTATTCGTCGAAGGCCCTCTCTCAAGAGTGGCTACTATTCAAGAAAGTGCAGTCATACAAGAAGGCTCATCAATCACCCTAACAGTGGAACCAAACGGTCTTCTAACACCTGGAATGCTGGCAAGGGGAGAAGTCATCATCGTTGATGACTTGGGTAAGGTAGAGAGAGTAGATGTTGAAGTTACAGGAGAAGCGATTGCTGGAACAGCAGATGTAATCAGAACATTCCGTGACCCAGCCAGCCTAACCCTAATCGTTTGTCTCTTAGTGGCTCTTTGGGTGGTTCTTGGAATCGAGAAGAAGCAGAAAATCATTCCTCTACAGCCTGTGGCAGTTTCGAGTGTTGATGATTTTCTGAACCCGACAAATGCCTTATTTTCAGCGCCCCAAGAGGACCCTTTCAATAGACAGGAATGATGCACCATCAGGGCTTTGTTGAATGCAAACCCATTTTTTGTTAACACCCGCTGATAAGCGAGCACGTAAGCAGGCTTCTTCCCAAGAACGAGGCATTTCGGACTCAATTGACATCAACCAAGGGGCATGGACTTTTGAGATATCATCATCATAAACTCTCCATTTGCAACCATATTTGAAACCAGGCCTTGCAAGAAGTCCACGCTCTAATAATTCATTGAGTAGATAAGCATCACCAGCATGTTCAGTCCCTTGTAGGTAATTTTCCAACCATTTTTTCTCGGTACTGTCTAGGCTAATTCCTCCGGCTTGAGGTACTCCAATATTTGGTAATGGCCAATTTTCATATTGGATGAAACTGTCCACTTTCCCACCCAAGACTGGTATTTGTATTTCAGAAGGTGGTATTAATTTGCCGCGAGGGTCTGGTGATGATAAGTGATAGATTGTTGAATCATATTCAGAATCGACAACCACAACTTCTGCCCTTTGACCTATTTTTTCCACTTCCCTTACCCATGATTGTAGGTCAACTAAATCCAAGTCGTCGGAGGAGATGAACCAGCGTACTTGTGAAACGGGTAGGTCTTTTGAGGGGTGAGAGGTTCTCTCCCACCTCATACCCCATGTTTTTGCACATCGAAGGTTTTCATGAGGTGAATCTTCAACACAAATAGACAATATTTCCCCCCCAGAACGAACCGCCTCAATAGCCACAGCCTCATGCAAGATTCTTTGATTTGAAGCAAGCATCTCTGTCATGAAGTTTTTTGGTAGTGCCAAGTTTCGATGCCAATGACAAAACAGGGCTTCAGCAGGTGAAAGCAGCACAGAACCGCCTTTGATGGTTTTTCCAAGGGCTGATTTTTGCCAAAGGCGACTTGAGATTGGAGGTTCGACTCTCCACCCACCCTCTTCTGCAATGAGAACATCTCGCATGTCTTCATTTTCTAAAATAGGACGATTTCCACGCTGGCGTCCTACGGGATGGCTGCCCTTTTCCGTTGCCATTAATCGGGGGCGACAGGTAACTCACCATCAATCCCACGCAACCGCATCTCTGAAGTGCTCGATGCTTTGTGGCCATGACGGTGGAAGCATGGTTAGTGGCCAACTTGGTGTTTTGACGGTTGAAGAGAGGGTCTTGATTCACCTTTCCGACAAGCATCTGAAAGACGGAGGATGGGAGGCTCCACCAGAGAATACTCAAGCCGGTATATCGAGTGCTGTATTCATCCAAAGAAAGCACCTGCCAAGGACTTTGAAGCGGATGATTGACTCAGAAGACATAGAACAGGATAATCGTCACGTCGATGGTGCGAAGCAACGCCGGCGAGTCTACATGCTGACCGCTAAGGGAAAAGAGCGGAGTCAAGAAATACGTAGCAGAGTTCTCAATCTAGAAGTTACGACAGATGGCGAGCCTTCCCCCCTCAGTCAGTTTGTGGATGACAGAGATTTACTCACCTTATTATCGCATGTTGATGAGAATTTAAATTGGCATCCAGAACCGCTGGTTGTACCAATTTCTGAAGCAAAAGGCAGTCTTGGAATGGAAGGGAAAATTAGTGAGGCTTTAGTTAAGGCAGTTTTCGAGAGAGCTTGGAGAGATGGGAGTCTGTCAGAAGCAGAAAGAGGGATAGTTGAAGAAATTGTAACCTTCATTGGCATGAGTCCTGAAAGAGTTACAAGAATCGAACAAGATGCCCTCAATAGCCTCACCGAAAGCAAAGGTCCTGACCGAGAAAACATCTACCGAGATTTATTGGAACAGGCACTTGAGGATGGAGAAATAATCGAGGAAGAACAAGTGATGTTGGAAACCCTACGTAAAACTCTAGATATTAGTTTGGAAGTACATGGAAGGCTAGTTGGACAAGTTATTGCACATGCTGAATTACTTGATGGCTTAGAAGCCAATATACATCCTTACGTTGATGCGGTTCGAACTGCTCTGGAGGATGGAGTTATCAGTTTGGATGAGGATGCAATTCTATCAAGCCTGCGCCGCAGCCTATCCATCCCAACTGAGATTCATGTTGCAATCGCCACCAGTATTCGGGACAACATGAAATGACTCCCCCTTTTCGATAGGCTGAGGGAAGCACATGGACGAGGGCGATTGGGGCATCCATGATGGTCTACAGAATACTCGTCGACGTGTCGAGAATATGGCCCCAAGTTTGGTCGTCCTTGTTGGAGACGTTATGCTAGACCGCTTCATTTATGGCTATGCGAATAACCTCAATCCAAGAGCACCAGTGCCCGTTCTCAAGGAAACTCAGCGTGAACAAGGAGCAGGAGCAGCAGCCCATGTGGCTAGGGGACTTACATCTCTGCAACACAAAGTTTCCATTTTCGGTGTAGTTGGTGATGATGAAGCGGGGGCTGATGTTATCGATGCACTTGAAGAAGCAGGAATCAAATCCGACGGTGTTGCAGTTCTTGAGAATTGGAGAACCACGGTAAAGACCCGATTCATCGCCAGTAGAGAAAGCCTGATTGCCAATAAGCAAATGATGCTACGAGTCGATGAAGAAGCACTCGAAGATGTGTCAAGCGAAGTTGCAGAATTATTAGCCAATCAAGCATCGGAATTATTACCAAAAGCCGGCGCCTTAGTCATCTCAGATTACGGAAAAGGTGTTGTTAATGATGCAACTGCAGAATCTCTCATCCAACAAGCAAAGGCAGCCAAAGTCCCAGTTATTTGTGATCCTAAATTGACAGGCTTACACCGCACCAAAGGTGCAGACGTGGTTATCTTCGAATCAAGAGGATTGGAACTAATGCGTAGGCGTCTGTCAAAATCAACCGAGGATGATGCTGCTTGGGAATTGGTAGAGGAACATGGTTGGGATTCCCTCTTGGTATTAGGCGGCCAAAATGGAGTTGACCTTTACAAATCTGGTCAAGAACACATTCATGTGTCCTGCACATTACTTGAGCCACGCCAACAAATCGGCTTGATAGATGCAGCAGTAGTTGCGGTCGTAGCAGCCCGCGCCCTTTCCCTTTCTGACCTTGATATGGCTCACTTGGCTAATGCTGCCTGTGAATGTATTCTACAAGCAGAAGATGCAGCACACTTTGCAATCGACCGCAAGACCCTATGTACCCGATTGGATGAAGTCGCTTGGTCGATGCAAATATCCCAAAGGTGAAATCATGAGTTCATGGCCTTTCGGCACTACCGCCGATATTGGATTGCGGGTCTTCTCAAGTTCTCCAGAAGGCGTATTGAAAGAAGCAGTTCTTGGGATGCAAAATATCTTGCTCTCTGCGGCTGAATTTGACCTCCCTTGGCATCATTCACAGTGGAATATAGGAAAAGATGACTGGGACAGAATGCTGGTTAAAGTATTGGAAGAAACCCTTTATCGTGCAGAAATCCACAATGAATGGGTGGTTGATATCTCATTCATGTTAGGCAAGCAATTGCATTGTCAAGTTGCTTGGGTAGATGCAAGCGAGGTCGAGAGAGAAGTTGAGATTAAGGCAATAACAAGGCATGATTTACAGGTTCGAGAATTAGGTGCCGCGGAACAGATTTCTTCACCTTATCCTGAGGTTCCAGATATAATCGGGCCTGGCTGGATTGCAGATGTTGTTTTCGATATTTGAATTTCACAATATGAATTTATTTTGGAATGAGTGGGAGGGCCCTCGGTGGACGCTCGCTTCCCAGAGCCTAACCCTCGCACTTCCTCCGCCCCGCATCCCTGAGGCACCCATGGCCCTGAGTAGGGCTGCTCCGTTCCCGGCCTGACCTGATTCCCCAGTTATGCGATTCCTGTCCCCTTCCGGGTACAGTTCACGGCAACCCGAGTCACTCAAGGGCGAGACATCGACGTCCATGCGAGGGAAACTCCGGGCTCGATTGCGCCGCCCAAAGGCGTTCGGACCGCCAGTCACGATTTGCGGTACAGGGCACGTCAACACCCCTCCTATCCCAGCCATGCGGGGATGGAGCCCCCATTTCAAGGCTACGATAATTATTTTTCGTACTTACTTGGGCAGCCGACCGTGAGTAACTCCGCTTCAAGCACCCATAAACCCTCTTTCTTTACCAATGTGCCATCTACGAGAATGGTCAGACCTTCTCCGAAGGCTTGAGGAATTGCAGCATCACTTGCATCGATACTCAGATTGTAATCCGCACCTTCAAGTGAGAAAAGAAGGTTTTGCGAATCATAAGAACCGTTGACAACAACTCCTCGAATACTTAGCTCCTCGCCATCATATTTGCTTGGCGATTTCATCAATTCATCTACGGCCATTGATGGAGTTGGCTCTGAGAGGAATAAAGTGGCAGATAAGGCCAACAAAGCGATACAGCCAGCCCCCAGTAATCTACCTCTTCTACTCAGGTTCATTTTCATTACCTCGGTGGGCCAAACCCACTGCTTCACTCATGGATGAAATGCCATGTTGCTTCAACTTGTTCCCTAATCCTTTTTGGATCTCCTTCAAAACACTTGGACCTTTGAATACCAAAGCCGAATAGATTTGAACAACACTCGCACCATTGATGATTTTTTGCCAAGCATCCTCAGTACTAGAGATTCCGCCAACTCCAATAATCGGCCATTTACCTTTGGTTTTTGCATAAATATAGTGGATGACTTCTGTGGAGCGTTGGTTGAGTGGTTTGCCCGAAAGTCCACCTTCTTGCTTAACGAAGGTCTCTGATTTTGCGTTGATGGCTTGGGGCCTTTCAAGAGTTGTATTTGTGGCAACGATTCCAGCACAACCACATTGACGAGATACATCGATAATATGGTCCAATGCTTCATTACTTAGGTCTGGGGCTATTTTCACAAATACCGGCTTTCCGCCTCCACATTTTTCTTCCATCGATATGCATGCCTCGAGTAGGGATTTCAAAGCATCACCTTTTTGCAAATCTCTCAATCCAGGAGTATTTGGTGAAGATACATTGACAACAAACCCCTCAACGACTGGCCATAATAATGCAAGACTAGTGGAATAATCTTCAGGCGCATCTTCATTTGAGGTACTTTTGGAACGACCTAGATTGGCAAAAACTGGCATCCCTTGTCTTGCTTTCGCTGGAACCTTTGCTAAGGTTTCTGCTCCCTTTTCAGAGCCTGGATTGTTGAACCCCATTCGGTTGATTAGAGCCTTGTGCGTGCTGCTGCGAAACATTCGAGGCTTTGGATTTCCTTCTTGGGGATGAGCAGTGAAACCCCCCACCTCGATGAATCCAAAGCCCATATTATGCCAAGCAGCAACATTTTCTGCTTTCTTATCCATCCCTGCTGCTAATCCAATTGGCCCCCGTAAATCCCAATCTAGTAACTTTGTTTTTAGGGCGCGGGGGTGCAATAAAACTTTCATCAGCATGCGAATTGGGGGAATTTTATTGCTAATTCGCATCCACTTCAATGACCTGCTATGCGCCTTTTCGGAATCTTGGATAGCCACAAGCGGCCTGCCAAACAAGTTCCAAAGCAACGCCATCATCATACTCGCTCAGCCGACACCCTTCAAGCGTTGCGGCGTTTCGCCATGGTGAGCGCATGGATGCAAATAGGTCTAGCCTTGGTGAATTCACCCGCCGACTTCTCCGAGAAGAAGGTATTGAACTGTTACTACCTTCATCAATTGTTGAAATTGCCGAACCGATAGTTGGAATGGTTTCTCAACACATTCCTGCAAGGTTATTGCTTCCTGATGTTAACCCTCATCCCTTTGATTATGTTAGCTTGATGCATGGGAAAAAGGAAATCGGCCGTTTAGGCGGAATGGAACCATCTTTAGAAATTGTTTGGGTTGAGGGTGAAATAAACCATCTAATTCACAGGATAATAGAGTTAGTAGAAGAATTCCTTGGCGCAGGTTACCCTGGGTGTCGAGATTGTCTTGGTCCGGCAGCAACTGAACCATGGGATGAAAGTCGCTTTCGCTGAGACCCAAAACTAACCAAATATTATCCGCATATCCAGCAGGTACTATACTAGTACCTGTGAGAAATCCATCTAAAGTGAGGGATTAAGTATCGTGGCTGTGGCGACTCAATTCTATGGTGGCCGTCATCCTCGCTGAGAAACCAAGTGTAGCCGGAGACCTCGCCAGAGTTTTAGGTGCTTCATCCAAGAAGGACTCACATTACGAGGGTAATGGACTTTTGATTACTTGGGCCGTGGGTCACCTTCTTGAGTTGAAATCTCCAGAGGCATATGATAAAAAATACAAAACTTGGAAGATGGATACTTTACCAATTATTCCAGAACAATTCAAAACAAAAGCAAGAGGGAGTCGAAATGAAGCGGCTCAATTAAGAGCGATTGTCTCTTTATTCAAGCGTGATGATGTAGATGAATTGGTCAATGCTTGTGATGCTGCTAGAGAAGGGGAATTGATTTTCCGCCGAATTCAAGAACATTCCAAGGTAAAAGTAAAAGTTAGCCGGATGTGGATGCGTTCGATGACTGATTCTGCCTTACAATCTGCTTGGGATGATAGAAAGCCTGATGCAGAATATGAACCACTTGGTGATGCGGCTCGTAGCAGAGCCGAAGCAGATTGGCTGATCGGCATGAATGGCTCTCGTGCAGCCACATTACGCCTACGTAGTCGCGGTCAAAAGGGTTCAATCAGCCTAGGTCGTGTTCAAACTCCTACCTTGGCCATGCTCGTCGACAAGGAACTAGAGGTTCTATCTCACATCCCTTCTCCATTTTGGGAACTTGATGCAGAATTATCTCAGGATGATGCAATGTGGAATGCCAAATGGCGACGTTCAAGTAAGCAAGGTGAAATGCCAGTCTCTCACATCATCGAACAAACTGAATTAGATTCATTAAAGGCTGAATTAACAGTTGGTGAATTAGATGTTGTTATGAGTCAAAAGGAACGAATCGAGCGTTCCCCAATGAATTTCGACCTAACGACTTTACAGAAGGTGGCAAACCAATTATGGAATATGTCAGCCAAAGAAACTGGAGGTCATGCTCAACAGCTCTATGAGCGCTTCAAGGTCACTACTTATCCAAGAACCGAATCAAAACACTTACCTGAAGATTCGGTTTCCGAAATCAAGGATATTATCGGTAAATTGGAATCACAATCGGCTTGGGCAGAACATGCAAAGCGTATCCTCAAAGATGGCTTGCAACACGAAAAGAGGAATTTCAATGATGCAAAAGTTAGTGATCACCACGCTATTATTCCTACAGGTAAAGTGCCACCTTCAGAACTTGAAGGAAGAACCCGTTTGGTATATGATTTGATAGTTGGAAGGTTCTTGGCATCCTTCCATCCAAATGCCCTTTGGGAAGATGAAAAGCGCAAGGCAACCTTGGGTGCTGGAGAATTATTTGCAGATGCAAATATATTGAAGACTGGGGGTTGGAGAAAGGTTGTTCCGAAGTCTGCTAAGATGCCATCTGGTTGGGGGATAATCAAACCCAAAGGAAAGGCAAATGTTGATACTTACAAGGTTGAAGAAGGAGTGACCAAACCCAAATCACGCTTCAAGGATGCAGGCATATTATCGCGCATGGAAAATGCAGGTCGTGATGTAGAGGATGATGAATTCAAGGATGCCCTGAAGGGCAAAGGCCTCGGAACTCCTGCCACCCGCGCAGAAACTATCGAGAAACTGATTACAAAGGGCCTTGCTCAGAGATTGAAAAATGGTTCATTACGCGCAACTCCAGATGGAATTCGCCTGATCGATGTAGTCAGACATATACCTGTGGAATGGATTACCTCACCTGGATTAACCGGAGAAATGGAAAGCCGCTTATCAGAAGTGGAAAAGGGCGATGCAAAGAGTTCCGATTATATGGAGGAAATAATCTCTAAAGTTGGAGAACTAGTAGACCGCTTTTCTAATTTCAAGAAAGAGGATTTATTCAAAAACGAGGATTCAGTTGGAAGTTGCAAAAATTGTGGTTCTGCAATCGAAGAATTAGATCAACGATACTCATGCAGTTCTGAGAACTGTGATGTAGTCTATTGGAAGCGTTCCATGGGTCGTTATTTCGACCGCCCTACAATGAAGAGATTACTTGCAGAGGGTTCTATCCCTGAGTTGCATGGATTTGTTCGTCGAGCAGATTCTGAGACCTATTCTACTGGTATCTCCATCGGTGAAAAAGGAGAAGTAAACTTCCAAGAAAAGCCTGCAAAGGAACTCAATGGCGGTAATTCTGAAGAATTATGTGAGTGTGCAATATGTAATTCAGGAAGTATCTTTGCCGACGATGAAAACTTTGGCTGTAGCAATCCGGATTGTATATTACTACAAGGTCGAAAGATGATGGGGCGAAGAAAGTTGTCGAATGAAGAAGTAATCATTTTGATAAAAGAAGGAAAAACACCGGTATTTTCTGATTTTATTTCAAAGCGTGGAAATCCATTCAGTGCTTGTTTATTCCTCGAGAAAAAGAGTCGCTCAAAAAGGGAAGTCTTGGCAGTTAGCTTTGAGTTTGCACAAGAGGAATTACCGGAGTACAAGGTTGACCCAACTCCCTTATTAGATGATGGCAAAGGTAAATCTGTAATTGAAACTAAAACCCATTTCCAAGTACAGCAAGATGGCGTCAAGGAGTATGAAATAGCGAGGACTGTCAAAGATAGACAGATTAGCAGAGAGGAATGTATTAGCCTTGTGGAGAAAAACCAAGTCGGCCCACTTGAAGAATTCATTTCTGCAAAAGGGAAACCATTCACTGCAACTCTATACCTCGATGGCCGTAAGAATATCAAATTCAAATTTGCTCCGCGTAAGCGTAAAAGCAAGAAAAAGTGATGTTCAACCGCCTTTCAAATACACAAGGTCTATCCCTTCTCGATAATCGAGGCCTATTCGTGAGTCGGCAGCAATCACATTGGGACGTGGTCATCGTCGGGGCTGGCCCAGTTGGTGGTTATGCTGCTTATCGTTTAGCAAAGAACGGTATTTCCGTATTATTATTAGAGGAACATTCTGAAATTGGCAAACCATTTCAATGCGCAGGTTTAGTTAATCCAAGGTCAATGAAGAAAGTTGAATTGGAACATACTATTCTCAGTCAGGTAAATGGAGCAAGGATGTACAGTCCTTCCGGTATTGAGGTTAAAATCGGGCGTGCCAACACCATTCGTACCCATGTTGTTTGCCGAAAATTATTCGATGAAGGGGTGGTTCGCAAAGGCTTGGAAGCCGGTGCTGAATTATGGTTGAAATCTAAACCTCTAGATGTTTCAATCGACTCCGAAGGAGTTTCGCTTTCAATCCAAAAACAAAATGAAAAAGTAAGCATTACTGCCTCGTTATTGATTGGATGTGATGGAGCCCATAGTTGGGTGCAGCGGCAATTGAAAATGGGCAAACCAAAGGAATTCATGATCGGATATCAAGTTGAGGTGACTGGTTATCGAGGAGTCGAAGGATATCTTGATATGTTCACCGGAAATGATGTTGCACCGGGGCTTTTTGCTTGGGCGATTCCTAATGGAAAGACTCACCGTATTGGTGTCTGGTCAAGAGCAGAGGACCTAGATGGCAGAAGTTGTGAGCAATTAATTGAGTATTTGATGAAGCAATCACAGTGGAGTGAGAGATTTGACAATTGTAGAGAAACCGCTCGTTTTTGTGGACCAATTCCCTGCGGATTTGTCCCAAAACCTTGGAAACAACGTTCCATTCTTTTGGGTGATGCCGGTGGTATGGCAAAACCTACAACTGGAGGAGGAATTGGCCCTGGATTTGAAGCAGTAGACTCTGTTATTGACGGCTTGGTGAGTGGTATAAATCGCAATAAATTAACAGAAAAAGATATGAAAAAAATCGCCAAACCATTAATGGGCATGCGGAAAAGACAAGAGAAAGCAAGAGCATTGAGAGACCTGTTCGTTACTTCATGCAGCGATGATGAATTGGACACACATTTTGAAATCTTCTCAAGACCCGAGGTTATCAAATTAATTAATGAAGAAGGCGATATCGAAAAACCGGTTCCATTGGGAATGACTTTATTGAGAAAGGTACCTAAATTCCGCCCATTGGCATTAAAAGCAGGGTTTGCAATACTAAGGAGCAGGTGAGATTTTGAGTTATCGAGTCATTGTTGAATCTTCAATTCGCTACCCTCCCTTTGAATCCTCTTTGATGATTCCAGACAGATTGCCATGTATTAGTGACGAAGAGATTGTTGGCGAAGTTACCCTTGAAGAGGAGGCCATTGAGTATGCTGAACAATTGCTACCACCTTTTAGAGTGGGCCGCAAAGATGAATGGTTTGTAGAACGAAAAATCATCATTGAAGGGCCAGATGGAAAACAGATATTCAAACCTAAATCAAAACTCAAAATAGACTCAAAAGAACCTCCACTTGCAGTTGAAAAACAGCGTACTGGTTGGTACCTCAGGCCAAATCCCATCCATCGCCATGCTCGTAAAATTGTTACCTTTGCTGTTGCTCTATTATTGATTGGATTATTGTTTCAAACTATTGAGCCGTTGCTTGTTGCATTAGGACTACTCCCAGAGACAATCTTTGGAGGAGTGCGGTTTGGTTTGTTGGATTACCCATTCCTTGTCGTATATGTTGGACCATTGATGATGATACCATACCTTCTTCGTTTGATTGCAAATGTCAGAGACCTCAAGCGTCAACGAGAGTTCCTTTCAGACCCACCCGCCCAGCCAGATATTCTTTTTCTGAGCCCTGTTGTTGCTGATTCTAATTTGCATTGCAAAATCAGTTTTAGTGAACCCAGAGATGATTGGCTTTCGATAAAAGCCTGGTGGCAAGTGGGCGCCTTACCTCCAACGCGAGAGAAAGTCATGGAGGTCTTAGACAAGGGAACTGATTCTCAACCTCCACCTGGATTTTCAACACCTTTACCACATTATTGGGAACAAGGATTGTCAGATGGTGGAGGTTTCGGAGAAGAGACGCCGTTGATGCAATTTGATGCCCCTGGCGGCTTATTCTTGCGCCCATTGAGGATGATGGCATGGGGAGGAAGAGATAGTTTGCCAATAAGCGGAGGGGAATTAGAATTGTCGCCACCTACGCCACACTGGCCGGGGAGTAACCATGGCGGCTTAGCAGCGATTCACTGGGAGATGGTAATTCGAATAGACCGAGAAAAACAAGGGCCTTTGTTTTGGGTCCATCCAGTTAGAGTTGCTCATTCATCCAAGCAGTCATTCATAGAAGAAGTTCACATCAATGATGGACGTATCGAGGATTCTATTCGGATTGAGGATGATAATCATCCAATTGCTGCGTGAACTTCTTGTTCTATGTCGTTGTCGGCAAACTATGAAGTGCCGATTTGCCATTTCGACATTGATTTTATTAGCATTGGTTCCATTGGCAGGTTGCATTTCAAGCGATGTGGAAACCATAAGCACCAAACAGCCCGAGGAGAAGGTAGAACGTAGTTTAGAGGTTCAAACATCAATTTTCTTTTCGACGATAGAAACGCCTGTTATAATTGGAGGACAAATTAGAGGCTGGGAAATAGGTGATGAAGTAACGATGAACCTTATTTCCCTTCATGAAAATATCATTGATGCTGAACCTGAGGGTTCAATCTTCAGTGTAACAGATGAGGGGACTTTTCAATTAATTATCGATATTTCAACTCCAGGTATATGGACCTTTAATTTTGAATTAACCTTCACTGATGGGGGAATATTGCGCTATGATGGTATTCTTGTTGAAATTGCAACTCCAATTGAATCCCCACCAATCCTACTCTTATCAGCAATCCATGAATTAGATGAAATTGCAGAATTCACCTTACGAGGTAGCATTGAACACGAAGCAATGGAGACTTGTTCTATATCGGCACAATTCTTTAGCCAAAATTATACTGGTAGCCTTAACGAAATGACAGGTTCTTTTACTATTGAACTTGGTATTGTCAGTGAAAGTGGATCAGGACTTGCCCAAGCAACCTGTGGAAAATGGAGTGAAGTTTCAACGAACCGTAGTTTCATGCTATTGTTTAGCAGTGGAATTAACGATATGGATGGAGATGGAATCGATGATGAATTTGATTCATGCCCTGAGGGATGGGGCGAAGAAGATGGTTGGTCAAGTAGTCCTGATACAGACCTTGATGGGGATGGATGCCACGATGGTTGGGAAATTGCCCACAGCAATTTGGTTGGACTAGTAGCCTTGATATTGATTACGACCAAGATGGTTGCCGAGATAGTGATGAGGATGAAGATGATGACAATGATGGTGTAATCGATATTTTGGATTTATGCCCCACTGGGGAAACATCATGGTTGAGTGGATTTTCATCTGATTGGGATTCGGATGGATGTAGGGATATTGACGAAGACCAAGATGATGATAATGATGGTTTGAACGATACTGGAGATTCTTGTCAAACAGGAGCAATCGCATGGCTCCGTGATAGTTATTCAGATTGGGACCAAGATGGTTGTCGGGACAACGATGAAGACGACGATGATGATAATGATGAAGTCGCTGATTTTAATGAAACAGGATACCAATTGGATTTATGCCCCTTTACTGAACTAAATAGAACAGATGTCGATGAATTCGGTTGTGCAGGGAATCAACGAGATAGTGATAATGACGGCATTCTAGATGATGAGGACCAATGCCCAGGTACTCCTGAAGGTGTTGCAGTGAGTAGCGTTGGTTGTGCTGACCTTGATGGTGATGGTGTATTCTCTAATGTTGACCAATGTCCTGACACGCCTACAAAGTGGACAGTCAATCAATTAGGTTGTACAGTTAATCAACTCCCAGTTTCATGGAATAGTGGGCCCTATGGCAATGGGAGGATGGACATAGTCTCTACCTTTTCATTTCCAACCCTCGCTGGAACAACATGGAATTTCCAAAATGAATGGACTGGAAATGATACCTATCTATTCTTGTTCAAATATACCGATGGAAGCGGAAATAGTAACTCGGGCACTTGGACCTATAATCCAGCCACAATTATCCGCGCCCTACCAGATAATGTACATCTCTTCTACGGTTCTTTTGATTCCTCATACCATAGTGATGTGGTAAATCGGAAAGCTGATGTCGAATCCAAGTTGACGTCTTCTGAAGAAGAAAAGTGGATGCCAAGAATCCATTTTATCGACCAGCAAGGAGGCTCAATTAACGGAGGTCTTGGCTCATTAATTCAAAACTGGGGGACTTTTTACTACGGCATAGACCGCTTCCAACAAGCCAGAGAAACAGGCAGCCTACATGATTGGTCTCAAGGCAGCAGTTGTTGTACTAACCCTTCGCAATTCGCCAATGAGCCACATAGTTGGAATAGTGAATACACCTATCGTATCCGAACCACTGACCCTGGGATAACAACTGTACCTATTTTTTCTGAACAGTGGCATTCAGGTGGTTGGAGTGGTGGCTATTCATCATATTCTAATGCTACATTCCCTGATGCAGCAACTATGTCTGGATTTGATACCATGGAAGTTTATGCCTATCATTCATGTGAAGATAATAGAAATCGCTATTCTGAAGGAGGGTGCCATGAATGGGATTACCTACACTATTTGAAAATCTGTGATGCTGACAATTCATCAGTATGTGGAACCGAATTCGTGCGCTACATCACCACCTATGGCAGAGAAGGGCAGTGGTTAACCGATATCACACCTTATCTCTGGATGGTTCAAGATGGCGGAGAACGCAGATTCAAGTTCGAGGGAGCCAATAAAATGGGGATGGAAATGACAGTCTTACTTTCAAACTGGGCCAAAGATGATGCTCCTTTTACCGCAGAATATGCATTTTCCGGTGGCCAATTCAAAGGAGAGTATAACAATCAAAGCCAACATAAGCGGCAACATCTATTCACTCCTCCAGATGGAGCAGATAGGGTGGAAATCGTGGCTACAATTACAGGTCACGGCTTTAGTTCAGATGCTGCAAATTGTTCGGAGTTTTGTAATCACGAACATCATTATTCTATGAATGGTCATTCAACTATGGAGCACCATCCCACTGTAGGTCAAAGCAAAGGTTGTCAGAATATGATAGATGAAGGAGTAGTTGCTAACCAAATGGGCTCATGGCCATATGGTAGAGCCGGTTGGTGTCCTGGCCAAGATGTCAAGCAATGGAGATATGATATCAGTAATTGGGTCAATTTTGGGATAGAAAATAATCTCTCCTATCGTGGTCTTTTCCAGGGTCAAGAATATGTTCCACAACAAGATACAGGGGGAAATAGAAACATCATCGTAGCCACATGGCTGGTCTACTACAATGAGACTGGTGCGGCCATTGGAACCACCATGCAACAGAACATTGGACCGGCATTTGGATTTGTTGAAGATTGCGGAATAGGGAGTTCCAGTGAGTTTTGTCATCAACACCTGATGGTTCCGAATTCTCTCATGTTTGGTACTGCTGCACTTCGTCCGTTTGGAATCTGACACCTAAGGCATTCTAGGTGAATCTGTGTTCAGTGTTATTGTCCGGCCCAATGTTAAATATCTTTCATGGACTGAGCATATTGATTGAGTCATTGATTTAGGTGAGGAAATGTCTGAAGAGAAGAAAGCACCCCCGTCCATCGTCCTCGGATTATTAGATGATGAAGAGGAAACACCGCCAACGGTTGATCTTGGCATTGGTGAATCCGTGCCAATGGCTACGACGGAACTGGAAGACGATGAAGATATTGCAGAATTCGCAGATTCCTTCAGCGGCAGTATCAGCCCGAAGGGGTCTGAAACAGCGGATTCCAAGCAAACAGAACCAGAAGCGGGCAAGATGAAAAAGAAGGATTTCTGGCTCGGTGTTTTTGCACCAATAGGTCTGCTCATTTTGGCTTCAAGCATCTATAATTGGCTCGATGGAGTAAGTCATTATGAGAACGGATTGAAAGGAGTGAATCTTTACGGGGATTCTGGGAATTTTACAATTGACACTCTTGAATTTGGAGTAGACTGCAATGAAGACACATATGATTTCCGTATCTATTACTACGACGTGTATGGAAATGTTATAGATTTGCGAGACGGCGACTACTATGGGTCCAGCTTCGGTTTTTCTTGTGGTGAGGAATGGACCATCGCTCAGTCCGATTTTGTTGGATATTGGGAAGCGAATGGAACATTGAATCTCAGCCTTCCTTATGCACCAGAGAATGGAACAGAGGTCATAGTAGGATGGAATAATTCGGTTGGTCTATATTCGATTGGAACGGGAAATGGAGTGAGAACTAATTTTTCAGTGGATGCTGGAGAAAGACATGGGGGCCCATTCGATGAATGGACTTTCATAGGCAAGTATGATTGTACTAACTGTTATTTTGATGATGGATGGGATGAAGTAACCGTGTACAAAACTTCAGAGGGCTTGTGGTGGCACAATGAGGCAGACGCAGTCTGGCGATTGTATTGGGAACCTAACAGTTGGGACCTAGTGGATGGTAATTCTGGCAGGGACATGAGTTCTTGTGCAATAAACTTCCCATGGGGAAAGGACCCTATGAAAAGTGGTACGTTGCGGTCAGGGGAAGAGAGTCCATATGGTGAACAAGCACTCTACTTTCATGAAGATTCATTCGATGCATTATGTTTCAATGGATGGTTTTATGCACTAATTGAGGGAGTAGAAATGGGCGCTAGTTATGATCACTGCTCTCAATTGACGGTTGAATTGGTTGACGACGAAGGAAATCAAACCGAGTATTGGAATGGAGGAGAATTCGGCAGTTGTTATTCAAACATGGGCAACCCCGACTACGACCTAGATGAAGACGAATGCGGAATGAACTGGCCAGAAGACCCGTTTCACGCTGCCATCTACTCATTCATTGCAGAATATGAACTCGAATACGGTGCTTCAGTAGGATGTTTCTCTGATGATTATCCCGACCAAACCTATGAAGAGGTCAGTATAGATCTAGAAGACAATTGGGCCAGTGGTACCGCATTGGAATATGCACAAGCATGGGTTGATTCGAATGCTGCAGATTACGGTCAAGAATCCTTCAATCTGACATTAGTATTCAATACCTCTGGAGGCGGACTTGGCTGGACAGATACAGATGCTTGGAGTCTAATACTCTCCGCGGATGTAGAATTGGTCAGGAATTTTGGCAAAGATGGCCCGATGTCGTTTCAATTACCCTCTGACCATGAAGATATTGACCGGATCGAAATATCTGCGTATTCTGAATCAATAGCCCAAGAATATCAAGATGGCCAACGAGAAGCACGAGACTTTGAGGATACATTGGAAACCTCTTTCACAGTCTTGTTAGTACTTGGTATACCAGCGATGCTGATCGCAGCCTTTGTCACTGGTCACAAGTGGTTTGCTTATGGATTCTTGACAATGTCAATCTCGGCAACGTCATTCTTCTTCATCGCTTTTGGCCCCTTTGCCTTATTTTACCTCTTTGGTGGCATATTCTGAAACCCGCGCTGGCGGCGGACAAGCCAATTCCTGCAAAGATTCGGTCGGTTCAGGAGTTGGCAGGAGGCTGTACTTGCTGTCTCTTCTGCGGGGGATGAAACCTGCCCGCTGAATAGTCCACTGAAGTTCATGCTCACTGGCTTCTAACTTATCTGTTCCTGATGCTGATACAACATTCTCTTCCATCATAGTTGAGCCAGCATCATCTGCGCCACCCAATAAGGCCATTTGTGCAACCCCCATTCCCATGGTTGGCCAAGATGCCTGAATATGCTCCACATTGTCAAGTAGCAGCCTTGAGATGGCTATATGGCGAAGGTATTCGCTTGGCCCAGCTCCTAATTCGTATTTATTCCGCCCCTTATTTCTACGGCCATAGGAATTATTCTCTAATTGAACAGGCCATGCAATAAAGGAAGTGAAACCATTTCCCCATTGGGATAAGGAATGTTCTTGAGATTCTCTGACAAAAAGTAGGTGATCAATTCTATCTTCAAATTTTTCTCCAAAGCCAAATACATTGGTGGCGCTAGTAGTTAGTCCAAGTGATTGGGCTTCTTGCATAACGCGCATCCATTCGCCGGCAGCATGCTTCTTTGGTGATATATCCTTACGCACTGAATCAACCAACATTTCTGCACCCCCTCCTGGTAAACCATCTAAGCCAGCCTCTTTCAATTGCTCTAACACTTCAAGTGTTGATAAACCGCAGACTTCAGCAATTCCATCAATCTCAATAGGTGAAAAGCAATCAAGAAGAATAGTTGGATGTTTTTCTTTAAGTGCAGATAATAAGTCGGAGTACCATTGCAAATCGAGTTCTGGATTTACCCCTCCTTGCATCAATATTCTCGTTCCGCCTTGAGCCTCCAATTCTAAGATTCTCTGGCTAATTTCTTCAAATGTTTGTGTATAAGTTTCCTCATGACCAGGGGGCCTGTAAAAAGAACAAAATTGACAATTGATTGTACAAATATTTGTGTAATTGATATTTCTATCGATTAAGTAAGTAGTTTCTTTCGAAGGATGCATTTGAAGGCGGCGCTGGTGGGCTGCAGAACGTAATGCATGTAAATCAGCATCCCTGTAGAGAGTGATTGCGCTTTCTCTATCGAGCCTATATTCTCCATTTGATTCTCTTGACCAGTGCTTGATATGGCTTAGGATTTCTCTCCAGTTAGACATATTAAGACCTCAAGAATTTGAGCCTATAATCGCTTCAAGATCATCAATTTCCTTAGGGCAATCTTTTGAAAGAACATCTGGACCATTAGCGGTAATTAGTACATCATCCTCAATTCTAACCCCAATATTTGCATACTTTGAAGGAACATTCACATCATCCCTCCAAGCACCAAAATATAATCCTGGCTCAACTGTGATGACCATTCCTTCTTCGAATAATCGCGCTTCTCCATTTGGCTTGTATATCCCCACATCGTGGACATCTAAACCAATCCAATGACCGGTATTATGCATATACCATTTCCCCAAATCTCCATCCTTGGCTAATGACTCTTCAAGGCTTTGTTCACTAATTCCAAGATTGATTATACCCTCTGCCAAGGCATTTCTAGCGGCTTCGTGTGGTGCGCTAAACGGATTACCAACTCGGCATTGCTCAATGGCAGCTTTTTGAGCGGAGAGAACTAATTCGTAAATTTCTCTTTGTGCCTCAGTAAAACAACCATTAGTTGGCCAAGAGCGAGTGATGTCCGCAGCATATCCATTGAATTCAGAACCGGCATCGATCAAAACAATCCCCTCTCCTTCACAACGGCAATCATTTTGATGGTAGTGCAGAATAGTAGCATTTTCACCGAATCCAACTATGCTTGGATAGGCCCAAGATTGACCATTCCATTGAAAATAGCCCTCAATAATAGCCTGCAATTGCCACTCTCCAATTCCTTCAGAAGAATTCCTCATCGCCTCGATATGTGCACATGAACTGACTTTACAGGCATGCCTCATCAATTCAATTTCAGCCTCTGATTTACGTAGCCTTAATTCTGCAATCATCATTGAGGGGTCAAGTATTGCTGTTGGCCCATTGCCTAATTGTTGTCGTGGACGGTCTCTTGCCTCTATTGCTTCTTTAACCATTATATCGACTGTTGAATCGAGCCCTCCTCTAATGTAGACCTTAGAAGATTGAGCCAAAACGTTATTCAGAATTTCTTTAAAATCCTCGATACTATGCGCTTCATCTATTGGCCAATTATTTACCGCGCCTTCAATTCCGGGCCTTCTTCCGTGCCATATCTCCATCAGAATGTTTCGAGGTTGAACAAATAGTTCAACCGACCAATCCCCCTCTTTTTTATGGGCAAAAAGAATACTTTGGGGTTCAGTCCAACCACAAAGATACAACATATCGCTGCTATTTCTGAATGGATACTCGACATCATTACTACGGGTTGATGGCTTTCTAGCAGTTATTATCAGTATTTCATCATCCTCTAATTGTGATAATAATCTACTCTGACGCTGACGGAATTCATTTTTGCTTATCGCATTGGGTGATGATGCGATGTAGGCATCAGCATTGAACATATCAATCGCGAGGGGCAACCGGTTCTTCAATCGTCGCCATCCTTATCCTCAGGGAATGATTCTCCAGACGGTAGTTTTTGGCCCTTTTCTTTTTTCCATGACGGCATCTGATTTAGATCTGTAGAATTATCCTTGCCTTGAATTTGTATTTTTAACAACCAAATTAGGGCTCCGGAAATTATCCCTATGAATGCAACTATTCGCCATGAATCAGTTTCATCTTCAATAGCAGCAGAAGCTGGGTCCATGGAAGTCCCAGCGACGACAATTTGAACGGAAATGTTGTCTGTTGCTCCGTCATCATCTGTCAAGACTAAAATTAATTCATGCAAGCCATATATTTGCTCTAATTTTAATTCTAAGATTGCGGTGTTCCCTACTAACTCTCCATCAAGATACCATTTTCTATCTACGCCACCTCTAACAATTTCATCATCACTTGATTGACTACTGTCAAAAAACCAAGATTCCGATTCTGGCAATCTAAGCACTTCATTATGCTTAAGTTCAACACCTTCAAGAACAATTTTTGGGCGTGGGATTTGATTGATTATTTCCACATCATGTGAGGTTGAGTTCATTTTCCCTCCGAGGTCTACCACTGTCAATAGTATCGTGAAATTCCCACTATAATTGGTATCTAGTGATAGAACTGCGCCTATTTCCCATTCCCACTGATGAGGGACTCTCATGTTGTTATCGGAGTCATGGATCATCCAAATGAATTGAAGCCCTTGCCAATTCCATCCTGGGTCAAGAGATGCGGTTCCATCAATCAGGGCTACTTCTGTTTCATTAACCTGGTTTGGTCCAGAAAGATTAGCAACTGGAGAGAAACGATTGACTGAAACCCTGAACCAAATTGGTTGACCAACGTTCATGGCTGCATCAGTGGCAATAATACACCCAAGCCACACTCCATCAACCAATGTTGATAGTTGCGGAGAGCCCAAATCTAAAGTTGCTGAAAAACGATCTTGGTCATCCCATTCTTCTAACACAAGTGGGAACTTTATATTTTCAATCAACTGAGAACTAGTATTCCATGATTGCCAAAGTGGGCAATCACTTTCTCTACATAGCATCGCCTCAAACATTCCGTCATTTCGGGTTGTAGAATCATCGGTGATAATCCCTTCAAATTTTATTTCTGTAGAACTAATAGTATGAATCGTTGGACTAAACAGAATGCCAAATGGTGCCTGTGAACCATTCACATCTCCCGTTATGAATGTGGTTCCACTTCGAGCAACACCTCCATCTTCAGCCAAACCCAACAATTCGAAAATGCACATACAAGATACAGAATCATTGATTTCAATAGTGATACTCCAATTCCACCTATTTTCTGCCACTTTACTAAATGCAATGTGTTCCCCCGTACTTTCTTCAACTAGGGACTCAATTCTAGCATTATCTCCTTCATTCAGGCGGGAATCTCTTAAATCCCATTTCAGCAATGTAGTCTCTACTTCTGTGAACCCACTGATGACTATTTCATCCTCAAAAGAAATCCCTGCTGCAGTTTCAATTACCAGCCAATCTTCGATGATGGCATCACTGAGAGTCATTTGATTGCTGGAATTGTAATGTTTCTCAGCAAAAACTGAGCCAAGGGATGCGCTACTAAGAAGGAGGCATATCAGAGAAATCCAAACTCCTGACTTGGCCAATTCTCTCCCCCGCAGCCCTGCTTCAGAAGGCTGTGATATGAATACTGCCTTCATTCGTATCAATCAAGGTCGCTACAACTTTGTCCTTGGCCAGGGAAACTGGTTCTGTCGATTGGATTTGTATTCCAATAATATTCACAGTAGTTATGTTTTCCATCTCCATCGAAATCAGCTAATCTGTCAGCAGGGTCCATCGGGTCAAACTCGAAATAATATTCCCATCCTGTGGCCATGCCATCATCGTCGTGGTCTTGGTAGTAGACTTCAGGGCCATCATTCCATGAATCACCATCAGTATCATTGGAAATTGGATTTGTTCCATTTTGGAATTCTTCAAAGTTGGTATAATTTTCAAGGTTGTCATAGAATTTTGCACCATCTGGTGTATTTGGATCAATATGGCAATTTGCACCTCCTGGGTTATCCCAATCTGGGCAATAACGATTGTATAGACCGGTTCGATTCAAGCCATCATTATCGGGGTCCTCTTCACCATCGTTAATTCCATTAAGGTCGCTATCTGGCATCGACGGGTCCATTGGTCCACGGGCACCATTTGCAGACAGGGTCGCATTATCTACTAATCCTGCTTCCAATGCTTTCTGGGAATATTCTACTTCCCAGCCATCTGGTAAACTGTCGCCATCAGTATCATCATCGATTGGATTTGTATTCCATCTATCCGGTGCTTCTGCAGAATTTGAGAGGGTGTCATTATCGATATCAAATGTATCGTCCTTCAAACTACCAAACGATGGGTCCAGTGCCCATCTACCCTTACAGTTGCATTTGTCATTATCGGGAATTGCGAAACCTGAAAGGTTCATTTCAGACACGCTATATTTCTTTTCAAGAATAAAACCTTGGTTCATATTTAGGAACATAAATCCACCAGGGCCTTGTCCACATTGAGACATTGAGTTACAACTTGGAGGGAGCCATGGTTCTGCTACAACCCAAAGGCTATGGGAATTAGAATTGTCTTCAATAGACCGAACTTGCATTTCCCAGCCATCTAACATCCCATCTGAGTCTGTGTCATTGACTAATGGATTTGTAGGGTTTTGCCAGGGCCTTGGAATGTAGAGGACTTCAGAACCGTCAACCAATCCATCATCATCTGTATCTGAATTGTTTGCGTGAGTTACGTAGAAGTCTTGGCCTTCAATAACTTCCTCACCATCTTCCAATCCATCATTATCGGTATCGAACATACATGGACTTGTAGAATATGCTACGCCATCCCATTCGAAACCGTGAACTGCTTCGGTATAATCTCCAAGTCCATCACCATCGGTATCAGGGTTTGAGGCATTTCCACCATTCTCACAAACTTCAGAGAACTCTCTAAAATCAGATAATCCATCTTCATCCGTATCCCATGCCCCTGGGTCACTTACTACCATAACTCTGTTAGTTCCTTTGTTGACAACGAGGATTTCCCAACCCATGACTTCGATTCCATCTTTTAGGCCATCACCATCGGTGTCTGCGACTAGTGGATCAGTTGAACGGCCGTCAGTAATTCCATCCCCATCTTTGTCTTTGGCATTGTACTCCATGATATTAGTGAACCGCTCACTCTGTTCAACAATGACCATCATGCTGGTCAAGCGAGACTCGATTCTAGTTCCGATATCAACAGTGATTTCGTAGACGTACCCCTCTACAGGTGCTGGAATTGGAACGTTTTGAATAGTACCTCCTGCCAAGATGATTCTCAAGGTAATAACAGTTTGATTTGCTTCAACGAAATCGCCCAAGTCGTAATGAATTGAAACTACAGTCGCAGAATTATCAAGAGTGGAATAGTAGACTGAGCCATCTCCATCAGCATCCCAGCCATCTCTGTCTGGGTCTTCATCCGCATTGGCACCATTCCTAGGGTGAAGTCCATTTGTCGATTCCCAACCATCTGGCATGCCATCTGAATCGGTATCCTCCTCCCAAGGGCTGGTGTAATTATCAGAACCGAAAATATCTGCAACTTTGTATTCCTCAACATTTGACAAACCGTCTTCATCCCAGTCGCCATATGAATCGCTGCTATTGGATGGGCTTAGTACATGACCTGGGTCAGCACCCGCACCTGCATCTGGATGGTCTAGAATATCACCGTAACAATGTTCGAAGCCATCTGGCATCCCATCACCATCAGTATCCCAATCACTTGGCCCATTCTTGAATCCATCCCCATCCATGTCCTCAAGGAACCAAGATAATTCTCCACCACTGGCATCATGGAATGGTGCGTCCTTCTGAATATTATCAAAGAGTGCGACTCCACAATGCATGTCAAGGCTGATTTGTCCTTGGGCATTGACATTGAAGCCAATTTCAACAGGGTCACTTAATAGGTCCCCATCACTATCCTTAACGGTAGGATTGGTGCCATATCGTTCCTCTTCAAAATTCAATAACCCGTCATCATCAGTATCGTCGACCGCATCACAACTGACATAGCCATTTACGTGCATATCCTCAAATGAAGGTCGACTAGGAAAATTATCGAACTTTGGCTTGATAACTTGTAATCTAGTAGCATCATCGCTAATCATCGAGCAATTCCAATTTGCATTCAATGGGTCGAACATGATTATTACCTCGTTATTCCAAGTAATTGTGGTGGTGAATAAGGATTCCCAGCGGTCATTCAAACCATCATCATCGGTATCAGGCTTTTTTGGGTCTGTACCGAGTGCTGCTTCTTCAGTGTTGGTGAGACCATCCTTATCAGGGTCTCCATGGGGCCCATCTTCGGGGTTTGGCCATGTTTCCCCTTCACTAATTTGCCCGTCACTATCGGGTGTGGTTTGGGCATTATCGGGCTCGTCTTCGTCGCCTTCACCATTATCTAATGGGTTGAGGCCATTGGCTATTTCCCAACCATCATTCAAACCATCACCATCTGTATCCCGTTTGGTTGGGTCGGTTCCATAAGTTGATAATTCCATGCTGTCGGCAAGGCCATCACCATCGTTATCTTCGTATTTTGAGGTAGCACCATCACTTGGGTCAAGTGAACCCCCAGCATCCTCGAAGCCACCGATGTCAGAATCGGTTTGCATATAGCCACTGGCACCTACGAAAACAGCACCAAACATCATTGTTGAGAGAATGGCAGCATATGCCATTTGATTATGTGAAACTACCATCTTTTGTCCCCCTTTCATGACGTGGTCATGAGCGGTGCTTTCGGCGAGCCCTGTTTCATCAATAAACCCTATGGGTGGTTGGACACTTAGTAATGCCTCGCAGTACCCTTTTCAGGTGATGACATCAAGTTTCAAGCCAAGATGTGTCGGCCACAGATAATGAATACATGATTATCTCCTTCGTTGACCCACTCTCCTCTACAATCTCGACCATATGCGCGTTGCCAAAACCCCATTAACATTCCAAGTACAAAAGCAGGATGAAAGACCTGTTCAAAGGTTAATTTTACACCACCATGCTGGTCAAATTCATTCACCTCTATTAGTTCCCCCATTCCAGTTGGTGTTAGTCTAAAACCGATAATTTCCTTCCAGCGCTCAACTTCATCAATCAAAACATGGTCATCTCCTATTAGGTAGGATTGCATTTGGGCACGTGCAAATATGTTCCAAACTCCTTCTCTTGATGGATCATCAAGTCCATTAAAAATAACTAACCCATCATCAAATTTCCTCTCTATATGAGGGAGGATTTCATCTTCAAACCTTAGTATCAGGTCTCTCCCAAGCAAAAATGAACGACTTCCTCTGAATTGCCAGCCATTGGGGTGGGTATCTACATCAACAAATTTCCCAGAGTCATGTGTGTTCTTTTCCTTCCAAATGGGCATGACTTTCCTTGGAGGTTGAGCCATTCTAGGGTCATGGTCGAGAATAATATTGGTCTTGGATGCATCAACTTGCTCCCAGCGAAAACGATAACGTTTGGATGTTAAGAATTCCCATGCTCCAGCAGCCTGACCCCCAGCCATTGCAGATTGGACTTGTTCACTTACCTGAAGTTTCCCTTCAGAAATTTCCTTTAGGCTCCCTATGCCTCGTTCTTGCCAATCTTCAAGAAGCCAATTTAAACGCTTTTTATTGCTAAAAAACCCTCTTGGTGGAGCCACAGTCCGGTTGATTAAGCGAAGAGTTTCGTGGTCTGCAGTAGCATGTGCCAAACGGCGCCCAAGAGGTTGCTGAGCAAGTTCTTCGATTAGATTAAACCAATTAAGAAATCCATCGACGGATTGAATCAGGTGAATTGAGTCGGCTTGAGATATTTCATTATATAATCCTGATTGCAAAGAAAAACGCATGGACAATCGTTGACTCATCTCAGAATCATGGATTGAATCTGGGATATCGATGATTGGCATGTTATGGGCCATCTCGTTGTAGTCCTTGACATCTTTCATTATGAGTGCACTCGACCATTATACTCATACACCGACTGAAGAAGCGGTGTGCATGGGTGATGAGCCATTCCCCGAACCACCAGCCTTTCCGCCTTCTAATGCCAAGCCTTCAGCCTCACTACATTGGCTACAAAACCAAGTGATGCAACATCACAGTAGGTTTGAGAAAAGCATTCCACTGATTGCCAGTGAGAATCTAGTTAGTCCTAGAGCAGCAGAAATGTTTTGTAGCGACCTTCACAACCGTTACGCAGAAGGCCTCCCCGGCTCAAGATATTATGAGGGTAATGCGGATTATGACCCAATTGAAACCCATGTTGAGGATTTAGCAAAGAGATTATTCAAGTCACCTTTTGCAGATGTCCGACCCGTTTCTGGTACTTCGGCTAATATTTCCGCATTATTCGCAATTTCAAAACCTGGGGACATTTTCATGGCTCCAGAATTAGCAGCAGGCGCTCATATCTCGACTCAAAGATTCGGAGCTGCTGGTTTACGCGGTCTTCAAACAATGACTTATCCATCAATTTCTGAGACCATGTCAATCGATACTCAATTGGCAGTAGAAATGATAGGCAGGGAGAAACCAAATGTGTGTTATGTTGGACAATCAGTATTTTTATTCCCCGTTGAACTAGATTCAATAATTGAAGCTGCCAGAGAAGTAAATGCAACCATCATGTACGATGCTGCTCACGTTCTAGGATTAATCGCAGGTGGTTGTTTTCAAGACCCAATTGGAGATGGTGTGGACCTACTATGCGCTTCTACTCACAAGACCTTCGCTGGTCCTCAACATGGCATTATTTTAGCAAATGAAGATCGGGAATTGAACAATGGAAAGCGCTTACATAGAGCCATTAGAAGTTCTGTTTTCCCCGGTGTCCATTCAAACCATCACCTTCACAATGTCGCTGCTTTAGGTGTGTCTCTTGCAGAAGCCCATGAATTCCAAGTTGACTATGCCAAGCAGATGATATCTAATGCCAAGGCACTTGGGGAATCATTATGGAATCGTGGAATGAAAGTATTTGCCTCTGACCAAGGCTTTACTGAAAGTCACACTTTGCTAGTTGATGTCTCTGAATTTGGAGGTGGTGCAGAAGTTAGTTTACGAGCAGAAACTTGTGGTTTGGTCATGAATAAGAATATGCTTCCTGGTGATACTTCTGCAATCAACCCATCAGGTATTAGAATAGGCAGTCCTGAAATGACACGTTTAGGAATGAAAGAGACTGAGATGGATGAAGTTGCAGAACTGATTCATTTATCCGCCGTGGGAGGGAATGATAGTGAAGTTCGCCAAAGAGCACGGCTATTAAAAGAGCAATTCAATCGAATCCATTATTGCTGGCCTACTGAATCCTCAGCCTATGATGCTCCAACCTTCAGTCCTTTCAACTGAAATCGAAACCATCATTGTTGCCTTCTTGGCGTCTCTGTGCGGGGCGCCTTGTCGCTGCACGTTCAGAGCGCATAGTATTCTGAGGGACTCCACGAGCAGACAAATCTCTGCCAGTAACCGCTCTTCTCCCTGATGCCTTTTTATTTAGGATACTTGAACCCTTCATACCACCTTTTTTCATAGCAATATGTTGGGGCCTACCTCGGTATGCAGGGGGTCCAATTATTTCTTCGAGCACAGGCAAGTCTCTTCCTCGTTCTCGCTCGTGCTTCAGCCACCACCCCTTGCCTAAGCGTTGAGTTCTAGGTTTGGTGCCCTTACGCATTTTCTTTGCTGCTCGAGAAATTCTATTTCTTACCAATTTATCTTTCTCAACCTCAAAGCGTAAGAACATCCATGCGGGGTAGCCAATGTCGAATACATTTCCATTGACCGTCAATAACAGGCCATTGAGCAAAAGGTGATTTGCCACAGGAACATTATCTGGCTCTAGTTTAACGCCATTTCGCTTAAGGCGGCGGGCATAACTAATCATGCCTTTTTGGTCTCGGAATTTAATGTCCTTTCTAGAATTACTTGCGAACCTTATTGCAAAAATATGGAGGGTAATAACGCTCATTCCAAGGGCCATTCCTGCGGTATTGCCTACTTTCTCAGCAGCAAATATTCCACACATTGCCCATGTAGGCATCATCACCAACCAAGTGAATGCAACCCATAATTTACTTGCTTTAAATCTCGGTGTGACTTTATTTTTTACTGCTTCTCCAGCCGCAATGAAGACATTGGCGTTGACGGCTTCGTCTCTCCCTCCCTTGACCAATAAGGCAGCAGTGGGGTTGCAAGGTGCAGCATCGATCCATCTCCTTCCCTCCGCACTATCTCCTTCGATTAAACGGACTTCCATCTCGTCAATATCTTTGTTTTGCATACCCATTGCCAATGCTAAGCCTTGGACACGCGGGTCAAGAGTATCACTATCTAATAATTCAGTAGTAATATCTCGGGCTCCGTGCCAATCTCCAATATCGAGGAGGCAAAGGGCTACTGCAATTCTCGCTCGTGCTGATAATGGGTCGCGCTTTACCAATTCAACAGCTATATCAACCGCCTGTTCTGAACGGTTTTGGGCTCTTAGAATGGCAATAGTCCCAAGGTCACCAACAGAAGTTAGGCGGTCGCTATGAGCGCTCATTTCATCTTCGTCTGCCTTCCAAGTTCTAAAGCGCTGATTGAGGAATTTAACGTGGTCCATAGTCGGATTATTTTCCCAATCCCAAATGTCATCTTCTGAAACATTACCATTCCACGGGTCCATCCACTCGATCATGAAACTAATTAATTCGGGCTCATCATAACCATCTGCTTGTTCAAGGCCATGCAATGCTTCACGTGCAGCATCCAACCTTCTGCAAGCAATATGACCTACCGCCATCAGCATTCTTGCTTCATCATCATCACCGCCTTGAACAGCCAACACCTTTCTTGCTTCTTCCAAAGCCAATGGCCATAAGCCGCGCAGTGCCTTTTCGAGCATCGAGGCACGAAGTTTTTCCAACCTAACTATGGATTCATCGACCCCCTGGAACTTATCTCTCTGGAATCTCCTCAAGGCATCTACATCATCTCGCCCGGCTGCCTTGTCAACATATTCAGTCAGACTGCTTCCACCACCAGCCATGATAGCACCTTCACGCCTCTGTTCGGGATTGAGGTCGAATTGAAGTCTCTTCAAGGAGCCAAACCTCACGATTGATAAAATCCAAGTTAACAAAAATATTGCTTGACCAACTGCTATGAACAGCCAAGTTCCAGTGAGAATTACTTCTTCGCCGAATCCTTTCTCGCTCATCCAGCCAGTGAAGGGCATAAAATGGCTGAATTCTTTGTAACAAATCATTATCAGCAACATCACGGTATAACCGCTAAAACCAGCGAATGCGAAGTAAAGAATCTTGGATTGTGATGGCTCTTCAGACCTTATTTCACGCGGTGATGCTAGTAGTACTCCGCCAATTCCCCCAAAAGCTTGGCCTCCAAGAAAAAGGTTGCCAGTCAATTCAAAAATGAAAGCAAGGCCAACAATGGCCACATTAAGTGAAAGATAAATCGCTAAGAATCCAGCCATATCTTTGACATCTACCCACTGGCGGAGTACTTCTTGTACAGCGCCATCTTGAATCGCCCATGAATAGAGAGAGTGGCCGATAATCCCTCCAAAATTTAGAATGTCCTCAGCATTATCCGGCTCATCTAGCATCACATAAAGTACGGTAATTATTCCGTTTAATGCAGCAATAGGCATGGTTAGAAGGAATAAAAGAAGGAGCATGGAACTAACCTGTTTGCCAAAGTTAGGAGGGTCTGGGTCGATAGGAGTTTCCTTCTTCAATATGGTTCGCATCTTTGAAAGCATCAACATATTCCATGAAGCGCCCATTATTCGCCCATAGGCCAATATTGTTGGTCCCATGAAAACCAATAGTGCATAAATAAACCAAATGGGGGTAATCATTCCATGCAATTGAATGCTATACCAAAATACCGCACCTGTTGCTGCAAGAAGAATTGAAAGTGTAGCCAGCCTTTTCAAAAGCGCTTGAAGTGGTTTTTTCTTCTTTGTACCGCTACCTCCTAATTGTTGCAATTGTGCATTCATTGTAATTAGTGGCGATACAAGGACTGGAATTAGAATCAATCCAAACATTATCCACACATTTAGTTCCAAGTAAACTACTGGGTCGAAAATAAGTTCTGCAATAAGCAGTAAAACTCCTGAAATCGCCATCATATAAGCCAAAATACCAATGCCGACGGTTGGAAGTTTCAACAAATCCCTTGCATCTTCTCGGCTACTTGTTAGCCTATGTACCTCCATCAGGCCATCGTCGATTTCAAAGGCAACTTGGAGGGAGGAAAGGGCACTTGGGACCATATATCTCCACACGATAAATGCTAAAATGAGCATCAAAATGAGAGGGTAAAAATGTTCAAACTTGAGAGATCCTTGCTCGACAACTTCAGCACCTTTATTTTCTTCTTCAACTTCATCCTGTGCACTCACTAAAGGTAAAGAAAGAAGCAAGGAAAGGACTAAGAAAAGGGGAAAAATCAATTTCCTCATGTGTGCGAAGCCTGCGGCTTCGTATGCGCCCATGTGTGCCCCATGTCATGAGGGGTCATCAAAGTCATGGTTACAAAGCCTGATTCCTTACTGTCTGTGGCGAGTTAAGAATGAGTCAATTCTATCGAATGCAATGTTAAGAGTGTCAATGTTTGGAAGATAAACAATCCTGAAGTGCCCCCTACCTAATTCACTTGAAAATCCACTTCCGTGTACGGCAAGCACATGTTCTTCATGAAGTAAATCAAGGACGAATTTTTTATCGTCATTCGCCCATTTTTCATCCGTCAATCTCACGAACATGTAAAATGCGCCACCGGGAGATTGTACTTCTAAGCCTTCTATTTCAGAAATTCTCTGAAGGCATAATTCTCTTTGTTTCATCACTTTAGAGGTGTGTATTTTCATCCAACTCCGGTCTCCTTCTAGGCCCGCAATGTATCCCATTTGAGCAGGAGTAGAGGCACAAAGGCGGCTGCGAAGTATTCTTTCGATTCCATCTCTAACATCGTTCATTTTTGAGGTGGGGTCATGTATGGCCAAATAGCCAATTCTCCATCCAGGTGCATAGTAGACTTTGCTGACTCCATTCAATACCAAAACTGGCACCTCAAAACTTCTGCTTGCAATACTGACCTGAGTGCCTGTAAAATCCAGTCCATCATAGATTTCATCTGCAATAATCATGCAGTTTGGCCATTTCTTGGCAATACTAAGAAGTTTGTCGATTTCATCTGCTGAAGCAACATTCCCTGTTGGATTATTTGGGTTAATCATGACAAGCAATCGGACATTATCATCCATTTTCTTTTCGATATCGTCGAAATCAACTTTCCAGCCATCACCGGCATCAAGTCGGTACTCAATTGTGGAAGCACCATACATTTGTGGATAAGCCATGTAAGGGGGATAATGCGGACCTGGTGCTAGAACTTTATTTCCACCTTCAAGAGTTGCTGCGAATATGATTTGTAGTGCTTCAGTAACGCCATGACAAACATAGACATCTTCGGGATTACATGCCCACCCCTTTGATATTTCATCTTCTGCGATTGCTGAGCGTAATGCTGGCAAACCATATGATGGAGAATAGCCATTTTCGCCCCTACCGAGTGCGGCTTGGAATGCCTCGACCATATGGCTTGGTGTTGGCAGGCCAGGATAGGCAATTGGGTCACCGATATTGAGTTTTATTATTTCATGGCCTTCTGCTTCTAAAGCAGTTGCTGGGACAACAACATCACGAATTGCATATTCAATTTGAGATGCCCTCTTGGATACAGGAATTTGTTTTACCATAATAATTCCTCCAAACCACCAAGTTGGCAAACTCGTTGAAAGTGTTCGGGTGATACTGGCTGTACTGAAAGGCGCTGCCCCCTAGCCAATAATGGCATTCCTTCTAGGGCTGGGTCGTCTTTCATTTGAGGTAAGTCAACGATAGTTTCCATAGATTGAATTGCTTCGATATCGACCATCATCCAGCGAGGCTTTTCAGGCGAAGATTTTTCGTCAAAGTAAGGGGAGTCAGGGTCCCAAGAAGTATGGTCTGGATAGCCTTCTGTGCAGACCTTCGCAATGCCTGCTATGTGAGGTGGTTTACAGTTGGAGTGATAAAATAATACGAGGTCACCTATTTTCATTAGGTCTCTCATAGTGTTTCTTGCTTGATAATTTCTGACCCCATCCCAGTGGGTAGTTTTGTCTTTTAGGAGTTGGTCCCAATGGTAGGCGTTGGGCTCGGATTTCATGAGCCAGTGGTTGGTCATGGAGAGTGGAGGGGTATTGGTGGTATGAGGGTTTTCAGTATGAGCAATCCACTTTAGTTTTAATATTCAGTTCCCTCGAAGGTTTCATATTTCAGTGATTTTGACTGACAAATTGACATTTTCACCATACATCTTCAACATCATCCATGACAACAATTGCATCTATCGAACCATCGCGGGCTGCAACTTGTGAACCAGTCAATCCTAACTTTCTCATCATCGCCTCGGCTCCACCAGTACTCCCCATGCCTAACTTTTCGAGGGTGACGAAAATTGCTGGCAGTAGTAATAATGCGCTGGCGGCGGCAATCCACAATAGCACTATGACCACAGTTACGAATGGTTGGATTTCGGGAATAGGGATTTGGTAAGCGGCTACTAATCCTAATGTAGTGACAGTTGCTGCTTCGAATAATGACATGCCAGTAGAAACTGTTGCGGTCCGTATGGCTTCCATTCCTCCTCCCAATTCGCGTATACGGTTAGCTATATGTATTGAGAAATCGACTCCGACACCGACCAAAATTGAGCCAATCATAACGGTAACTAGTGACAGCGAAACATCGAGATATGCCATCACCATCCATTGCATCGCAACCGTCGCCACCACTGGCAACGTCGTCCATAAGGCGAATCGCAAATCCTTGAATACAATTCCAAGGGTAATCAAAGTCAAGATGACCGCGAAAGCAAGAGATGACCATTGGGAATCAACAATGAGGTTGTTGACTGCTATCGCAACTGCAGCAACACCAGTTAGTTCGCCACTTCGAACATTCCCTTCTGCATAAGTCATCGATGCATGTTGGTTGATGTCGATAACCGATTTTTCGGTATCCTTGACCGGTAAAAATGGCATATCGATGTAAATTAGTGACTTGCCATAGGTTGGTTCAGTGAATAAGTATCTCGTCTCATCGGTTAGACTATTGTAGAATACGTTGAGTAGGAAAATTTGCTGTCTTTGTTTGGAGTTTTCTGTGAGGGCTGGGTTCTTATCGATATCTTCTAGAAGTCGCCAGAATGTTAGGTCGTCATCAACCTCATTACCAATAATCAATTCACACAATTCGTCGATTCCATCAGGAAGTAATTCACAAGGTATTTGCAGGTCTGTTCCAGATAAATTGACTGATACACCAACTGATTTCATTAGGAAAACAATACTAACTGCTGTGGTATGGTCGACGAGATTTAATTTTGCAGATAGATTCTCAATACCTTGTAAATTTTTGAATGGGTCGTCGTTTTCTGGAATACTATCGTCTGAATCTCCTTTGATATACCCATCAATGAGGAGCATACCAATTTGACCTGCTTCGAATTCCGAACTATATTGTTTCATTTTTTTAACCGCTGGCTCATCTTCGGGAGCCATTCCTAAAAGGTCGATGTTTTCCTCAACATTTTCCATCCCCCAGGTGCCTGATAATCCGATAAGAAGTATGAAGACAGCGATGACGGGGACATTCCATTTCAATGGAATATTGACCGCTGCATCGAAAACCGGTAACGGTGGATGTTTGGCCTTCTTTAGATCTAACAAAATTGTTAGGTTGGGGACCATTATCATCGTCAGGAAGTAAACTACGATTATTCCGCCACTCAAAGCCCATCCAACAGTGGCAATCGGAGCCATTGGCGTGAAGGTAAGTGAAATAAACCCAATAACAGTAGTTACTGCTGAGAGGAAAACGGCTTTTCCCGTTGAAGCAAAGGCGGTCCTCATCTTTTCAGATGGGTCGCCGCTTTCTTCGGCATAACGATTAGTAATATGCAAGCCATATGAGACTCCTAATGCCAATAAAATAGGCCCGACAATAATGACCGTCATCGTTACTTCATATCCCAGCCAACCGATTATCCCCAAGGTCCAGAATACTGAACAAAGGGTTGGAAGTCCAGCGATAATGATGACTTTAAATCCTTGAACTGCGCGAATACTTCCAGTTTGAAGCAAATCAGAATGAAATACGAAAAGACCCAAAGCGACTAGAACAACTGCGATAGGGAATATTTGCCAGAATAACTTGAAGGAGAATTCTGTGACTGCATTGGTGATTGGAACTGGGCCAGTTAATGACATTACCAATTTACGTTGCTCCCATGTACATGTCTCACCTCCTGTCTCCTCAGGGTTGCAAGGCCGTTCAGCCTCTGCGAGGGCCGTGATATTTTCTCGGTATCCTTTGATCAAAACATTGGTCGGAATGCTTTCATTGACCGCGGCAATGATGACGGCTCTGTCGAGGATTCCATCACCATCGGTATCTCTGGCAAGTTTGTCAAGTCCAGGAGTTGGTTCACACTTTTCAACTCCATCTTCGTCATAGCAATCATACATCTGATCGATTATTTGGTCAATTCTATCTTGATTTGGAATGTTGTACTCACCAAGCAACCATTCCAAATCATTCACTTGCTCAGATAGTTGGCCTGCAACATCTCTGGTTAAACAATCATCATTATTATTACAGCCAAGTTCACCTGCTTCTTCAATGAAGGCCTTGGCAACTCTTGGTGCACTGGAATTAACTTCCTTTACTACAGTTGATAGAGAGAGGATGTAATCTACATCATCGGTTGGGTCTGATTGCAGGTAATTCAATGTCTTTTCGAGGCGGTCTATTTCGAGTAGAATCCCTCGGTCTGTGATATTACTAGATGAACCTTCTTTTATTTCGACATAGATAATCAAAACATTGGTCGACCAATCTTTTTGCACTTCTTTGATAGCATCTGCAACAGGGTCTCCTTCCGGCAAGTAAACGTCAAGACTGCCATTCACGTTGAGACTTGGTTCTGATTTGATTTGCCAAGGCCGTGGATTTCCCTCATCAATATCCATGAATCCGCTATGATAAACAAAGAATAATGTTCCGAATAGGAAGATGGCGATAGTTAAGGCTGGAAACTTGGTTATGACGCCTGAAGGGCCGCCTCTTTTGTATTCTCTTTTCAAAGCATTTGGGGCGTGAAGTACCGCTTGTGTGGCTGATTTAGGGTCGAAGTTTTTTACTTTTTTAGCCATGTGTAAGCCAATCTTTCCGGCTTTCTGTTTACCATGCCCAACTAGGTTTGAAAGCCTGTCTTTGGCCTTGACAGAAGACTCTCGGTCTCCCTTTGGTGAACTATCTCCTGCCCCTTTCGCCATGGTCAAGCCCATGTTGGCGTTGGCAAGGCCGATTTAACACATGGTGAAGATAAGTTCCCAAATCAACCGTATCTGATAACTCCTTGGCATTGCGGCGGGTTCATAGGTAATTGGTTGGAGCCGGCCGTGGACGTAAGGCGTTGACTGTCTTATCGGCCTTGGAGTGAGATGGATGGCAAAGCCCCGCCTGCCTGAGAAAAGATGGACCGTGGACCTTGAAAAGAGAATCCAAGAAGAACATTATTCTGATTCAGGATATGACCTTCGATATGGATTCAATCCCGATTCAGGCAAAGAAATCTTCGTTATTGATACCCCTCCCCCATACCCCTCTGGTACATGGCATATTGGCGCTGTTGCGCAATATTCGATGATTGATGTTATCGCAAGGAGTCAAAGACTATTGGGCAAGGAAGTGTTCTTTCCTTGGGGGGTGGATAGAAACGGTATCAACATTGAATTTACTGTTGAAAAGAAACACGGAAAGAAGATGAGAACCTATGATAGAGGTGATTTCATCCACCTTTGTAGAGAGACAATTGAGGAGTTTACTCAAGCAATGCGCGATACTGCAGCAAGAGTGGGACTTTCATGTGACTTTTCAAGGGAATATTTGACGGATTCACCGGAATACCGAGCAGTAACTCAATCAATATTTTCTAAATTATTCAAGATGGGAGAAATCATCGAAGATTTACGGCCAAATATCTATGACCCAGTTGAAAAAACCACTATCGCAGATGCTGAAGTTGAGCGTATTAACCGCATGAGCAAATTGGTCGATGTAAAGTGGCAAACTGAAGATGGTGAGGAAGTCATTATTTCAACCACCAGACCTGAATTGATATGTGCTTGCGGTATTGTTGCAGTCCATCCTGATGACGACCGTTATTCTCACCTTATTGGTAAAAAAATCATCCTGCCAGTAGAAGTTGAAGGTAGAGACAATTTCGTAAACATAACAACACACCCTTCGGTGAAATCCGAGTTTGGAAGTGGAGTCTTGATGGTTTGTTCTTTTGGCGACCAAAATGACGTTGCAGTCTTCCGTGAACTTGCATTGAAGCCATTTCAGGCTATTGACCTCGATGGATGCATGACTTCAATTTCCGGCCCTTTGGCTGGAATGAAAGTAAAGGACGCCCGTGAATCGGTTATTGAAAGCCTAGAACAACAAGGTCGCATTCACCAAATCCAAGAAAAAGAACAGGAAGTCCCAGTCAGTGAGAGAGGCAAAAACCCCGTTGAAACAATCTTACTCAAGGAATGGTATGTGCGACAAACCCACATTCAAGAAAGGATGAAAGAGCATATCGAGCAAATAAATTTCGTGCCACCTAGAAACAAGCAATTCCTTCTAGATTGGATGCAAAATATCAGTATTGATTGGCCCATCAGCCGAAGACGCTGGTACCATACTGAAATCCCAATTTGGTATTCCGAGGATGAAAGTAAAATCATTGTTGCTCCTTCTGGCACCTATGTTCAACCATGGAGAGAAGAACCTCCTTCTGGTTCGGAAGTACTCGACAGAGAGAGCAGAGAAATGCTTGGAAGTTGGGATGAGTTGAAGGATGATTTAGGTGAGGTAGTTGGTGAGTCTAAGGTATTTGATACATGGATGGATTCATCTAATTCCAATCTTTTCGTCAGTGGCTATCTAAATCAACCGGAAGTATTCGACAAGGCATTCCCAACTAGTTTGAGGCCACAAGGAAAAGAAATTGTCCGAACTTGGCTTTACTATACTTTGCTTAAGAGTACCTTATTACTCGATAAGCCAGGTTTTTCAAATGTCTGGATTGATGGACTTGGAATGGACCCTTGGGGCCGTAAAATGAGTAAATCTCTTGGAAATGGAATTGATGCTGATACGGTTTTGGAATGCGGCGCTAGTGGGCGAACCGGAAGTTGGAAAATCAAGGGTACAGACGGAAAGCAAGTGCAATTAAAGGCCAATAAAATTGGCAGTGAATGCTTTCGCCTTTGGAAAGCATGTGATGCCCAAGTTGGAGATGACTTCCACATCAATCCTGAGGAGATCGAAGCCAAGTATTTTGGAGTCTTGACCAAATTATTCAATGTGGCACGTTTTGCGAGCCAATTCGAAGTTCCTGATGATTTGGACAGCATCCCAAGCCAACTCAACATTGAGGATAGATGGATACTCTCAGAGTTTTCAATGTGCATGTCTCAGGTTCAAGAAAATTGGTCAGCATTGGATATTTACAGTGCTACTCAAGAATTGAAAAATTTCGGCACTGGAATCCTACCTAGTCATTGGTTGGAGATGGCCAAGACTCGTCTTTATGATGGCGACCAAGCCGCAGCTTGGACTATTCACAGAATTGTTCGAGACTTCATGGCTGCCTTCTCCCCTGTGTGTCCATTTTTCAGCCACCACATCACCTCAACTCTGTACGAGAGCAGTGCTGTAGACGTTCGTGAATTCCCTGAAACTCCAATAGTTTGTGATTCAGACTTATGTGCATTAAGCAATTCAATTCAAGAGTTTAACAGTGCAACATGGAAACAAAAAAAGGATGCAGGTCTATCATTGAATGCGCCGATTGAAGGAATCTCAATCCCTGCGGATTTAGTTGATTTTACCGAGGTATTGACCGCTATGCACAAACTTGAGTGACTCATTCTTCTTCGTTGAAAAGAATAGTTTGCTTGCTTGCTTGCATATCCAATTGGCCGACTCTAAAGCCAACCAAACGGACCGGCCGTTGTTGTTCACAATTTTCTGCAAATAAGCGATGAGCAAGCCTGCGAAATACCGATATTTCATCCATGGCAACCGGAATTGAACGATGAACTGTATGGGTTTCAAAGCCCTTGTAGCGAATTTTAACTTCTACTAACCGAGCACAGATTTGCATTCTTTTCATTCGCTCAAAGACTCCATCGATTAAAATATCAAGTCTTTTTAAAATAAGTTCCACATCAGTAGTATCTTGGGAAAATGTATGTTCTTTTCCAATTGATTTTCGACTTCTCAGCGGGCTAACATCATTGGAAGTGTTCCCTTCTACCACCTTAATCATCCACTTTGCACTCCTCTCTGAAATGGCCCTGCTAAGTGCTAATTCTCCCATCGAATAAGCTTCGTCCATTGTCTCAATTCCACATTCAGCCAAACGAGTTGCTGATGCCGGACCAATTCCAGGCACGGCGCGACAGGCTCTTTGTGTGAAAAATTCCATCACCTGTTCAGGCCTTGTTATGTGGATACCTGCAGGTTTGTTTTCTTCACTTCCCATTTTTGCAACGATGCGGGTTGGGCCAATGCCAAAACTTGAACCAAGTTGTAGTTTTTCTTTAATTTCCGATTGCAACTGTCTTGCCAATGCCAATGCTTTATCCCAATCACCTTTGACATAATCAGTCACATCCAAATATGCCTCATCAATACTCGCTTGCTCAAATTTATCGGCACATCTCGCTAATATTTCCATAACTTTACGACTCGCCCGTCGATATAATCCACGCGTACTTATCATGTATAATCCGGCCCCATGGGGTGCTCCGGGGCATCGCCTCCATGCTTCTGAAATTGGCATCGCTGAATGTATTCCATATTTTCGAGCAGCATAATTGCATGTTGAGACGATGCCTCGTCCCCTGCCACCTTGGGGGTCTGATCCTAAAATTAACGGCACATCGGGGTCAAGGTCATGGTGCAGAGTTTCTACTGCAGCGAAAAAAGCATCCATGTCACAATGGATGATAATTCGCTCTTCATTCACGGTTGTCACCTAATTATTCAAACCAGATACTGACTTCATCAAGGGATTTTCTTTGCAAGTCAGGTACTTGTGCATCTTCTGCTGGATATCCAACAGGCATCAATAATATCGCCGATTCGTGTTCTGGGCGCTCGAGAATTTGGCGCAAGAATCCCATTGGTGAAGGAGTATGAGTCAATGTGCACAAGCCCATTTTATGAATCGCTGAGATGAACATACCAGCCGCAATTCCAACCGATTCTGTAGCGTAATAGGTTGGCCCCCATTCTCCATTATCACGCAACCTTTTGCTTTGTTTGAATAGAATAACCAACCATGGTGCGGTGGTGATGTGTTCCTTGATATGGTCTGTTCCCAAGGGTTCCAATAATTCTGCCCAGGCATCGGGCATTCTTCCTTGGTACGTTTTCAATTCTTCTTCTTCAGCCGCAACTCTAATTTTTTGTTTCAACTCTTGATTGGAGATTACTACGAATGTCCACGGTTGTAGATGGGCGCCGCTTGGAGCAGTGCTAGCACTTTTAATCGCTAATTCCAATAATCTCTTAGGCACTTCTTTGTCGCTGAATTGCCGAGTAGTTCTTCGCTCCTTCATTTCGCCATATGTGGCCTCAGCCAATCGCAGCATTTCTTCCACTTCCATTTCGTTGAATTGCAGTGGGATGAATCCGTCCATGCAGCCAACAGGGGCTTCGTACATAGAACACTTTCACTTTCAGGATTACCCGTAGTGTTTCTTTGCCGACTAGCGAGAAGGCAGAGGTTCGGCGTTCTCGTTCTTCTCTCATCATGCCATCAAAGGCGGGGGGGTCTTCGATGTGACCTCGCCAAGTTGGTACTGTTCTTCCCATACTCTTCTTTGCCAGCCAAGGGTCTACCTTTGTTTTGCGGGGGGTGGCGCAGAAAGTGAAAGTATTCATCAACCCTGCCACGATGGCAAATCATGGTGGGCAAGCGAAGTGATTCAACAAAGGAATATTGGCAATCTATATATTCATCAAAATCAGCCCAAGAAGTAGGTTGGTTTCAGGCACAGCATGAGGTTAGTATAGAATTCATTAACAACTCAGAAATTGCCAAAGATGCAAGAATCTTGGATGTAGGGAGTGGAGCCACTACTCTACTTGATGACTTGTTGAAAGAAGGCTACAGCAACATTATGGCGATGGATATTAGTGCTTCTGCTTTGGCAGTAAGTAAGCAAAGATTAGCAGACTTAATCACATGGAAAGTTGCAGACATCACCCATCCTTTGGATATTGAAGAAAACTCAATTGATTTATGGCATGACCGAGCAGTGCTACATTTCTTCACATCAAATATGGAAAAACAAGGTTATTTGGAGAACCTAAAGAAGGTTGTGAAAGGAGGTGGTTTTGTCCTCATCGAGACTTTTTCACCAGAAGGTGCGCCGCAATGTTCAGGCTTAGATTTGCAACGATATAATGAGGAAATGCTAGAGCGATTTTTAGGTTCAGATTTTGAATTGATTCTGTTTAAGAGACATATCCATTCAACTCCTTCAGGGGGTGAGCGGCCTTATGTTTCGACTCTTTTCAGGCGACGCGAGTAGCGATATCCTCACCTATTAAGGCAGCATTAACGGCATCAGCAATGTCCATTCCCACCCTGACTTGAGCTTCCAAAGTTGCTGCTCCGATATGAGGGGTGCCATGGAAGCCTGAATGTTGTAATAGTGGGTTTTCAGGGTCAACTGGTTCAACCTCAAAGACATCGAGAGCAAGAGTAGTCAATTCACCTGACTCCAAGGCAGCCAATGCCGCCTCTTCATCGACAATACCTCCACGGGCACAATTCACTATGTGATTACCACACGCAACCCCATCCTTGCCTAATTGAGGCATCAAAGCCAACCTTTGTGCATTGACTAAATGATATGTTTCTTCGGTCAGGTTGCAATGGATGGTGATATGGGTGCACATTCTGAATAAATCATCTACATCATCGTGCACATGGGCCCCAAGTTGTTCTGCGATTTGGTTTGGTAAATATGGGTCATAAGCATGAATCTCCATTCCAAAAGCCTTAGCCATCATTGCAACTCCTTGAGCGATTCTTCCAAAACCCACGAACCCAAGCCTCTTTCCTGAAATCTCACTCCCGCTCATCAGTTTCTTCTCCCATAGGCCCGCTTTCAGACTTTGGTTGGAGACTGCTAGTTTTCTTGTTGAGGCTAATAGGTGGGCTATGGTCAATTCAACCACACTTTTAGTTGATGCACGCGGTGCATTGACAACGATAATTCCAGCCTCAGTTGCTGCATTTAGGTCGATATTGTCTACTCCAACTCCGGCTCTACCAATTACCTTCAGACCTTTACTCTCGCTGATTACCTGTTCTGTTAATTTGGTTGCAGACCTGACGATAATTGCATCAAACCCTTGTAAGGCGCCGTATTCTAGCATTTCTTTTTTAATAAATCCTTCAACCACTTCATTTCCCAATGATTCGAGATGTTTTACTGCCTGACTATCCATTCCATCGACCACTGCAATGCGTGCCATACCCAGTTGTCTTTTGGATAATGTCAATGAACCTTGTCCTTGGCCAATAGCCTCATCAAATAACAGCGCTACGCATTAACATGCAGGAACTTAATCTCGAGGCTCTGCTTTGGTCAATTGCAATATTGGCTCTTCCTTTATTGATGGCTATTCCAGCACGATTAGTTTGGCACATGTATGTTGGCAAGAGCCTTGACCAGCAAGAATACAGGGCTAAAGTTAGGTCAATTCTTGATAGCGGTCAATCATTGGAAAGGCACCGTGAAAAATTGGGTGATGAGGCAAGACAACGTAATATTACTATTGAACGAGTTAGATTAATCGAAACGGATGTTCTTTTCCCCCTTGGTCTTCATCACTTTATTTTACTTCCAGCATTGATTATTTTACCTGTTGCAGTATTACTTGCTTCACCATTATTCTTGCTTGTATTGCCTTTGATGGCCTTCACTGAATGGATATTAATTGACAGGAAAGTGTTGGTATCTTCTTTGAAATATCTACAGGATTGGACAAAGTGGGGGATTATTCATATTCCACAAGTGCACAGAGATCATGACAAATTGCGTCAAGATTTAGTCTCATTTCACCGCATGCCACGCTCGGTATTCTTAGGACTATTTGCTTGGTTAATCGTCCATTGGAGTCTTAGAAGTGATTTTTGGGTGGAATTTTTAATTTCAGGGGTTATTTATCTTGTCATGTTATCCGTACTGGAAGTAATTTCTAATGCCATCGCCGCGGAATTAGTTTTTGCTGATGCCTCAAGAACTAGTTTAATTCAAGTTGAGGCTTGGGCTGAATCATACATCAATCCACTTGTTGGAGTAGGATTGTTATTCCTTTTAGGAAGAGATTTGATGGCAGAAGCCAGAGGTGGAAACTCCATTCTTTTCGCACTGACAGTGCTATTGGTTTTGTTCTCAGTTACTGTTGTAGGAATGGCAGTAGAAATTGGCTATGCTCAAAGGCGAGGTAATAAAGTAAGGGATACTTTTGCCAAACAGGTCGTTGAAGTCCTTGACCCAGTATCATATTCATTCAATCGTCATGAAGACCGATTATTATTGCATGCGGAATGCTCTATGCAAGATAGATTATTGGGCAAAGCAATCATCAAAGAACGTGATGCAGTAACATTTGGGATGATTGATAATCTACCAAGTCGCCTAGATACTGAAGACTCTGCAATGCCGACTCGCCCAGATATTTCATTCCTCACTCAAGAGGAGTGATGACTGCCAAACCATGGTTATTTGTGGTGCTGGTGACGCCATTTATCCCTACTTCCAAGTCACCACCTTTTACAAGAATTAACTGTTTTCCTTTCTTTCCTCGACTCTGCATTCTTGCCAAAACTTCTTGTCCAAGATAGCATCCTTTTGTCTCACTAACAAGGTGCTTCAATCCAATATTGTAGGGAGTGAATTTTGCAGTTAATTCAGCAGGCCCAGGCCGCAATGCCTTGATTCTTTTTTCTTCCAAACAAGTTTCATTAAGTCCTTCTATAAATTTGGATGTTGATTTTTGTTTCGATAGTACTACTAATGTAAATGGACCATCTGATACTAAAGTAGCGCCATTTCTTGTAGTCCAAACTTCACTATCATGGTTTTCATTAAGACGGATAAATTGGTTTAATGTGCTTGAATCTGTTATCTCTACTGCATCTAGATTTGAACGTTGCAAAAGGTGAGTTAGCAGCCTTGAATGATTAGCCTGATGGCCGATAATGAAAGTCGCTTCTTCCATTTGACCGATTATTACTAAGTCAATTATTCGGGCATTGATATCTGTGAAAATAGTTTCAATAGTTTGACCTACTTCCAAGGAGTCAGCCTTGTTGGTGGATAGGTTATTGATGAATGATAATCTATTCTTACCTCGAATAATCAGTAGAGTGCGTTCTTCAAAACTGAAGCCATTCATCCAAAACTCTCTCCGCAACCACAGGAGCGATCTGCACTGGGATTCTCAATTTTGAATCCACCTCCCATCAAGCGGTCGATATAATCGATACGGATCCCATCAAGCATATGGCTTGCATGGTTTGGAATTAGTACCCTGAAGCCTTCAATCATATGCTCTTGACAATCTACATCGGTTTCTTCTACGATTTGCAAATCATACATATAGCCTGAACATCCACCTGAAAGTACGCCAACTAAAAGTGCTGAAGTGCGATCTTCACCGAAAGCATCGGACAGCATTTTAACCGCAGATTCGCTCATCGAAACATTGCACTGGACTGCTTTTGGGACCTCAATGGTGACCGCTTCACTACTCGGACAGGTACCGCAATCCATGATAATCAGTCTAAGGGAAGAGGAGGACCCTCTTCAACATGTGCGTTGATTACTCCTTCAGTAGTTGAATTTCAAATTGACAGGAGACGGAGCCATCAACCGGACAATTTCGTTTTACTGAGATACTTGAATACCCATGTCTTTCTTTCATGATTCCTTCTAGTATTCCTTCATCCAAGTGGCAAAATAGTTTTCCCATTTCAGCTCCGTTTTGACATGCTTTAGAATCAATAACTGTGATTGAATTGGGAGGGTTTCCCTCTAGAATTAATTCACCCATGCCCAATTTATTCCAGATTTTTTGTAATTCATCGTTAAAATTCTCTGAATCATCTATTACTGAGGCTGAAGTAGCAATTTCTTCTCCGATTCTATTGCCAATATTACGCATTAAATCATCAAAAGAAATACCCATTAAATCCAAAGTCATATTCTGCGGATTTATTCCAATTATTTCCCCTTTGTTTCGTAGTACAGCATTCGGTACAGAAGATAGTTTCTGAATGCCATCTTTTAATCTTTGATAGAATGAGCCTTCTCCTAAAACCACTTTAAGGGGTTCAATCAAATTCCCTTGGAGAATTTTACTTCTGGCGCTGTTAATGTCTATCGCATCGGCCCATAGGGCATCAACTAATTCTCGTTGCGCCTTGTTATAGCCTTGGGACTCTACAACTAAGGCACTATCATTCTTACCTCGTCCAACAGGGTTTTCCTCAATTGAAATTAATTGAATAGCCGCATCATCATCAAATATTGAAATTCCAGCATTGGAGTCATTGCAATGCCTGACCTCAATAGAATCATCTAATTTATCGAAGAACTTGGAGTTCTTTTCTTCAAGGACTGCAATTACCCTTACCTTCACTCCACGTACTGCGGCATTGTTCAGAGCATCGATACAACCACTCCTGACGAGATGTAGAATCCCCCAGCGGCCAAGCATCATAATGATTTCATCTTCTGAATCATCGACCATTCTTTCCATTGCTGCTTGGATGTGGTTACTATCTTTGATCACAGTGAATGTGGCTTCTTTAACTTCAGGTGGTATGCTGATGAAAGCCTCTGCAGGGCCACTTTCTAATTCCTCCAAATGGTTTCTAAGTCTGCGTAATTCTGCTTCTTCCCTATTGATTAGTTGATGGAATATTTCTGCGATAGTTAAGCCCGCAAAGCGCATTGGTTTATCGACGGTGGATTTGATCATTCCTTTCTCCTGTAAGCGCTTTAGAGTGTTATATGCGTCCATTCTACTAACGCCTACAAGTTTGCCGATTTGACTTGCCTTCATCGGTGAACGGCCGGCCATGGAAACCGCAATATTCGCTTCTTTTTCATCCAATCCCGAATCGACTAATCTTTGGATGACTTCTTCAGCAGGATTTAGCATAAGACGCACCATTCAGTTTACCCTTTTCTCTTGTTCTTTGAGAAGCAATTTGCAGCGGCGGATTTGTTCTTTAGCTAATTTCTGCTGTTCTTTGGTTAATCCACGAGGAACTGCTTGCTCGAAGCACTTTATTGCATCGGGGAATCTTTCCATTTCTCCATAGGCTGTACCCATGTTGTAGAGGGTTGCCCCAGTTACCGAGGTTGGCTCGATTAGCATAGCCTTGTGGTGATTTTCGATACATTTTGGATACTCTTCAAGATAGTAAAAACAGTTTCCTCTAGCGTTGAGGATTCTAATTATCATATTATCATCGTGAGTAAACATTGGTAGTGCCTTATCAAAACATGAAAGCGATTGTTGATACTTCTTTTCAGATAATAGGGCCAAGCCTTTGTTATACCATTCAACATCCTGATTTGCTATTGCATTGGAAGCAATAGACCCACTGATTGGGATTGATGCTGCCTTTTGGGTAGCATCGAGAGCCACTTTAGCCAAATCCACTTCTGGGGATGATTCTATAATTGGTGCTGGTGCTGGTTGAGGGCTTGGTTCAGGCATTGTCAGGTCGACGATTGGTGCAACCTCCTCTGCTGGTGCTGGTTGAGGAAGGTCCTCTACCATTGATTGTGGCTGGACAGGCATGGTTTCGTTAGCCACTTCGACAGAAGGTGAAGCACCAGAAAGCACATCGTATTTTTGTCTACATCGCGCAGCCGTAGCATCATCTCCTGCCGCTGCCAATGCATTTGCTAACCCAAGCCACCAATCGGCATTTTCCTTATCAGCCTTCAATAACTCCTTCCAACAAAGAACTGATTCTGTATGCTTGCCTGCAACACTGAGGGCTCTTGCCATCAAAGGTGTGCCTTCATTGATGTAAGCGATTGCCTCTTCTGCAAGGGCTGGGCCCTCAGGCATAGTAGGGGGTAATCCACCTGCTAGTTCCAGTACTTTTGCTTCACCTTCTCCAAGTTCAACCAATAATGTGCAAAAATCCTCTTTTGAATCGTGGTTTGGCTCGATTGCTAGTAAGTCCCTCCAAGCATTTACAGCGGCTTCCACATCTCCAATATCCAAGCAACCAGTTGCTAATGCATAGCAGGCTCTACTATAGTCAGGCTTCAATGCAATCGCCCTACTGAAACAGTCAACTGCGGAACTCATATCTTCCTTTCGCTTGTGAATTGCACCCAAATTATACCAGCCTGAGGCATCGCTATCATCCAAAGTTAGGGCATGAGTAAAAGCGTCTATTGCATTATCATTCAACTCTAGGCGCGCCATCGCTCCTGCAGCAACGCGCCAACAGGATGGGTGCTGCGCTGCGTCCGAGTGCAGATGCTCCATCAGCATCGCCAAGGCTCCACGGGCATCTCCAGAGCGGAGTAATCCTGTAGCTTGTTCACAAAGACTATCCAAATCAGGACCGGCAGGTGCTACTTCGGGAGTTGATACGATTTCTTCTCTAGTAACTGCTCTGCTTTCTGCTTCAACAGTGGCTGCCTGTTTTGCAGCAACTAAACCTGCAGCCGAATGTAATTCCTCTTTATCGAGGTATAAATTACCATCAACATCATGCAACCTTGCTTCTTCTAAGACTGCCTCACGATCTCTCAAGCCATGTGCATCCATTGCCGATGCGACATCATCTTCGGCCCAAACTAAATCCGCTCGCTCTGGTGCTGCTTCTGAAGCCTGTGCTTGCCCCATCATCTTGACATCTACATCCTTGGCACCTGAAACTACGCCATGACTTTGGCTGTTGTTATCACGAACCAAGTCAAGTAATAGGTGATGCCCCGGAAAACTTCCCAAAGCGACTTCAGCCCAGCGCTTGGCACCCTGTGAATCTCCCATTCTATCGAGGATGATAGCCAAGTTTGCAGCCGCAGGGCCATGTTCTGGATTTAGGTCCAATGTAATTCCAAAAGATTGGCGGGCGCCGCGGGTATCACCTTGGGCTTCAAGAATGACGCCGCGATTGAACCATGCCATTTCCGCACCTGGGTCAGCAGCGATTGCCTTGTTGAATGATGCCAGCGCTTCTTTATTGCTGCCATCGCGAGTTAGGGCTTCACCTTCTGCAATCAGTGCTTCGACTTCATTGTCATCATCTGGGAAAGCGATTTCTTCGATATCATCTTTGATTTCAACGACTGCAACTTCCGGTATTTCTTCAAAATCATCAGGGCCCATTGCCCATGGGTCTTCTTCAAGTGATTCAGGCTCTGCATCTTCGATAATCATGCTACCCAAACCTGCACTTTCCAAGGCATTGCTAGAGATGCTGGGATCATCAAGATCAGGCGCGGCGGGGGGAATCTCATCTACAGTCACGGTGTGCACCAATTGCTTAACCGCACTGAACTTGAGATAAGCATTACCGAGTCAAGTTCATCTCAAATTCTTTGAATGATGTATCTTTCCCCGTCTTTATGGGTAGCAAGATTCTCGGTTTATCAGGAAGTTATGGTTCAACCTCAAAAAACAGTATGCTGGTATCATTAGCGTTGAAAGAGGCGGAAAAACTAGGTGCGGAAGTCGTCTTTTGGGACATCGCCGAAAAGCCTCTGCCTCTTGTAGGAGAAGATGGATGCTGGCAAAATGAAACCGTCAAGGAATTTCAGGCCTTGGCCAGTAGTTGCGACGGCTTTATCCTTGCAAGTCCTGAATATCACGGCACCATGTCTGGTGTCATGAAAAACACCCTTGATTGGCTCTACATGGACCACGTAGGGGGCAAGGTATTCGGCCTGATGTCGACATTAGGAGGAATCGCTAATTCCAATACTCTCAACCATTTGAGAATCTGCATCCGTTGGTTACATGGCTGGGTTGTGCCCGAACAATTAGCCATTGGCAATGTCAAAGAAGCATTTACTGAAGATGGAGATCTGTCAGATGAAAGTAACACTGAAAGATTGGAAAAACTAGTTGCTTCAGTAGTAAAACATGCATCATTATTACGCGATGGTGAATAAGATGCAAATTAAGACCGACTCACTCGGTCAAGATTTCACCTTCATCTCCAAAGGTTCTTTTTTGATGGGGAAAGAAGGAAGCAGTGCATCACCAAGCGAAGGGCCGGTTCAAAAAGTCAAGTTAAAGAGAGATTATTGGTTTTCTACAAGACCTGTTACTCAAAGTGTATGGTCAGCTGTCACGGGTTCCAATCCAAGTAAATTTCAGCAAGGATTCGAGGCCGGATTAAGGCCAGTGGAAAGAATAAGTTGGCTTGAAGCAACACAGTTTGGAGATAAGTTATACGAGTATTTAGGCGAAGAAGGATGGCATACAAAGGGCACATTCAGATTGCCTAGTGAGGCTGAGTGGGAATATGCTGCGAGGGCTGGAACAACTTCGGATTGGTATTGTGGAGATGCAGACCACGCAATCCACCAACATATTTGGAATGCAGGAAATTCAGGAGCAAAAACTAATGTTGTTGGCCAAAAAGAACCCAATCCATGGGGTCTGCATGATATTTGTGGAAATGTTGGTGAATGGTGCTTAGATAATTGGCACTCAAATCATCAGGGCCTACCATTGGACGGGAACCCAAGAGTTGGAGGAGGCGACGCAGGTAGGCGGGTACACAAAGGGGGCTCATGGTTCACTGAATCTGAAGCAACAAGATGTGGCGCCCGTGCTTCTGCCCCAGTAGACAAGTGTTCAGATGGAATTGGGCTGAGGATTCTTTGGCAAGAATTGTGAACTAACACCTCTTGGCCTGACCATGGGAACACTCTATCACAATCCTCGCTGCTCAAAATCTCGACAGGCTTTTCAATTGCTAAATGAGAGTGACATTGAATTCACTGTAGTTGAATATCTCAAACAGCCTTTGACTTTTGATGAATTGAAAAGCCTTGCACTTCGCCTTCAAAGTGGAGTTCGAACCTTGATTAGAACCGGAGAAGAAGAATTTTCACAAAGTGGTGTTTCCACGAAAGATTTGGACGATGCAGATGTGGTTGCGAAATTGATTGTAGAGTGCCCCAAATTAATGCAAAGACCAATACATGATAATGGCAAATTAGCAGTCATTGGCAGGCCACCTGAAGATGTATTAGGACTCTAAAGGCCATTCCACAATTTCCCCTTCTAAGGGTTCGGAATCTATACCATCAAGCCTTTCAGTCATCGTTTGTGAAGGCGGAATAACTCCCGGTCCTGTTGGCCATCCTTGATCGAATTTGGTTTTCATAATTGCCAGTACCCCGAGTTGCTGAAATTGATTCAAGCCAAGCGCTGTTCGGTCTTGGACTGGGGCGACCTTTTCGTGAAAGAGTGAGTCCATGATTGTACAAATTTCAGCAAAAGTTCTGCTGCCATCAGATAACTCCCAAAGCATGCTGTTGAGGTTATCTAGGGGGCGTTTCATTTCTTTTGTTCCTCCAAGGAATTTGAATACCAATTTTTCTAATTTACCAAATTTTTTCTCAAACCTCAAGACAATTTTTCGGCCGGTGGTTCCTGCTTCATCAGGAGAAACGCCTGCTACTCCTTCCCTGCCCCACCAAACAGGAAGGCGAGTAGGATAGGTAGAGGCCAATTCATGCTCTTCTACTCCTGGAAGTTCTGTCATGATTAAATCTCCATTTGCCATGTCCAAATGGCCAAACTAGCCATGCATGCTGAACCAAGTAGGCCGCAAAAGCGCATTAAATTGACCTTATTAGAGAAATTTTTCAGGTACCAAGTTGCTATCCCCAGAAAGGAGACGATAACAAAGAGAGCATACCACAATGGAGGCAATGCCATTGATTCACCCTATTGCTGTTTATTGATGATGCTGTCGCCTCACCATGCTGCTCGACAACGTGGGCAATTATCGCAGCCTACCTTTGCTGTCGCTTCTGCCCAAGCACCACATGAAGTACATTGGGCCCATTGGTCATTTGAGGTCAATTCTTGTCCAGTAATGACGCAATTAACAGCAGGAAGAGCCGGCCCGTCTGCCTGCCCCTGTTCTTGGGGCGCACTATTGCCCCCAAGAGAATCAAAGGCATTGGTCAATGAACTTGTACTTGATATTGCTAAATGTGGATAAGATGCAACTATCTGTTCATTTGTCCATCCAGATGCCAACAATTCCTCGCGAGACCATTGTTTTGGTTCCTGAACAACTGGCTCTTGTACTACTGGCATGATTTGGGTGATGGGTGGACCCGAAGGAATTGTTTCAACAACCCCCGCTGTTGGATACGTCTGGTAATTCTGCTCAATCGGAGCCAAAACCTTTGCTGAATAGTTGTCTTCTTCACCTTGATAATCTTCTTCGTCTTCATATTCCTCCTCCTTACTTCCCTTGCGGGCTAAAACGAGTAAAGTTATGACAACTAGGAGAAGAATTCCAGCACCTCCTGCAATATATTCTGTTTCACCTACCCCCCCAAGGAGACCATTGGTAGCAACTTGCTTTTGCTGCCAATCAGATGAAATTGTCCAACTTGTAATTTCGTTATTTTCAACTGAGACAGTGATTTGAATTTCACCACCTTCATCGCTATCTCCCTGTGTCGCCTTACAAATCACCTTGTCAAAGGTAGAGGTGTGACTTGGAGGGGGTTGTAGAGTCAGAGAGTAACTTCCAGAATTTATTGGATTGCCATTACAAATAAGAGTCCTTGTGCCTGTGAAATTCAAAGTTATTATTTCGGGAATTGAGGAGTGGCTTTCTAATTCAACGGTGAAAGTATGCTCCTCTCCCCATTTCAGGGATTCGCCATCCGTGGGGGCCAGTAAATTAGCGGTGACATCTCTGCGAACATCTGCGAGAATAGAGAACTCGTGTTCCAACATTAGTGGTTGAGAAAACTCATCCAAGCCACCAACTACGGTGATTTTCACATTTAATTTGGTGTTTAAAGTTAGATCGGAATCAGCAATTATCGTTAGCATATATTCTACTTGTTGACCAGCCAATACGCTACTAGTCAACCATTGTCCCGAAGCACTTGATTTGCTACCTCGCTCGAGTAGGATAGTAATGTCGGCTGCGGCTGGAGTTGATGTATGGTCAACCCTAACCTTCATTTCGGATTCGCGGGTATTTCCCAGATTTAAGACATTGAAATAAATGGTGATTGCACCATCTGTATTCATTCTATATTCACTTTTTTCGGGTGGATAGAGTATTGGTTGACGAACTTGAGAAGTGATAACCTCGTGAATAATTTCATTGTTTGTCAAATCAATATCCTCGCCTTCCCAAGGTTCAACGAAGATGCTGAATTCGAGGCTTTCTCCAGCAATTTCATCAGCCGGTGCTAGAATAAACAATTCAACATAAGCGATATCCATTTGTTCATATGATGGACTAAGCCTAATCGGTCCTGTTATATTGACGCCGTCAACCACCGACCACCAATGCCAAGTTTGGGGCAAATCCGGCAAACTCAGAATCGCATCGACTGGACCATTACCATCGTTTTCAATTTCAATATTGAAGCCAGTGCCAATTCCGGGTGTAATATATGGGGGCATATCACTGGCTCTCAATAGTAAATCATGCAGGGTACTAACTCTTAATTCTGAAAATTGGAAAGTACTTGCATTCATGTTTGAACGAATGCTGTTAGCTTGAGGGGTCAAAACAGGACCGGGGTCACCTGCTTGAGCAGTGCTTGGTGCAGTAATAGTTGCAATATATGTCGCACTACTTCCTGAATTGATGGGGAGGTTAGGATAGTCTTGCACATCCACACTCCATGTTCGCCCACCTTGGACATCAAGGCTGAAAGAAAAGGTATCCTGACGGCTGGCATTATTCCATAGTGAGAATCTAATTACAATACTTTCACCAGGTTCTACTTCCCATCCGTTGGTAGGAATGTTTTCATCTTCGAGTGAGAATTCTGCTGCCGACACCATCGCTGCTGCTGCTGAAATTTGGATGCTATCGCTTCTTTCGGGGTCAGTTCTGCTGGTTGCTTGGAAATTAACACTACTGCTAACGTCGGGTGCTTCTCCTTCTGGGACACTTACCATCATTTTGACCAATTCTGGAGTTCCAGGTGCAACTACGATTGAAGTCGATTGGTCCCAGGCAAGGCCAAGCGACCAGCCTGTCTTTACATCAAATGGTGAAACTTCAAGGTCGAAAGTATCGCTACTATCCCCGATGTTTTCTACCGTCACAAAGAACTCACATGAATTTCCTGCGGCACATACAGGTATTGAGATTTGAGGTTGAATAGAAGGAATGAAGTCTGCTAAAACAGTGATACTGACATTTCTTGAATCAAAGACGCTACTTTGCTCCATACTCCTGATATCCAACACATAGGATTCAACTCCTAATGATGCATTCGGGCCTGGCCTTATTTTGACATGTAGGTCCTTACTTTCCCCTGGTGCTACTCTAACTCCATTTAGGGCATCAATATTAGAGCCACTCTCATGGGTATAGATTACTTCCCATTCATCAGGTAGCCCACTTACACTGGGGATAAATTTATCAGAAAGATTGCCGTTATTCTGGATGACAATAGTTTGATCTGACCATTCTTCGCGTTGTGCTGCAGCAGAACCAACAGTGGCGATATCCCAATCAAATTCTTCCACCTTTGCTTTTTGGTCGTATATCAAAACTATATCATCAATCCAATAACCAATCGCACTGCCGGATGAGTCGGATGAAAAGTGGAATCTCAATTGACTTGATGTATGAAAATGCCGAGGTTGCATTGGGATGACTGGAGTAGTTTGAGAACCTACAGTGTTGGAGAATGTTTGCCAATTTGTACTTCCATCTTGAAAACTGGCATCAACTGTTCCCGTCATGCTTCCAAGTTCTTCCCAAGAGCCATCATTTTTCCTTGCCTGTAGAGATATTGAGTCACCACTTAGGATTGACCCCGTGTAGAAAAATCCGTATCCGATAACTCTTGTTGGATTCGTAGCAATATCAGATAAGTCCCAAACTGGTGTGTCAAGTGAAGTAGACCAACCATCGCCATAGGTGCTGGATTCTCCATTGCCTACATGGCATGCAGAGTTCATCGAAATAGTTGCATCACTATTGGCCTGCCAACCTGTTCCTGCAGACCATTGTGATAAATCATCGCAATTATCGTAATGCCAAGCGATTGTCAAATGGCGGGTTCTTTCATTATTTGCATAATTATCATCATTTGTATTTGCTAAATTGATGACTAGGCTATGATTTCCAGCATAGTTTGGCATCCAATCAAAAGAAACGGTTGAAGTGCCTTGTGCAGGGACGTTCGAGACTTGAACAGTGGTGTTCAGCAATTCAAATTTGATATATTCATCGTGCAGGATAACAACATTTGCAGCGAATCCAGAAGAATCACTGGTGCCATCATTTGAGATTGTAAAGGAAATACGTAAGTCAGCACCTAATACTCCATCCGTGATAAACAGGGTTTCGGGTTTATCGAATCCAGATATAGGATAGTTGCTACTGAACATTTTGTAGGTATTTACATCAGCACTATTTACATAATCAAATGAATAATCACTGATATATACATCAATTCCAGATCTGCCTGATGCGGATTCTGCATTATCAACCATCAGCAATGATGAAGATGCAAGCATCAAAAAACACAGGAATAAGGCTTTACGCATCGTCGTCGTCCCGCCTTCTGACAACAATATAATTAACCCTAACCGTGTATTGTCATCGAAATGATTTATTCTTCAGCATCTGAAAGGGTAATTTCCATCTCGCCTTTCTCCCGCATTCTTGAGATTATGAACATCGTCATCAATGGCACTAAGACGATGATAAAGCAACCAATAACTGCAGCTAACGACCACATCATTTCGGTTGCAGTATCGAGAGCAAATGGTTCCATTGAGGCGAATTGTTCATTGACATGAAGCAACTCAATCTGTGGCTCTATACTGTGGTTCCCAGGTGCAACTACTTGGATTTGCCAAACTCCTTCTGAGTAACTTCGATTGAGAATTTCATCAACCATCTCTCGTGCTTCAGCCTTACTATCTGCATGAACGGTTCCTCCATCTCTGCGGGCTGGGTCGGTATGAATCAAACCAATGACCATTGCACTCCCGTCTTCGGCAGTCTTGAAGTGAGAAGTTTTTTTCTCACATTCGACAGCGCAATTAAATGACAAGTCGGTTTTCTCTCCCAGTAATTCATGACTATACCAACCCGCAGTATTGATAACTTTCAATACTGAATCAGTTGGTGCACTGGATAAACTAGAGTTAATCCAAGTCAGATTGGTTCTATTGACGTCAGCCTGCCAAAGCCAAGTTGTCCATTCATCACCATCATCATCTTGAGAGACATCTTTATGGAGCAGAGTTAATTCTGCCGCGGACTCATTTCTTTCAGTGGAATAAACGTAGTACTCAGTATCTATTGTCGCCCCATATACTGCATAAGATAATACGAAAACGAGTGTGAATGATAAGCCAATTAGGGTGCGAAGCAGATTCGGATTCTGCGCCAGTGCCTTCCTCATCGAAAGCATCCACATGAATACTTCTTTCAAAGATTTGCGTTTAAGCCTAACAAAAAAGAATAAGAACTCAGCACTCAAAAGGCACTCGATACTTCTGTTGCTAAGCCTTTGGCTCCCCGTTTCCTTCAAATAGGGGAGGTCAGTCGGCGAGACGCTCGGTGCCTGTCATGACCACGTTCCACGATGTTCCTGCTAATTTCTTGATTCCAGCCCTCGCCTCTAAGCTTGGTGATATGGATGGATTGGGCATGCCTGAATGGGCATCTGTGGTAAAGACTGGAATCCACCGAGAGCGCCCCCCTGGTCAAGATGATTGGTGGGCACAACGCAGCGCCGCAGTATTGCGAAAAGTCGGCAGAGATGGCCCCATTGGAACTAACCTCCTAGCACAGGCATTCGGAGGGAAACTTGAGCGCAATGTTGCACCAAATAGAGCCGCTCAAGGAGGCCGTAAAATCATCCGCACAGTTTTAATTCAACTTGAGGCCGCTGGTCTGCTACAGAAGGTGGCGGAGAAAACTATCAAGAATATCGATGATGAGGAGCAAACTATCTACAAGGGTAGAATAATCACCCCAGCGGGTCATAAACTCCTCGATGAAGTAGCCCAACAAGTACGCGCACAAGCAGAAGAATCCTACCCAGGGCTCGAGATTTACTGAAGGATGTGAGAGGTTGAGCACAATGACTGCAGCACAAGACGATGAACTTACTCGTCTAAGGCAGCAGCGTCTTGTTGAAATGCGCGAACAAATGGAAAGCCAAGCGATTTCGCAAATGCAAGAAGAAGAACAAGCAGCAGCGGAATTACAAAACAAATCTAATTTGGCAACGGCTATGAAAACCGTCCTTTCCTCAGAAGCAAGGGAAAGATTAGCCCGCTTAGAATTATCCCGCCCAGAATTGGCAGAGCAAGTACGCCAGCAATTAGCGGATTTGGACAAAGAAGGGAGAATTTCCATACCTGTTAGTGATTTATCCTTGAAGAAGATTCTAGCAGGCCTAGAAGAGAAAAAACACAACTCGTCGATTAGACGTATCTGAGGTGATGAAGATGGCAAGGAATAAGCCCGCAGCAAAGAAAATGCGTCTCAACAAGGTTACTAACCAGAACCGTAGGGTTCCAGTGTGGGTTATGATGAAGACCGCACGTAAGACGACAACTCATCCAAAGCGCCACCACTGGAGGCGCAGTAAACTTCAGAGGTGATTAAGAATGGCAAGAGCAGCAGTTAGTGAGTTGGTTGTTCCACTCCGCAAGGCATGGAATATTACCCGATACAAGCGTAGCCCAAGGGCAATTAAAATCATCCGCAATGAAGTGATCCGCCACCTAAAGGTCAAGGAAGATGAGGAAATTTGGATAGACCAAGCCGTTAATGAGGCAATCTGGAAGAATGGAATCGAAAATCCACCACGTAAAATCCGCTTGGAAATAACTCGCCACGACGAGCCAGACATTCCAATCGAAGTAAAATTAGTAGAGGAGTGAAAAACATGGGAAATATTCGTCCATCATTCATCAAGATTCGTGCTATCCGTTTGGTCAAAGACCACGGAGAGCATTTCACTGAGAGTTTTGACCATAACAAGAAGATGGTCGAGAAGTTAACCGACGTTCCAAACAAGCGATTGCGCAACTGGATAGCAGGATATGTCACCCGCTACCGCCTGCGCCGCACAGACTGAATGGAGGTGGGCAATTGCCCAAGGTCCTCATCGATTTGGACCACCGTCCTGTTAGCATTCGCCACCCAAACCAATCCGTTCTAGATTCATGTTTGTTTTATCTGAGAAATCAACACCATGTTAGGAAACGCTCTATCTCCATGCCTGATAGGCATCAAGGTGGATTTATTGCTTTCATTTACCAAGCATTTGACCCACGCTGGATAATAACGTGGGATGAAAAGAGATTGTCTCTCAAAGAGGAGGAATGAATTTGGGTAATCGGCCAGATGCTCCCCTACCTAATTTTGGCTTTCTGCCAATTATCGTACTGATGAGAACTGCACACCCTGGGAACCTTGGAGCGGTTTGTCGAGCCATGCTAAATTTTGGTTTCACAGAACTAAGATTAGTGGAACCACATTGCGAAGTAGATGAAGAGGCAAGAAAACGTGCGAAATTTGCGGGTTCAATTTTAGATAATATCGAAACTTTTGAAAATTGGGATTCCTGTATGCAAGACATCGGCTTAGTAATTGGTACAAGTGGAAAGAAAGAAGGTGGCTTGAAAACATCATTTCGGCATTTGATTTCCCCTGAAGAAGCAGCATCAAAAGCAGTCCAACATGCAGGTAAAGTCGCCATTGTATTCGGTGAAGAAGGGGGCGGGCTGACAACTCCTGAATTGGATTTATGCGATTTATTGATGACAATTAACACTTGGGAGGGTTATCCAATTTGCAATTTATCTCATGCTGTTGCCTTGATTCTTTATGATTTTTCTAGGGATGAAACAGAAAGAAGTGAAGAAGAACCCTTAACAGGTGGAATCAGAAACACCCTAAAAAAAGCGATTTCAGATTATACAACAGCACTATCATATGAAGGTACAAAGTCAAGAATGGTTGGAAAAACTCTAGATCGAATTATCATGAAAGGATTACCAAATGACCTTGAAGCACAACAATTGATTGGTGCATTAGTTGAAGCAACGACGGCACTTCAGAAAGTATCTGGGGATGAAGAGTGGAAGCGTGGCAGAAGAAAGCGTTTAGAATAAAAACCCAAACAACCTCTTTTGATGATTATTTTCTCCAAGTCGCCCAAGACTTCGGGGTTTCTCTAACGTGAAACGCCACTAATCGCAAGCGGTTTCCATAGGCTGTTTTGAGCTGAGGTTCAATTGCTTCAAATGCCCATTTGGCGAGATTTTCTGCGGTTGGGACAAACTCCATGATTACAGTCCGGTGTTGGTCTCCTAAAACTTCTAATGCTGCTAATCCATCTTGGTCTCCTGAATAGACAAGGAATGAATGGTCAACAATATCGTGAATATACTCGTTCAAAATAGCTGAGACATCTGAGAAGTCGATTAGCATTCCTTCTTCTGAAACTCCTGACTCAGTGACAATATCGCCTTCTATTTCTGCTTCCCAACGGTAGCGATGACCGTGCATATGGCGGCATTTCGATTTGTGATTGGGCACTCTATGTCCTGTGTCAGTCTCAACCCAGCGGCGAATTATTGTAGTCATGTTTTCATCTCCTGTTCTACTTTGATAGCATGTTCAAGAACCACTTGCCAGTCATCTACATACTCGATTGGGTCCTTTCTATCGATTGCATGGAAGGCGAGAATTCTCTCGATATCTGCACCTGATTTCCCTGAAGAGCGCCCATCAGAGTCTGGGTTATAGGAAGTATTTGTATTTCTAAAAACAGTATTGAAATCTAAATCCAATTTATTTATTGCTTGTTCTGCATCCCTAAGAATAGTAATTTTATCCCCATCGATGTAAGGTAGGTGGAACTCAACTTTTTCGCTATCCCAATTACCAACTTGGAATGCATGTTCAAGGCTTTGATAAAATTCGGGTCTGCAGTCCGGATAAATTGCGTGGTCTCCAGAATGAACGCCTAAGGCTATCATAACTCGGATATTCTCTCTCAAAGCGATAGAAAGTGCATAGCCGTAAAGGATAGAGGAGAATATTGCATTACGGTTTGGTACTACTGTTGCTTTCATTTGCTCTTCTTCATAATGACCTTCTGGTATTACTTCTCCACCTTTGATTAGGGCAGAATGAAAAATCCCCATAGCACTTTCGAGGTTAACGATTCGATGCTCAATTTGATGGCCATTTTGACAGAGGTAGAGGATATTTTTCTCTGCTCTTTCTAATTCGACATTGTGTTTTTGACCATATTCATAGGATAAGCAACTAACCTTGTAGCCATCAGCAAGAAGTCGCATCAAAAGGGCAGTGGAATCCATGCCACCAGATAGCGCAATTACAGCTCGCATCAGTCTACCCCCATCCATTTGTGAGTCTGAAGGCTTAGGCGCCATTGAGGGTTTTCTTTGACTAATTTTTCTGTTGCTTGGAAGTTACTCCCATTCCATTCTACGCTCTGGTTTTCAAAGTAGCACGGTTGAATGAAATGATGTGTAAAACCTTGTTTTAGTTCATCGTAAAGGGAGAGGTCTTGGCCGACATAGACCACTTTCAACTCGTCTCCTTTTCGCTGTTTAATGGTCACTTGGGGGTACATTTGATCCTTCGGAGATATGCATACCCAGTCGATTAGACCTTCGGGAATTTCGATACTTCCATTGCTTTCAATTGCAATTTTCTTACCTCTTTTCCGCAAGCAATTAACAAGGGGCCAGAGGTCTTGCAGCATTGGTTCTCCACCTGTTAAGACAACATTCTTCGCAGAGAACTTGGCAATAATTCCGAGAATATCGATAACAGTCATCTCAGTCCACTTGGAAAAATCTGTATCGCACCATTCACAGGCCAAATTACATTGTCCAAAGCGGATGAAAATAGTTGAAACTCCGGCGTGATACCCCTCTCCTTGTACAGAATTGAAGATTTCAACGATAGGATAAACAGCAGCAAGGTGGGTCGGGCTATCTCCCTCGACAATTCCACCAGCCAACGTACAATTCTCCATCATCTCGCCTCAATTAGAGAGTGGGGCACTACGGATTAGTTGCATTAATTCAGTCCTTGCTTCCGCCTTTTCAAAGAATACACCGCGCATTGCACTGGTTGTCATGATAGCGTTTTGTTTACGCACACCTCGGCAAGTCATGCAGCCATGGCGGGCTTCGATAATAACTGCTGTTCCAAGGGGGGAAAGGTGTTTCTCGAGGTCATCAGCGATTCCTTTGGTTATCCTCTCTTGGTTTTGAAGGCGGCGACCATGCATTTCGACAATACGTGCTAACTTGCTAATCCCGACTATTCGCTCTACTGGAATGTAGGCAACATGAGCCCGTCCGCTGAATGGTTGAAGGTGATGTTCGCAGGTGGAGTTGAATTCAATATCTCGCAATAGAACGATTCCATCATAACCTTCGCCATTGAAGGTGGCTTCCAATACATCTGCTGAATTTTGTTGATAGCCTGCAAATATTTCCTCCCATGAATCGATAACCCTTTTTGGAGTGTTTTTCAGCCCTTCTCTTTCGCTATCCTTCTCAAGATATTCCAATAAGGTCTTGACTGCTGCTTCAGCCTCTTCTCTTGTACTCATATCATTCACCTCCAAGGCGGCCTGCTCGGCTGTCGATTTCATCTAAGTGATCTAACATTTTGCGGCAAGCGGTACGAATTGCATCGGCAACGCTAACGAATTTTTTATCTTCTCCCACATGTTTTTTGAGGTCTTCAAGAAGTTCACCTGGCATGTCAAGGCTGACTTTTCCCATGCTTGTGGGTAAAGCCTAGAACATAAGAAGTATTCGCTGAGTAATACTGGGCGAATATTAAGAAATGGATTCAACCAAGTCTTCGCGATTGAATTGCTTCGATGCATACCAAGCAGCAAGCAAGGCATAGACTAGACTACTTCCAAACCAGATTAGCACATGTCCACTAATCACTCGATCAGTTAGCAATTCCCTCATCGCAAGCAAAATATTGACTACGGGAATTGCAAACCAGAATCCTTCAATTCCTTCGAGATTGATAAATTGGGCAAATAAAGCGGGGAAAATGATGAGAATAATCATTGGCCCAAGTACACTCCCTGCTTCTTTCACACTTCTCGAACGAACTGCTAATGCCAGTTCAAAGGCCACAACCATGACAGTGAACAACAACACGGCTGCTAATAACAATAGAAAGGCGCTGGTTGAAAGAGCAGGCATTTGAAGGAATGAATTGCTGCTGGTGATAAATTGAACAGCAAATAGCAGACCAACAACTTGGAGAATAACTCCCGTCCCAGAAATCGTTGCAACGGCTAACCATTTTCCCGCTAATAAATCAAAACGCTTGACTGGCAGACAAAGAACCGCCTCCATTGTACCTCTCTCTCTCTCCCCTGCAGTCATATCAATCGAGGGCTGAATAGCACTAGAGGCAGTCCACATGGCGACAATCATTGGAATGAACAGTGAAAGAGCCCAACCTGCTTGTTCGGCATCAGAGGCAACATCTGCATTATCAGAGTCGCCACTCCAACGTATTGGATTGAGCGTATCTTCGGGGTCAAGGCCATTTGCAACCAGAGTCTCATTAGTCAAATTAGTCTCCCATAACTTGAGGTCTTCAAGGATTCTACTGAATGCCTCACCTGATAATTCATGAGTAGAATCTCTCAATATAGCATAATTCCACGTGCCGCTAGTTTGGTTATGCTGAAGCCGCAAGATGGCATTGACTTCCATATTTCTCAGGCGTTCGTCATCCCCCATAGGTTGAGATAAATCTCCATCAAGTCCATTTGGCAATGATTCGCTACTATAATTGAGAAGAGATTCATCAAATAAAGTAAACAAATCTTGGTCTGGTGAATCACCTTGAATGATAATATCCAATACATTGGCTTCCCTTTCAGCAGCCTCCATTTGTAGAATCATCGGTAAAGCGAAGAATAGCAGAGGGAATATCAACAATGGGATGACAATAACAGCGACCAAAGTACGCCAATCTCGAACAAAATCAACTAATTCCTTCCACGCAATGGTGCGAATTCTGCGCAATCTAAGGGCGGAATTACTCATCTTCAGAAACCTCCTTATTGCGTCGCGAAGGGGTTAGTAAAGTCCGCCAAATACGGGCCATCTTGCCCTCTTTTTCTTCCATTGAATCCGCTCTTGCAACATCTGAAGTTAACACAACATAGGCATCTTCTAAATTTCCAGTATTAGTTTCCGTCATCAATTCATCAGGGGTTCCATCACAACGGATTTGCCCATTATGCATGATGATAATTCGGTCACAGACCATTTGAGCCTCAGCCAAATGATGAGTGCTGTAAATGACAGTGCCACCTTCATCTCTTAGTTTGCGGACTAATTCGCGAACCATTCTGGCGCTGGTAACATCGAGGCCGGCGGTTGGCTCATCCAATAGAAGGATTTCAGGACCATGGACTAATGCTCTCAGCAGAGCGGTCTTTTGGCGCATCCCCCGACTAAATCCCCGTGTATGCCTGTGCAATTCATCAGAAATTGAAAGTGCTTTTGCGAATCTCAAGGTTCGATTCCAAGCAACATCATCGTCTATTCCATGTAAGCGAGCGTGGTAGCGAATATTTTCCCAGGCAGTCAAGCGATGATAGAGACCAGTAGATTCTGGTACTACCCCAAGTTTTTCTCTAATTTCATGGATTGGTCTTTTTTCGCCAGACTTTGAATGGAAGGAAATTTCACCTTCAGTCGGCCTGTACAATCCGCATAAAAGTCTCAGCATTGTTGTTTTTCCAGCCCCATTACCGCCAACAAGGCCAACGATATCTCCTCTTTTTAGACTTAGGTTAACACCATCAACAGCTCTGATTTCTCCAAACTGCTTGACAACCCCACTTGAAGTCAGTAGGGTAGACAAGGTGTTCATCTCCTCAATGCTTCAATTGCGGCATCAAGCCCAGGGTGCTTTTCTTCGATGGACTCGGCACGGCCTAGTTGTGCACGTAGTAATTCTCCAATTTCCCTTTGTGGTACTCCCAAGTCGATATGGTTGGCAACCATTTCTAATGCGCCGGTTATTGCACCAGCATCGAGAAAAGCATCGTTGCTAATTTTTTCTTGTTGCCGTAGGCCTTCAAGCGATCCGGTGAGAAATTCTACTTCATTTCGAACTCGAACAACATCAAGGTGTGCCTGAGAGATTAGGTGGTCAATACAGGTGCGCATTAAACAGCCGAATCGCCAAAGGTTCTTGAAGTCAATGCTGAGTCAATTCCACTAAAACTCCGCCGGTACTCTTGGGATGTACGAATGCAATGATGGCCCCTCCCACTCCTTGGCGTGGAGATTCGTCAATCATTTTGATGCCATTTTCAAGTAAATGCTCAATAACCTGTTTTATATTTTCAACTCTCAAACAAAGTTGTTGAATGCCCGGACCCCGCTTTGAGAGGAACTTACCAATTGGAGTATCCTCACCCGTCGGCTCAAGAATCTCCAGCATAGGAGGCCTAGATTTCGAGGCTGAAACTTCAAAAAAACGAGTCACTACTCCTTGCTCCTCGTTCACCTCATCATGCTCACCTTGGACCAAGCCCAATAATTTCCAGAACTTCGAACCCTCCTCGAGAGATGATGCTGCAATGCCAATATGGTCAATAAAAACTCTGCCAATATCCGTCACTTTTCCACCTCAAAATCCGCTTGGTGCCATGTAGGTTCCAAAAACACTCTTCATCGCATTGATGACTTCGCCAAGGCTTGCACCTGCTTTGACAGCATCGATAACTAATGGGAATAAATTTTCGTCGCCTTTTGCTGCCTTACTTATCTTTTCAATAGAATTGCAACACTTCAATTCATCTCTACTTTGTCTTAATTTTAACAGTAATTCAGATTGTTCAATTCCAACAGTTGGGTCGAGTGATTGTCCCGCATTAGGTTCATCTTCTGCCATTTGAGCATGGTTGACACCGATAATTTTCCTTTCTCCTGATTCAACCATGTTTTGATGTTGATATGCTGTTTCATGAATACAGCGCTGTTGGTAGCCCGATTCTATTCCTTTCATGGCCCCTCCCATCTCTTCGATTTTCCTTATTTCTTCCTTAGCAGCGACCTTCAACCGATGTGTTAGGTCTTCTACATACCATGAGCCTCCAAGTGGGTCCACAACGTCAGCAACCCCACTCTCTTCGGCAATAACCTGTTGAGTTCGTAGCGCAACAGTAGCGCTTTCTTCGGTAGGGAGCCCTATTGCTTCATCATAGGAATTTGTGTGTAGGGATTGAGTTCCTCCACATACTGCAGCCAGTGCTTGTATGGTAACTCTTGCTATATTGTTCAAGGGTTGTTGGGCGGTTAGTGAAACTCCTGCAACTTGAGTATGGAAGCGTAGCATGGCGCTTTTCGGGTTAGAAGGAGAGTATCTTTCGTTGATTAGTTCGTACCACAATGCCCGCGCAGCTCTGAATTTTGCAACCTCCTCAAAGAAATCATTATGGCAATTAAAGAAGAACGACAGGCGAGGACCAAAGATATCAATGTCAAGCCCAGATTCAACAGCTGCCTCTACATAAGCCAAGGCATTTGACAAGGTGAAAGCAACTTCTTGAACGGCAGTAGAGCCAGCCTCACGAATGTGATAACCGCTGATGCTTATCGTATTCCATTGGGGTACAGACTGAGAACAATAATCGAAAATGTCGGTTATCAAACGCATCGATGCATCTGGTGGGAAGATATGGGTTCCTCGGGCGATGTATTCTTTGAGAATATCATTTTGAATAGTCCCCCTCAAAGAAGCAGGGTCAACTCCTTGTTCTTCAGCTACTGCTATGTACATGGCAAGTAAGACCATTGCTGGAGCATTGATAGTCATCGAAGTAGAGACCTTATCCATTGGGATTCCATCGAATAATTGGCGCATATTTTCCAAGCAAGAAATAGAAACACCCACCTTGCCAACTTCACCTTCGCATAGTACATCATCAGCATCTAAACCTAATTGAGTAGGCAAGTCAAAGGCTACAGAAAGGCCGCTTTGACCTCTATCTAGTAACAATTTGAATCGTTCATTAGTAGCCTTGGCAGAAGAAAATCCAGCATATTGACGCATTGTCCAAAACCGTGAGCGATACATCGAAGAATGGATTCCCCGAGTATATGGTGGCTGGCCTGGAGCGCCAACCTCTTGGTCATGTTGAGCACCGGAATTGGCTGGAATATCCAAGTCGCCCAGTGTCTTCCACTGCTCTTTCCGGCTAGATGGCTGCCGCCCCATGATTAACTCACAACCGATTCGATGCTCAAGCCTTCCGCTTGGATGTTGCTCAGTGATGGTGTCCGCCGGGGCCATGAGCATGGCCGTGCGCTAACTCTTCTTCGCTAGCTTTACGCAGTTCAACAATCTTTACAGTAAAGGTTAGGGATTCCCCAGCCAACTTGTGGTTGAAGTCTGCCTTAACTATCGAATCATCTACTTCAAGGATATTGAATGGAGCAGGTCCATTTTCCATATCAGCAACAAGAGTCATTCCTACTTCCAATTCCATTTCTTCAGGAAATTGGTCTCGGGGGATCTCGAGGATTCCAGTTTCGTCGCGCATTCCATAGGCACGCTCAGGTGTAAGGGTGAAGGTTCGACTCTCGTCAACCCCAGCGCCCATCATTTCTTCTTCAAAGCCGGGAATCATCTGCATGTGCCCAACGAGGAAAGTTAGAGGGTCGCGACCTTCACTGCTGTCAAATTCTTCACCATCTTTCAAAGTGCCAGTATAATGTACACTAGCAATCATATCCTTTTCCATTTTCAATTCATCGTCCATATTAGCACCTCATCTCTTAGTTGTATATTTCTTTACAAGAGAACGCAGGTCATCTGCAACATTCTGGGGAATTATCTGTTCTGCTTGCTTTTCATCTATGAATTCGATAGCAGCATCAACACTAATCCTCTCGCCTTTTGCCCAGACTTGTCCAAGCACATTAGAGCGATTCTCTTCATCGATGGAATCATCATCTAATAAATCACGAACCACGTATTTGTATTCCAAATACTTGCGGCGGTCTAATTTTTTGACCTGTGGTTGGCGCCCTCCTCCTTTTTTCTCTCGGCGCCTATTGAAACGACGAGCAGGAGCTCCGGTCTTTGGTTTTGCACCTTTTGGCTTTGGAGCAAAGACATTGACTGGCTCTGCCTTTGGTTGAACGGAAGCGATTGCTTCTTCCGAAGGTTTGATTGAAGATTCGTGTTGCTTTTTGACAACTCCTGGTTTGACCTCAGCCTTCCCACCCATAACTCGTTGTTGACGGCTTAATTCAGCAAGGCGGTCCTCTCGAGTTTCCTGTTTGATCTCCTTTTTTCTGCCGGAAACATTAGCAGTAGTTTTTGAACCACGGTTGCCGCCACCTGCTTTTGCAGGTCCGCTAGCAGATTGATTGCTTTGGTTTTTCAATTTAGCCAGTGCTTCTTTGCGTTTTTTATCGGCTGCTGCTTTAGGAGAAAGTGGAGGTTGAGGGCGGCTTTGTTTCTTTGGCTGTGTCTTAGCCTTTGAAGGGACTTTACGAGCAGGGCGAGCAGGTCCCTTAGCAAAGGGATTGGATACTTCCTCGTCTCCTCGTCGCAAGTGGAAATCAACCTCAAGTGTCTTGGCCGCGTCTTTGGCTGATAACGCTTTTGAAGGGAGTCTTGGCTTCAATAGCGTCCACTTCTCCTATTTTCAGGTTCTTCACATCGGCACCTTATTCTCTTTTGAGCGCTTGAGCAGGAAAATGGGCTCCTTTCTGGAACACGCAAACATGACCGTTATTGATATCGATGAAACGCTCCGTTTCCTTTCAACAGCATTGCCAGACTGGAAGGTAAGGGCTGATAATATTGGCAGCACTGGAAGGTGGGTTCATTTTGGCTCCTCAACTCACTATCTCGCAATTGAAGATAGAAGTGCAACAGTGAAAGGCCCTCATGAGCCCTATGTGCATCCGGGATTAAATCACCTTGGATTTGTGGTAGATGAACTGGATGCCCTATGCTTGAGGATGCGTTCTGCTGGTTATAGAGAAGGTATGGAAGTGCCTGTACATTCAGCAAGGAAGAGGGCTTATTTCTTTGATGGGAATGGTAATGAATTTGAGTTTGTGGAGTATCTGGTGGAAACATCAGAGGCACGAAATGATTACTCAGACGCATAGCGTAGCCCTAAGTCTAAAACTGAGGAGAAGACATTACTAGGCCAAGAATACTCGATAAACCAGAAAACCCAAAATAATAAACAATACTCCAAGGACTGCACCTACTTCCCATCTCTCATCTGCTTTACCTTCTATGTTGTCAAGCCGAGACTCTAGTTCTGAAACACGTTCTTCGATACTTTTGTCTGACATGATATCACTCGTAGTGTCTTATGTAAGACTGATGGTGATAGTTATTTCCATAGTTGCATGGGTTGCACTTGAGAATTTTGTTTGAGTAACAATTATAATTTTTCGACGAAAACAAGCCTAAGTCATGTCCGCCTGAAGACTATTCAACCAGTACGTTGTCGGTTATCGACATGAGGCGGAGGTCGAATGCAATTATTTCGGCCGTGTGTGTTTTATTCCTCCTCATCAATCTCAATCTCTTGATTTCGCAGAATGAACTAGCGAGTCAGCGATTGAATGGATTCACTGCTGATGAGGGAGTGGGGAATCAAACGGCACCTGAAACTCCATTCATTGGAATACGTTCGATATCTCCCCGTTATGCTTCAACTGCAGGTGGAGACTCGATTAACATAGCAACCGAGAACATCTCTTTCACTGATAAACGGGAGATTATCCTTTTCCATGACAACAATACTACTCTAGAGAACGTAGTC
>LWDU01037590.1_pt2 | contig 67841 bp, 55 predicted proteins | sample 727161 | NCBI WGS metagenome assembly LWDU01 (sample SAMN04566230, study PRJNA314399) | hydrothermal vent metagenome | isolation source: deep sea hydrothermal plume seawater | place: Mexico: Gulf of California, Guaymas Basin | collected 2004-07-11 | reverse complement strand
TGCGTGAACTCGAAGCGGATCTGCTGCTGGCGCCTCGACCGGCCCTTTGGAGTGAGTTGATCGAGGTGCACATGGAGTCTGGGCGCTTTGCCCGCGCACAGGTCGCGGCCCGCCGGTGGCGTCATGCTGGGGGCTCCGGAGAGGCATTGCATCTTGAATCTTGCGCGGCAATGGGCGCTTTCTTTGGCGGCGGCGTGCGCGAGGACGGTCAGTTGGCCTGGGAGCTGGGCCAGCGTGCAGTCAAGGCCATGCCCCGTGATCCACGGCCTCTTGAGACCTTGATTGCCTTGAGCGGTCGGGTTGGTGCCCACGCGGAGCGTTGCACTCTCTTGGCAAAACTGCTCGAACTGCGACCAGGCCAGCCTGAGTCGGAAGCGGCTTTCCGTGAGTCCACGCAGCAGAGTGCCAGCGCGCCTGAGTTTGCTCAGGCCCTGCTGGAATGCACCCGCAGAGGAGTCTTGGATGTGGATCCATCCGAAGATCAAGTCGCGGGACATTCACAGCCGGCACGAAAAGGCAGTGTGCGCGGATTGCTGAAGAACATTGCGCGCCAAGAAGGCGTTCATTGCGCAACCTATCACCAGGGAGGTACCGCACTGGTCCAGGGTCTGACGGGACCCGCGGCGGATCGTACTGCGCGCGCATTCCGAGAGAGTGCCCACAAGACCCGGGAGCTTGCTGCTCGCGTGGGACTGGGTCGCTTGGACTCACTTTGCGTGGAAGGAACTCATGGGAGTTTGCTGACGAGCGCAGGCAGGCTCGGGATGGCAACCGTCTGGTGCGAGCATGAACCAACAGATGAGCTGACCAGCCAGTTGACTCATATTGCCCAACAGTTGGGAGGCAAGTCATGAAACATGTACTGAACCCACTGGCTCAGGTGCCGGGGCTGCGTCAGGCTTTGGTGATTGGGCGCGATGGTCTCTTGGTGCACTCCTTGGTGGGCAGCGCCGCGAGGCATGACTACCTGCAGCAAGAGGCGGCCTGTGCCCTGGTACTGGGCTGGGTGCGCGATCTTGAAGGATCATTCGGACGCTTGTCCTGGGATGCTCCGCGAAGACTGGTAGTGAGGGGCAGCCAGGCCACATTGGTGGTCTGCCGTGGGCCCCAGGCCTGTCTGGCAGTTTGGCTTGAGCCGGGGGCCTTGCCTGAAGACCTGCGGGTCCCCATGGAGGCAGCGCTTGGTCGCATCGCACGGCTCTTGCGCGGATTGGGGCAAGGCCATTCCATCCCCGTTGCCGAGCTGGATGTTTCTTCAGAGCCCAGCGCTGAGCCCGCCGGCGCGCTCCCCAGCGAAGTACCCACCGAACAGAACTCACAAGAACACAACTCCGCCCGGCCGATCACTGGTCTTACGGGCACCTACCACAAGAAAGAAAAAGGCTGATATGGTTCAAATCAATTTTGCCCAAAAAAGCGTGACCGTCAAGATCGTCTACTACGGCCCCGGTATGTCTGGCAAGACGACCAATTTGGAGGTCATTCATCAACGCGCACCGGATCAGAGTCGGGGCGAATTGACCAGTATCTCCACTGATGGAGACCGCACCCTGTTCTTTGATTTCATGCCCTTGGACCTGGGAACGGTGGCGGGAATGCGCACCCAATTCCAGATCTATACGGTGCCTGGTCAGGTCTACTACAACAGCACGCGGAAACTTGTCTTGCAAGGAGTCGACGGTGTGATTTTTGTGGCTGACTCTTCCGCTTCGATGGTGGAGGAGAATCAAGAGTCCATGCGCAATCTGGCTGAGAACCTGGCGGATTACGGCAAGGACCTGGCCGAGATGCCCTTGGTCATTCAGTACAACAAGCGTGACCTGCCGGATGCGCTGACCGTGGAAGAACTCGACGCAACCTTGAATCCGGGAGGAGTGCCCACCATTGAAGGGGTCGCGAGTTCCGGCCAAGGAGTCTTCCCGACCCTCAAGAGCCTCGCAGCCCTGGTGCTTGACACGGTGCACAAGGCCAGCGGTGCGAATAGCGGCACGGAGCCGATCAAGAGCAAGCCCAAAGGGTCCGGCCCGGTTCGGCCCGCTGCACCTGTTCCGAAGGCGGTTGTTGATCCTGCCGTTGATGAGTCTTCTGCCGTTGAGCCCGATGCCGTCGAGTCCGGGGCACCCAAGGAGCCTGCCATGGCTCCTCCGGCTTCTAGTCCAACCAGTTTCAGCCCACCCTACCCGCCGACTCCTTCCAGTCCAGCGAGTCTACCGGTCCCGTCGAGCCAATCCAGCGCTGACGTTCCCGTGCCGATTCCACTGCGTCTGGTTTCCGATGGTCCCGCCCCTCCAGGCAGCGGCTCCCGGATTGCGGCCGAGCACTCTGGCAATTGCGTTTCGGACACTGGGCCCGGCGTCCCCGCATCCGGCCCGAGCATGACGCCTCCCAGCATGCCACTCGCCGCCGCACCCAAGTCGGAGGAGTTTCAAGCACCCGTGAACAACAACCCGGTGGCAAAGGCCCAGGTAGACCAGGAAGGGGGGCAGCAATCCGATTCGCCTTCCTCGACCCTGCGCATGGTCTCGTCCCTTGAGACGGATGCCGTGCCCCAGGTCCCTGCGGTTAAGGTCCAAGAGCAGCAGTCCACCAGCAGTCTGGCCCTTGAGTTCGAGCCCCTGGATCCTCCGGTGCAGTCCGCGCTGGTCTCGAAGCGTTCGGCCATGATGCAGGTCCCTGCTGATCAGCCGACTCCTGCCCCTACGCCTCGGCGTGTGGCGAACATGAACCCTCCGACTCGCATTCGGCCTCGCGCCCAGGTGGCGGCCACTCCCGTGCAGCGTTCCAGCAAGAAGACAGTGGTGCTCGCGGTGGCTTGCATCGCTGCTGCCCTGGGCGCCGGAATGGTTCTCGGCGGAATTCTCTTTCAGGCCGTGTAAGGAGATCGACCATGCAGACACCCAACGAACGCCTGCGCGCAGATCGCATGATCTTCTACGCAGACGATGTGCAACGCCTTGATCGGGAGCTCGACGGCTTCTTGGAACTGTCCGGAGCGCGGAGTGCCTTGCTGATCGATACTGAAGGGCACATGATCACTCGTCGGGGAGAGGCGCCCAGTGAGAGCCTTGAGTCCTTGGCGGCCCTGGTTGCCGGCTCTTTTGCCGCTACCCAGCAGGTTGCGCAGTTGCTGGGGGAAGAGGGCTTCCATTCCCTCGCCCACCAAGGTCAGGAGCAGGGCATTCAGTTGTCGGCGGTTGGCTTGCGAACTCTCCTGGCGGTGGTCTGGGATTCAAAGACAAACTTGGAAACTGCTGAGAACCTCAAGCGAGTGCTTGAGCAACTCGGTCCGGCAGCGGACCATTGTGACGCTGGCCTGGCCCAGGACTATTCCGAGCAAGCCTCCAAAGCGCTCGATGACCTGTTCTGATCCGCGTCGTGCCTGTTCTTGCAAGGGGACTCAGGATGGGAGCTCTTGTGAACGAGTTATCCACTAGCGGGTAGCTTTTCCACAAGCGGGGCGCTTGAATCTGCTGGGAAGCTGCAAATTTATCGTGCCAGACTTTTGGCCCAGTTCAGGAGCCCTGCAGGTGCACTCTCGATGGTCACAAGGGGGCCTGGGGTGCCGGGCTTTGCGTGTCTAAGTCTATTGCAGACAATAGGTTAGGCGAGGTCCTGAGGTCAGGATGATGACTGTTTGAGGTCTCCTGGCGAATTGCATTGGATAAGTCCGGGCCTGCTCTTGCGTCTATTTGATTTGAAAAACCCACATTTCTTTCCATTCCATCGTCCCGATTACAGCGCCTTGGGACGATGCTCGTCCTTGATGTTGTGGCTTCGTGCCTCCGCCCATTTAGGGCAACACCCCCCGGACGACACGTCCAAGGAGATCTCTCATGGCTAGAAAGAAAAAAGCTGCCAAGAAAAAGGCCACTCGAAAGAAGGCCACTAAACGTAAGGCCAGAAAGGCCCCCGCACGCAAGAAGCGTGCAACCAAGAAGAAAGCTAAACGCAAGGCAACCAAGAAGAAGGCCAAGCGTAAGGCAACCAAGAAGAAGGCCAAGCGCAAGGCAACCAAGAAGAAGGCCAAGCGTAAGGCAACCAAGAAGAAGGCCAAGCGCAAGGCAACCAAGAAGAAGGCCAAGCGCAAGGCACCCAAGAAGAAAGCTAAGCGCAAGGCAACCAAGAAGAAGGCCAAGCGTAAGGCAACCAAGAAGAAAGCTAAGCGCAAGGCAACCAAGAAGAAGGCCAAGCGTAAGGCAACCAAGAAGAAGCGCCGCTAAGCCTGGTTCAAGGACCATCCCGTGAACAAAGGCAATCTCGTTGAGGTCATAGCCAAGGAACTCTGTGTTTCTCGGCTGCAGGCGTCACGTCTCGTGGACACCGTCCTCGAAGGCATAACGGATGGTCTTAGGGAAGATGGAACCGTCACGCTGACTGGCTTTGGAACTTTCGAGGTCCGTGACCGACCAGCGCGCGTTGGCCGCAACCCCATGACCGGTGATCCTATGCCCATCGCGGCAGGTCGCAAGGTTGGGTTTCGCGGCGGCAAGGCACTGAAGGCCTCCGTCTAAACGTCCTCACTAATCACACCGGGGTCAACGCCAGTTCTGCTGGGGTTGGCCCTGGTTCTTTTTTTGGACCGCCGAGCTCGCTCGGCTTGCAGGCAGCACGCAGGGGGATCACTTCTCCGCTGGTACCAGCGCGTCCATGCGCGGGAAGAGGGTTCCGGGTTCGCCCAGTTGTCTGCCCCCGATCCCCGTGCGCCAGTCGGGATTGTCGGGTCCCGGAACTTTGGGCCAGCCCGCGTCCTTGACCTGACCCTCGCCTCCAAGTTGCAGCCACAACTCCTGGGCCTTGTGCGGGGCGAAGGGCGCCAGCCAGGCGGCCAGGAGTGAGAGCCACTCGCAGAGGATGTTGAGTTGGCTGCCCGCCAAAGCCGCGTCGGTTTTGTTGGTCTTCCACGGCTCGCAGCGCTGCATGAATACATTGGCGGCGGTGGCCAGGGCCAGCACATCTTCCAAGGCGCGGCGGAAGCGGAAGGCCTTGATGTCCACGCCCGGGTCTTCGCAATCTGCACAGCACTCGAACAGGAGGCTCTCCAGGTCCGCTGTGTGGGCTGGATCCAATTCAGGAATCCGTCCGTCGAAGTTCTTGGCGATGAACTTGAGCACGCGAGAGCCTAGATTGCCCAGGTTGCTTGCGAGCTGAGCATTGTTGAAGGTCACCAGGTCATTGGCGTTGAACTCCGCATCGGCCGTCTCAGGCAGTGTGGAGGTCACATAGCAGCGCACAACTTCGGCGTCCGTGTCCGCAAGGTACGCCTCCAGGTCAAAGGTGTGCCCGTCTGAGGTGCTGAACTTGCCGCCCGCCAGTTGGTAGAACTCGTTGGCGGGAACAGCGTGGGGCAGGATGTAGTCCTGGCCCGTACCCCACAACATGGAGGGAAAGACCAGGCAGTGGAAGGGGATGTTGTCCTTGCCGATGAAGTGGACCAGGTGCGTGTCCTCGTTCTGCCACCAGAGCTTCCAGTCCTCTTCGCGTCCCTGCTTGCGAGCCCATTCCTTGGTGAAGCTGATGTAGCCGATCGGAGCGTCAAACCACACATAGAGCACCTTTCCACTGGTTCCTTCGCTGCGGTCCGCAGGCACCGGTACACCCCAGGTCATGTCCCGGGTGATGGCCCGTTCGGGTGTGTCCTTCAGCAAGCCCTTGATAAAGGCCGAGACATTGGACTTCCATTCACGACTCTTGATCCAATCCGCGATTTTTGCATCTCTGAGGGAGGGCAGGTCCAGGAACCAGTGACTTGTGTTGCGTCGTTCCGGAGCTCCGCCGCAGAGCTTGCAGCGAGGCTCTTTCAGGCGCAGGGTCTCGATCCAGGTTCCACAGGCGGGACATTCATCCCCACGGGCGTTCTCCGCGCCGCAGCTGTAGCAGGTGCCCTCCACATAGCGGTCCGCCAGATACATTTCGTCCTTGGTGCAGTACAGCTGTTCGATCTCACGGCGGATCAAATAGCCCTGGTCATCCAGCTGGCGAAAGAACTCTTGCGTCATCTCTTCGTGATCTGGACAGATGCTGGTGCCTGACCATGTGTCGAATTCGATGCCCAAGCTGTCGAATGTGCGTTTGATGCCTTCGCGCCAGTGGGCCACATACTCGTCGTAGCTTTGCCCCGCTTTTTCCGCGCCAATTGTGATGGCGACCCCATGTTCGTCGGTGCCGCAGACAAACAGGACCTCTTCGCCCATCTGGCGCAGGCCGCGCACATACAGATCAGCGGGCAGGTAGGCCCCAGCCACATGCCCTAGATGGATGGAGCCATTGGCATAGGGCAGGGCGCTGGTGACGAGATGACGTGTCATAGGGGATGAATGATACGTAGAGCGGGGTCAGGAAGCAGCCCGTTGCCCGGTGTCCAGACGACAGATCAGCCACAGGCTTCCGATGCTGAGGGCCGGCACCGCGAGAATCGGTCCAAGGATGGGGATGCCCACTAGAAAACCGCCCACCAGTCCGAAAGCTCCGAACGCGGGCGCCTGGGCCATCATGAACCTCATGCGCGATCGTCCCGGCCAGTCTCGCCGGGAGAAGGCCAGATCACAGAGGCCCATGGCCAGCACGAAACCCGAGAGGGAAATCCACAGGTAGGTGCCCACCAGGGGCACAAAGGGCAGCCAGATGAAGATCAGCAGTACCAGGATCGAGATCAAAGCGATCTTGGCGCTGGTCATGAGCAATCTGAGTTCATGCCCCGCGGCCCAGCGCAGCCAGGTCAAGTAGCTGGGGTCCTGGCGCGTGACCCACAGCAGGGGAATCAGCAATCCAACGGGGGCCAGCAACCAGGGCAGGAGGGGGGAGAACCAGGCGATGGCTGCTCCCAGCAGCCCGCCGGGCAGCAGCCATTGCAGGGAGCAGCGGGTGGCGGCTTCTGAACCCAGTACATCTGGCCGTGCGCTGTGGCTGCGAGGGTCCCGGCCGAACCATTGCGTCTCCAGGCGCGAGTGGATTTCGTCCAGGAACGGCCCTGCAATGACTTCGAACAAAAGGGTGAAACTCAGCCAGATCGTCAGGGCAAGCGCGATGAGGGAGGAAAGTCCACTGAGTGTTTGCAGCAGCCAGGAATCCGCCAGCCAGGCGAGAGAACTCTGCCACCAGGAGGGATCCGGACCCGGGTCACTGGAGAGGGTGAAGAAAGCCTCGATGGAGGGGCTGATCCAGGCTCCATGCAACCAGGCTGCTCCAAGGGTGACGGCCAGAACCGGGGGCACCAGCACACGCTTGAGTTTTGGGCCTCGCAACAACAAGGAGGCTCCGACCAGGGGGGCGCGGGCGCCTTCAATCAGACCCGCCATGCCTCGGACGGGAGAGCGCTGGGCACTGGGTCCGTTCCATCGGTCAAAGCAATGGGGGCAGGTGCCGGGGGCCTTCGGGTAGGCGCAGATGGGGCAGGGGGTGGGCGACATGGGCTCGTGCAGGGTTGCAGGTGGGAGGGCCCTGGACAAGGGGGCAGGGCGAGGAGTGAGGGCAGGAGGAGGGATGGGATCTTCGATCTCGTGGGCGCGGGGGCTGTTTTGGAAGGGGAACAGGAGCCCCCTGTCCCCCTTCTTTGGATCTCCTTGGGGCTTCTTGCGCGTATTCTGGAAGAGTTGTCACTGGGCCTGGGCAATCCAGCCAAGGCACCATCTGCTACGCCTCAATCCCCAGAGCGACCCAATGGATCCCTATCAACAACTCGATTTCCTGGCCCTCGACGATCAGTTTTCCGAAGAGGAACTGATGGTCCGCGATGCCGTGCGGTCCTGGTGCTCCGAGCGATTCATGCCGCTGGTCATGGAGCATTTTGAAGCAGGGACCTTCCCAATGGAGTTGGTTGGGGAACTGGCAGAACTCGGTGTGTTCGGCCCCACAGTTCCCGAGGAGTACGGGGGTGCCGGCCTCAATAGCGTGACCTATGGCTTGATCTGTCAGGAGCTTGAGCGGGCGGACTCAGGTCTGCGATCTTTCGTCTCAGTGCAGGGTTCCTTGGTCATGTATCCGATTCTGGCCTATGGTTCGCAAGAACAGAAACAGGAGTGGCTGCCTCGTTTGGCATCGGGCGAGGCAATTGGTTGCTTCGGCTTGACCGAGCCGGACTTTGGTTCCAATCCCGGTGGAATGTTGACCACCGCCAAGAGGGACGGGGACGACTGGATCCTGAATGGCCGCAAGATGTGGATTACGAACGGAACCTGTTCGCAGGTAGCCATCGTCTGGGCACGCGCGGAGGAGGGGATTCGCGGGTTCATCGTGCCCACCAATCTCAAGGGTTTCAGCGCGCCTGAACAGAAACACAAGTGGAGCCTGCGGGCCTCAATAACATCGGAGCTGGTGCTTGAAGATGTACGCGTGCCCAACGGTGCCCTGATGCCAGAGGCCAAGGGCCTCAAGGGGCCTCTGGGTTGTTTGACCCAGGCGCGCTACGGCATTGCCTGGGGCGCTGTGGGGGCAGCCGAGGCTTGCTTCGACGAGGCCTTGCGCTATTCAAAGCAGCGCATAGTCTTTGACAAGCCTCTGGCGGCGTTCCAGCTGGCCCAGAAGAAGCTGGCGGACATGGCAACGGACATCAGCTTGGCTCAACTCATGGCCCTGAGGCTGGGGCGTCTCAAGGACGAGGGCAAGTTCACCCCTCATCAGGTCTCCATGGCCAAGCGCAACAATGTGAGCATGGCCCTCAAGACTTCCCGCACCTGCCGCGACATGTTGGGAGCCAATGGCATCAGCCTTGAGTACCACACGGGCCGTCACATGCTCAATATGGAGTCGGTGGTCACTTATGAGGGCACCCACGACATTCACACGCTTGCCTTGGGGCACGAATTGACCGGCATTCCCGCCTATCGCTGAGAAGAGACGGAGCGGATCAACTCGCTGGGTTGATCCACTCACCACTGACGTTCGGGCCTGGCCCTCAAGGGCTAGCCTTCAGTAGCTTCGAAAGTTCGCCTGAAGACCTCTCGCAGGTCACCGAGCACCTTGGTCAGGTGTGAGTCCTCGTCCGGTTCCAGATTGCCGCGGGTCTTGTCCTGCAGCATGGCCAGATCATCGATCAGGGCCTGGGCCATGGATTCGTTTGGTTGTTTTTGGCCGGTGACTGGATTCTCAAGCACGCCGCAGGCCAGGAGCCCTTGGATCGAGAGGCGTGAGAGGAAAAGGCTGAAGTCGCCCCCGGGCAGGGGCATGTCGGCGGCGGTGCGTGGAGATTGGGAGGCGTCTCCTTCGTGTGAGTCAGTCATGCTGTGGCACCTGAGTTCTTGGCGTTGGCCTCGTTTTCTTGACCCCTGTCGCGGGCCAGAGCTGCGGCCACAAAGCCGCGGAAAATCACTTGGGGCTTGAGCGGGCGGCTCTTGAACTCCGGGTGGAATTGGACCCCTATGAAGAAGGGATGGTCGGCGATCTCAACGATCTCCACAAGATCACGTTCGGGGTTGATTCCCGAGAGGCTCATCGAGGATGCCTCGAACTGCTTGCGGTAGGCGTTATTGAATTCGAAGCGGTGTCGGTGGCGTTCGTCGATTGCCTTGCTGCCGTACAGTTGTGCGGCCAGGGTGCCCTGTTTCAGGTCACAGTCATAGGCTCCAAGGCGCATGGTGCCGCCCTTTTCGACCCCGTCCTGGTCGTCCATCAGGCTGATCACCGGATGTGGTGAGTGGGGGGAGTGCTCCAGGGTGTGCGCGCCTTCGAGGTCAAGTACATTGCGCGCGTATTCAATCACTGCGCATTGCATGCCCAGGCAGATGCCGAAGAAGGGCACCCCGTTTTCTCTGGCCCAGCGGATCGCTTCGATTTTGCCTTCGAGTCCGCGCTCACCGAAACCTCCGGGTACCAGCACTCCGGTTACGCCCTTCAGGGTGTCGACGCCCTGATTGTGCACGTCCTCGGCCCGCACTTTGCGCAGTTTGACCTTGCAGTTGTTGGCGATGCCCGCGTGTGCGAGGGACTCGTAGATCGACTTGTAGGCGTCGTGCAGTTCCACATACTTGCCCACGATGGCGATCTCTACCTCGCGGTCGATGCTGCGGATGCGCTTGAGCATGTCGAGCCAATCCACCAGGTCCGTGACTGGTTCACAGTCCAGATCCAGCATGTCCACGATCAAACGATCGAAGCCCTTGTGGATCAAATCCACAGGTACCTCGTAGATTGAAAAGTCCACGTCGCGCTCTTCGATCACACATTCTGGACGCACGTTGCAGAAGAGGCTGATCTTCTGGCCCATCTCCTCGGTCATGGGCTGTTCGGTGCGACAGACAAGAATGTCCGGCTGGATGCCGATCTCCCGCAGCTTGCCCACGGAGTGCTGAGTGGGTTTGGTCTTCAGTTCACCCGAGGCGCGTAGGTACGGAAGCAGGGTCAGGTGCACAAACAGCACATCGTCTTTCGGGCGCTCGAGGGCAAACTGCCTGCAGGCCTCCAGGAAAGGCAGGGATTCGATGTCGCCTACTGTGCCGCCGATCTCAGTGATTGCCACGTCTATTTCCGGGCCGCTGATCCCAGCGGTCAAGGCCTCCTTGATCTCGTCGGTGATGTGTGGAATGACCTGTACCGTGCGCCCGAGGTAGTCCCCTCGGCGTTCCTTGGCAATCACCGAGGAGTAGATTTTGCCTGTGGTGTAATTTGAATTCTTGCCCAGCACTGCTTGGGTGAAACGCTCGTAGTGACCCAGGTCCAGGTCGGTTTCGGCACCGTCGTCGGTGACATAGACCTCGCCGTGTTGGAAGGGGCTCATGGTGCCCGGATCCACGTTGATGTAAGGGTCGAGCTTCTGCATGGAGACCTTCAGACCTCGGCGCTCCAAGATCATGCCGATGGCGGCGGAAGTCAGACCCTTGCCCAGGCTGGAGACGACTCCGCCGGTGATGATGATGTGCTTGGTCATTGTGATGAGGATTGTCCTTTCAAGGCGCCAGTCCAGCGCGCCACGAAAGCTTCATAGTCGGTACGGGTATCGATTCCGCGGGCAGCGCGACGCGCATGTTGAACTCGCATTTTCTTGCCAGCTTCCAGCCAGCGCAGTTGTTCGAGGTTCTCTGCTTGCTCAAGACGACCCAAGGGCAGAGTACAGAAGGTGGCCAGGGCGTCGGGGCGGAAAGCGTAGACCCCCACGTGCCGCCGTGCGGCTTCGAGCGGCGTCTGTTCTCCAGAGCGGCTGTGGCTTTGCGAAGGGATGGGCGAGCGACTGAAGTAGAGGGCATCTCCCTGCTGGTCCATGACCACCTTGACAACGCTGGGGGAGAGCATTTCTTCTGGGTCAGTGAAGGGCGTACCGAGGGTTGCGGCTTGAACCGCGGGGTCCTCAAAGACCGTGATCAGGCTGCTCAAGTCCCTTGGGTCAAGGTCCGGTTCGTCCGCTTGCACATTGAGCACCACATCCCAGTCTCCACCTACCTTTTGGTGGGCTTCGCGTACCCGGTCGGTGCCCGAGGGATGATCCAGCCGGGTGCGAATCATCTCAATGCCGAGCTCTTCCCCGGCCGCTTGAACCTCGGCATCATCGCAGGCCACGACCACCCGTGAGACCAGGGGACATTCTGCTGCGTTGCGCGCGCTGTGCACGAAGAGTGGTAGGCCGGTCTCCGCCAGCAATACCTTGCGCGGTAGACGGGTGGACCCGATGCGCGCGGGGAGCACAACCAGGGCTTGGATGCCATCGGGCTTTTCGTCCGCAGGAATCATCAGCGCCTTCCTATTTCCCTCTTGAAGCCCTCTGCGTCCTCCACGGACTGTAGGGAATAGACTTGGTTGTAAACGGCTACAAAGACCTTCTTGGTATCTCTGAGATGCAAGACCGCGCTCGGTGGCAAGCCGCTCTGGTAGCCGAAGTGTTTTGATCGGCCGGCCACTTCGATTTCCATCGCCGAGGAGAAGTAGCCTCCCCCGGGGGGAGTCGGGCCTGCAACCGCGTGGGCGTTGAAATCAAACTCTGTACGTATGTGGTTCACAAGCAGGGCCGCCTGGCGGTTGTCGAGCACCTTGGTGGTGGTCTTGCTCTTGCCGCGGGTCACTGAGAAGAAGGCCGCCTTTCGTGCGCTCGCATTGACCCCCTGGAACCCCTGGCCCTGGAGCCAGGCGTCGTTGACCAGGGTCATCTCAGTGTCGGTGCGAAAATCGGTCATGGTCAGTCGAATCGGTTGCTCAAGCATGCCGTCGATCTTGGGTCCCGAAGCGCAGGAGTGGGAAAGCAGTCCCAGGGTGCAGAACACAAGGGCAGAGGAAATCGCGCGGATGGGGGAGTTCATTGGCGTGGTCGGGGGGCCCGTCGAGGTTTGGGCCGGGGGTCCGTGGCCCCATCAGGATATCCGCGCGAGGGGGTTTGCTCAACCGTCGGATGGGAGCTGGGAGGCTCCAGTGCGATGCCAGCGTCTCAATGGCCCAGGGCCCCGTGCAGCTTTGACCGCCGCATCTTGAATCACTGGACGCCTTGTCCTTCGCCATTGTCCAGGGCCTCATCCAGGGCCATCCGGGCATCCGGGGGCACCGCCAGCAGGAAACTCCCCACCTGCACATGTCCCTCCAGGCTCCAGGCATAGCCCCCGGGCATGCTGCGCTGATCCTGATTGCTGGGCCCCCTGAGAGGCTCTCGGGTCCCGGGTTTCGCGAGTTCCAGTCTCGCGTTGATGAAGGCCGAGCCGTCGTCGGGGTCCAAATCAAAGGTCACGTAGTCCAGCCAGAGCCAGGCGGGCATCAGGTCTCCGCGCCGGTATTCTCCTCCCATCGGCCGGTAGGGCTCCTGCCAGGCGAAGGGCTCGGCGGCAGCCAGCACAGGGTAGCTTTCCCGCACCAATGTTCCCCGGGTCCAGCTGTTGGTGGGGGCCGCACCCCAGGCAGGCTGGAAATTTGCCTGGTAGCTGTTGCTCTCGTCCACCGTTGTCACCCGCTGGACGATGGCATAGTCCGCCTGAATTCGCTCACTGGCGCACCAGTGGTGCAGGGTGATCCAACCGTGATCGTCACCTGGCAGAACCTCGTACTGGAAGCCCAGGAACCAGACCTCTTCGCCAAGGTCAGGCCGCACAAACACCCGTGGCCTTGGCAAGAAATGTTCCTGGCGATAGGCCCTGGGATCGATGTTTTCCTCTCGGGCATACAGCGTGCGTTCATCGCTACCGCCTGTGCGGCGCTTCATCAGAAACACCGGGCCGATGTCTTCGAAGTCGGTTTGATTCCAGAACATCGCGTGTACAGCGAACTGGCGGTTGATCGTGTGCATGAGGTCCATGTGCCCAGGGTTGGTGAGCACTGGCATGTGCACGATCACATAGTCCTGGCGCAGTAGCGCACCCAGGTTGTCCCGGCGTTGCACATCGCTCAAGTGACTCCAGCCGTCGATCTGGTGCGGGAGTTTTTCCAGCACCAATCCCGGTCCATCGCGCAGGAAACATGCCCAGTGATAGGCGCTGGCCACGCGCAGGGCGGGGGCTTGGGAATCGTCCGCTTGACGTGCGTCTGCTTCCCGTTGAATCCAGGCCATGGCTTCCCAATAGCCTGAGAATTTGCGCGTATTGCGGGCCAGCAATTGGTCCAGGCCCAGGCTCGCACCCAGGACGATGCAAACGACCATGAGCAACCATCGCAACGGGCCCAGACGACCCTGCTGCTCGGTAGTCCCCGTGGCCGCAGATCTCCAGCGAACCAGCCAATCCAGACCCCAGCCGCCATAGGCCGCTATCACTGGCAGTACCACCAACAGCAGTCGCTGGTCCTTCCAGCCCTTGGTTGAAATCAGGCCGATATAGAAAAGCGCTGCGGCGAGAGGCAGGAGGCTGATCTTCTTGCGGTGTCTGAAAGCGGTCCAAAAGCCCGCCAGAGCGCAAACAGCGAAGGGTGCCACAAACCAGGCCTGCAGCGAGGTGGCGTACCAATGCCAAGGGTAGCGTCCGCGAATCTGTTCGCCGATGACCGCTTGAGAGTCCTCCCCCAACTGACTGCTGAAGGAGTAGAGGAAGGCTCCGATCTCTTGTAGGAAGCGGCCCACGGGAGGAACCACCTCCGTCAGCCAACCCCCAGGCACCCAGAACAGCTTGCCTGCCAGGGGACCAAAGTTCGCTCCCATGTAAAGGAACAGGGAGTGCCCGGGACTTCCATAAGTGGCCCAGTCCAGCAGCACCTGAAAAACAAAGCAGCAGGCCACCCCACGCAAGAACGCGATCCAATGGGCGCGTCCTCGCCAGCGTTCCGCCAGCACCAAGATCAGGAACATGGGAGCCACCGTGGCGATCGCTTTGTAGGAAACGATGACACCCAGCCCCATCCAAATCCCCGCGCGCCAGCCAGATCTTGTGTCCCGTATCTTCGCCAGTTGGATCAGCCCCATGGAGATGCAAAGAGCCGCACCCAAATCCGTCAAAGGCGAAACCGTGTATTGCAAGAAAACAGGATTGAGGGCCATCATCCAGCCTGCCAGCAATCCGGAGCGCCTGCCCCCAAGCCTGGCCCCAAGACTCGCCGCCGCCAGCACAACCCACAACCCTATGCCCATCTGAAACAGGCGCAGGATCAGGAACAATGGCCGCTGGTCCTCGATTCCAAAGCGATCTGCCAACCACAGGGGCGGCGTCAGGATCAGAGGAAAAAACGCCGAGCGAATGGCGATGCTGTCAATCACATCATGACCGCGCACCAACGCTTGTGCGTTCTCCACATATTCGATGGAGTCCGCAGTCTGATAGCCTTCCAGAATGTGCCAGGAGATCCCTTGCAGGCCCAGGGTGCCCAGGATCAAGAGCCAGAGCCAGGCTCCGCGCAGTCCCGAGGGCTGAGGAGGGGTCTGGTGAGAGGGCTCTGCACCCTGGTGGGCGGCAGCAGACTGGGGAATGGGCACCATGGGAAGCCCAAACTCTAGCCTTCTGGCTCGCACGGGAGAACCCGAGGCCTGCTTCTGGCGCCCCATGGGTGGCATTTACCCGCACCCGATCGGTCCCTGCGCCTCTTTTTTCTTTGACTCCGTCTCCTGGGTTTCCGAACCTCGTGCCTGTCGAGGGCAACCGCACACCTGTCCTCGGCTTCACAACACTTCACCATGACCTCGGGCCAGGGGGCACTGCGCAGGCAAGTGGCGCTCCCGACTACGGCTCTGAGGTCTCACACACCGCATCAAGAAAAGGGGGACCCGGCACCACCGGGCAAGGGCAGGCAATGGGAAAGATCGAGAAGCTGGTCGTATTGAGCGTCCTACTGGTCATCGTGGGCATATTGGGGGCGGCACAGATCTGGGCACCTGACGACACCCTAGCGGCTGTCGGGGTGGACCCGGTGGTGGAGGGCCTGGCACTCGATGTGGCAGGCGTTCCCGTTCGCGCGGAAGAGGAGGACGCAACATTCTCCGCTCCCGCCGACGCGCCCGAGGTCAACCCCGAGCCCGAAACGGCTGCGGTCCTTGACTTGCCAATGGGTGATCTGATCACCCGGCTCTCGCTGGAACCCTCCCAGGATCCCGGTCGGATGCTCTACACCGTGCAGCCCGGCGACACCTTTGAGTCCATCGCCGCCTGCTGCTACGGTGAGTCTTCTCGCGCGATCGTTGTGCGCCGCGAGAACGAAGACCTCGAGACTCCTGTCGCTGGTACCCGTATCTGGATAGCTGTGGAAGACGACGGCACTGCTGCCGAGCGGATGTATACGGTGGTTGAAGGCGACTGCCTATGGGACATTGCCGTCAAGTACTACGGCAAGGGTGAGTGGTGGTGGCGCATCCAAGCTGCGAACCAAGATGTGCTTGGCGAGTCGAACGCTCTGAGCGTGGGCATGCAATTGCGATTGCCCTAGGGTTTCTCGAGCGCTGTTCTCTTACCTGAGTCCGTACCGGTCAAGCTTCTTGTAGAGGTGACTGCGCTGCATACCGAGTTCTTCGGCGGTGCGTTTGATGTTGCCGTCGTTGCCGTCGTTGCGTTCGTTGCGTTCGAGGCGCAGGCGGATGAAGAGTGTCTCGGCCTGTATGCCGGGGTGCTACAGGATGCGGCGTATGATCGGCGGGTTGGTGATCAGGGAGATCAGCTCTCGTCGACCACCGCATCTTGCCCATAGCAGGAGGTTAAGGGAGAACACCCGGCGCATCAGTTGCGACCAGCTGTGGGGGTCTGGACTGGGCGGTATTAGCGCAGGTCGCTTATGAGCGGCGTGCGAGTCTTCGTTCAGGATCTCGGGGCTCGTTGCAGGCCAGAGGCTTTGGTGCTCGAAATGCCTGCCTATTTCCATGCCCCCGGGGGTGAAAGTTGCTCTCTCAACTTCGGTGGTCCCGTGGACCCGGTCCTCCTTCGGACGATCTCGTCTGGGGTGATGTGGTTCTTCCTATGCACCTTGAGCCGGTTTAAAGGAGAGAGTCCGTGGCTTTTAGATGGTCTCTTGAGAACACCAGGACGAGCTTATGCAGACGGAGGGTCCCTGCGCGTCCGCGGCGGATCCCCCCGGCCGTGTACGCCATACAGTACGATGAGTCCTTACACCGGATACTTGCCACCTGCTGGCCCAACAACTGATGAAACTGATAATCCGCAATCTCGATCGCGGCACAACCGAAGAAGACCTGAAGGCTCTTTTTCAAAAGTATGGCACCGTACAGTCCTGTGATCTGGTGTCAGACAAGGTCAGCGGTGAATCCAAGGGATTTGCTTTTGCGGTCATGTCGAATCCAGGAGAAGCCAAGGCGGCAGTGAAGAGCCTGAACAGTACTTCTGTGGACGGGAGCAAGATTCGGGTCAAGTATGCTGTAGCCAAGGCAAAGTGAGCCGACCAGCAGTCAGGGCGGCGTAAGGGCACACCTCATCTTCGTGTTGGCGAGGCCTGCGACAGTACGGTGAGACTAGTACGGTAGGGACGGGATGATCCTCTCCCACCAGATCGAGGCTGGAGCGAACACTCCATGCTAGGTGACAAGATGACGCGAGGGCCTGGCGCTCATGCCACGGCCCCCTCACCTCAGTCCATACCGATCCAGCTTCTTATACAAGTGACTGCGCTGCATCCCCAGTTCCTCGGCGGTGCGTTTGATGTTGCCTTCGTTGCGTTCGAGGCGCAGGCGGATGAAGAGGGTCTCGGCCTGGATCTTGAACTCCTCGAAGGTGGCGGCGTCGAAGGGGTCGTGGCCCTTGTTGGCTGAAGGCTGGCGGGGGGTTACCAGACCAGGGCCGTTGGAGAGGACGGCTTCCAGGTCGGCGGGTTGTATGGTGGCTCCGTCTGAGAAGATCGCGGCACCTTCCATCAGGTTGCGTAGTTGGCGCACATTGCCGGGGAAGTCCTGCTGGGCGAGGAGCAGCTGGGTTTCGGGGTCGAGGGTGAGGCAGGGCAGCCCCGTGCGTTCGGCGCTTTTTGCGAGGAAGTGAGCTGCCAGGAGGGGGATGTCTTCAGCGCGTTCGCGCAGGGCCGGGACTCGCAGGGGCACCACATTCAGCCGGTAGAAGAGGTCCATGCGGAAGCTGCCCTCTTCCACCGCGGTGGCCAGGTCAGCGTTGGTGGCGGCGATCACGCGGATGTCCACCTTGCGGCCGGAGCTCGTGCCTACGCGCACCACCTCGTGGGACTCGAGCGAGCGCAAGACCTTGGATTGTGCTTCCGGGGGCATATCGCCGATCTCGTCCAAGAACAGGGTGCCTCCATCAGCGGCTTCGAAGTGGCCGATGTGGCGTTCGCTGGCTCCGGTGAAGGAACCCTTCTCGTGTCCGAAGAGTTGTGACTCGATCAGCTCACTGGGAATCGCTGCGCAATTGACCGCGATGAATGGGGCTGCTGCGCGGGAGGATTGGGCGTGCAGGTTGCGTGCCACCACCTCCTTGCCCACTCCGTTCTCGCCAGTGATCAAGACCGTGGCTTCGCTGGCGGCCACTTGCCGGAGTTGGTGGCGCAGGCGTTCTATTGACTCGCTCTGGCCCACCAGCTCCCAGTTCTGAACCAGCTTGTTGCGTAGTTGTCGGTTCTCCTGGGTTAGCTCGCCCTGGCGCAGGGTGGCTCGGATTGTTGCCCTCAGGCGGTTCTCGTCCAGGGGCTTTTCCAAGAAGTTTGCCGCGCCTCGTTGCATGGCGGCAACGGCTACTTCCACATCACCGTGGCCGCTGATCACAACCACTTGCGGGGGATTGTCGAGGGATGAGATTTTCTCCAGCAGCCCCATGCCATCGAGCCGGGGCATCTTCAGATCTGAGAGCACAAGCGCGGCAGGCTTGTCCTCGGCAATGCCCTTCTGTAGCCGTGTCCAGGCCTCTTCTCCGTCCTTGGCTGTCCAGACTTCAAACCCTTCATAGGAGAGGGACATCTCAAGGGCCAGGCGCACATCTGCGTCGTCGTCCGCCACCAGAATCGCTGTGCGGCCCTTTGATTTTTTGTCACTCATTTCAATCGTCCTGCAGCTTCTGGGCCTGGCGGCCTCAGAAGGGTGGTTCAGCTTAGCAGCCAGTTGGGTCCGAGCATCCAGTTGGGTAGGCTCGGCTGACGCGCTGGGCCCAAGCCCTCGAGCGTTCTGCCCCATGGACCTTGCCACTCTGCACCGTAAATTGCACTCGGAAGAGGGAATGGTCTGTGCAGGAATCCTGTCGGGTACCTCCGCAGACGGGGTTGATGTGGGGCTGGTGCGGTTCTTCCGTGATCTGAACGGTGAGTGGCGGCAGCCAGAACTCTTGGCCTACGAGACCCTGGGGTATGCAGAGGATCTGGATCGGTGCCTGACAGAAGCCCTCGCCGGAGCCCACTGGAGCCTGCGGGAAACCGCCCTGCTGCACCGGGATCTTGGGCTCGCCTTTGGTGCAGCGTTGGTTGAGGTCCGCAAGCAAGCTGACTTGTCTGTGGACCTGATTGCGAGCCATGGTCAGACCCTCTGGCATCACGACGGGCAAGAGACCTCCGGTCCTGCCAGCCTGCAACTGGGTGATCCCGCACGCATCGCCGCTGTGACCGGCTGCCCGGTGGTGGCGGACTTCCGTGCGGGGGACCTGGCGGCTGGTGGCGAAGGGGCGCCCTTGAGCGCCTATGGGGATGAGCTGATTTTTGGTGCGGAAGCGAGGCCTCTGTGTGTCCTGAATCTCGGGGGCATTGCGAACCTGACCTGGCTCGGGACCGATGGTGAGGTCATGGCCTTTGACACGGGGCCCGCCGGGGCGCTGCTCGATGGGTTGGCGCGGCGGTTGTTGGACCGGCCCTTGGACAGGGGCGGGGAGTGCGCTGGGCGAGGGACGGCGGACAGGGCGCTGGTGGAGTTGTTTCTCGATCATCCCTTTGTGGGGTCGCAGCCCCCCTGCAGCACCGGGCGGGACATGTTTGGGGCGCGCTGGTTGGATGGGTTGCTGGAGGCTTTGCCGCCTGGGGTGGATGCGAGTTGTGTGTTGGCGAGCGCAGCCGTGGCGGTGGCCCGGCATGTGGCCGGGGGTCTGGAGTTCTTGCCGCAGGCGGTTGGGCGCCTTGTAGTTGCGGGCGGGGGAGTTCACCATGGGCCCTTGATGGAGGCACTCGGGGTTGAGACGGGCGCGGAGGTGGTGACCAGCGAGGTGCTGGGCGTACCTCCGGATGCCCGTGAGGCACTGGTTTTCGCGGCTCTTGGGGCGCGCTTTGTGGCGGGTGAGGCGGTGACCCGGGTGCGGGTGACTGGGGCTCGGGAGGGGGTGGTCCTGGGCTGCTGGACTCCTGCGCCGGGTCCTTGTCCACTCGATGTTGAATCCTAGGGGGGCCCCCAAGAGCCCCTCTGAAGGCGGATCTGCTCTCCGATCACCCCCTTCCTCGATCCCCAGACCCCACCGATCTGGAATTCAACGTCGAATAGGGGCTCTCCTCATGGATCGGGTAGCCACCCTGCCCTGCTGCGGTAGGTGAGCCATAGGCCCTAGGATCCTCCCGTCCCTCCGGACTTGACCCCTGCGGCCCTCCCGCTATGATTCCGCATCCCACGGAATTGGGAAGCCCCTCGTTCAAGCGAGCGGCCCCCGACCATTTCCCCAGCGCACGAGCCCCCTGGCTCAGCGCTTCCCACCCCCCCTACTGAGCCTCGAAAAGAGGACTCGATCCATCATGACCAAGTCGCGCCGGACCTTGGGCCTCTGCCTTGCCCTTGCAGCCCTCGCCTCTCCTTCGTTCTCCCAGGACCTGGGCGGGCTTTATTCCGAAGGGGTGGACCTCCTCTCCCGTGGTCGCAAGACCGAGGCCCTGGCCAAGTTCCAAGCCATCCTCGCTGCCGACCCTACCAATGAGGCTGCTTACGAGCTTTGGAAGGAAGCGGACCATCAAGTCTTCCTTGATCTGATCGTTGAGGGTGGCGAGTACCGCCTGGTTGCCGAGCGCCTCTTGGCCCGCGCCAAGCTTGGGCGCAGCGAGCACCGCAACGATCCTGACGCGGTGCGAGCCATGGTGTCCGAGATGCTCGCGGAAGCCGATGCCCTCGTCCGTCGCAGGACCGTGACTCAACTCTCCAGCGAGCATGGGCCCTACGCGGCTCCCGCCCTGGTGCCTTATCTCGGTGACGAAGGAGACGGGGATCGGCGTGTGCTGGCCATGGCGACTTTGATCGAGCTCGGTGGCGATGTGGTCTGGCCGCTGATCGCAGCCTTGGCTTCCGATCACGCCTATCAGCGCCGCAATGTGGCGATTTGTCTGGGACGTATTGGCGATCCACGCGCTGCGGGTGCTCTTGAAGCGATCGCCGCGCTTGACGGTGACAGTGCAGTGGTCAAGGCCGCCAAGAGTGCCGCCGCCGCCTGCGGTTCCACTGGTAACGGCCTCAGCTTGTTGCTGGCCGATGGTCACAATTACTACGGCCGCAGCGCAAGCCACATTCGTCCCTTCGATGATCAGAACGTGCTTTGGAGTTGGGATGGAGCTTTGACTTCCTCCGAGATTGCGGTCAGCCTGTTCAACGACCAGATGGCTCTGGGTGCCTTCTATCGCGCTCTGGACCTGGATGCTGCCAATGGCGACGCCCAAGCGGGTATCGCGCGGGCATGTGGTTCCATCGTGGCCAAGGCGGGTCGTTCCGATGACCTTGCTGATGCCGGAGTTGGCGCCCAGTTGACCCTTTCGGCCGCCGGCGTAAGTGCGATTGACATGGCTCTGCTTTGGGCGGTCAAGAGCGACGACGCCTCTGCCGGTTCGGCGCTTTGCCAGACCCTCGGCAGTATGGCAAGCACGCCCACTTCAGCCTTGATGGCCGCTGTGGCCGCGGGCGATCCGATCTTGCGTGGTGAAGGCGCTTTGGCATTGGCCAGCATCGCCACCCGCAGTGGTACCGCCGCCGGTGGAGCAACCGTGGCTGCTCTGGGCGATGCGGCTGGTCGCGAGGTCCTGCGGATTGCCACGGTGATCGATGGCAACGCCGAGCGCGCGGGCAAGGCCCTTGCGGGTCTCGCTTCACAAGGAGTCATGGTGGACCATCGCGGTTCCGGTATCGAAGGCATCGTGCTGGTGCGCCGCATGCCTTTGGTTGATCTGATTCTGGTGGGGGACCGTGTGACCGGCCTGACCACCGACCAGGTGCTGGCAGACATTGCGAATAACCTGCCGGATGTGCCGGTATTCTTGCTCTCGAGCGATGAGGATTTTGCCGATGCCTATTCGGATCGAGTGGCTGGTGTGATCTCCGACTCTTCTGATCTTTCCGGTTTGGAAGAGACCCTGAAGGCTGACTTCGAGGGTCACCGTGCTCGCGCTGACGATCTTGGTCGACGTGCGGCAATGGCTTTGGGTGCTCTTGCACTTGCTGGCCACACGGACTGCTCGGCCACGGCGGATGCTCTGGCTTCGACGCTTGCCCACCGTTCGGAAGCGGTCACCACTCCCGCCATGGCGGCCCTGGCCCAGTGCGGTTCTTGGGACCACATCCATGCCTTGATGGTTGTCTTGAGCAACTCTGACCGTTCCGATAGCGAGCGCAGCAATGCGGCCCTGGCCATTGGTCCGATCCTGGCGCGTTCCGGTGCGGCAGAAGGTGTAGCAGGCCCCCTTGCTGCGATCGCCGCCAACGGGGACGAAGCCACGGAAGTGCGCATGGCTGCGGCCCAGGCCCTGGGCATGGCCCAGACCGGTGCTGCGGGACGGACTCAGGCCCTGAGTGCTCTGCGGGGGAGCGGCTCCCAGTAGGTGCTGGCCAGCAGTATTTCACCGAACTCGATCAAGTCCATGAGCTCGGTTAAGCCAGAGTAGCTCAGTGGTAGAGCATCGCATTCGTAATGCGACGGTCGTCGGTTCAAGTCCGATCTCTGGCTCCAACTATTACAGGCGTGCCCCCTCTCAAGGGGCGCGCCTGTTTTGTTGCAGGGGCTGCTAGACTGGGCGCATGTGGAAGACACTCAGCGTTTGCGTTCTCGCCTCTGTTAGCAGGGTTTCGGCCCAGGAAACCCAGGACCCCAGCAACGATCAGCTTGCTGAGCGAGCAGTGGAACTGTTGCTGGAAAAAACCGAGCGGTATCATCCGGACCCGCAGGTAGGGCGCATGAGCGAAGAGCGCTTGGGCGCCTGGCAGGCCAAGGAGCGTGAGCGGCTTGAAGAACTGCACGAGGATGCGAAGGGGCTCGGGGATGAGTGGCCCTATGAGGGCGTCTATCGAGTGGGTCCCGACAGGCGAATTCCGGGGGGCTATCGCGTTGGTGGCACTGCCATCGTGGCCGAGGGACTGTTGGAGTATCCCGGTTTGCTCAAGCATGAGGAACAACTGAAGGCTGTACGGGCAGCGGCGGTTTTCATCATCCGGATGTTGGACGAGGACCCCAGCATGGCGCCGGGACCCAAGCGTGGCTATGACGTACGCGGCTGGGGGCATACCTATGCCCTTTCGTTCCTGTTGCAGGCATTGGAGCACGAGGTGCTGGAACCCGAAGTTGCCAACCAGGCTCGGGAGGCGGTGGAGTTCTTGTTGAACTGCCTCAAGGTCAACGAGGTCGAAGATGGGGGCTGGAACTACGCCAGCGAGACCAATGCGAGCCCTTTTCAGACAGGCGCGACCCTGCTGGCGCTTTATCGCACACAGGCCGCTGGGTTTGAGGTGCCTCGTGGCCTTGTGCCCCGGGGGTTGCAAGCTCTGGAGCGGGGCCGGCGCAAGGACACGGGTGCCTGGTCGTACAGCGTACGTCCGGGACAACGCGGCCACCGGGAGAAGATGCACGCTTCGTCGGCTCGAGCGGCCATCGCCGAGTTGGCCCTACATCATGCTGGTCTCTCTACATCCAGGGATCTGCGTCGCGCCGTGGACGGTTTCTTTGATGGTTGGGAGCACCTTCTCAAGCGCAAGAGCCAGCAGGGTACCCACGAGGGTCCCTATTCGATAGCGCCCTACTACTTCTACTTTGGACATGGTTATGTGGCCCACGCAATCGAGGCCCTGCCCGAGAAACAGCGACCAGCATTGCGGGAACAATTGCGCAAGGTCTTGCTGACGACCCGCGACGAAGACGGGAGTTGGAACGATCGCATTTTCCCGCGGACCTCCGGCTATTGCACCGCAATGGTCCTGATGGCTTTGCGTGCCCCGGATCTCCCGCGCTTTCCCGATTGGAAGGAGCCCAAGAGCGAGGGTGAAGGTTTGAAGAAGGCAGGAGGACGGTGAGTTCCAGGTCTGAGTTGTTTGTGCGCGGGGCCACGCCTCTGATCGGGGTGGTGCACTTGAAACCCTTGCCCGGGGCCCCGAATTCTCAAGGCTTGGAAGGAGTCCTGGAGGCAGCTCTCTTTGATGGAGCAGCGTTGGCTGAAGGGGGAGTGGATGCGATCATCGTGGAGAACTTCGGTGACGCGCCTTTTTTTTCTACGAGTGTTCCGCCGGAAACCGTGGCCAGCATGGCGGTGGTTGCCGATCGCCTGAAGACTGAACTTGGGAACTTGCCCTTGGGGATCAATGTGCTGAGGAATGACCCTGGCGCGGGATTGGGAATCGCTGCGGCCACCGGCGCTGCCTTCATGCGCATCAATGTGCATGTGGGAGCCATGGTCACGGACCAGGGACTGATTCAAGGGGATGCGGCTCGCACGGTGCGCCTGCGCGAGCAGCTGTGCCCTGGGTTGCCGTTGCTGTGCGATGTGCATGTGAAGCACGCCGTGCCCTTGGGTGGCGGGTCGATTGAAACAGCGGCGAGGGATACTTTTTGGCGTGGCAAGGCGGCGGCGCTCGTGATCTCTGGCAGTGGCACGGGCCAGGCGGTGGACACAAGCGAACTTTCTGCTGTGCGCGAAGCCGTGCCCGAGGCCCCGATCTTGATTGGCTCGGGCCTTGATCACAACAATGCTGCAGCCCTTGGCGGCCTGGTGGATGGGGCTATCGTGGGCACGGCCCTGAAGCGGGATGGGCGCGTCTCTGAACCGGTGGATGTGAAGCGTGTGCGTGAACTCGTGCGCATCTGGGGGGCGGGTTGACCATGGGGTTGGAACAACATCGCAGGGACGCGCGCAAACTGTTGAAGATCACAGTCATTACTGTCAGCGACACCCGGGACGAGAGCAGCGACGGAGGAGGATCGTTTCTGATCGAGTCCCTTGAGGCCGCGGGTCACCAACTTTGTCAGCGAGTCATCGTGTGTGATGAAGTCCCTGCCATCCAAGCAGCAGTTGAGTCTGCCTGCCAGGAAGCCCAGGTTGATGTGGTGTTGGTAACGGGGGGGACGGGTCTTGGTCATCGGGATGTGACCCCCGAAGCCATCGAGCCCCTCCTGGATGTGACCATCCCGGGCTTTGGCGAGCTCTTCCGCCTGCTTTCCTTCGAAGAAATTGGCGCAGCTGCCATGCTCAGCCGCGCCTGCGCCGGAGTCCGGGCGGGCCGCATCATTGTCGCTCTCCCCGGCAGCCCCAAGGCCCTCCGTCTGGCCTGGGAGAAATTGCTGGCTCCGGAGCTGGGGCACTTGTGTCAACAGGCCGACAGTCGAAGGTGAACCAGGTTCCGTACTAACGGATTCCCGGATTCAATCCCTATCATTGGGCCCTTCCTGTCATGACTTCTCTTCCTGATTCTCCCCAGTCGGCCACTGAAGAGTTGGGTCAATCTGTTCAGGCTCTGGGCGGTTGCGTGCTGCGGGGCACTACAGTGGCTGGTGGCTTTGCAACAGGTTCTGCTCGGTGTTCACGCCAGGATCTGGACGCGGTTCCGGTACGGCGGATTCCTTCCACTAGCGCCGAGGCAGAACTCAATCGGTTTCATGGTGCATTGGATCGTGCGCGGGCCGGGATTGAGGCCCAGCTGGAGGGAGGTGCTCTGGAACAAGCTTCGAGCCGTACCTGTGTGCTCGAAACCCACAATGCCCTTCTATCGGACTCGGTGTTCTTGTCCGATGTGGAGAGCTTGATCCTGGGGGAACAGTTCGCCCTGGAGTCTGCGGTGGCCAAGGTCGTGCTCGACTTCGATCGCATCTTTCGCATCGTGCAGAGCGAGGCTCTGCAGGAGCGCGCGGTGGATCTGCGGGATGTGGGTTTGCGGGTTCTGCGTGCCTTGTCCCAAGGGGAAGAGGGACAGTACAACCCTGTTCAGGCCCTGGACTTGACCGGCTGCATCCTTGTGGCTCCGGAGCTGACCATTGTGGACTTGCTGGCCAGCGGAGGATCGCGGCCCAGGGGTATCGTGACCAGCGCAGGATCTGTGGCGGAGCGGGCGACCCTGCTGGCGCGCTCGCTTGGCATCCCGACTTTGGTGGGGGTGTCAGGTTTGCTCGAAGCAGTTGAAGATGGGGATGCGCTCCTGTTGGACGCCAGCGAGGGCATCGTTCATGTGCGTCCGGCGCCAGAGATCCTCAAACAGTTCCAAGAGGCCGAAGAAGGTGCCTCGCCCCAAGCACCGTCCTCCTGCGTGATGGGTACCGTGCGCACACTTGACGGCACGCGAATTCATTTGGCCGCATCCGGAGGATCTCTGCCCGAGGTCGAGCGCGCCCGCGCTCTTGGTTTCCCCTCGCTGGGATTGTTCCGTACCGAGGTCTTGTTTCTGCTTGAGAAAGAACTTCCCGGCCTCGACACATTGACCGAACACTATCGCGCCCTTCTGAGCGAAGCGGGCTCAATTCCGGTCAGCCTGCGCCTCTTGGATGTGACCTCGGCCCTCGCACCATCCTGGATGAATCTTCCTGTTGAAGCCAACCCGGCCTTGGGCCTGGCTGGGGTGCGATTCTTGCTCGAAAATGGCTTGGTCCTGCGCCGTCAGCTGACCGCCGTGCTTTGCGCAGCCGCCGAACATCCGGCTCAGGTGGAGATCTTGATCCCCCTGATCGTGGATTGCGGCGAGTTGCGTGCGGTCAAGGAAGCGCTCTTGGAGGAACGCTATGAGTTGCGTCGCAAGGGCGTTCCCCATTGCAGCGACCTGGCTGTGGGTGTGATCATTGAGACTCCAGCGGCGGTGATCGGAGTCAGCGATCTCGCCCAGGAAGCCTCGTCCATCGTGATCGCCCTGGATAGCTTGCAGCAGTACTTGCTTGCCACCGATCGGGATCACGCCAATCTGGCCGGGTGCCTTGAACGCTTGCATCCGTATCTTCTGCGCGCTGTTGCTGACCTGCAGGACGCAGCGCTGGAGGCCGGCACGCCGCTCGCTATCTGGGGCCCCAGCTTGGCCAATGAAGAGTCTCTTGGACTGCTGCTGGGCCTGGGTTTGACGCGTCTGGTGATTCCTCCCTCTGACATGGAAGAGGTGGCGGCCATCATCCGCTCCTGCGACTTGGAGAGTCAACGTCTCGCAACGCAAACAGCAAGCTCCCAGAGCACCTCTCCGAATCATGCGCCGCCGCCTCTGGATGCGCGCTAGGGGAACGAGAGCCGTACAGCATCCAATCAACGAATCCTGGCCCATTCCTCACACCTGCGTCGCGTGGGCGGCGATGGCATGAGGAATGAGCCAGGGCTCGTTCGTGATGTTCCTTATTGGAAGGTGATCGAAATCCCGTCCGTGGTGTTGGAGGTGGGGTTCAGAACCACATCTCGATACCAGAGCTGGAAGTTCCAGGTGTCGCCCGGCGCGAACACCGTGCCCTGGGGCAGGTTGGTCAGGTTCGGGGAGAAGTCCACCGTGCCGGCACCGCCCGTATTGAGCACATTGCTTGAGAAACGAATCATGGGGCTGCCCAAACAGAGCACGCCCATGCTGCCGCCGAAGTTGTTGACGTTGCCCTGGTTGACGCTCATAAGGAGATAGCCGAACTGGCTCAGGGCCGCATCGTCCACCGTGAAGGTCAGATCATTGTCAGACACCGTGGCGCTGCCGGCCACGGTCAGAGTTGCCATCAGGCCTCGGCTGTTCAGGTTGGATTGGCAGTAGCTCGTGCCCAGACCGCCGCCTCCGATGGGCTCGGCCAGATTCGGGCGGTAGTATTGCAGGGTGCAGCGGATACGCCGGGTCTGCTCGAACGTGTACTCATTCATGCACACATCATCGGTGTAATCCATGTAGTTCGAGATCGGATCCGAATTACCGCAGCTCGACGAGTTGCCGCAACTGAAGTTGGGGTTGGCTTCCGGGTTCGTGTCGCAGATGCGATCGCCGGAGGTGTAGCAGTTTCCCCCGCCGCAGCCACCGTTGAAGGTGTGGTGCAGGCCGAGATAGTGTCCCACCTCGTGGGTTACCGTGCGGCCCTGGTTGTAGGGCGGGCCGATGGGAGCGTTGCGACCCACCGCAGCGTAGTAGGCCACGACCCGGTCGGAGTTCGATCCCGGCGAGCCGTTTTGGGGCAGATAGGGCACATAGCCCAGGGCTCCGCTGGCTTCGTTGCAGTAGATGTTGAGGTAGTTGTGCGGATCCCAGGCCAGAGAGTTGTAGTAGCCACCTCCATCGTTGTGCCAGGTGTTGTTGAGGTGGCGGTTGATGCCGGTGGTGGCACTGCCAGAGGGATCCACCGTGGCGAGTTTGAACTGCACCATGGTGTCGTAGCCGGGGGCGCCCAGGGTGCCAGCCATGGCTTGGAAGTCTTCGTTCAGGATGTCGATCTGCGAGTGGCAGCGGGCGTCGGTCACGTTGCCGCTGCCATTGCTGTCCCGCAGGATGTGGAAGACCACAGTGATCTCCCAGATCTCGTTGGGCTCATAGGCCGCCGTGGGGTTGGTGCTGTTGTAGCTGCAATCGCTGGGCGGGTTGAAGTTCCAACCGCCGGAGACCATTTCGGGAGTGCCGCAGCGAACCAGGCCTCGACTGGCCAGGAACGGGGTGGTCAGGGACCCGCTGATTCGGGAGGTAGGCGGGGCCTGCTGGGCAAGCGCTGTGGCTGTGCACAGCACTGTCAGGAAGAGGGTCAGAAGTGATCGCATGGGTCAGGTGAGGCTGGGCTGGGGGGATTGGGCGGGAATATGGCAACGAGTTGTGGTCCTTCGGACGCAGGGGGCGCCTCCTCTGGTTCCAGTATGCACCCAAAAACTCAGTTGGGCTCTCGCTCTTCAGTCCCTTGTGCAGGTTGGACCCAATCTGGTCATCCCCTCTCAAGTTGGTGCAATCAGGGCCTGGGAGCGCCTAGGGTCGGCTCAAGGCCGCACCCTGCCGGCAAACACGCGCCACTCGATGCAGGGCAGGTCCATCTCGTTCTTCGAGGACCGCGCCCATGGCGAGAGCCACTTCCCCGGCTCTTTCCAGAGGGGTCAGGGCAAGCACGCCTGAACCCGCGCCGGAAAGGGTCACGCTCCAGGCCCCGGCCCTTCGACCAGCTTCCTGGGCCTCCTCTCCGCCCGGGATCAGAGGCAGCCGGAAGGCCTCGTGCAGGTGGTCCACGCCACCCAGGGTCAGCAGGTCCCCATCCCCCGAGCGCAGGCCCTCCAGCAAGAATGCCAGTCGTCTGGGCTGATCGGCCGCCTCGGGGAAGTTCACTATCTCGGGCAAGGCGAGGCGTGCCTCACTGGTGGCGAGGGGTGTGGAGCCCCAGGCGAGGGCGATGCCGATGGACTCGGCAACCGGCGGTTGCAGTACATTCCAGCCCGATTCTGTCGTCAGGGCCAGGGTGCATCCACCGTAGAGGGAGGCGGTGCTGTTGTCAGGGTGGCCTTCGATCTCGGCCCCCAGGCTCACCAGATCCCGGCGCAGGCTTGTCCCATGGGGGCGTCCGGCGACCTCGGCTGCGAGTACCAGGCCCGCCGCCACCGCCGCTCCGCTGGAGCCCAGCCCGCGGCCCAGGGGGATTTCGCTGGTGACTGCGAAGGAAAAGGGGGCGAGGGGCACGCCGAACTGCTCAAGGGCTCGGTCAAAGGCTACCAGAAAGGAATTGGCTCTCGAATCCTTCTGCTGGACCGTACCGGGTGGGGTCTTGGGGGCAGTGGGCCAGGAATGCGCTTCTTTTTCGAGGCCCACGAACTCGTGGTATTTGCCCGCAGCCGGGCCGACCAGAGTGACCTCAAGCATCAGATCCAAGCACAACCCAAGGCAGTCGAAACCCGGCCCCAAGTTCGAGCTGGAGGCGGGAACGGTGACGAGCAGGTTCTGCATGGCGGCCCAGTCTCCCATGTGCGACCCAAAAGGTCCATGGATTCTGTTCTTGTCCTTTGCACTTTTGCTTTCTACCTTCAGCCTATGCCAAGCAGTCCGGATGGTTTTTGGTTTCAAACGCTCACGACCGCCGTGTGCTCTTGGGATCAGGGGGAGAGATTCTTCCCGCCCGACCGCTGTCAAACCCTTCGGACCGACTCCGCACAGTCGCCCGAGGACTCATCGAATCGAGGAGGGATCGATGTCATTTGAAACTTCACCCGAGAAGGACCGTCTATTCTCACGTCTCACAACTATTCCCGGGATCAGTCCCATGCCATCGGTGGGGGATTGGATTTTGATCCGAGTGGACAACCCGTCCGATCTGGCTCGAAAGATCAACCGACGAATCGAGCCGGGAACCATGAAGGTTCCGCGCGGAGTCGACGGGGCTGTGCGCATTCGGGTCGGGGAGCCTCGGGAGAATGAGCGCTTGTTCCAGACTCTGCGGGAAGTCACCCAGATCCAGCGTGGGTTGAGCTGAGGAGCGCCGACTGGGGTTGACTCAGTCCACGAGCACCATTGCAGCGGGGTTCCCAAGGGATGGGGACCCCGCTGTGGTTTTTTGGGGGCGCTGGCCATGCGGCATGATGTTGGGGGAAGGTGAAACCTCACTGCCTGGCAGGCACAGGCTCCAGGAATGGGGTTAGGCTGTTCGCCATGAAGATCTTTGCTCTCAGCCTTGGATGTGTTGGTTTGTTTGCTGCGGCCGTTCAAGTGCCTGCACAGGATTCCGCGCAGGAGTTGGAATTCCCGTCAGCGAACGCAGAAATAACCAAGCAGGCCCTGCGTCATCACCTGTCCTACCTGGCTTCTGATGAGATGCGAGGGCGAATGGCGGGCAGCCCGGAGTCGGTGCGCGTATCAGAGTACTTGGGGGCGGCGCTCGAACAGGTGGGCGTGCAGTCCTTGGAGTCATTGGGGGGCATGTTCCAACCCGTGCCTTTGGTGCGGCAGGAATTCGATGCTTCACCAGAGCTGATCCTTACAGATGCAGAGGGTCGAGAAGTACAGGCTCAATATGGCATCGAGTTCTTGATGCGTATGTCCGGCGCACCGGGGGTGCGAGGTCCCTTTGACATTTTGCATGTGCAGAAGGGGGATGAATTACCCAAGGACATGGGTCTTGAGACTTGCCTCTTGTTTCACACCAGCGCGGGGGAGCAGAAGCGCATGTTGATCGCAGGGGGGCATGAGTCGGGTGCTGGCCTGGGTTTGGTCCTGCGCGAGGCGAGTTCCAGGCCGGGGCGCGAGTTGGGATTGCCCCGGGGACGGCGTCTGAGCCTGGTAAAGGACGCTGAGGAGACTCTTGCGCCGGACCTTACCCTGCGCGGTGAAGTTGGAGCACGCGCGAAGGAATGGAAGCGTGTGGTCTTCGATCCTCATGGGGGAGACATGGCAGTGGCAGAGCGCAATGTGGTTGGTGTTATTCCCGGGCGTGGGACTGAGACGAATCCCGAAGCTGCCAACGAGATCATTGTGCTCTCAGCGCACTTTGATCACATGGGTGTACGCTCAGGGCCGGCTGCGGGAGATGGGGCAGAAGACCGCATCCTGAACGGGGCCGATGATGATGCTTCAGGCGTGGCTACAGTGCTTGAACTGGCCGAGGCACTTGCCCGCGGCGAAGCCCCCGTGCGCACTGTGGTGATCCTCCTGGCTGCAGCCGAGGAGGTGGGCATGCTTGGAACTCATTGGTTTGTGAACAACTGCCCCGTGGACCTGAGCAAGGTCGTCTGCAACCTCAATTTCGAGATGCTGGGCCGGCCGGACGAGATGGTGGGAGGCCCCGGCAAGCTGTGGTTCACCGGCTGGGATCGCACGAATCTGGGGCCTCTGATTGCCGCAACTGGTGTGGGGATTGTTGCGGACCCTCGTCCGAGCCAGCGATTCTTCACGCGCTCGGACAACATTGTTTTCGTACAGGCGGGCATCGTGGGACAGACACTCTCAAGCTACAACATGCACAAGGACTATCACCGGGTGAGCGATGAGGTGCAGGCCATCGACTTCGATCACATGCTTGAGGCCGGCAAGGCCTGCTTGGCGGCAGTGCGGGCGGTGGTGGATGGGGAATTGACTCCCGCATGGGAGGAAGGGGAGCCGAATCTGAGACGCTGATTGGGAGGAAGTTGTCCGGGTTCTCACTCTGGAGCCCACCTTCTTTTGCTTTTCATCAGGGACCCGGGCCGTTAGTATCCAGCTCCTCTTCAGGCCTTTGTTTTTTCTTCCGTCCCAAATAGCGAGCATGACACAGCAATCGAACGGTGCCGCCCTCACACCAGATGAGGCGACCATCACCATTCCCACAGGAACCGGCAGCATGGATTCCAGTAGCGAGCCCAAACAAAAGGGCAAGAACAAGGGGAAGAACAAGAACAAGAACAAGCGCAGGAACAAGCTGAAGGGTGGCAAGAAGCGTCGCCTGACGGCCAAGACTGCGGACCGGCTGGACTTGTACCAACGCTCGGTGAATTCGCCGGAGACTGATGTGGATTTTGCTACCCGTGTCTTCAAAGAGTTGCGCGAGCGCCCCTTGCGTCACTTCCGTGAAGATTTTTGCGGTACAGCCGCCATGACGGCGGAGTTCTTGAGTCGCGACACGCGGAACACCGCCGAGGGCTTTGACCTGGATTCTGTTCCGGTGGAGTGGGGCAAGCTGCACAACTTCGGCTCGGTCTCAGACGGGGATGCCCGCATGACCTTCCACCTGGCGGATGTGCGCGATCCAGCCGACAAGAGGCCAGACATGACGGTGGCCCAGAACTTCTCATACTTCTGTTTCAAGGAGCGCGAGGAATTGCTCAACTATTTCCGCTCCATCCACCGGGATCTGGCTGCAGACGGCATCTTCCTGATGGACATCTACGGGGGCCCCGATGCCCTGATGGAGCAGGAAGAGGAGCGCGAGATCGACGACGACGCCTTCACCTACGTCTGGGATCAGGTCGAGTACTGGCCCGGCACCGGCGAATACAAGTGCGCCATCCACTTCCGTTTCTCCGATGGCTCAGAAATGACAAATGCCTTCACCTACGACTGGCGCCTGTGGGGGTTGCCGGAATTGAAGGACGTGCTCTACGACGCTGGCTTCGAGACTGTGCGCCCCTATTTTGAAGGCACTGATGAAGACGATGAAGAAGAAGGAAACGGTGAGTTTGACTTCGACGAGAAGGGCGAGAACTGTATCGCTTGGATTGGCTACCTGGTTGCCCTGAAGTGATTTTGCACCGCTCTCGAACCCGTGTTACTGGGTTCGAGTATCCCCGGTGCGCACGTGGGTGATGCGTTGACCTTCGTTGATCAGAAGCACCGTGGGCGTCGGCACTCCATAGCCCCGGGGCAAACGCATCAGTTCTAGGTGATCGTGATCCGGAGCGCGCTCGCGCACGGATGGGCCAGAGTCTTCAGGTTCGGGTATCAGGATCAAGGTCAGGGCCCCAGGCATGTGGTTCTTCGCGAGGGCATCGAAGTGCTTGCCGCATTGTTCGCAGCCTGAGCGGTAGAGGATGACTCGTGCGGGCAGTTGGATACCATCGATGCCGCCGACGATCCAGGGGGCCAGTGAGGTCTCTGCCAGCCGCTGGCCCTCCCATTCCGTGGGCTCGAACCAGGCCCAGTCGGGTGCAGGTTGCTGGTCGCAGGCGGTTGCTCCCAGCAGCAAGGTCAAAGCCAGCGCGACTCTTGCGACCATTTCTAGTGTCCCTCGCTCAGGTCAATCAAGTTCTGCACAGTCAACTCATCCGACACCTCAAATGACTGGGGCGTTTGTACCGCGTAGCCTTTCTTGAGGTGGTGCAACTCGCCGCTCCAAACCGCCTCGGGCAAGATTTCGACCAGCGTAGTCACCGACTCGTCAGCATCAGGAATGCGAATCAAGGCAATCGGCAGGGCTGGATCGGGGCTCAGAGCGAGCTCTTCCAAGTGCGCCGCGCATACATCGCAACTGCGCCGGTAGAGAATCACCCGTGCGCCCGGAGGCACCATGTACATCATGTCAGCCCCTTCGGTGAGCCAGCGGGCCAGGTCCAGAGAACCAATGTCGCTGCCCTCCCAGGTTTCAGGATGCAACTCGGCGAAGTCAGGCAGGACGGGACCGGTTTCGGTGGGAGGGGTGGTCGCTTCGCTCCCTTGTTCGTTGGTAGGGGTCTCAAGACCCGTCGAGCCTTCCTCCTGGATTTTCACAACCGTGGGTCCGCCCTCTGGCATCAAGGGCGCGTCTGCTGTGGTGAAGAAGTAGTAGGGAGCCCAGGCCGCCAGCCCAAAGAAACCAGCCAGGGTGAAGAGGGTGATCGGATGTCCCGGCAGCACTGGCAATCTGAGCCAAGGCCGCGAGGCCAGGAGCCCCAGCAGCAAGGATCCATCCATCAACGCCATCTGCCAGGGCTTGACGTCCACGGTACCTCCGAAGCAACCGCAGTGCTCCGCACCCACAACCATCAGTTGCACCAGGATCCCCAGAAAGATCAAGTACTGTAGGACCAGCAGAATCCAACCCAGGCGAGGTCTCAGCACCGCCGTGGCCACGATCCACAACTCAATCGTAATCGCGGCGCGGTAGGTCCCCGCCGCATCCAACCCCAACCAGTTCCTGGCAAAGTCGCGCACCACTTCGGGCACATCCATGGGTGAGGCCGAATTCAGTTTGAAGACCGCACCCAGGGCGATCCAAAGGCAGGCCAGGAGAATTGCAACCCAGGCGGGGTCGGGGGAAAGCTCGTCGTCGTAGTTGGGTTCGCTCATGGGTTGCTGGCAGATGCTACGGCAGAGGCGTGGCAGAGTGAGTCCCTAATCAAAGCAAGTCAGGGCGCGAGGACCCGGTCCAGGTGGCTCCAGAGCCGATCGTCTCGGTTCCAGTTCTCATCGATCAGGCTGACGAAGCTCCAACTGGCCAGATCCTGGGCGGCCTGGACGGTCGACTCCTCTCGAAAGAAATCGAGTTCCAGCGGCCCGGCCGCCCCGCCTGCCAGCAGGAACGCATCGTCCCCTCGTTCGCCCACCACCATGCCGCACTCCAGGTCGAGCATTGAAGACTCATGGGCGAAGAGTACAAGCCCGTCGGGCAACTCCCGTCCCATGTGCTCAAGAGCGTGAGTTGACGCAAATCCCGTCACGAAGGCCCGTCGGCGTTCCATGCGCCCATCCGCTCCAGGCAATTCAGTGCCCGCGGGCTGGGAAGCCACAGTCAAGAACCCCGCCTGACAGCAACGTTTCAGGGTCGGGACCAGGGTATCGCTCTCCTCATCCAGGTTCGGAGCACCCCAACCGGGAAAGCTCAAGAGTTCACCTGCCAGGAACCCAAGTGCGCAGGCACATAGATCCTCGGCCGTTTGCGCCTCTCGCCAGGCTGAAGGGCTGTTCCGTGTGGATCCCATATGCTTCAGCCTAGCCCCCGAAGGCCCCAAGTCGCTACCCTCCCTCCATGCCTGAGTCTTCTCCTGATTCCTTCACCCTGAGCGTGCTCTGGGAGAATCCTTACCTGCTCTCCAGCTTGCTCTATCTCCTGGCCCTCGTCGGAGTTGGCGTCTACAAGGCCAAGTCGGTCAAGGACAGTGAGGACTTCATGGTCGCAGGGCGGACTCTGCCCTGGTACATCCTGGTCGGCACGTTGCTCGCCACCTGGATCGGTAGCGGGTCCCTGTTCAGCGGAGCGGGTCTCGGATACCGCAACGGTCTCGCGGGCCTCTGGTCGAGTGGCGGCGCGTGGCTGGGCATAATCCTGGTGTTCTTCATCGCCAAGCGCATTCGCAACTTCGGCAAGGTCACCATCCCGGACATCTTCCAGGCGCGTTATGGGTCCCCGGCGGCGATTCTGGCGACCATCACAACGGTCATCGCCTACCTGACGATTGTCTCCTACCAATTCAAGGGCGGCGGCAAGGTCCTCTCGATCGTGACTGAGGGGGCGGTCTCACCAGAGCTGGGGATTATCGTAACGGCCGTCTTTGCCATCACTTACACGGTCCTGGCGGGCATGTTCTCGGTGGTCTACACCGACGTCGTCAATGGCGTCCTGATGACCTTCGGTACGCTCGGGGCTCTGTTCTGGATCGTCAACGCAGTCGGGGGAGCGGAGGAGGTCTACCTTGCGGCGGAGGCGGCGGGCAAGTGGAGCATGTGGGGCAACTGGGCGGCGGAGCGTACATCCGGGATCTCTGGCCCCGTGCTTGCGATGAGCTTCTTCGTGCCCACGATGCTCCTGCTCCTTGGTGACGCCAACGTGTACCAGCGCATCTTCAGCGCGCGGGATGGGGGCTCAGCGCGCAAGGCGGTTTTCTTCTGGGTGATCGGCGTCTTCGTTCTCGAGTCGGCGGTCGGCTTCCTGGGACTGGCGGGCAGCGTGGCGGCCGAGAAGGGCGTGATCGCACCGATCGTACAGGAGGCGGAGGACGGCAAGATAGAAGAGCTTCGGAACGATCGTCGTGAAGCGGGTGAGGTGCTGGACTCGTCCTTCGATGAGCAGATCGTCGCGGCTATCGCGCTGTTGGACGGCCCGCACCGCAGCGATTTCTCCGCGTCTGGTGAGGGTGCGGAAGTCCAGGAAGCCGCCCTGGCGATCCAGAAGGCCCGCAAGAGCGGCACCGAGGGCGTCATCCCCGCCATCGCGCTCAGCTTGCCACTACTTCTGGGCATGCTGCTGGTGGCCACGATGATGGCGATCATCGTCTCGACTGCGGACTCGTTCCTCCTGATCCCGGCGACCAACTTGACGCGCGATGTCTACCAACGAATCCGACCCGGGATCGACGATCGCAGTGTGTTGTTCATCAGTCGTGTATTCGTGCTCGTGCTGGGCGGGGTCGCAATCTTGCTTGTCAGCCAGTTCGAGACGGTCCTCGACGCGGCCTTCACCGCCTACAACATCTACGGCGCCTCGATCGCACCTGCGTTGCTTGCTGCATTCCTGTGGAAGCGCGCAACCTTGACCGGCGCGGTTGCCTCGATCGTCCTAGGAGCGGGCGTGACGATCCTCTGGACCTATGGAGGACTGGACACGACCTCGTTCCACCCTTTCCTGCAGGAGCCCACCTTCCCGGCCGCCCTGATGTCGATCGGCGGCCTGGTGATCGGCAGCCTCGCCACCCCCGCGCCGCCCAAGGAGGTGTGGGGCCCGTTCTTCGACGAGGGCGACTCCTCCTCCTGACGGGGTCAGGGGCAAGCCTTCTTCTCGCATGCGGAGCCCGGCCAGGGCGCAGGCATGGGCGGCATCATGTCCCAGGCCCTGCCCGATGGTGTGCCGAATCACCGGATGGCGTATGTAGCCACCGACGACCTCGGCGCCTGCTTGGAGAGGGTTACGGGCAACGGAGGAAAGCTCGCCATGCGGTCTTGTGAGATTCCGGAGCACGGGCGCTTCACGGTGCTGACGGACCCAACTGGAGCGACTCTCGGTCTGATCAGCATGCCAGTCGCCAAACTCAGCTAGGCGAGCGGGCTCCAGCTTGAGTCGGGGGGGCAGAAACGCCGATGGAAGACTCATAACCCCCACCCTGAACTGGTACCCATGGCCTGGATCGATTCACTCTTCAAACGCATGCACGAAGTCGGCGCGTCCGACCTTCACATGACCAGCGGGCGCAAGCCCATGTTGCGGCTCTCTGGAGAGATGGTGACCATTGACGAGGCTCCTAGCCTGGACGCTCGTCAGATGAGCCAGGTCCTGCTGGAGATCGCGCCAGAGGCCAACGCTACACAGTTCGAACAGGAGAGGGATACGGACTTTGCCTATCACCTGGAAGGTGTCGCGCGCTTTCGGGCCAATCTGTTTGAGGACAACCGCGGCCCCGGCGGGGTTTTTCGGGTGATTCCCGAAGAGATTCTGACCGCGGAGCAACTGGGCCTGCCCCCAGCGATTTTGGAACTGTGCAAGTTGCACAAGGGATTGGTGCTGGTCACGGGGCCCACGGGTTCGGGCAAGTCCACCACTCTGGCGGCCATGGTGGATCACATCAATCGTACGCGGCGGGACCACATCATCACAATCGAGGATCCCATCGAGTTCGTGCATCAGGACAACCAGTGTCTGATCAACCAGCGCGAGGTGGGTGGCCACACCGAATCATTCAAGCGTGCCCTGCGCGCCGCTCTGCGTGAGGACCCGGACATCGTGATGGTGGGGGAGATGCGCGATCTGGAGACAATCGAGATCGCGATTGAGACCGCGGAAACCGGGCACCTCGTTTTTGGCACCTTGCACACTACTACTGCGCCCTCAACTGTAGATCGCATCATCGATCAGTTCCCCGCTGATCGTCAGGCGCAGATTCGCACCATGTTGTCCACCAGCCTCAAAGGCGTGGTGGCTCAGACTCTGTGCAAGAAAGTCCAAGCAGGCCGCGTGGCTGCTCTTGAAGTACTAGTCGTCAACAGCGCGGTTTCGAACCTGATTCGCGAGGGCAAGACTCACCAGATTCCGTCCATGATGCAGATGGGAGCGCGCCAGGGCATGCGCCTGTTGAATGATTCCCTGTTGGAGTTGGTGGCCTCGGGTACCATTGCCGCGGATGAGGCTCTAGCCAAGTGTGTTGACAAGGGCGGTATGCGCAGTCTCCTGGAAGGAGCGGGGATTGCTTTCGCCAGCAGCGAGGAGGTATCGAGCTCTGAACTGGGCGGGGATGTGTCTTCCGCTGTCGACATGGTGGAAGAGCCCAAGAGTGCTCTGCCTGCGAGCCCCGGCACCGAGCAGGGCAGCAGAGATGGAGCCTTCGAGCGTTTCAAGCAGATGCGCGGACGGTGAAACGGCAGGAGAGGCTGATGGTCTCTCATCATGTCTGTAGATTCCCCTTCGGGACCTCCCGCAGGATTCGGGTTCTGTCCAGGCCCTGGAATCCAAGCTCATCGGTGATGCGGGTACTCCTCCACCGGGCAAATCCACTCAGTTCGGGGATTGTCCCGCTCAATGACTACACCTGAGTCAGCGACGCGGTTTAGACTGGGGTGTTCTTATCCCGGCTGAATCATGGCGCGTCTGATTTCTCTGTTGCTTGTTAGTTTCTTGTTGTTGGTTTCTTCCGTTCCAGCTCAGGGGACAAAGACCTTGGCATTTGAAGATCTCTTTGCTCGGCGAGGGCAGATTTCGTTTCGGGAGGAGGTGCCGAGTTGGACCTGGGCACATGACTCGAAGCATCTGGCCACCAAGAAGCGGGACGGCGAGAAAGTCTGGATCGAGCCTTTGGACTTGTCAGAGGTCCAGCCGGTGGAGCGGCTGGAGATGCCCGCCTTGATTTTCGATGCCGCAGCGGCTCTGGAAGCGGCTGGCATGGATGCTGCTGCGGCCAAGAGTTGGGCCAGTGGTCGGCATCATGTAGAAGAAAAGGGGCACTTGTTTCAGCGCGGCGAAGGCCTGGCTTGGCTGCAGATTGATGGCGCTGGCGGTACGGGAGTTGTCGAAGGTGCCGAGTTGGGTCAACTTGCTCCGGATGGGCGGCATTTGGCCTACGTGCTGGGAAATGACCTCCATGTGCTGAACCTGACCAACGGCGAGACCAGACGCATTACAACCAACGGGGGGCCGGAACGTCTGAACGGCAAGCTCGATTGGGTTTATCAGGAAGAACTCTATGGCCGCGGACGTTTTCGGGGGTTCTGGTGGAGTCCGGATTCACTCCACCTCGCGTTCTTGGCCCTGGACGAGTCCCCGGTGCACAGTTTCACCGTTGTGGATCATCTGGTGGAGGGACATTTCCGGGTCGCGACTGAGGAAACCAATTATCCCAAGGCGGGTGATCCCAACCCGATAGTATCCTTGGGTCTGTGTGATGTAAGTACCAGTTCTTTCGCTTGGATGGATCTGGAGAAGTACCAGTCCGACGAGCCTTTGATTGTGCGTGTTGACTGGACCCCGGATGGTTCCAAGTGTCTGGTAACGGTGCAGAACCGTATCCAAAATGAGTTGCACTTGGTGGCTCTTGATCCTCAGAGTTTGAAGCAGCGTAAGTTCCGTCCTAGAGTAGATGGTGAGATTTGGCTGCACGAGGAGAGCAGCAGTTGGGTCGCGCGGCCCCGGGAACCCCGCTGGCTTGCTGACGGAGGGTTCTTGTTTCTCAGTGAGCGGGACGGGTGGTGGCACCTCTACCGCTGGCATCCAGAAGGGGAACCAGTGCAGTTGTCCAAGGGTGAATGGGAGGTGCGCTCGATTGAGCATGTCGACGAGCAGAAGGGCGAGGTCTTGCTGGTGACCAATATGGGGTATGCGGCGGGGAATCAGTACCTCCTGGCTGATCTGAACGGAGGCGGCACTCGACGCATCACACAGGACCCAGGCAGCCATCGCTTGTCCTTCAATGGGGACCGCAGTTTGTTCCTCGATCACATGGGGAGTCTGTCGGAGCCAACTGAGGTGCGCCTTTGCCGTTCGGCTGACGGGGCGATTCTGCGGGTCTTGGGCCGCGGCCTGGTCCCTGCCGCCAAAGACTATGCCATGAGCCGCTGGGAGCGCATCACGATTCCCACCCGGGATGGGCTTGAGCTCGACGGAGCTCTGCTCAAGCCAGTGCCTTTCGACAAGGATCAACGCTATCCGGTTTGGATTCCGACCTATTCCGGTCCCCGGGCCCCGAGTGTGCGCGCTCGTTGGAACAGTTCCGCCTGGTATCAGTTTCTGGCCCAGCATGGTGTGATTGTGATGCAAGTCAACGTGCGCAGTGCGAGTTACACAGGGCGCGCGATTGTGGGGCAGGCCTACAAGCGACTTGGTGTGCTTGAGGTGCGCGACATGGAGGACGCGGTGGATTGGCTCTGCGCGAACCCATGGGCCGACCGGGGTCGTGTGGGGATCACAGGGCACAGCTATGGGGGCTTCATGGTTGCCCGTTGCTTGTTGACCAGTGATCGTTTTCGGTTAGGGGTTGCTGGTAGTGGCGTTTATGACTGGCGCATGTATGACACGATCTATACTGAACGTTATATGAGTACACCGGAATTGAATCCGGACGGGTATCAAGAGTCCTCGTGCTTGCCCGTGGCAAAGAACCTCAAAGGATTCCTGCATTTGACCCATGGTTTGATGGATGACAATGTGCATGTGCAGCACTTGTTTCACCTGACCGATGCTCTGCAGCAGGCGGGGCGCACCAACTGGAGCATGATGGTCTATGCGAATTCACGCCACGGCATCAGAGGGTCGGCGAGGGCTCGACATGCCAAGCAGACCACTTGGGATTTGATCCAGCTGCACCTTGTGCCTCCGATTGGCGGGGACGCGGCAAGGCAGGCCCAGCAGGCCTTCGAGGCTCAACTCGAAAAAAGACTGCCCGGGGGAGGCTAGGGGTTGGCTTGATCCGAGAGCACCCTGGCCTTCGGAGGGGAGCCCTTCTGAGAGGACAGCAGGAGCTCAAGGGCTGGGTGAGAGGGCCATTGGGAGGCTGGAGGGGGGGTGCTCCCATGGTCCGGTTTTTGCGGGATCCGGGGGCCATGTGCAACCCCTCTCCCAGCCTGCTGTTGCTCGGCCTCCTGCTCCCTGCCTCGCTTGAGGTGCCCCTTGCCCAGCAGGAAGTCAGTCAACAGGTCAGCCCGGGGCAGGAACATCCCTCCCGAGAGAGAATTCTGATCCTTGAAGATGGCAGGGCTCTGCGTAGTCGTGCCCGCTGTCAGGCGGGGGTTTGGGAAGTTCACACCAAGCAGGGATGGTCGCCAGTCACCTCGCCGGTCTTGCGCCAGCGTCTGGAGTCTGACGCTTTGCTTGAAGCCCGCGCTCTGGCGCGTTCACTCAAGGGCGCATCGGCGGCAGACGCACGGCGGGTTGAGTATCTGGCATGGCTGTATCGACAGGGCCTTGTGGCCGAGGCCTGCCGAGCCTTGGCCCGCTCACTTGAAGAACATCCCGATGAACTGCGCCTGCTCAAGCTGGTCTCGCAGATGAACCTCTCGTTGGTGTTGAAAGATTCTCTGGCCAGCGGCAGCCCCGAGTGGCAAAGGGCAGCGGTCAGCCACGGCGCGCGAGGGGACGCGTTGGAGCGAGAACTCGCTGCGCGCGCGTTGATTGCCCTGCGCGACCGCCCTGGCTTTGATGCGCTTCTCAAGTCTCTGCAGCGTAATTCAAGTTCTGCTGTGCGCAGGTTTGGCTTGTTCTTGGAGCGGCGGCGTTCCGGGGGTGAGGCCTGGCGCGTGTTCTCCCGGGTTGCCCTGCTCGATCCATCAGAGAGGGTGCGCCATGAAGCCGCCCTGGGTATGAAGATTCTTGGGGACGCTCGGGTCCTGGGGCCGGCGATCTCCGCCATGAATTCCAAGTACCCTGCGGTGCGGCGTAATGCGGCGGCTGCCATGGGGGCCATGGGCTACCCCGCGGCGGTGGAGCCCTTGATCACGCGGCTTGCTGCCTTGAGCGGGGGAGCGGGTCCGCGCTCGAACATCTCGGTCCTGACTCAGAGAGCAGTCCTGTTCGACTTTGATGTGGAAGTGGCCGCCGGCGCGTCAATTGCCGATCCCCAGATCGTGCCGGTTACCGAGGGGGTCGTGCTTGATGTGCGCGTGCTCTCGTCCAGCACAATCACTGTGACCGAAGCGGCCGCAGTACGCGGTTCTCTCGCACAACTGACCGATGGCGTCAAGCGCACCGCCTTGGGATGGCAGAAGTGGTGGAAGGCAAATCAGGCAGAGTGGGCCATGGAGCAGCATCTGCCCAAGCCCGCTGACAAGGACTGACTCAAGAGTCAGGGGGCTTGTTTCAAGAGGCTATCTGGCTAGGCTGTTGCCATGCCCAGCATTCCCTACCCCACGGTTCACCCGCCCACCCGTGTCTTGATGGGCCCCGGCCCATCGGTCATGGAGCCTAGCGTCCTGAACGCAATGGGGCGCCCGACCCTGGGGCACCTTGATCCCGCTTTCCTTGAAATCATGGACGAGGTGCGCGTGATGTTGCGCGCGGTGTTTCGCACGGACAACGACCTGACCATGCCCATGAGTGGCACCGGATCAGCGGGGATGGAGACCGTGTTGGTCAATCTGATCGAGCCTGGGGATCGGGTCTTGGTTGGAATCTGTGGTGTCTTTGGTCAGCGCATGGCCGAGGTTGCTTCCCGGGCGGGAGCAGAGGTGGTCAAGGTCGAAGGGGAGTGGGGCCGGGCCCTTGATCCGGATGCTTTGCGCAAGGTCGGGGGCTCGTTCAAGGCCCTCTGTTTGGTACACGGGGAGACCAGCACAGGTGTCCTGCAGCCCATGGAAGAGATGCGCGGGATCGCCGATGAGCTTGGGGCTCTGCTGATCATGGACTGTGTGACTTCCCTGGCAGGGGTGCGCGTCGAGATTGACTCCTGGGGCGTTGACGCGGCTTACTCCGGCACGCAAAAGTGCCTGTCCTGTCCACCTGGTCTGGCACCGATTACCTTGAGTCCGAGGGCTCAACATGTGCTCTCCCAGCGCAAGGCCAAGGTGGCTTCCTGGTACTTGGACCTGACCCTGATCGGGTCCTATTGGGGTGAGGAGCGAGCTTATCACCATACGGCGCCGATCAATGCGATCTATGGGTTGCACGAGGCTCTGCGGGTTGTCCTGGAAGAGGGATTGGAACAACGCTGGGCCAGGCATGCGGCGGTGAGCCAGCATCTCTACGAGGGGCTCGGAGCCCAGGGGCTTGAGTTGCGCGTGCCCAGGGAAGAGCGACTGGCCCCCTTGACCGCGGTGGCTGTGCCCGAAGGGGTAGCTGATGCGCGCGTGCGAGCGGCTTTGCTCAAGGACCATGACCTGGAAATAGGCGGCGGCCTGGGTCCGATGAAGGACAACACCTGGCGCATCGGCTTGATGGGGGCGGGGGCAACCAAAGCCCATGCAGAGTTGTGCCTCTCGGGCTTGCGCAGCGTGCTGGGCTAGTTCCTAGTCCTTGTCAAAGGCCCCGAAGAGCTCGACTTCTGCCGGTGGTACCCGGTTCGGATCGTTTCCCGGTTGCAGGGACAGGGTGTACTTGCCCCAGTGCTCGCCAGCGGCCCACCAGGCGGTCTGCACTCCTGCTCGATCGAGGGCCTGCAACATGGGGGGTAGCAGGGCGGTCCAGCGGTGGTCGTCCACGGGCACGGCGAATTCACCCAGCAGGCCATCCGCGTTGTTGTCTTCGAGCCATTTGAGGAAGGGCTCAAGGCGCTCCATCGCGCGCGTACACAGGTCCGGGTCGTATTCCAATTCCTCTTCGAAGGTCTTGTGGTATTCGCCTGACCCGTCCTGATCGAGGTAGCAGTGGGCTTCGTAGGTAACCAGATTTTCCGGGTCTTCAATCCAGGGGCTTGAAGGGTTGACCAGGTCCCAGTGGGGGGAGCTGGACCAGCGTTCTCCGGCCACATACAGGCGCGTCCTGTCGCCTTCATCGCGAATGGCTGCGGCGGCGGCGCGCGAGGCACGCACCCAGGCTTTGTCGGGAAGATCGTGGGGCTCGTTCATCAGGCCATAGCCGATGACTCCCGGCTGGCCGCTGAAGGCGTGGGCCATGCGCGACCAAAAGTCCGCAAGGTGATCGGGGCCCACCAGGACCTGACCATCGAACTCTTCGTCCAAGCCGCAGGCAATGGGCTCTCCATCCACGTGGCGCGTGTAGCGGCCATAGTTATGCAAGTCAAAGAGCACGCTGCCACCCACGCGCTGGGCGAGGTTCATCTGCAGGCGCAGGTGTTGCACTCCGTCGGGATCCAGGGGGCCGCCGAGGATGGGTTGTATGCGTTCCCAACGGAAAGGGATACGGAAGGTGGTGAAGCCCGCTTCGCTCAAGCGTTCGAAGGTGTTGCGGGTATTCAGGAAGAAGTTGCGTCCCAACTTGCCGGGAAAGTCGTTGCAGAAGCCAGGTGATTGGACACCGAACTCCAGGCCAGCCACGCTGATCCAGCGCGGCTGGGGCTCGCTGTCGGGTACGGGGCTTAGAGCTCGCGGGCGAGCCAGCGTGTGCTTGAGGGTGGGGCGAGCGTGCAGCCCCCTTACGTGCCTGTGTTGGACCGGGTCCATAGACTGGGATGATCGACTGAAGGGCTGTCTTGCCTTGAGGATTCCCATGCCAAGGAAACCTCCAATTGTCGGCACCCCCGGAACCAAAGGGCCCGGGGGTGCCGTTTACGGCCAGAGAATGGCCTTTTTGGAGGAGTTGGTCGGCTCAGCGCCGTCCTTGGGCACCGGCCAGCAGGGCTCGGTAATGGTGGTGGGCTCGTTCGTTTTCATCCGCCGCCACCAGAGCATCCGCCAGACGCAGGCGCGTGTCCCGGTCCTCTGGGTTGCTGCGCACGATGTCCTCCAGCAACTCGATGGCCTTTTGAGGGGCTTCCGCCCGTACCAGGCACATGGCCAGACGACCGGCCAGATCATTGCCAAGGGGAGTTCCTCCATGGTGCCGCTGCACCATCCAGTGAAGGCGGTGAGAGTCGCTGCCCGAGGGCGAGGTTGATCCCAGATAGGCATCGAGGAAACCAGCAGTCAGTCGTTCTCCGTCCAGCCCGCGGTCGAGCAGTCGGGCGAAAAGCACCAGAGCTTCATCACCCTTGCCAGACCAGGTTAGAGCCTCGCCCATGGCGAGAGCCACTTTGGAGTTGCCCGGGTCGGTCGTATGCAGTTCTCGGAAGATCCGTACTGCGCCATCGAAATTGCCTTGCCAGGTCATCACGTTAGCCAGATCAATCTGGAGGCCAATGTCCGCAGGGTTGTCTCGTAGAAGGCTGCGCAGAGTTGCCTCTGAGCGCGAGAACTCACCAAGAGCGCTGTAGATGGCCACCAGTTGGCGCAGCGTCTCTTCGTTTTGGGGCAGTACCGAGAACTGCCTGAGGGCCTCTTCGGCCAGTCCAGCCTGCAACAGGATGCCAGCGTATTCGCGACGGACACCTTGGTCTTCGGGTCGTGAAGCTACTATGCGCCTGAAGGCGTCCATGGCCCCGTATTCGTCGCCGGAGCGCAGGATGTTCCGAGCAGCAAGGCTCTCAAAATCTCTGTAGTGATCAGTTTGCCCTTTGGCATCCAGCACTGCAATCCAGCGTGAGGCAAGGTCGGCAGCCTCTTCATAGCGGCTCGCTCCTGTGAGCGAAGCCACCAGGGCCTTGCCCATGTCCGGGTCATCGGGCTCGTAGGTGGACAGTATCCGGCAGACGCGCACCAACTCGTCGTTGCGGCCGCGAAGTTCCAGAGCTTCCTTGAGCAGGATCAGTCGTTGCGCGTCCGGGCGCTCATTGGACAGAGTCTCGACCAGGATTCGATCCAGGTTCTTGCCCTCTAGCAGGGAGAGGTCCATTTCACCGTTGTCCATGGACCGCACCAGGAGCAGATCGTCGTTGTGAACACGTTGGAAGACGCCCACAGCCACCGGAGCCAGTGCCAGGACGGCGATGGTCGCCGCAGCCACAGGCCGTAGCATTGGCTTGCGTTGTTCGCTGTGCTCGACCGCCAGGTCTTTGTGTATCTTGGGTTCTTCGCTCAGTTCCAACAGGGACTGCAGGGTACTGCGCCCTTGGCGTTCAAAGCTCTCAAAGGTCAACACATACTCCCTGATGCGATGGGGGGGACCTGTTATTTCGCGTGTTTCCGTCACCGAGATAAGAGCAAAAACCGAACCGAGAGGAGTGAAGATCTCTGCGCGCAAATTGTCGCCCTCGGCCACTTCAGAGGCCAGGAGGCAGCGCATCGCACGGGTCGAGATATCACGGGTGCTGCAGTAGATGTCCTCGCCTTCGGCCTCAAGGCGAACGGGAAGCTTGAAGGGGGCGCGTCCGATTTCGCGCTTGGAGAACAAGCCGTTGGTCCGTGGGTGTGAGCGATGGCGGTCGAAGACCGTGTACCAGGGAGCTACCACGAAGCGTTGTACAACGCGGCTGGCCGCATCGATAGCCTCGGGGGGAGTGTCAATGAATTCGACTCCGTAGCGATAGAGGGATGCTCCGTCCAAGCCATCGCCCTGTCGGTGGGCAGCGAATCGGATGATTCCCTTGGTTTCCAGAGAGTCACCGCTGACGATCATCTTGACCGTGCCGTACTCGTTGATCGGTAGGCTGTTGTAGGCCACGAAGCCCAAGCCTTCCTCGTTCATGTCCGTGGAGACACCCATACCTTCGACGGTCTGTCCCTCCCGATCGGTGAAGCTGTACTTGACCGGCATGTTCAAGCGGTGACGGTAGGTCTCGCGCTTTGAAGAGGGGGTCATGGCCGTCCGCAGGTAGGCGATGGCGTACCGGGCGTGGTGCAGGATCAAGAATGTCGCAATACCAAGGCCCAGCAGCTCAAGCTGTGGGTCGAACAAGAGGTGCCTTGCCCAGCCATAGAGCAGGGAGAACTGGCAGAGTGCCAGCAGCACGATCTGAGGAACTACGTGGGGCAGGATCGATCCCTGTCGGCCACCGCGCTTGTTGGTCACGACAAACTTGGACTTCTTGCGATAAACCAAGGCACGCATGGTGGCCCGGATCTGGGTCCAGAAGTTGGCCATGTTGAAGAACTCGACCAGGTCATAGTTCATGTAGCCGCGGTAGATCGCTTTGAGGGCCAACATCATGACCCCGATATAGGTGACGAAGACCACAGCCAGGGTCGGAGTGAACTCCTTGACCGGGGAGATGCCCGTGAGCAGCATCAGGATCGGCGTCAAGTACAGGGCCAGGCGGGGCAACCCACCAGCCCAGTGGATGATGGACCCGAAATAGGTCAGGCGTTGGACGAGGGTCAGCCCCTTCATGGTCAAGGGGTTGTCATAGGCCAAGATGCTCAGGTTACCCTCGGCCCAGCGCAGGCGCTGACCGTGGAATGTAGTCACATCCGTGGCCCCTTGACCCGCAATTAGACGCTCAGGCACGAAGATGGACTTCCAGCCTCGGGCAGCCATACGGATTCCGGTATGCATGTCCTCGGTGATCGTCTCGGTCGCGATGTAGCCCACATCCTTGAGAGCTTCACGCCGGAAGAGTGCCGCCGAGCCGGCGAAGATCACCGAGTTGGTGGCTGTGCGACCGGGTTGAATGACCTTGTAGAAGAGCTCTCCTTCGTCCCAGAAGCGTCCCTTCTCGTAGTTTACGCGACCTTGGAAGGTGTCGAAGTTGGAGAAGGCGTGTGGGGATTGCACGATGCCCAATTCCGGATCCCGGAAGTAGCCGATCATGCGCGACAGGAAATGGGGTTCCGGCACGTGGTCTGCGTCGAGAATCGCAAGGAACTCGCCGTCGGTCTGGTCGAGGGCGTTATTCAGGTTGCCTGCCTTGGCGTGCAGGTTGTTGTCGCGGGTGATGTAGTGCACGCCCAATTCTTCGCATAGCTGGCGCATCTCGTCCCGGCGGCCATCGTCCAGCAGGAACGTGCGATGGGGGTAGTCCATGGCCAAGCAGGCTTGCAGGGTGCCACGCAGAATGGCCACATCTTCGTTGTAGGTGGGCACAAAGACATCCACCGTGACGTTCTCCAGGGGCGGCTGCTCCTGGGGGTCCTGGGTGTCCCATACCTGGAGGAAGAACAGGAAGAGGGACATGCCCCCCCACAGTTCTGCTGAATAGAGCATCCAGGAGGCGATACTGGCATACAAGCTCTCGTGGTTGAGCGTGTAGAGGCCCCTGTATGACAGGTAGACCAGTGTCACAAGGGCACAGATCGCCATCAGGGCTTGTCTCGGTTTTTGGGACACGATTGAGATGGGTGAGTCTTGGGAGGGGTGTAGAAGATCTGCACTTGGGGAGTGCACACCCGAGTTTCCCCTGCTGGAACCGGTCATGCGCACTCTGACGCTAGGAAATCGCAATATTTGCATGTTCTTCCGCAAGTTGTCTCGAAGCGATTCACTGAAAGGCCTTCAGGTCAATGATGCGGGGACCCGACTCTCTAGTTCCTGGGCTCTTGCCCTATGCCCCTATGAATCTTCCCCTCCCTCAAAAAGCCACCAGCGCCAGCCTGGCCATCCTCCTGGGTGTCCTGAGCGCTTGTCGGCCTGTAGAAACGGATCCCAATGCCTCGCGTGGGCAGGTGAATCCCTCGTCGGCTTCCTCTCATGCACCTGTCAGTGTCTTTGGAGAGGCCTCGAGTGGTCGCACAGAGTCTTCGCGCACGTTGCTGGACTTTGGTGACACACGTTTCCCTACGCTTCAGGGTCCCGGGGAGCTACCCCAGAAGGCCCTGCTGCGCACATCCGAACAGGAATTGTTGCTGCGTTCGGCACGCAACGCTCTCGCTTTGGAACACCGAGGGGAAGCACTGGATCTCTTTGATTCCTACTTGCTGCAACTGCCCGACGACCAATCGGTTCGCATCGAGTATGCGGGTCTGTTGGTGCGCGAGGGGCGTCTGCCTCGGGCACGGGAGATGTATCAGGAAGCAATTTCCGTGCGCCCCACCGATACGGGCCTGCGCCGCAGTCTGGCGGACGTCTTCATCATGGCTGGGGAGTATGGCGAGGCGGTCAAACAGTTGGAGGAAATCGTGGTCCTGCAGCCTGATGACCTTGATGCGGCGGCCATGCTCTGCCGGACCTATACGTGGTTGAAGGACTTTGAGCGGGCTCAGGCGGTCTTTGAGCGCCATCTGCGCAAGCTTGATCCCTCCAGTGAGGCCGACCAGTTGTTGCTGGCCCCGGTTCTCCTGGACATGCAGCGGCCCCGGGAAGCACTGCCCTATCTTGAGCGCCTTCACCGGCGCTACCCCCGGGAATTGCGCTGGGCCGCTCACATGGTGCTTTGCTACCAGCTCACGGGCCAGGGAGAGCGCGCCGCCAAAACCGTTGACTCCATGGCTTCCCTTGAGCCCCTGGTGATCGATCTGAGAATCCGTCTGGTGGATCAGTTGCTGTCCCTGCAGAACTACAAGCTGGCCATGCAGATCAACCAACAGGTCATGAAAGCTTCCCCCAAAGATCCCATGGCGCGCTTGATGGCGGCCCGGATTCTGTTGGAGGCCTATGACACGAGTCGTGCGAGGGAAGCACTTGAGGCTTTGCAGCCCGAATTGGGCACCCTGCGCAATTATCAACTGGCCCTTGCTCAACTCTACCACCTGACCGGTGAGTGGGTTGCTTCCCAGAGCGTCTTCGAGATGATGCTGCTGGCCAACGAAACAGACTACGAGGTGCGCATTCGTCTGGCGATGCTTCGACGGGAAAAGGGTGATTTCCAACAGGCCAAGGCCGAACTGCGCAAGGTCCCCCTGGTTACGCCCCAGGGTCCAAGAGCCCGTCTCGAACTGGCACTGACCCTGATTGCCCAGGGACGTGCAACCGACGCTGTGGGGATATGTTCAGCCCTGGCAGCGCAACGTCCCAACGATGTGGATGTGATTATTGGGTTGGTACGTGCACAGCTTGAGATGGGGGCCTTCACCCAGGCCAAGGTTACCTGTCAGCGATTTGTTGATGGGCACCCCTCGGACAACATGGCCATCGGCCAGGTGCGTGTGATGCTGGCCAAAGCTCACTTGATGGAGGGCAACGCCGTGCAGGCTGCGCGTATCTATCAAATGGCTCTTTCTGAGCCCACGGTCCATGCACCGGAGGTCTTCTATGGTCTCTCCCTGGCGCGGACTCGAGGTGTCAACTCTGCTGCTGGCGAGATGGCATTGATGTCCTCCACGGTGGTCTCTAGCGGCGAAGATGTGCGTTTGCGCATAGAGCTTGGCAAGTTGGCCTTAGGGGACCAAGACCACCGTCGCGCCATGGGCTACCTGTCCAACGTGTTGCGCTGGCAGCCGAATAATATTACCGCCATGGTGCTGTTGGGCGAAGCCCAGAGCATGGCTCTGAAAGCTGGCGTCGAGGAAGACCCGGTGCGCACCTTTTCTTTAGCTCTGGCGCGCAACCCGGGCAACACCCGGGCACGTCTGGGGTTGGCCCGGGCCTATGTGATTCGGCGTGAGTTTGAGCTTGCCATTGCCGAGTATGACGCTCTAGTGGCACAGGATGCGGGCTATGCCTTTGCTCAAAGGGAGTACGCTCGGGCGCTCTACTGGGACCATCGCTATGAGGAAGCCTTTCAAGCCTATGACGAGCTGATCGCGGGCTTGCCAACAGAAGCTGTTGCTGTCGATGTGTTTGGCAGCGGTTCACCGGGCTTCGGCCTGCGTGCCGAATACGACTTCGAGGCTGAGTTGGAGCTTTCGGAGGCTGTTCGCCTAGAACTGGAAGCCAAGATCAATCGGGACTGGCGCCCTGCGCTGGCTACCAAGGCGCTTGAACAGCTGGTGGTGCTGGAGCCTGCCAACCAGGAGGCGCTCTTTGATCTGGCGCAATTGGATCACCGTCGCGGGCGCACTGCACGGGCGATTCATCAGTACGAAGAGCTGATCAAACTCTCTGGCGGGCACCGTGAAGCGGTGCAGGCCATGGCGGGTGCCGAGCGGGAGGTCGCGTCCCGCGTGGATGTGATCACTGGTAGTGAAGATCGCAGTGGCCGCGATGGTCTTGCGGTGGTCAAGGAGTCCTGGACTCTGTCGGACATATCCTTCCCCTTGGGGGACCGCGCCGACTACGCGGGCATCGGGATTGGCCGTCGCTCCTATGAAGGTAGCGATGACGTCACCTTGAACGCCAATGTTCTGCGGGTTTTTGGTTCTACCAAGATCGGCGATCGCACCGTAATTGATGGTCGTGTGGAGATACCCACTTACGACAGGGAGGATCGCCTGGTCGAACGCATCTACTACGATACTGGGGTGCGCTATACCTCGGACTCGGAGATGTCAGTAGAGATGCGACTCTTCAGTGAACCGTTGATTGAAAACTGGAGGACCATGGACTTTGACATCCACCGTTCAGGCGCGCGACTTGGAGTGTCCAAGAACTCCTCCCGCCGGGTGGACTATGGGGGCAGCATGATGTTCGCAAATTACTCGGACAACAACTCTCAGGTGGAAGCCAACCTCTATGCGGCCTACGAGTTCAAACCTGCCCCAATGGAGTTCCGTATGCTCTTCAAGGCAGACTTTGAGAACTTCTCCGACGAGAACACGGCCCTGAGTACCCCGGGTGATCTGGGGAGCCTGACCTCGGGAGATACCCCATACTTCGCCCCCAAGGGTTACTCGGTCTATTCCCTTCAGATGGACTGGAGGCATCAGTTCGGCGAGGATTGGTTTACCGGTTCGAAAGAGATGTACTATCGGGCCTCTGGCCGTGCCGCGCTCGACTCGAACTCCGTGGGTTACTACGAGTTCGATGTGGGAGCTGCCTATGACTTCACCGACTGGTTTGGAGTGCGGGCAGGTGTGCGACTCCTGCGCTCCAGTGCAATTGATGTGACCACCTCCAACGCATTGGTGGTCATCCGCTGGCCTTAGAGTCAAACTGCCCCTGAATTGCCGAGAGGTTCCTTCACGTGAGAATTTCCGCTCTAGTATCTGGGTTGCTGTTGGTGGTCTTCAGTGCCTGCGGTGGGCCTGAAGTGGCACCTCTGGTGGGATTCGGTGTCAATCTCGCCGGGGCTGAATTTGGTGCCCGCGCTGCGGAATTCTCGAATCTGTCCCGTGGAGAACATGGGCAGGACTATGTATTTCCGAGGGCGGAGACCCTTGGCTACTTCGCAAAGCGCGGCCTGCGCATTGTGCGCCTGCCCCTTTCCTGGGAGCGTCTGCAACCGAATCTGGGTGCTGGTCTGGATGCGGCCTACGCCGGGCGTGTTCTTGAACAATTGGATGCGGCTAATTTTCATGGTTGTCGCGTTGTCCTCGATCTACACAACTATGGCCGCTACCGCATGGCGAGACGTGGACAGGTGTTGGAGTTTGTCTTGGGTGAGCCCGCCTTGAGTGGACAGGGCCTACGCGCTGACCACCTGACTGACCTTTGGTTGCGTTTGGGTGAGCAGGTGCGTGAGCATCCAGCCCTCTTGGCCTACGGCCTGATGAATGAGCCCCATGACATGGGCCGTGCCGATTGGCACAGCACTTCCAATCAGGTCGTGCGCGGCCTGAGGGGAGCGGGGGATCAAACCTGGATCTGGGTTGCCGGGGACGGGTGGTCAAAAGCGCACGAGTGGTCCCAGCACAATCCAAGTGCCCCCTGGATTTACGATCCCCTCAAGCGCACGGCTTATGAGGCGCACCTCTACTTCGATGCGGATGGCAGCGGACGCTATCAGAAGACCTTTGAGCAGGAATTACGAGCGGATCCGAATCTTCTGCTTCGTGGCGTTGAACGATTGGAGGTCTTCGTGGAGTGGTGCAGGCGCGGAGCAGTGCCCGGGGTCATCGGTGAATTCGGCGTACCCTGGTATGACGAGGCCTGGCTTCCCGTGCTTGATCGCTTCCTCGTGCGGACCCAGCAGGAACAGATGACCGCAATCGCTTGGGCAGGGGGAGACTGGTGGGGTGAGTACCCCCTCTCTTTGCAGCCGCGCAATGATCAGGAAGTGGGTCCTCTGAATGCCATCCTGCGGGTGGCGGGCCGGGCTGCTCTGCCTGGCAGCCTCAAGGCAGGCGGCCCTGCAAGCCGACGCGAAGGACCAGGGCTGTTCCCTGGTCAATGATCACCTGGAACCGGGCGATGCCCCTCCAGGTGTTCCCTTCACTGGACCAGCCTTCCAGGGTGGGAGGCATGGACTCTTCCACCCGGAACTTCTGGGGAACGCCCATCGGTCCATCGCTAGGGACCTCTCCAGGAAGAGAGATGGTCTCAGGTTGTACACCCAGTACCAGCACGGCGAGGTTGTTGTTCTGCTGGCTTGTGTCCCAGCCATTCTGAGCGGCCTCAAGCAGACGGTCGCGGGCCAGTATGGCTCCCAAGCGCAAGGCCGCTCCTGCCACTGTGGGATCAACTTCTCCGGAGGCAATTCCCTGCCAGGTGAGGGGCGCATTGAGGGGAATGCTCAAGGCTCCTATCCGCAAGGCGTGGAGGCCGTCGGATATCGCCCGGGGAAGCCGTGCGACCAGTACGTCATTTTCATCGAGCAGGAGGACAAAGGAGTCGAGTTGACCCTCGGTGGTCAATACCTGAACCAGGAGAGCGTCGAGGGGTGTCGCTGCCGGTGGGGCGCTGGCCAGCAGGCGCACTCCGTACAGCTCGCTTGCGGGAACCTTCAGATGGGGCAGAACGCGGCTGGTGAGGTGCTTGGTCAGGCGCGCCTGGGCCCGATGCTGTTGAGTTGTTGGTTTGGGGGTGAGCTTGATCTGACCGCTCTGGGTCAATGGTGTGGGTGCGTTGGAAGTGATCGGGGTCAGTCCAGGGCTACTTCGATCCGGGGGCGTGTTCAAGGCCGCTTGCTGCTTCCCGTCTTGCATCTGCGTCTGCTCTCCTGCGGTTACAGAGCGGTTTCCTTGTTTGGACCCGCCCGCATTGCAGGCGGCCAGGGCTGTCACGCAGAGCCAGAGGATTCGGGGGTCGGGTTTGGATTCCATTTCGTTGAGGGGCGTCCAGTCAGGGTCTTTTGGCACCGAAGCTGGCCGCTGTCAAGGCTCCGTGACTATCGTGCCAACTGAGTTCGCCCGCTTCAAACCAGAGGGCCTGTGGTGACTGGTGTTCTATTTCAAGGGCTGCCGTCAGGCCTCGCGCCAGGGAGCGGCGGGCGAGCACGTCGATCGTGATTGCAATCAAGTTATCGGTTTCCGGCAGGCTCTTGAGGAACTTTTTGAACTCCCATTCTGCCTGGTGGGAGACCGGACAAGTGGGGCTGCGCTTGAAGACCACCACTGGAGCGTCAGCGCTAGCAGCGCGTAGAAGCGCCAGGGCTTCCGCGGGATCTTCCGGCAGCTCCAGGGAGTGCGTCATGGGTCTGCAAAGTCCAGGTTAGACCCGGATGTGTTTGAAGTGCACCAGTTCCACTCCGCGGGTGAAAGCGACTCCAGGCAAGTTGGATGTGAACGGCTCGGTATTGATTCCGCGGCCGGGCCAACAGAATTCTCCGCGCAGACCTCCCTCGAATTCGATTTCGAAGAAGTAGGTGGTGCTGCCGCCCAGGCTTTTGAGGGTGATTTCGGAACGGCGGTCCACTATTACAGCGGGCCGTCGCAGCATACCCTTCGATATCGCTTCAGTGCGCACGCGTTTGCCTTGGACTATTAGGGCGCTTCCCCCCAGGACGCCCGCCAGCCCGATCATGTGCAGGGCGCTGAGCGGCCCTGATCCCAGCAAGATCGCCCAGAACCCCAGCAAGGCGCCAATGGTTGCCGTGAGCTTGCCGCGGAACACAAGTTGTCCCCCGCGCACGAAAGCAGGACCTTCTGCGGGAGTCCAGGCCATTACCTCAGGAAGCGTATCATGGGCCAAAACGCGCGCGATGCGGGCTGCGTAGGGACTCTCTTCCGTATCGTCTTTCTGCGCCAACCCCAAGGGGGTTACGCAGTAAGGACAAATGGAAAGGGCGACTTCGGGTAGCCTGGCTCCGCAGCCGGGACAGCTCTTGACTTCGATTTCTGTGGTGGGCATGGGCCGCTGGTGGTTCCGGGCTCAAGGCCTCGGAAGTAGTTTCTGAGATAGAGAAGGTAGCCACTTGGGGCCGCGACTTGAATCCCCCACCTGCCGAATGCAGGCCGCGAGTTTATTTCTGCGGGCTCACTTCCTTCCAGGCCACTCGTTGGCCCTGCCAGAGAATCTTGCGACCGCCCCGCATGACCGCCACGGGACGCTCCGTGAGCTCGATAGATACCCGTGGATCTCCCCCAAGAGCCACCAGATCGGCCGCGAAGCCCGGTGCCAGGCGGCCATGGCTCGCTTCCAGTCCACAGAGCTGCGCCGCGCCACGGGTGGCAGCGGTCAGGACAGCCGTGGGGCTCATTCCCGCGCGCATCATCAGGCTGAATTCTTCAGCATTCCTGCCATGGGCGCCAACTCCACAGTCCGTGCCAAAGGCTATGCGCACGCCTGCCTTGTGAGCTTTTCCCAATGAACTCATCATCACTGGGCCCACCTCTCGCGCCTTGCGTGCGATCTCTGGTGGAAACCAGTCGGGGTCCTCGGCATAGGTCACCACAGTTTGGCCTGCGTGAAGTGTGGGCACGAGCCAGGTTTCGTGCTCAAGGAAGAGAGTCAGGCACTCTTCGTTGAGAAAGGACCCATGCTCGATTGAATCCACTCCTGCTCTCAGGGCGGCGGCCATTCCCGCGGAACCGTGCGCGTGGGCTGCCACTCGGCGCCCGAGCATGTGAGCCGTGTCGATGATTGCACTCAGCTCGTCCTCGAAGAATTGCTGGTCTGTGCCTGCTGCCGTGTCGGAGAGTACGCCTCCTGTGGCGGTTAGCTTGATCACGTCTGCGCCCCGACGCACTTGATGGCGTACGGCTGCGCGGCATTGCGCGACTCCGTCGGCAACGCCCTCAGAAATCCCCGGAAGGTCAAACAGCGTCTCGCGGAATCCGTGAGTTGGATCTCCATGGCCGCCGCTAGGAGTCACCGCGCTGCCCGCGGCCAGGATCAGGGGGCCGGGAATCTCCCCGCGGGTGATCGAATCGCGCACTGCGAAGATCGCGCCCGTGTCGGCACCCAGGTCGCGCACCGTAGTGAAGCCTGCCTCTACCGTACGGCGTGCGTACAGAACCGTGCGCAGGGTGACTGCCGCTTCGGACTGGGTCACATATTCCATACGCGATTCCCGGCTGAGTTCCCCTGTCAAGTGCACATGACAGTCAATCCAGCCAGGCATGACGAAGGCCTTTGTGAGGTCATGGATCAGTATGTCCTCGGGCCAGTCTTCGCCTGCGGTCAGAACCTGCTCGATCTTCCCCTCCCGAATCAGCAGCAGCACGTTGGTCTGGGCATCTACCGTCGGATCGCTCCAGAACTGGCCGCAGTGAACCCCCTGCAGTTCCGATTGTGGCAGGGGGGAAAGGGCGCAGGTTGCAGCTAGAAAGAGGGAGAACATGGGTGGGCTTGGAATTGGGCTGGGGGCGGATTGGCCCCTGAGCCTAGCTCCCACTGAAGCCGCCCCGGGTCTCCAGTTGCCCGATCTGAAAAAGTTGCTGTGGCTGGGGGGTTGCGCTTCGCGGCGCGCGCCGCAGCATGTCCCCATGGAAAAACCACTGAGGGTGATTCTTGGAGCCGGGTTGCTGGTGATTGCTGGCTGCCAGGGCGGGAAAATCGCGCAAGCCCCGAATTGTCCGGAGGCGCCCCCCAACTGGGATCAGCATTCGGCCAGCCGACCTTGGCTGGTGGCTGTGAGCCATGTGGACATGGACCTTGAGTTGGACTTCGAGGCCCGTCGCTTGCACGGGACGGCGGTCTATTCCCTGCGACGAACCGATCCTGGAGCCCCCTTGATCTTGGATGTGGCGGCCTTGGATGGCATTTCAGTGTGGGGCCCGGAAGGCCAGCCGCGGGAGTTCAGCTTGAGCGCTCCGCAGGAGCGTATTGGGCAGGCCCTTGTGATCGAGTTGCAGGCAGCTGATCAAGCGGTCACGGTCAGCTGGAGTACCCGACCTGAGGGGGAGGCTCTGCAGTGGTTGGGCCCTGAGCAGACCGCCAGCGCCCTGCAGCCCTTCATGTACAGCCAGGGTCAAGCGATCTTGACCCGGTCCTGGTTGCCGATTCAGGACACTCCGGGGAATCGGGTCAGTTGGAGTGCAGAGGTGAGCGCGCCTCGGGAACTTCGCGTGGTCATGAGTGGCGAAGGCACAGGTGCTCAGGAAATACCCGGGCAACCAGGGCGTTTGTTGTGGCAACACGAGCTCAGTTTGCCAGTTCCCCCCTATTTGATTGCACTGGCTTGTGGTCGTTTGGAGCGCCGCGCGATTTCTCCTCGGGTTGCTATCTTTGCAGAGCCGGTCACCATCGATCTGGCGGCGGATGAACTGGCAGACCTGGATGCCATGCTTGCCACCGCTGAGCAACTCTTCGGGCCCTATCGCTGGGGCCGCTACGATGTGTTGGTCCTGCCCCCGGCTTTTCCCTACGGGGGAATGGAGAATCCTCTACTGACCTTTGTGAACCCGACGATTCTGGCGGGGGACCGCTCGTTGATTTCCTTGATCGCGCACGAGTTGGCTCACTCCTGGTCTGGCAATTTGGTCACCAACGAAACCTGGGAGGATTTTTGGCTCAACGAGGGTTTTACGGTCTATTGCGAGCAGCGGATCATCGAGGCGCTTTATGGGGTGCCACGTTCCAACATGGAGAAGGCCTTGGCACGCACGGAGTTGCTGGCCGAGATGGAGACACTGGAGCCATGGCAGACCGTGTTGGCCATTGATCTTGAGGGTCACCACCCTGACATGGGATTCTCCTGGGTGCCCTATGAGAAAGGAGCGCTTCTCCTGCGCCGCATTGAAGAGTTGGTGGGCCGTGAGGATGTGGATGACTTCTTGCGCGGTTGGTTCGAAGGACGCGCCTTTCGGAGTGCGAGCACAGCAGACTTTGAGGAGTACCTATTGCATGGGTTGGCAGAGTTGCGGCCGGGGGCCATGGCAAACCTGGATCTCGAACTTTGGTTACGCGGACCGGGTCTGCCCGATGATGCCCCTCAGGCCGTAAGCGAGCCGCTCCTGATGGTGGATGCGGCGGTTTCGAGGTTGATCGCCGGGACTGACCCAGGCGAGATCGAGACCGCTGACTGGAATACTTTTCAATGGCTGCGCATGATCCATGGCCTTGGCCAGGATGCTGGTCCTGAATTGCTTGAGTCCTTGGATCTGAGCTTTGGTCTGACCTCCACCGGTAATGCAGAGGTGCTTTGCGCCTGGCTTGAGCTTGGCACCTTGGGTGGGTACGAAGGTGTTCAGCAGCGCCTGGAGGAGTTTCTGCTGACCGTTGGCCGGCGCAAGTATCTTGTGCCCCTGTACACGGCCTTGTGCGCCAGTCCCGAGGGCCGGACCCGGGCCAGACGCATATATGCACAGGCGCGTCCGCTCTATCATGCTGTCAGTACCGCAACGCTTGACCCTCTGATTCATGACTAGGACATTGACCGCATTGATGCGTTCCCCAGGGGAAGACCTGGGGGCTTGCCAGTTGACCTACCTTGAGCGCCGGGGAATTGACCTGCAACGGGCGCGGGAACAACATGCGGGGCTGGCAGAGCTGTTGCGCGGGCTTGGGGTAGGGGTCACGGTCCTGCCGGCCTTGGAGGGCGCGCCAGACGCTTGTTTTGTTGAGGACCCGGCGCGTGTATTTGAAGACGTGGTGGTTTGTGCCCGTCCCGGCGTAGCGGACCGGCGCCTTGAATTGGAGTCCCTCTTGCCATTTCTGCCTCAGGACCGTCCCAGGGTGCAAGTGGTGGGGGAGCAGGCCACCCTGGATGGGGGCGATCTCCTGCGCCTGGGAGACGTCTTGTTCTGCGGCCTAGGCTCGCGCACCAATCATGCAGGCTTGAAGGAACTGGCCCACGGGGTCCTACCCCATGGTCTGCGGGTCAAGGCGGCTCCAGTGCGCGGGGCGTTGCACCTCAAGACCGGCGCCTGCATGGTGGCCCCGGACACGGTGTTGTTGCAACCCGAGTGGGTGGACTTGGACCGCGCCGAAGATGTTCGACGCATTGAGATCGACGGCCGCGAGCCTTTTGGCGCCAATGCTCTCAGGGTCGGTGAGGTGCTGGTGATGCCCGAGGAACATCCTCGTAGTGTGGAACTCGTGCGCGCAGCGGGCTTGCAGGTCGAGACCACCGCGATTTCAGAATTTCTGGCAGCCGAGGCGGGGGTCACCTGCCTGGCCCTGGTTTGGAATGAAGGGACCTGAGTCTCCTCCAAGGACCCTGCCCTCAGGTTGTGAGGGCATTGCAACCGCGCGATGTGCCAATAAAAGCGGGAAGGCGCCTACAGACGCCTTCCCGTTCCTCTTTCTCCTTAGCTGTTTGAATTAAGAGGTAGAAGGGGGAAGGCGCCTACAGGCGCCTTCCCGGGTCTCCTCTTCATGTGAGCTCTGTGATGACAACCGTGGGAAAGCCTCTCCTTCTCTCCCAGCGGTGCTCGCGGTCCCGAAGGTCGCGGGCTGCGCCTCACGGCTCAGTGCACACATCATACATCGGGTAATAGCTTATACAACATGGGGAAATCCCTAAAATCAGGATAAATCTACCTATATTTAGTGGTGCCCGGCGAGGCTCAGCAGCCGCGGGCTCTGGGGCTGCAGGATCCATAGGGATCTCGTCTCTCGCAGGTTTCATCTGCGACCTGTCAAGGCTCTCGGGGACCCGTCCTGGTGGGTCTCCCGTTCAGGCTTGTGAGCTCTTTGTCGCTCCGCTCTCCAAGGGCCCAGAGCAGATCCTGAGCAGCTGCGGCTTGGAGAACGAGGAGCACCGGGGCTCATTCAGGGGGCCATCCGAGGAGCGCCCAGGGATGGGGGGCGCAGGCTGCGAGCCTGCTGGGTGCTGATCAGATTGACGAGTTGGAGCAAGCACTCATCGTGGTGAGTCTTGATGAACTGCAGCGCGCAACGTACTTGTGAGCCGAACTCCGTCGGCGGCGGGCGGTGCGGGCAGCGGCGGTAGCTGCTGCTGTTGCGTCATAGGCGGCCACAGCTGCCTGGTAGGCCACATCCACCTCTCCATAGACAGCGGCTGCGCGAGCGGCGGTGTAGGCTTGGTTGGCAGCGGCGGTGGCTTGGTGGGCGCCTGCGCGGTAGCACTCGGCTGAAAGGCCCTGCTGAGTAGCACGGGCGGCGTGAGCGTAGGCCAGGGTGGCGGCTGCTTGTGCGACGCCTGCGGCGACCAGGGCAGGGGCGTGCATGTCTCGTACAGTATCGACCCGAGCTGCGTCCAGGACAGGTTTGCGCGACGGGTTGGGGAAGGTGGGGGTAATCATGGCTTGGCAGGGGTAGGACATGCGGACGGTGCCGCGTTTCAGGATCAGGTTGCAACCGCCGGGAGAGTCTCTCCTTCCCTCCCGGGGCTGCCCCTCATTCCCGGAGGTCGAGGGCTGAACCGCTTGGCTCATGTGAGGCACTATAGGGGGATTGCCCCGCATGTCCAGGGGAAAATACCTAAAATAGGGATAGTTATACCTAGTTATTTTAGGTCAACCTCCATACCCCAGCTGTTCCAGGGCCTTCAGGGCCGCATCATCGAGGGGAACGGCTTCTCCTGGAGGGGCTACTTTCAGGCCTTCAAAGCTCCCACGGGCCCTTTCTTGGTGGGCGGCCCGGATTTCGCCCTGGTCCAGCGCTTGGGTTTCCTCGGGATCCCTGGCCAGGTCATAGGTTTCGTGATTCCCGTCACTGGAGAGGATCGTCTTGAGATCTCCGTGCACAAGGACTCGGCGGCTGCGCCGGAAGCGGTCCCCCCAGGGGGCGCGCAGGTCGTGCAGGCGGCTGTCGTAGTTCTCCGAGAGGACACCCTCAGACCGTGGCCAATGCAGGCGCATGAGGGGAGCAGCAGTAGGATGTCCAAGGGCATCCAAGATCAGCCCCGGCAGGTGTACGTGGCCGATCCAGCCAAGGTCATCCCGGCGCTCGGTCTGTTGGGGTGCCTTGAGGATCAGGGGCACATGCAGGGTGCCCTGGTACACATCCTTGCTGTGCTCGATCAATTCGTGTTCCCCGAGGAATTCGCCATGGTCGCTGGTCACAACGAGGCACATGCGGTCGAGTAATCCATCGGATTCCAGAGCCTGAAAGAAATCCCCCAGGCCCTGGTCCAGGTTGGCAATCGCCGTGTCGTACTGGTCTCCAAGGGCGTCGAGCAGTTCCGGAGGAGCGGTGGCTCCGGGATCGAGGATCAGGGGTACCAGGCGCTTGAGCAGGTTGCCATCCGAGGAGTGATCAGGAATGGGGGGGTGGGGGCGCAGGTTGTAGGGCCGGTGAGTGTCCATCAGGTTGACGAACAGGAAGAAGGACTCTTCTTGGTGAGCCTTGATGAACTGCAGCGCACGACGGGTGATCTCTTCCACCGGGCCCCTCTGGCGGTGATAGGTGTCGAATCCCTGGGCGATGCCGAAGCGCTCGTCCATGTAGGCTACGTTGGCTACCACTGCGCCCGTGGCCCAGCCCCTTTCGGCAAAGTACTCAGCCAGTGTGATGTAGTGGTCCGCCAGAGGTCCCACGTTGTTGTCTTCGGACCAGCCCTGCTTGCGCAGGCTTGCGAGCTTATCCTCTGAAAAGGTGTGCGCGCCATGCTCGCTGGGATAGAGCCCGGTGAACATGGAGGCGTGTGAGGGCAGGGTCCAGGGCGCTGCGGCTTGAGCCCGGTGGAAGACCGTTGAGCGTTGTGCCAATTTCTCCAGGTTGGGGCTGGTGGGTCTTGAGTAGCCGTAGAGCGATAGATGGTCTGCTCGTAGGGTATCGCAGACCACCAGCACGACCTGTTGGGGAGGTTCGAGGGTCGGCGCGCAGCCCAGCAGGCAGCCAGCCAGAATCCAGCTGAGATTCCGCATGGGGGGCCAGTCTACGAACCCGGGTCCATGGAGTTAGCTCCCTTCCAACCGCAACCGATGGGGTTGGGATGGGTACTCTCTTCGGCTTATGGCTACTTTTGGGATCCGATGGATTGGGCCGACGTGTTGTTTGGGCCTGCTGCTCTTGCAGGGAAGTGTTTCCCACGGGGCTGGATCTGTCGGACTTGGGGGCGCAGAGGCGGACTGCAGGGTCCAGGACCCCAACAGTCAGCAGGTGGTGCGAGTCCTTGACCGTTACGCCCGGCTTCTCCGGCAGGGCAAGGCGCCCGACCCCTTGGATCAGTCGACTCTGGAGGCCCTGGCTCAACTGCTGGAGGACCCGCATTTTGTGCCCAAGCTGCTACCCCCTCTGCTGGATGTCCTGGGCGCCTCCGGTGGGAAGGCTCCTGGTGGTCCGTTCAAGGTTGGAGCCAAAGGTACCAGCGCGCGGGCTTTGAGAACTCTGGTTCGGCGCATGCTGGGTGCCGGCGAAGCAGTCACACCGTTGATTACAGGGCTCTCTTTCGGAGTGGTCTTGAACAAGAAGGAGGAACTTGCCCGTCGCAAGACTGCCCTGAATGTCCTCCAGAGCCGGCACTTGTCCGCGGGTCGCCAGTGCCTGCTGACAGTGGGTCGCTCCCTACAGGATCCCCTGCGTCCCGTTGCCTTGATGTACTCCGCGGGCTGGAATGATCCGGCCCTCGACAGAATGCTGGTGGGGCTTCTGGGCGAGCCTGAAGTGGAGGGGCTGGTGCATCCTAGCGTACCCCTGTTGCAACGGACCCAGGCGGATCGTCGCCCCCTGGGCAAGGGAGCTCGCAAGGATCTGCAGCCGTTGCTCTCCGCCTTGATGGCGGGTCCGGATTGGAGGGACACTGTGCGCGCCATTCAGATGTCCCGAGGTTTTGCCCCAGAGGACCGTATTCCTATCCTGATCGATGGCATGCTGGTCTGGGATCAGCTCAAGCGCGCCAAGACGGGCTCGAGACGGGTGACCAATGACTTTGCCCGGGCCCTCTCGGACATCTCCGGCCGATCAATTGGAACCAATCCGCGCAACTGGATTCAGTGGTGGGTGTCCGTGCGTCAGGGAAAGATCCCAATGCACAAGACCGAGCGCGAAAAAGAGGCCCCGCGCACACGGGCCTCCTTCTTTGGCTTGGATATCGATGGGGATCGGGTGACCTTTGTGTTGGATAATTCGGGATCCATGGATGGCGTCTTGTCCTCCGGTATGACGCGCCACGAACTGGCCCTCGAACAATTGTTCAGCGCTCTGGAGGGCTTGGGTGAGGGTGCTGTTTTCAACGTAATCCTTTTCAGTTCCGGGCCGCCGATCTACTCCGGCGACATGCTCAAACCCACCCCCAAGAACATCGCACGCCTGCGCCAGTCTCTTGGCGCTCGCCAGCCCGGCGGAGGCACGAACCTGCGGCCTGCCATCGAAGAGGCGCTGGCCCACGGACCAGCGGGCAAGATTGATCCCAAGGCCTGCATGCCGGACACGGTGGTTGTGCTCTGTGACGGCGCTACCGGCAGCGGGCCGGGTTGGGTGCGGGACTACCTCGACCGTCTGCTGCCCGTATTGCAGGTGCGTTTCTACTGCGTCCTTTTGGGAGGGCAGGGGGACGGAACTCTACGGCTCCTGGCTGAAATCTCCGGCGGGCGCATTGTCTCCCCCAAGGCCCTGTGAGGCCTTCTTGCTATCAGCGAGAGAGGGCGACCATCCAGGCGAACACCACAAGCAGGCAGGCAGCGAAACCCGTCCAGGCTTGACCCTTGCTGCTCAAGCGCTGTGGTATGCGTGCGTAGCCGACTGTTGCTCCCAGGGCAATGCCAGCAAGGAAGCCGAACACATGGGCGCCGATGTCCACTTGACCGGCGCCATCGCTGTTGCCCATTCCAAGGAAACCCAAGAGCACACCCGCTCCCATCAGGGGCGCGATACGACGAAGGGCTACCAGGGGCAGGTGCTTGCGACGAATCCATTCGTAGCTGCTCATCACCCCCAAGAGGCCGAAGACCGCAGTGGAAGCGCCCAGGGAACGATGGCTCGGATCGGTGATCAGCACGTTGATCCAGTTGCCCAGACCGCCTGCGCTGAGGGCCAAGAACCAGGCCAACCCAGTGCCCAGAGTGTGGCTGGCGAGGACCCCAAAGCCGATGCCGAAGAGCAGGTTGCCCGCGAGATGAGGCAGGTCTGCGTGCAATGTCAGGGCGGTCACCAGTCGTTCCCATTCTCCGGCGCGCAAACGAACCCCATCCACCAGCCCCGCTTCATACCAGTTCTTTCCCGCCAGGCCCTGCTGGCCAATGGGGAACAGGGCGATCATCATGAGTCCATAGGCCAGGGCTCCAAGGCGACCGTTGCTGACCTTCTCAAAGGGCACTTGCTTGGGTGGCCAGACGGCCTTTTCGTCCTGATAGCCCCGTAGCTCCGAAGCCGCCTGGTTGGCGTGTTCTCTCGACACCAAGAGACTCCAGCCGTCAGGTCCTCCCACCAGTTGGTGCTCAAGGCCGATAGCGCGCAGGACCAGAGCGGCTTCCTGGGCGGCCTTCTTGTTGGGGCTGGCCCAGACAACGGCCAGGGATTCGGGCGAGTAAGAGGTCATGGTCGGCGGTTTGCCCAGCCTAGAACAATCGCAGTCCGCATCCAGGGCAGCGTTCGTTGCCTTTTTCTATTTCTCCGAGGCAAGCGGGGCAGGTGGCCAGGTCTGCGTCCAAGTCCACCACCGCATCTTGGGCGGCCAGTTGGGCGGGGTCCATGTGCTGGCGCTCGTGGTCATCAAGGAGAGCTCGGGCGCGCTCTGCATCGGGGCCCGCGACCGCGAGCCAGAATTTGGGGCTTCAGCTTCTTGGGTCACAGCCCGGTGGCCGCACAAGCTTGGACCTGAGTCCATCGCTCTCCAGCAGGGCGCGGGATCGGTTGAGACTGGGCAGGAGGCCCTCGGCAATGACGATTGACTGCTCCATGGGGTTCAAGCCTACCTTCCTCTGGCGCCGGGGGAGAGGGTCAAGGCCCCGGTATCCCAACAGGGTTTCACCTCGCTACAGTATGGTTCACTCCCAAGCAAAGACCTTTGAAATCCATGATTGCTCAATTCTCATTTTCGATTCTGCTCGCTCTGACTCCCGCTCCACAGCAACAGGGTTGGCCCCCGGAACTGGATGCTGCCCTTGAGCGTGCGGGTTCAGCCCAGGCCCTCTGGCGCGACAGCTTGAGTCAGGTGCCTGAGGACTTGCGTGCAGACCTGGGGCACCTGATCGCCGTCATGCCCACGGCGGATCTGATCAGCCTCTCCCCGGCGCGAGTACTGGCCGAGGTGGAGTTGGCGGTCAAGGTGCGTGCCCAGGTCCCCTGGGGTGCGGCCCTGCCCGATGCGCTTTTTCGCGAGCATGTGCTGCCCTACGCCCATGTATCCGAGGCGCGGGATCCATGGCGTCAGGAACTCACCGATCTCTGCTTGCCCATGGTGGCGGATTGCAAGACACCCGCCGAGGCGGCCCAACGTTTGAACGAACGCTTGTTCGGCAAGCTTGGTGTGCGCTACTCCACCAAACGCAAACGGCCGGATCAGAGCCCGGCAGAGTCCATGGAGCAAGGCCTGGCTTCTTGTACCGGGCTCTCGATCCTCCTGGCTGATGCCTGCCGTGCGGTCTCTGTTCCCGCGCGCTTGGCTGGTACCGCAAGCTGGGCTGAGAAATCGGGCAACCACACCTGGGTCGAGGTCTGGGATCAGGGCTGGCATTTTATCGGGGCCTGCGAACCCGACGCGCGCGGTTTGAATCACGCCTGGTTTGAAGGGGACGCTGCGCGGGCCATCAAGGGGGACCCTCTCAAGGCGATTTTTGCGGTGAGTTGGGGCGCGGCCACGGCCTTTCCCATGGCCTGGGAACCGAACGGTCGAGTCGGCGGCGTTGATGTGACCCAACGCTATGCGCAGGACGAGAAGAAGCCCGAACTCGACGATCGTCACGCGCGTCTCTTGATCACCCTGAGGGATGTTCCCGGTGGCAAGCGGGTGGAGGTGTCCGTGGCGGTGACGCTGGTGGACGATAACCGTGCCCGGGTGGAGGGGATAACCCGTGGCGAGGGGGCGGACACCAACGATGTCTTCGAGTGCGTGGTCCTGCGGGGCAAGAAGTACTTCATTCAGGTGGAGGATGCGCTCGGTTCCTGGAGCTTCCCATGGTTCATTGAGACTCCTCGGGACCAGGGGGTCATTCACTATCGCAACAATCTTTGGTCCGAGGAGGGTTTTGTCGCCAGCGGGGACCCCACAGCTGTTGTGGCCCAGTGGTTCGCGGATCTGGACAGCGACCCCAGTGCAGCTTTCCCGGAGACCGCCTTCCGCAGTCGCGGTTCGGAGGGCTTTCGGGGCTGCATCGAGCAGGCCTGGCTGAGGAGTGCCGGTACCCAGAGGATGCGCGCCGATGCCCTCGCGCGGGTGGTCAAGGCCAACGGGCAAGAGGCGCCCTACACCTTGAGAGCGGTGGGCAAGCGGCCCGTCGGCGGCTGGCCTGTGGTCATCGCCATGCACGGGGGAGGAGGCGTTCCAAAGAAGGTCAACGACAGTCAATGGAAGGTGATGCAGTCCTATTACAAGGACCATCCCGAGGTCTCTGGTTACTTGTACCTGGCCTTGCGAGCTCCCAACGATGTCTGGAATGGTTTTTATGACGATCGCATCTCCCTCTTGATCAATCGTCTGATTGCACAACTTTTGGTGGCTGAGGGAGTGGATGCTGATCGCGTGCACCTGATCGGTTACAGCCACGGGGGCTATGGAGCCTTCGTGATTGGCACCAAAATTCCCTGGCGCTTTGCCGCGGTGCATTCTTCTGCCGCAGCGCCTACTGCCGGGGAAACCGTGGGCGAGAATCTGACCAATACGCGCTTCACTTTCATGGTGGGCGAGAATGACACGGCCTATGGACGCATTGAGCTGTGCCGTAGCTTCGCCGAGTCCATGAAACAACTCAAGGCCGCGCACAAGGGCCTCTATGGGGTGGACTATTTGGAGCAGGCAGGTCACGGGCACGGGGGTCTGCCGGATCGGGACTATCTGACCCAGATGCTCTCGCGTGTGCGCCAGACTGTGCCCCGGGAACTGCATTGGCGCATGAGTGACAATGTGCTGAAGGACTTTGCGTGGATCTCGGTGGAGACTCCCATCGAGGGAGCCGTAGTGCATGCCACCTGTCGGGACAACCGGGTAGAGATATCCGGCCAAGGAGTCGATGGGGTCTGGATCTATCTGGACGAGCGTTTGGTGGATCCCGACGCGGCGATCACCCTGGTGGTGGGGGATGCGGAAGAGGAGGTCTATCTCGAAGACGATCCTGAGATCATGGCTCGACGCATGCATGCCACGGGAGATCCCAGCTTGATTTTCGGTGCTAGCTTTTGGGTCAGCTTCCCTTGAGGCCTAGTTGTCCTCGGGTTGTTCGTTCTCCTGGGAGATCAGCGGCCCCAGGGTCAACATGAACAGTACGGTCATGACTGGTAGACCGACGGTCTTGAAGGTGGTCCAGTCGTCGGTGTTCAGGACCTGACGGGCGATCTCGTTCAAGATTGCCAAACTGATGAACCATAAAATGAAGCGCTTGGTCAGGCGGCTCCAGCGCTCGTCCGAGAGGTGTAGGGCTTCCCCAAAGATCGCCTTCAGGTAGATCCTGCCGCGCCAGAGGCCGAAGCCCAGAATGGCGGCGAAGAGGGAGTTCACCAGGGTGGGTTTGATCTTCATGAAGGTCGCGTCCTGTAGCCAGAGGGTCAAGCCCCCGAGCAGCAGGACGAAGACCGCTGTCACCAGGGGAACCACGGGCCAGCGACGCTCGATCATGCGACCAGCGATCACGCTCAGGGTGATGGCCAGCATGAAGGCGATGGTCGCGTACCAAAGCCCGTCCAGGCCCTTGGGGTCGCTGTCTTTGGTGAGGCGTTGGGTGGCGAAAAAGACCACCAGAGGCCCGAACTCGATGGCCATGCGGATCAGTGGACTGGCCTTGGGAGGTGCGTCTTGGGGCTCTGCGGGATTATCCCCCGGGTTCTTGGTCGGATCAGTCATTGTGCCGGACTCTAACGGGGCCGCCGAATTTCCCCAGGGACATTCTGGTTTTGGATTCTGTTGCCCGGCTTCCTGCGGGGTTCCTGGCAGGCATCAATCATGGGGAGTTGTTGTATTCGGTCTCTCCAGGATCATCTGAGTTGGGCGTCCAGCAAGGCCGCAGCTACGAACGCACGCCTTGCTTCTCCGATCCCTTTGCCTTCTCGCGAGGGATGGACCCGGTTGGTCAACAGGATCAGGAAGAGGTCTTGGTCCGGATCGATCCAAAGGGCCGTGCCCGTGAA
>LWDU01000058.1_pt1 | contig 67890 bp, 67 predicted proteins | sample 727161 | NCBI WGS metagenome assembly LWDU01 (sample SAMN04566230, study PRJNA314399) | hydrothermal vent metagenome | isolation source: deep sea hydrothermal plume seawater | place: Mexico: Gulf of California, Guaymas Basin | collected 2004-07-11 | reverse complement strand
AAAGTGCATCTTTAACGTTGGCGGCGTTAAGCTCGCCATGTGCATTAAATACGTTTGACATTTTATAATTCCTTTCTTTGTTAATTATGCCTGTGCATTGCCGAGGTAAAATACAGCGTGATATTCCTGCACTGCAGCCTCACCAGCTGCAAGAGCAGTTGTTGAGACAAGCGAAGTATCGTTAACTGCAGAAACATAAGTTGCAGCAGGCTGTCCTGCACCACCCTGAGTTAGAATGCCCAAAGGAGCAGCTAAAGCTACGTTAACAGCAAGACCACCAGCGGCCTGAGTTACCCCATAAAGTCCGGGTGCGGCCCAAACGGTAACCTTACCAGAAGCAACAGTTGTTCGTGGGCCAACCAAAATTGAACCACCTGCACCGCCAAATTGAGTCATAGCACCGGCGTTTCCGCCAATGACAGAGCCAAAGTGAGTTCCGTATTCGTCAACGCCATCGTCTGAGAGGCCGCCGAGAGTGGCAGCCGTCCGACCACCACCACCAGGAAGGCTAAAGGCCGGAGTTGCGCCGGCACCATTAGCCATAGCTTGAACGTCAGCGGCAGCAGCTTCGCCAGCGGCGACATCAGCCAGCTCAACATATTCGCCACCAGTGATGGCCTCGCCCGTTAGAAGGTCAAACTGTCCGAGGGGACGAAGACCTGGATTTAGTAATTTAAGAGCCATAATTTTTCTCCATTATTTTAAATATTTATTTTTATTACTTAAATTATAATTTTTCAGTATTTCCATAGTCAATATTAACTTGGAAATTTCTATAACTAACTGATATTCCAGCAATTAAATAACTAAAGTATTATTTCTTCAACAATCTTTCTTGCAACCAAGCATAATTTGCTCTGTAGTTGCCAGTAGGCGTGCTCTGTGCCACGCCGTGTGATTGTCGCTTCTGTTCGGATCCGTTTTCAACTAATCCGCCATTCCCAATTGCGTCCGAAACAACGATCGCCTCTGGGTGGGCTTCATGGGTCAAATCATCACCTGTTTCATCGTGAAGCAAATAACTATCTTCATAATCTAATTTTGGCTTATCATTTTGGCCCTCATCATACATGTCACTAAACCCTGCATAATAAGATTTCATAAAACTGTCTTCCGTACCCAGACCCTTCTTGGCATCTTTGTAGTAAGACTTCGCAAAATCATCAGATTTCTTTCTGATTGAATCTTCTGATATTTTTTTATTAATAGAACTTCTATGGTTTTCATTACTCATTGTAAATTCCGATATTTTCTTTAATTGATCTCTTCGGCCGCTTGCAACAACGCCATCATCTGCAAATCCAAGTTCTGTAGCATGTTGCTTGGCCTGCTGGGTGGTTCTAACTCCTGCGCGATCTTCAACATCGTCTCTCCATGGAGCGTACCACGCCTCATCTTTATCCTCTGATCTTGGCAGAACGACATCTTGAAATGACTCATCAATTAGGATGTCGTCGAGGGAGTCCTCTCCAATTCCTGCATTTAATATTTTAAATGCAGCTCTATTTGTTGCAAACTGAAATAAGGCTTCTGGCTTCAAGCTGCTCATCTTTGGATCAAACTTTATGTTCATATATTCTTCTCGAAGAATAGACTTCCCTCTTGAATCATTCAATGCTGCGGCAATCCATGGAGCACCCTTTATTACAAGTTGCCCGCGAGTAGCAAAACCACGAGGCATTGGAATATTTACAAAATTTATCATCTTGTTTCCAACTCGTATACTCTCATTGAGCGGAACCTTAACGACATTTGTCGCCATAACCGTTGGATCATACATAAAATCTGCCGCATTTGACGGAATGCCACCGGGCCTATCGGTTGATCCAGAAGTTGAAGCTGCCGCAGCACCAGCTGCCGCACCCGCTGACCCATCTTCAGATGTGTCAATCTTTAATCTTTTTATCTCGTCAGAAACCGTGTCGAGAGAATTTTGATAGCAGGGCAATACTTTTTTGATATCTTTCTGCATTTTATCAAATAATTTTTTATCTCGTGCAAATGACTTTATCTCTCCAGTATCCTCCATATAAACGGAAACTAGACCACCCATAGCGGCCATAGTTCTATTAAGCATGCTGATATTTTCTCTAATTTCCTCTTGAGATAAATTTGGATTTAATGATGCTTTTTTTAGCTCAGATAATGTTGAATCATAAGTTGATAATTCTCTAATCATTCTTTTGTGAGCTCTTTGAACCTGATTATCAGTAAAGTTTACAGCATTCATACTAGACAACACGGTTCCCGTATCACCTGCGCATCCGGACATTGCCGAATGAGCGGTTGAGAAAAGCTTCTTAACTTTTTCTGGATCATGCTTTCGCATGGCGGGAGAATTATCAAAAAAAGACTTTACTGCTGGCCAGTTATAAAGTGCAACAGCAGCACCAGCAGCAACACCTGTCCAGAGTAGTAATTTGGCCTTTCCACTCATCTTGGCGACATCAGCTGTAGCATCTGCCGCGCCAGCAGTATTCTCTAGACCTTTGATGGTATCTTTAAGGCTTTCCATCTGCCTCATTACTTGTGGATGCGGAGGCAGATCCCTCAGCTTTCTTAGCGCGTCTTCCATCGCATCAATCTTCTCACCATGCGCAACATGCCCTTCAAATCCGGCCCTTCTAATATCTTCCAGATCAGCAGTTAATTCATCTCTTATGCCGCCTACTTCTGGCGGCTCAGAGCCTGTTTGCCGTGGCGGAGCATCTGGTGCGCGTGGAGTTGGTGCATCTGGTGCGCGTGGAGTTGGTGCATCTGGCACTCTTCCTGCATCAGTTGGATCTACTCTTCCTGCATCAGTTGGATCTACTCTTCCTGCATCAGTTGGATCTATTCTTGCCGCATCAGCCGGATCTATTCTTGCCGCATCAGCCGGATCTATTCTTGCCGCACAGCCGGATCTATTCTTGCCGCATCAGCCGGATCTATTCTTGCCGCATCAGCCGGATCTATTCTTGCCGCATCAGCCGCAGCCCGCTCAGCCCTAGCAGTGGTCCTAGCAGTAGCGCGGCCGCTCATTAGGTCATCCCAATTCTGCGTAAGGCCAATAATCTTCTCCCTGCTTAAACCCTTTAGAACGTCGGGGAATTGCTTTGGATCAATCTTTCCACCATTTGCCATAGCCTGAATGGTCATTCTTTGGTATATTCTGCTTATCTCATTGGGCGTTAGCAATGGCGTTGATCCATCGGCATTCATTGCTGTTTGCATAGCTTGATGAAAGAGCTTCCTATTTCTTGATGGACTTCGTGCGAAAAGGTCCATTGCCATCTGTGGGGAAACAATTTTTCTCAACTTTGTCGCAGGGATTCTGCCGCCACCCTTTACAAAATCTAGTATGTCGTCCATTGTTGTAATCGTCTTGCCGCCGACAGTTGTGCTCGCAATGCCATCAAATACTCCTTCGATCCCCCTAATCGTAGCCCCCGAAATATCGGTAAATGAGCCTACATGAGACCCGGCCCTAAGGGTATTTAATTCTGCCTTTATATCGCTCCCAGCGCCCAGCCATTTTGATATTGTTTGCCCAGCATCTACAGCTCCACCAATTCTATCCGCCTCTTTAATCATGAGATCTGATCTCTTCTGATTAAATTTTTGCATTGTATCTGAAAATATGTCAAATATCTCAGATGATCTAGAGTTATTTATTCGCATGCAACTTCCCTATTATTTATGCTATCAATAGTTCTTTCTATTTTGTAGACGAGATCATATTCCTTTTCGTCTAGGGCAATCTTAATCATTTTTCTTAAGTCTTCGATAACAGCCTCTTTGTCGGCTAAATTATCATCATCAGAATAGTCTATGCAATCATCTGGGGATTCGGCGTTATCAGGATCTATTTCGGAATCATCAGCATTCATGGCATCATTCATGTTGGTGAGGGCCGACGTCGCTGCTGTCGCCGCATCGGTCATTGCCTTCAGTTGATTTATAGACTTCTGAGTGGAAACATCTGCTGCAATTTTATTTTGAATTGCCTCCAGCTTTTTATAATTATCAATAAGATTCTTTTCAAGCTGTTTCATTACTTCGCTGCTTTCGAAGTGAACTCTATCCTCTTTGCTCCATGAATTTGACATTTTTGTCCCCAAAAGATGGTTTAATTATCAACATTATTTCATTTAATTAGTAGTTGCTATAAATATTATAGCAACATAAATTCTACAGTGCCCATTGCTGCGGATGGTGGGCCTGTACAAATCGCTACGCCAGGATGGTTTTCTGTGGGCTGCTTTGATGTTAATTTTCCATCAAGTCCCACATATAAAGTCGCATTGAGGGGATATATTTGTGTAGTATCAAACTGGTCTGTTGCGTATATTCCTCTTTGATAATGGATTGTTATTCTTCCAGATCCTATGGTTGTATCATCGCCAGGTCTACCTGCGACTCTATATATATAATTAACGATTACACTAAAGCTATCATTAGTTCCATCTCCATCAGAATCATGATTAAGCTCTGTTCCTGCAGGAACTGTAACTATGCCATTTACTGTATTTAATATAACGCCCAGGGTAGATGTAAAGCTGCTCTCGATTACGTTTGGAAATTCCAAAACTCCAGTAACATCCTCCAGATTAACTCTATCTCCATTTTCGTCCAAATCAGACGCTGCAACATTTATTAGAATAACTTCATCAACTTGAGTTTTTGTGAAAGCAGTAGTTCTAACATCATCTATTATTCCTAATGGAGCCGTTCCATCACTAACACTTGCAACGGTATCATTGCCTATTAATCCAAGTTGAGTAAACATTCCTGGCTCAAATTCTGCCGTTGGATCAACTGCGATGCTCATCGGCATTGCGTTTCCAGTGTGAATAATTTTTAACAAATTTATTCTCCATGATTTTGATACAAAAAAGGGGAAGAGACATAGCTCTTCCCCTTATTATACTTAATTAGTAATTTTAACTACGAATTATATTTTCGATAGTTACCCTTACCATATCACCAGCAAATGTATCGCCATTGTTATCAAATTCCTTGGCAATCTTATTAAGATTTCCAATAACTTGACTCTTTTCTTCAGCTTCTTTGCCCAAATCCTTTGATATGCTTAACGCAGTTGCCTCAACCATATCTGCAGCAAATGCTTCGCCCCTACCTCTTAGGTCTGAGGAGATTTTGCCAAGGCCAGCCATCAATTTGTGACCACTACTTGCAAATGAATCTATGGCCGAATCGAGTGCTTTGTCTACAGAATCTCCATCATCACTTTCATCTGGTGATAATAAAAAGCTTTCTGGAGATTCATCGTTTGCCGGTTCACAACCCGGGCATTCTGGATTCTCGCAATTATCACATAGCACAGGTTCTTCCTCTTGGATTCCCATGGCTTCTTTTTTAAGCGGCTGAAACTGCTTGCTCAAAAGCCTTGAAAATTCGCTAGCAAGACTATCTCCTGAATTTTTTAAGCTAAACATTATGCATTACTCCCACATTGAGGAAAGGGAAGAAGCATTCGAAACAGTTGCTGCAGGCCTTTCTGTCGCGTCACTTGAGACGCCAACATTAATCCCGCCCAAATCTGATGCAATCTTTACATTGCCGACTGATCTAGCTGCTTCAATGCTTCTCTTAAATGCCTCAAAAGCGTTGTTATCAAAAGACATAATTTCATCAACCTGCCTGTCCAAGGAGGTCTTTGTAGTTGGCAGCAAACCCTTTCTCTGCATTTCCAAACCAACATCATATGCTCTTCTTAGCATAATCTTGTATGACTCTCTGCCTTCTTCCGCCCTCTTCTCTTCCATTGTTACTCGAAGCTTTTCCTTCAAGATATTCGCAGGGCCATTTGATGCAACAGCCTCTATGTGATCAGATGCCTCGTCATGATCAGATGCCTCGTCATGATCAGATGCCTCGTCATGATCAGATGCCTCGTCATGATCAGATGCCTCGTCCTCTTTGACCATCTCCATGGAAGACTTTTCTAAAAGAGCTTCTCTTGCAGCACGACGTTCGCCAAGAACTCTATCTTCGGCCTGCTTCAAGATTGCCTCTCTGCGACCCCTTCGCAATTCCATAGCCTCAGATACTAGCGCATGATCATGAGAATCATCAGAGCAGTCTCCATCCTCACTGCAATCGTCTCCAGCATCATCGTCCTCTGCGAAGCTAGCACCACCATCATCAAGCAAATCAGATCCTTCTGCCAATACTGCCTGAGCAACTCTAATAAGCGCTCGCGCCTCCCCCGCCGTCTCGTCCGAATCCTTAATGGCCGCAGATGCTAGTTTGGCAAAATGTGACCTCTGACTTCCAGAGAGCTTAGATATATTATCATAAGTCTCTGCAACCATTGATATCTCATCAGCTGACTCATCAAGCTTGGCGCGGGCAATCTTTAGCTGGCTGCCGACTTCCTTGGCGAGTGCCACTGTTTCTGATGAAACCTGCTCTCCAGCGCCTGCGCCAGAGTTAATGTTAACATCAATATCTGCAACCTTTTCGTCTTCAAGCTTATCCGTTAGGTCTCTAATTTCATCAATTAAGGCTTCCATGTCGGCAAGCCTTGAATCTATTTCTTCGCTAGGTGATCCCTCGGCCTCTTCTGCTCCTTCTTCTGGAGCACCACCAAGGTCAAGTTCTGCACCTTCTTCTGGCGCACCACCAAGGTCGCCCAAAAGATCTTCTCCAGCGCCCTCTGCAGGCGCACCACCAAGGTCGCCCAAAAGATCTTCCCCGGCAGCTTCTGGCGCACCACCAAGGTCGCCCAAAAGATCTTCTACGGCAGCATCTTGAGCACCCTTTAGCAGGCCTCTTACGTGCGAAACTCCATTCGCACGAACTTGCTTGCAAACTTCTCTTCCATATTCTGAGCTTGTAACCCAATCCCAATTATCATTAAGCTCGCTGCCAAAAATCTCACCAGCAGTTGCTCTTATCAGAGTCTTATCTCCAGAAATAACCTCGAATATAGATGCGCTCTTATTTAGAGTCCCTCTTCCATCTCTCTTTATGGCCATTCTAGTTCTTAGTGCAGGGCCGGAGAATCCAGACCTCTTGCTAAGACCCCGACCATCACTGGCTCTGCTGAGCTTCTCTTTGCGATCAGCATCACCTGGGTGCAGACCATCTGCTCCGCCCATGCTGCCATCTTGATGCATTTGCTTGTCGGAATCAAATCCAAAGCTTTCTGCCTTGAAAGTGTTAGGCTCGACGCCTTCTGACCCACCCTGATGATAAGCATTTCTGCGAATTCTTCGAGCATTAAGTTCTGCTCTGCTGAGCTTCTCTTTGCGATCAGCATCACCTGGGTGCATACCATCTGCTCCACCCATGCTGGCATCTTGATGCATTTGCTTGTCGGAATCAAATCCAAAGCTTTCTGCCTTGAAAGTGTTAGGCTCAACGCCTTCTGATCCACCCTGGTGATAGGCTACTCTACGGCGTAGCTCCGCACGACTTCTTAACTTAGATTCATTCATTATATCCTCCATAATGTTATTTATTGAAAGTTTTCTTATATTTTCAGTTTTTTTAGAACCTGCGAATGCAGTGCTATTTTCCGCTACGCCGGGAGCAGGAACCGAAACACCTGCTACATTTTCATCTTGAAAATCTGGAGAATCACCAGAATCACCAGATAATAAAATTTGATTTGAAGCATCACCAGTTTGAAGGCCAGATGGCTCGCCACTAACTAGCGTGCCAGATGATAACGATGGACTAGAGGCGCTTACTCCGGCCAAAATACGAGCCTTTTCCAGTAACTCTTGAACGGCTGGATTATTTGATGTATCAAGATTCTCAATTCTTTCGGCAATAGTAGTTACATCTACTGCTGCACTTATATCGACTCCTGATCCAACCTGCTCACCTACTGATTGCTCTATGAGATTATTATTTTCCAAAAAGCTTCTAACTATCTTCCCTCGCTTATCTATAGAGCAGCCATCATCGCCACATGCAGTTTTCATTATCCCGTCCAAATGTTGCGCCCGCTCAAGTGATAACTTCCCGAGCATCTCATCTACGTTTGAAACTCCATTATTTATAAATTCATTTTGATATTTTTTTAATGATGCGAAAACCTTCAAAAGAACGGCTCCACGCTCTGCAGGCTGAACTACCAAGCTATATTCGATTGGCTTAAGGCCAACGTTTATTTCTCCATAATTAGAGCCAGTCTTTATGCAGTTACAATAATCAGATTCTACCTTCGCTCTTTTTTGGCACTCTGTACATATCGCCTCTTCAACTGCGGTCCCCATTGAGCCATACCTGACTAGCCCCGACTTAACCTTACTTGATAAGTCTGGATAATTAACCTTATCTAAAGCGCAAAGCCCTACGACCTGCCTAAACTTATCGTCATAGTGGGTGTCTAAGATTATCCCTCTAATTCCATCTACAGAACTAGATTCATGATCTCTACAGAGGGGCTTCCCAACCCAATCTTTTGCCGCCTTCTTAAGCTCCGATTCAGGAAATATGTCTCCATTGTTATTTTTTAATGGCTGAACATTTCCGTGCCACTTCCAGTTTTCATCAAAAAATCCCCAAGCATCTTCTCCGCTAGCAGTCTTTTTAATTTTACCATAATCGTCAAGAAGTGCAGCTTCTGCTGACTTTAAAAAAATAATTGAAAAGTAAGTAAAGTCATCAGATCTTGGAGCAATATTGCGAATATCGCCTGCCACCTTGCTCATTCTCTCTACAAGCTCTGGTGATGCCAATATGTTATCACTACTTATTTCTGATATCTTACCCTCTGGTGAGGCTGATATTTTCTTTATCATTTATCTATTAGCCTTATAAAGTTTTGTCAATATTAAAATACTATATATTCAGTTTATTTATGATTATTATTATAAATGGGAATTAATGTAACTTTTGCATTCGACTATTCGTCAATGCATTTCTTTTCGTCTTCATCAACTGACTCTTTTAAAATTTTTGCCTTACGATCCTCAGAGTCAAGATATATTACATCCACCTCTTCTTTGGAATTCTTTTTTTTGCCACTTTTAACTGTAAGCTTTTTAGTTTTGTCTCCGAATTTAATAAACATTATTCCTCTATTCTGATAAAATTGTTATGCCAAGAATATTTGAATCAATATAATTCTTAGCCCTTATTAGCGAACTAGAAAGATCTCCCCCCAGAGCAACCGCCTTACTAACATTCTCAGAATGCTTTGTAACGAAATCTGGCGAGCTAATTATATTAATTAGCGCGAAAATATCATTAATATGACGAGAATACTCCTTGGCACCAACGGTGAGCCTATCTATCATTTCAATTGTAGATGATACATCTTTTATTGAATTTAAAATTCTTATTCCATCTCTAACTTCAACAAGTATGCTTTTTACTTTTTTCGAAACTCTCTTTGAGGATCTATTGAATTCACCCTTCGAACTTTTAACTGCATCTAAATCTGACGCAAACTTTTCATATTCGGCTACGTTATGATTGAGATCATTTGATATCTTTTCTATATTTTCCTCTGCTCTTACGAAAAATCTTCTTGCATGTTTCGCCTTAGCTTTTACTCCGTCCGGGACTGGAACGCCAGCTGTTTTCACTATCCGTCCATCAAAAAACTTTGCGTTATTCGTCAAATACTTATCTTTCGCAGCACAAATTATATCATAATCATCAAAATTATCCGGAATATTCATTATTAATAATTTGTTTTCGTAACTTACTCCTGGGAATACAGAAGCAAGCTTGGAGTGCAAAATAAATTCAAAACATTTATTATCTAAATTACTTTTTGTTGCGACTACAACCCTCTTGCCATTTTTCAATTCTGAATTAATACTTTCCAGCGAAACCTTGTCAATTACTAGTCCGTCCATACTTTGGTTCGGCCCAACTGATATCCTATTTCTCGAAGATTTTAATATACTTGAATTTTCAAAATTACTTAACGAAATAGAAACCGGAGGCAGGTCTGAGGCAAACGTACAATTATTTACATCTCTATATATTTTTAAGTCCTCTTTAGATACAGGTCTCGCGGAATAAACTTTTAAAAATGAGTTATCTGAGAAAACCTGTTCATCTAGTGAGAATACGCTAACTCCCTGCTCTTGCAGTCTTTCCTTCTTGAAATACTCCCTATAAACACCAAGCTTTGTTAGCCCTACGGTAGACTTTTTAGATATTAGGCCGCCAAGGTTACGTCCGCTTATCAGCGCCTCTTCAAGGCCATCGGGCCCGCCGTCATAAATAACATCACCTACAGCGATTCCAAGCTCGCGAGCGGAGCCGCCTGCAATCTCCAATACGCTCTTAACATTCGTGCAAGAGTACAACCCTAAGCTTCCTGGCTTTATGCTGCTTGATATTTTTAATATTATTCCATTTTCATCTGCAAATATTATATCAATTGGGAACCCAACCGTCCCCATATGAAACGTAACATCTATTGGTGATCCATATTTAAATAATAATCCAGAATCATTAGGCAGGGATGAATATGACTGAAGGCCTATGGTCTTTGTTCTATTATCAGACGCAACATCACACTTAAAAGAGAACAAATCACCGTTTCTCAATTCAACCCTAGCTATAGTTGTGCCTTCTCTGCTATCTTTAATATATGCTTTGCCGGCAAGGTCGACCAAATAAGCGTGTGCACATAAATGATTTGATATATTTTTATATGCTATTTTCGAGCTTATCACATTTCCATCAAATAAAATGACATCAAATTTTTTATCGAAATTATAAAACCTTATGTCTCCGGATATTTTTCGGATATATTCATCATCTATCTCATAAGAATCCCTAGTGAAGCTGACAATATTATATCCAGCACTCCTTAGCGTCTTTGCAAGTCGGCTTGCCTCGACAACTAGCACTCCAGAATTGCTCTTATCTTTGTCCAAAGATATTAACAGCTCCTCAAGCTCGTCAACTGGGCTAATTATTCCTTCAGAATATTCAACCAAAGAATGATTATCAGTATCGCGAATAATGTCAGACCTACCACCGCTTGGACTAAAAGTATCATACCATGGAGATGTTGTGTCATCTATTGGATTATTGGATAATTCTGAAGATTGATCATGACCATCAATCCATGGGTAAGCTACCTTTCTCATATTTTCACCTAAAGTCTTTTAATTAATTCTTTTAAAACTACATTAACAAAATAAGAATCCTTGCTATTTAAAACATTCTTTACAAGGCCCAAGCTTGCCCCAATCGCTGCGCCACCAGGCGCTTTCTTATTTGATATCTCAAGCACATTAAAGTCAGATAATTTATTTGCAACATTTTTAAATGACCCACTTCTTTTTTCTGGACTAATTTTTGCTAACATTATTTTTATTATTTTATGTAATTGATCTGCAACATAACTTGGATTCATCTCCAATATTTGAGCATGCTTGCTAAGCATATCTTGAGATAGGAATAACCCCTCCAGAGAAGCGTTATACGCCTTCTCATCTTTAAGCCCAGATAAAATCATATTACTATATTTTTCAACAGCAGCGGAAACAAGCTTCCCCGAATTAACAATATCTGAATTTGCAATATTTATTATTGCTAATCTAAATAATCTTTCATAATCTTTTGTGCTGCCCTCCGCAATCTTAATCAATAAAAAATCTGCAAAATCTGCCAGTTTATGCTTGTTAGACTTGTCTAAATCATCAGAAAGCTCCACCAGCAGCTTGGATAGGTTATCAAAATTTGTTATTTCGTGGTTTCCCCCGCCACTTGATGACTCATCACTCTCTCTATCTTCGTTATCTCTATATAGAGGAACTTGTGATGACTCCAAGGGCATAGATAGCCCTCTCGATCCTTCTGGCATACCATCTTCAGATGTAGAGCTATATGAATCAGGCGTAGAAATTGTCTTTGAGCGATCTAACGTAGGCAGGCGCATAACTGTCGGCCCAGAAGTATATGATTCTTTATTCATAATAACCTAATTACTACTACTTTACTTTCCCAAAATTTTTATCCAAGACCTTGCCCGCCAGGGATTTTCCTTTCCATTTTTTTACACGAAATGGTTTTCCAGACTTTGATTTCGCCTTGCCGCCTGAAGCGACTAATGATGCTGGAGTAAAGGTGACACTATTACCATCTGGGTCAATAGTTTCGTAAACTGGAGTAGTACCCGCTGAACTTGCTATTTTATTAAGCCTATCAATAATCTTCCTGCTCATTCTAATAAATCCTTAAAAATATAAAGTTATCAAATGAATATTAATAATTAATAGGAATTTACATTGGCGAACCGCCCATGTCACCACCGCCCATGTCACCACCGCCCATGTCACCGCCACCACCGGCATCGACTCCAGGGATTTCACCGCCTGTCGCGCCTTCGGCTGGTTCTGGTATCGCCTTTTCCGGATCAATTGCCATCAATTCTGCCAACCTCATTTCTCCAAGTATCTGCTGCTCCTTCGTAAATATTGCATCGTCAATAACTTCTTCCTTGAGCCTCCTCCTTTCTTCTTCATATGAGAGGCCCAAGCTTCTATGCAACGTTTGTAACGATACTTGCTTGTTCCCTACGAACTGTCCAATATTTGTTATATAATCCCCCATATCATACAGATTCATATGGTTAAAGTCAATTGATGGTATTTGCAACCTCTTTTCTCCATCAACATATTCAAAAAAATCTTGTATTTCACATATTGGTGCAAATATCTTTCTTTCTAACCATTTCTTCATCATATTTCTGAATATATCATACCTCTGGCGCAACACTTCAAGCCCAACAGATGAGCTTGCATATGAATTTCCGTGAATAGCGATCTTCCCATTACTTCTGGTCACAAATACATGATTGGGAACTTCTACGCAAAAGACTCGCTCTTTCTCCACCCAATTTATAGACACATCTGTTGGCTTAACTATTGGCTTAATCTTCCGAATTGGCCCACGCTTAGCGTTTTCATTCTTGAGAATTGAAATTTTACACAATGGAGCATACTCTTTTCCATTAGCTTTCTTAGCTTCCCATCTAGCCTTCGTAGCGTATCCGCACTTAAATGCAATTTCCTGAACATCATCAGCAAGGCGTTTTGATATCGTGGCATATACGGATGATCCAGAGCCACTATTCTTCAAAATGTGCCCGTCGCCAAGTATCATAGCGTCTAAAAGTATCTCCAACTTATCCTTGGGGAGATTTTTTATCCAATTGGGAATATATTTTCCAGAGCTCTTCTCTCCATAATTACCAACCACATACTCTGCCAACATCCCATTCATAATGTTCCAGGTTCTGCGACGACTATTTGCTCCAGTTATATTGACACTGTAGGGCATTCTTTCAAACAGCTTCGCCATCTTGACGAAGCCTTTTCCGTCTACTTGCTGTGTAACGTCGACTCCCATTGGCGTCATATATTTATTGCCAGCACTTTTATCATTTCTACGCCTTAGATGGCCTTCCGACAAATAATACCCGACAAACTCCAACCAATCATCTAGCGGAATTTCTATCTCGGAATCCACATTGGAATATCGAGCTCTAAATGGGACAGAAACATGTTCCGAACCAGGAGTCCCACGCCAAGAATTAACTGCCGTCATAAATCTAACATTTTTCTTATGGCGACTCGAAAATGGAATATCCGAACTTATCTCTTCAATATCAAAAATGCCAAGGGCGCGCTCCTTGCTGTAGCTGCCGCCACCATCTCTAGAGATGAACATTTCATGAAAGTCAGTCACCTCAACATCTACTTCTTGATTTTTAAAATGATACATCATACCTGTAAATTCATAATCCTTATAAAAGGTTGGCTTGTGAAATTCCAAAGCTTTAGTTTTCGGATTTACAGTTGCGATTTTATCATCTTCGGATAAATCATCAAAGAACTTCCATCCGCTGAGCTCAGTAAGAATTTCATTATCTGATACCTTGAGGCATGCACTTTCTTGATCAAAAAGCGCCTTGGGAGCCATAAGCCCCGCATATAAATTATCCGATATTAATGATATATCAGTTGAGATGTCAAGAACGCCGCCAGAAAAGCCGGCTCTTTCTATTTTTACTCCAGAGTGAGTAACTATCTTAAAGTCCTTATCATACTGTGCTTCCTCTAGGACATTTTTAAACGCCTCAATGTCCGCCTGTGTTGGTCTATAATCGTTCTCCCCGCCAAGCGTCACTAGCGTTAATGGATTTATCATTCCATCTGCCTGTGCAAACTTTGACTCTCTCAACTTGTCGTACATCATCAGATCTTTATAAACGGATACAATTATTGATGTGCCCCTAACATCATAGGGAGAGCTGAGAAGCTTTAGGTGAGATATATTAAACTCATCTAATGGAATATTTTGTCCACGCTTTACGTAATCAACTATATGTTTCGGTATATGCTTCTTTAGCGCTGAATCACCTGGCGATGATGAGTTTACAACCCTTTGCAATCCAGCATCAGGCCTTAGTGATATCATTGAGCTATTTCCAATTACAGATTTTTTTACGTGAACATAATCTGGGTTTAAGATAGTGACTCTATTCCAGTTACCAGACCTTTCATCAAGCTCAGCATATGGGAAGACCTCTCCCTGCTTCCAAAATTCTAGCGCAGCACCATAAACAACAGAGTATAAATCGATCCTTTCCGCCATCTCCATAAAGAACTGCTGAACCTTCTTATTCTTACATGTTATATTGATTTTGCTTATCGGATAAGATGCATGAAGATTTATTGCATTTCTAACTATAGGATGAGTATCGTAAAAAACTCTATTCCAAGCATTCATCGTAACCCTATCCCGTGGAAGGTTTAGGTTTGCTAGCTGAAATAGTGGCGAGTATATCTCTGGAGACATCCTGTCCGAAGTATGCATCGCTGATGGCCCAGGCATTGGAGATGCTATAGACGCAGTCTTTCTAAACCTTGGACTATGAGCTATTGCACTATGCGTATTATCCGTAACCATCCCCTCTGGATGCCCGCCATTTATAGCACTAGAAATTTCAGCACGCCTAATGTCAGAAAGAGATTCTGCCCCAGCCTTTGTTATTTTACTATTTTTTATAGCCTGTCTTTTCATAATATTCCTCTATTCTATATTCTTCTGCCAACTCTTGCTATTACTGGAGATAATGATTCAACACTTCTTTTTAGTCCCGGCTTAACAGTAAAGCCGCTTGTTATATCAAATTTATAAGCCATATATGCATACATTAGCGCCATAAGGCCATCGTTAGGGCCAGGCCCCTTTTGAAAAGTTTTAATTGGTTGACCCCCTGTTGTTCTTATTTTTGACTCCATAGAGGTGCAGTGATCAATTAACCACTCAATATACTCAAAACTTTTCCACGGAAACCTAATCTTACCCTTCCTAAACAGATCAAAAACTTCTTCAATTAAAAGATCTTTATTATATGATACTATTAGTTCATCCTGACGATATTTTATTGGTTTTGATAAATTCCCACTTCCCTGTGCTCCAAGAAACTTTTCACCATATCGCATTTGAAGATCTTGAACAACATCCTGCCCAAAGAACCAGTCCGACACACCTCTTTTTACTCCAAATCTCCTATACATTTCATGTATTGTATCTTTTTTATAGTCAAAATTGGTTTTTCTCAACTTGTGTGCGTGCTCAACCAACAGCGTACCATCCGGCTGAGCAGATAAAATCACAACGCAAGAATATGATTGGCCGCCTATACTATTTTTATCATCTCCTTTCCCTCCCCAGTCAACGCCAAGATATACTGACTGATCCTGCTCATCTATTCTTTTCGAGAAAGACCTATCTTGATCTCTACACTTTTCATATATTTCTGCCCTAGTTATAGGCATCCCAGCCCCCGAATAAAACTCTCCAATTACCTCATTATTCCAGATTCTTTCTGATTGAGTTGGATTATTTTCAGGCATAAGGTTTTCTATCGCCTCTTTTGTAAAATAAGGTATATAGAGCTGATTTATGTGAAAGCCAACATATTTAGATTCTGACTCTGACTTAGTAGCTACCCACCTTCCAGCATCAATAGCTTCAATCTTTTTTTGCGTGAAGGCACACATTGGACACTTAATTGTATTTCCACTAACCCAGATCTCTTGCCACCTATTATCTTCCGGCAAATAAAATGGATAAGTTTCCTTACAACTTATACATCCGAGATGATAATACCTTTGATCTGACAACTCCCATGTCGCAGCAAAATTACTATTTCTAGCCTTTGGAGTCCCAAAGTAAACCTGCACACCCTGAGCTGTCGGACCATATTTTGCTGCTGTTAAAATTTTTGTAGCGTTACCAACCGCCAATCCAACACAGTCTTGAAATTCATCAAAAAATGCTACATCAGCAGTCATGCCACGTATTCTGTCGCCGTCGAGACCAAGGCTATCAACCCACAATGTCCCAGTATTAAACTGCTTCATTGTAAGATTATCAACTGCATTTGTCCCAGATAACTTATTATTATTTACAAAATCATCTTTAGCTGTTCTTATTAGAGTTTCTAGCTTGTCTTGTGTAAATTTTTTAACCTGCCCAAGTGATGGAAATAGGTGGATAACTCTTATTGGAGGGTTAGAAAATAAGCCGCTATTTGTAAAATAAAGATCTAACGCCCCAGCCATCATCGTAGCTCCGACCTGTCTTCCTTTTTTTATTATAACGGGCTTTCCAGACTTTTGAGTGGCTTGAAGCGCAATATACCTATATATGTCGAGCATGAACTTCCATCCATTGCCCGACACATTAAATTCCATGCCATCTATCGTTAAGTTATTCCTTACAAAGTGTGCTGGATCTAAATCCAGAAAGCTTGATCTTAGCTGCTCAAATAGCTTGTTTTCATTCTTGTTTTTTAAGGCCATTCAATTTGTGCCCCTCACATTACAGGGAGGGGCCGCGCATAAACTCTGGAGTTGTATCCTCCGGCTCCGCACCTGTATGGTCATGTGATATATATTTTACCGGCTCATTATTATAAGATCTAATCTTTATTTGTGAATTTATAAAATCTTTCAACTTCTCATGATTCATTCTTGGAGATAACAAATTCCATGATAGCTCCGGATGATTTCTGCAATGGTCTAACACAGCGCCAGAACTTATTTCAGGCCTATCAGCTAAAAAGTCTTTTATATAAGCTATTAACTGAGTTATTAACCTTATTAACTCAGCCTTGTCACCACCCTCTGACTCACATGGCAGACCAGAAGAGCAGCTGCTACAACATGAGCAGTCACTATTATTAGCCTCCTTAATATTGGCCCGGGGAATATTGTTATCAGACTTTACAATTCCATACCCAACCCGCGCCTTAATGTCCGCCATCTTCTCATCAATTGTTTTGGGAGCATGTCTTTTCTTAAAAACATCTTTTACGTTTGATAGGAAATCAGCATTTTTTTCTATATTATTAGCAAAATCACTTATCCATTCAGATGTTATGCTATAACTTTCGCTTATCTTTTGTCTACTAACCTTCATTATTCGCTCTCCGTGGCAAAATATTAATCTATATCCATCTCATTGCTATGAAAATCTGACATAATATTCATTTTATCTTGCTGATGCATATGTCTATCATGCTCATCCTGAGTATGCACATCCTGCTCGTCATACCACCCTTGGTAATTCTCGCTCTTCATTCCTTCAAGCTCTTTTTCAAGCTGATTAACTCTCGCCTCTAATTCAGCGACTTTCTCCTCCGGACTTTCATCTTCTCCGCCGTCCGAATCGTCCCAACCATGGGCGCGTCTTATTATCGCATCTAAATAATCAGCCTCTTTCATTAGGCCTTTACTATCCAGATGATTCGCTAATTTTATTAATTTATTTTTCATTTTATCTCCTAGGCAAAATAATTTTTCATAAAATCTACACCACGATTACTATCTTTATCTTCTTTGCCGCCAGAAAATGCCCCTCGATCCTTAAATATGTGGTATCCGCTATCAGCAACTATCTGCATTATGGCAAGCTCTTCTCTATCTGTAAGCTTATATTTGTCTTTTAAAAACTCATATACCTCTTCCATATCATAGCCTGCAGATACTGTGGCGTTAATTAGCATTCCTGAGACCGCTCTTTCAAATGCTGATATTGCTATCACTATATTGCTTGGAGTAGAAGCATTCTTGCTTATTTCCCCATCAATCGTTACATTTTCACCTGCGCCGTTCACCCATAATGGCGCAGCCTTCTTTTCATGCTTATCTTTGAATTTCTTCTTTAATCCGGATAAATGATCTTTTAAAACTAAAATATCTTTCATAATATTAATTCTAATGTCCTCAAGAGTCTCGATATCATCTGAAAGCTTGCCGTCAACATCGTCCCTTATTGCTCTTGAAATCTCATTATTTATCCTTTCTAAAAAGGTAGTAGCCCGCTCGCATCCAAGCATTGACTTCCCATCATGCTGAGGGATTTTTGAGGGGTAACACTCACTTATATATTGCATAAACTTCGATAGATCACCATCATTTGCATAATCTGTATCTTTTGCCTCATCTTCATCCTCATCCTCGCTATCTGCCAACGATTCTGAGCCAGGCAATAAAGTTGAAAGCTTTTCGTCACCAAACTCACTATCTATATCAGATGCTATTTCAGAAGTATCATCAAGCGTCTCTTTCATTTCTTCAATATCTTCTTCGACGCTTTCGATAAACTCGCCCACAGTTTGATCTTCCTCTTCGCCAAGGATTTCTACCAAATTTTCTGTATAAAATATCTCATCATCTAATATTTGATGAATATCTCCGATGACTCTGCTCGTTTCTTTCTCATCAGATTTCGCCACACTCTCATCTTCAGAGAATGTATTTGCTATTTTAGTTATCATTTTTATTTCCTTAGCTAATTATAGAAAAAAGACCATAATAAGCATTATTATTATAATTATCATCAACATAGTTTCTAACTGGAAACGCGCTATCTATCTTTGGTGCATTCCCAGAAAAAATATGCGGGTAATGCGGCGATCCATTTAAGCCGATATTTCCAGCAGGCTTTCGCTCATGATTTGAGTCAAATTTGCACTCAACGATATTTTTGTCATCAATTATTGCATCTGCAAATATACAGTTCGAAATATCATCGGTAGAAAACATAATATCATAGTTACTATCTATAACCTTAAGAGCATTATCTTCGCCAGATCCATCTACTTGGGTCATAATATTCACAGAGCTTCCCGCACACCTACAGCCTTCTGGAATATCTAGCCCGAATGGACATTTTTTTGTTCTTCCTCTAATCATATATTATAATATCCTATTAGTAGAGACTTTTATTTGATTTAATCATTATTTTCAACATACTCTAGATCTATACTTTCAAAATAACGATTAAGCATTCTATTTTTAATAATCCAATCTTTAAACGCTCCTGAAAGGGGAACCGCAGATAATAACCTTAATTTAGATAAGTTTTCAAATGTCTTCTTTCCATCAAATTCCATGGCCGTATTAATGGCTGTAGTAATATATTGATTCTTTACTTCTTGGCTGTGAACTGGGCTAAATAATTTATTGTTATTTTGCGAAAACTCAAAAATGCTATCATCTATTTCCAAATCATATTTTGAAGCCATTTTTATCGCCCGATAAACTCTCCTTGGATCATCCGTAAGGCATATTTCTGCGGTAGTAACTGGTCGAATAATTCTTTTCTCTATATCTTTTGCGGCCATACCTGTGGGATCATAAATATTATTTAATGAAAAATCTGCCTCAAGAGTATTTATTGTAAAATCTCTGCTATATGCCTCAAGGACATCTTCATTAAGATGGGGCATTTCTCTTCTTAAAAATTTCTTTGCTGACTCAGATATGAATCTAGATGAAAAATCGAATGAAAACTCTTTATGGAATATAGTTGCATGACCATCAGAAAAAATCTTAAACCCACTGTTTAGCTCTTTTGACGCTAAAACTGCAAGCCTAAGTATATCCTCTGAATTTGTTGTTATATCAATATCGTGGAACCTAAACTTGCTTCCATCAAAGAGGTAATCCCTGGGGATTCCTCCAACTATTCTTGGCTCTGAAAGCAAATATTTCTCAGCAACATCGCTGATTATTTTTAGTTCCGGTATCATTTATTCCTCCGGATTCTCTAAGCCCTTTGCTGCAGCCTCATCCTCAACCCCTGGCACAGAACCCCGATCATTATCAACAAATGATTTTGCATTAGAAAGTTGTCCCATCATTTTTGTAACACGCGTTAACGCATATGAATAGCCGTCGATTAATTTACTCTGTGATTCTGCCAGTTCTGGAAACATAGATGCAATACCAAGCTTATCTAACATTATATCAAACTCTGCCAAAAGTCTTATTATTCTTCTGTCAGCGAGCATCCCCGCAACTTCGTCAAGCTTATTACTTGCATCATCTAGATTTATATCCCCCAAAATCTTATCGTACTCACCTGGCCTTGGCTCAGGTATTTTTATTTTCTCAAGAGGAACTGGCTCAGATAAGTCTGAGCTTTCCAGCCCCATCTCTCCAGCCCTTTCCTCTGCGGGTGACTTTTCCTCAACATTTACAGCAGGAGTGGGTGGCGCTATCCCCGCTTCGTCCGGAGTTTTTGGCTGAGCAACAGTGGTGCTGTCGATATCCACAGGAGCCTCTTGGGCTATTTTTATTAAAGATTTTGCATCATTTTTTCTTCCAAATTTATTTAAAATATTTGCAGCACGATAAGTTAGATCAGCGGCTGTAACCGGCGACAGCCCAACCACCTTATCGCTTAAATTTAATAACATTTCCGCCATCTCACGATATGAGCCACTCTCCATCTTTGAAGATCTCATTAACTTATCTATACGTCTGATTGCAGAATGAAGTTGCCTCCTCCAAACCGAAAACTCCTCACTTCGCCTACCATCATTCTTGCCAGATGCAACATTTGCATCGTAAGTTGACGGCCTGTCGTATTCTCCAGCCCCCAATAAACTGATTCCATATACTGCATTCTTTTCCATAACATGACTCTCTTCGCTATATTTTACGTGGTTTCCATCACCATAGTATTTCATCCACTTTTTAAAATTATCACTCTCTCCCGGGTTATTATTAAGAGTATCTCCGTAATAATCTATCGCATTAGAAAGAACCATATCTCCAGATTCAACTGCAGAATATATTTTATGAACTAATGCGGCCCATTTCTCTATATTATACTCTTGATAAATATCCTCAGAGTAATATGTTGGCCCACTAGGATAAGCAATTTTTTTTATCTTACTCATGCTTAACTTTTCTTTTATAATCTCATAACAAATATCATTTGTACTTAATAAATTAGTATTTTTGTTCGCTATTTTTGCAGCAATCTTATTATCAACACTTCCACTCATTAGTCTTATTTGTTCATTTGTTTTAAGAAAATTTCTTAATTTATTCTCTGAGTCTATTCCAAGATTAGACATATCTAAGGCTCGACCAACTAATCTTGACCCACCTATACTCGTTCTTAAGCTCATTTTTTGCAACTTATTTTTAAAAAAAAGATTCATATTAAGGCTGCTTTCTAACCCTCTCTCTTAGAACCTTTATTCTATCTCGCCAATCCGCAGCTTTCTCCGGCTTTATTTGCTCCCTCTTCTTATTCTCTACAAAGTCTAGAAATCTTTCTATCTCATTTTCCGTAGGGTCTCTTTCTGCAAAAGATGGAAGATTCTTTTTTATCCAATCTTTGAATGAAATAATGCTATTTATATCTTCTATATACAATAGCGCTAATTTATCTTCTTTGTTATCAGACATCTATTACTCCTATCTGCCTGCTATCGTCCAAGGATAGGCCACGCATTCTGCTGCTAACTCTGTCTATGAATACGCCAACTAACTCAGGGCTCATTTCATTTAAAACATCTAAAACTGCCGACTTTAATACTTCCGCGTGATCGTGGACAACGCTCACGCTTATATTATGCTCAATTTTTTGGTCAGCAACTCCCTCTATATATTTTTTCCAATCTTGCATAATGCCCTTTAGGGCAGAAATATATTCTAAGAATATCTTATCCTCCCGAAGATTTCCTCCATTATTCAGAAGATCATAATAATATTTTATTCTAGAATTAACAAGAGACTCTATTTCCAGCAGCCTTCTGGTTACGTCCATCTCGTTAGATGCAATCTCATTAATCTTATCTTGATAGGCTGAAGAATTTTCGATTATCATCTTAGCTTCAGCTGCGACTGAAGCCTTGTCAACTTCAGACCTTTTATTCTTTATATCCTCAAGAACTTCGCCCCGCAAATTTAAATGCTCAGATCTAAACTTCTGCAGGGTCATGTATGAAATGTGTAATCTTTTTTTTCTTGGATACTTAGACTTTAGCCAGCTATCTACTTCTTTGACCGAATCTCCAGAAATAAGTCTAGCAATTATATCTTCTTTATCTGGATGGCGCAAAACCTTGCTCATTATATATCCTATCAGCCTTGCGATAAATTAATTAACTATACTTTATAGTCCAAATTTTTCTTCAATTTTTTTCGCTAGCAAATAATTACCACTATTCCTTAGGCCTGAAGAAATCTTTCTAATAGCACTCACATCTGCCTTGCCCAATCTCATTATGTTTGACTGCAAAGATACTCCGCCGCCGGAAAAGTCTCTTCCATCCTCTGTCTTGAATCCGTCATTATAATCATATATTTTTTTTGTATATGGATCTTGGTATATTCCATCACCGACTCTTCTTGCCTGAACACCGACCCTATCTGGGGAATACCTTGTGGATAAACTATGCGGAATAGATTCTGATGGCTTAAATGACTCATCATGCTCGGGCCCTACACCATAAAGACCATCACTTGATGGTCCTTTATCTCCGCCTCGCATTTCTAATAACTTTTCTCTGGTAGAATAATTTACAACATCAGATTGAAAATGCTGAAAAATTCCATGCTGGTCACCGGATGCCACCTTAACACCTTTAAGCGCCCCAATTCTGGCCAACTTAATTATGCGCTCTCTTCTGTTTGAGCTCTTAATCCCACTTAATAATTTATCTAATTTATTCATAATTTACCACTAAGATATTGAAATATTGTAAGAAGACATCATAGCTCCTGACTCATCAAGATTATCCGCCTTAGATGATTTCCTTGCAGGAATTATTCTGCCCTTATCGTCAAATGCTATTTTGCTTGCTGGCAAGCCAAGCTTTGGGCAATATGGCTCAACGGAAGTTGGAACTACGATTAATTCACCAGACTTTAAGGCTGACTTTATTAGCCTATCTCTTTCGCTACCCTTGGATGAGTGCTTTAGCAGCTTGCCAAACTTATTAAAGGCCGCTTTATACTGTCCGGAATCAAACTTCCCCCCAATTGTTGCCAGCGCATCTTCGGCTCTTCTAAGGTCGCCGGAAGACACACCATCTATCATGGAGTCAATTAGGCTATGATATGATTGCCTGCTCATCTCTTTCATCTGCCTGCTAACAACGCTAGCATCTCTTACAGAAATATCATTTGAGAATTTATTAAACCCTATATTGCTAAAGTCATATGATATTTTTTCAAACTCAAAAGAACTCGGAAGAATTGGCTGTCCATTTACCATTTCTACTGGAACCGAAACAGCCAGCCTGCCCTTCTTAGTTGGAATATCTGCAGAAAGAATTATTGATGAATCAGTTGCCGAACTAACCGACACCTGCGGGTTTACAACTCCGTACCCAGAAAGCTCAGATGCAACAATGTTTGATGCCATCATTACTTGATCTACTGAAAAATTAGAAGCGGCAACAACTAATGCGTCATCAATTTTTACGATACCCTCTAAAGCACTTGGGACGCTAACAGGATCTGCCTTTATTGAATCGCCCCTTCTAAACTCAGCCTGAGATCTCGATTCCGAAAGTTCATGCTGAGCCTCCTTCAAATGTAAGAATAAACTATCCCCACTCAGGTCTGTCAAACTTCCGCTTTTTATAAATTTGCTTGGTAGCGATGGTGCTCCATTATGTATTCCAACTGGAATTGCGACACTTACCGTATCATGGTTTGCCATCTTATATGTTGCGCTGCATAATACAAAGTGATTATTAGATCTAACTGCAGACACGCTAACCGGAGGGTGCCCAATTGAATTTAGCTGAACTTTTGCAAATTTTTCAGCTCTACGCAAAGTATTGTTGTTATAATTAGGAATTGTCGGCCCAGAATCTAATGAAAATACTCCCGAAAGCTCTCTAGACAGATCTGAGTCTTCAACCAACGGAGGCAATTGACCACGGTGGTCTACTCTAGACCCAGCGGCCCCCTTGGTTATGTCTGGAGTTATATTATTCTTAGAAGGAAGTAAGTCCTCAAGACTATCTCTGAAAGTCCCCTTGTTATGTGAAAAGCCGCAAAGATGGTCGTATAGTGAGCCTATTTTTGTTTGAGTTATAAATGGGTTTTTTTGAGCATACTTTTCGACCACGTCCCTCATCGTTCCGATTAAAACGTCGTTCGGACTCTTATCTAAGGCCGCGTTGATCCTACTAAGAGCGTATTTTGAGGTATATGTCTTGCCACTTACAAGCTTTTCAATTGCTTTTTCTGCCTCTAGCTTTAATCTTGAAATATCTTTCATAACTATTTATTTCCTACTTTATGATATCTTTTAACTCTGGGAAAGCGCCACTAATTGCAGCCCTCTTCGCATCAGACTGACTAGCAAAAACTTGCTTTACAAACTCACTGTCATCTACAGCTCTCTCAAGCAATGCTGCCTTAAACATCCCAATATCCTCTGGGGAAAACGAATATTCACTTGAAGCAAATCTTGCTATTGGAACTCCACAGTATGAAAGAGTAATATTTTCACAGCCAAAATCACTAACTGCCTTCCAATTACTACTCTCTTTTACTTGAAACTCTGGGTTAGAAGCTCTAACTAGAAAGTCGCCATCATCTGTATTTTCAATCCTCCAAAGATCATTGTACTCATCTCCATATACCTTGACCATATCAAAGGCAACCTTCTTAATTCTCAGGTCATCTGTAATTTTTATTCTATTTTTTCCAGAAATTCCTGGCTTTGAATTATTAGAAAATTCTATCAAGGCTTTATCTAAAAATGACATACTATATAGTGCTCCATATTGCTTATAATAATATAATCTTTTAAACTTATATTATTCTTTGATTTATATCAATCAATTAGCAGAAAAATAAAAATAACAAATAATAGTTTACTACCCGTTTCCAATGTTATTAATAGAATTCAAGATTCATCAGACTCTGATTTTATCTCCTCTATTGATACAAGAATTTCGTGCACACGCGTATGCGTGGCACATATTTTTTGTAACTTCTTGACTATTCCTCCATATCGCTTTTTATTATTCTTATAATCTATATTGCCATGCATGGCCTTGTGCACTGCTGACTGAGTTATTCCAAGATGTTTTGCAATATCATTTTGAGTTTTACCCATAAGACGCATAAATAAAATCTTCTTTTGATGCTCAGTTAAATAATCTCCATGAATTATTTCATAAATCTCTTCTAATAACTCTGATTTTAAGTCGGAAATTCTATCATCTATGGAGCTATCGGTAAGCATATTGCTTATACCATTTGAGTTTGAAAAATTATTTAATTTCATTTGATCAAATGATATCTCAACTATCTTATGCTGATAAGATTTGCTCTTTTTTTTTGACATTACCATGCCCCTGGAATTATTTGCATAAATCTTTTTTCAAATTCAGTAATTGAATTTTCTCTAAAAAATTCATCTACATCTTTAAATGGCCCTGGAACACTTAGAAATCTCAACTTAATGCCTTTGTTTATATACTTATCATATATTCTCTGCATGGACTTTGTCCCCGCATCATCGGAGTCTAATATAAAAGTTATTTTATCAGTATATCTTGTTAATTTTAAAAAATGCTTTTGAGAAAATGCAGTGCCACAAATTGCAACTGCATTTTTTATACCGGCAGAATCCATTGCTATTTTATCAAAATAGCCCTCAACGACATAGACGTTTTGTGTTTCAATTATTGAATTCACAGACTCTCTGAGTCCGTAGAGAATATCGGCCTTTTTATATGAGCTATTTTTATACTTCGGAATTCCAATGCTTCTTCTTTCGATATCTGAAAGAAGAGTTCTGCCGCTTATTCCCCTTGCATCTCCATATTCTGAATATATTGGGAAAACTAAAGAAAAATAATCTGAGAATTGACTACGGTAAGGAGTCTCAGCGATATTAAGTTTTAGCAAAAGCGATTCTGATACAAAACTAGTTAGCTTCTTTAGATTTTGTGGGAAAAAACCAAGCTTATACTTATCTATCATTTCCCTGGAGATACCCCTATTATCTATCAAATAACTTGTTAGTTTTTTGGAGTTCTTTAGATTTGAATGACAAATTTCGGCAAGTATATTTAGCGCAATCACTTCATTTGAGCTATTCATTCTCAGAATCCTTAGTATTATTTTGGTGAATCATCTTTATAGCGTCAACCATATTATTTGTAATTGAAAATTTACAATTAAAATTTTCATAATCACACTCAGCGCCAACAACCTTGCCACCAATAACGTCTACTTCTTTCGACTCACCGCACTCTTCACATGAAAAAGTAAACGCTTTTCTATTTTTTCTCCGAATTATATCTCCAACTATCTTCATTGAAGCTTTTGTATAAGACGATATATTTACCAACTCATCCCCGCAATCATTGCATACAACACAATTTGTCTTTACGTCCAACGATGCGTCAGTCATCCCCCCATTTTGCCGGCAATTAACGTTACATCTTACAAGCATATTTACCCCTATTCTATAGATGAGATTAATGTATTCTCAATAATCTCATGACCCTTCTCTGCGGCCGTGTCGGCCCCGCCAGTGTATAGCTCTCTGACCCTCTTGTCAAGGGCGTTAGTTAATTCTTCATTCTTTGCCATTGCCACGACGGCATTATCTCTGCCACGAACTTTTTCGCCATCGATTAAATAACTCTGAGCTGATGGACGCTCTATCAGGCCATATTTTACAGCAAGATCAAATATCTCCTGTTCTCCGTTTACAGCTCCCTTCATATACTCCACAAAATATTCTGCCTTCTTAAATGGCGCTCCTACCTTATTTTTTTCTATTTTCGCCCGAACTTTATGACCCACTCTTTCGTCAGAAGAATTTTTTATAACATTATCTGACCCAAACATTGGGGCCATATTTATCATCAGGCTGCAAGCATGCTTAAGCGCCTTGCCGCCCGGAGAAGACAATGGGTCTCCGAACATCTTCCCCAGATCAACCCTCACCTGGTTTATCCCTATTAATGCCACATTTGCTTGCGCAACTGCTGGTGTTAATTTTTTTAGCTCTGTAGACAAAAACCTAGGTATAGGTGCCATATTTGCCTTGCCAACCGCAGCAGCAACCTCAAGCGGTGTATTCAAAACGGCTATCGAATCAAGAACTATTATTCCAAGATTTTTAAACCTCGGATCTTCACCCTCTATTACGTAATCTAGTATTCCCTTCATACTTTTGGATACTTTTTTAGTTACAGAGTTAACTTTATTTATCCCAAGGAGACCCTCGAATATCTCTTTCGCATCATTAGTCTTTATCACCATGACTCTAGAGATATCCACCCCTTGACTCTTGGCCCATTCCGGATCATACGTATATTCCGCATCAATGAATAGCGCTGTATTATTTGGATTCTGATTTAGATAGCTCTTTATACAAGATAGGGATAACATCGTCTTCCCAGAGCTCTCTCGTCCTGCCAGCTGAGTTATCCTGCCCCTTGGGATTCCCCCTATTCCAATCGCTTCATCGAGCGCAGGGCTTCCAGTGCTTATGGCGTCATGTGTTCCTGCGGTATTTATATTTCCGTCAAAAAATACCACCCCATCCCCAAAGAATTTTCTTATCTCCTTTTCCGCTTCACTCTCTGTAATCTTTCTGGTCATTAATAATACCTCAATATTTATGGTTTAAATTATTATCAGCTGGAGGCCTCCAGCCAGCAGGCGGTTGCCATGACGATGGATCTTCCGGCTTTTCTGCAATTATTACATCTGTGTTTAGAAGAAGAAGTGCTATACTTGCAGCATTTTGTAGAGCAACTCTCGTAACCTTCTTTGGGTCAAGAACTCCAAACTCAATCATATTACCGTATTCGTTTGTTGCAGCATTATACCCAAAGTCAACATCTTTAGACTTTAAAACCTTTGCTATTATCTCACTATGATCTAAAAAGCCATTAGACAATATTTGAGATATAGGCCTAAGGCATGCCTTAAGAACAACATCTGCAGCTGGATGAAGATCTTCGTTTAATTCTGATAAATCCATTGAGCTTGCAATTTTTGCAAGAGTTACTCCTCCGCCCGCAACGTAGCCCTCATCAATCGCTGCCCTTGTGGCCGAAAGAGCATCATCGATCCTATCCCCCTTCTCTCTAAGTTCAAGCTCTGTAGAGTATCCGACAGTTATTACTGCCGCCCTTCCATTTAAAAAGGCCATTCTACTCTCAATGTCTCTTCTGTCAGAATCTGATATTAAAATTTTAAAATCCTCCTTGTACTGCGCTAACTTAGCCTCCTTGCTCTCTAGTGAAGCAGCACCTTCTAAAATCCTGGTAGAATGTTTCCCGACAATAACCTTGGATGCAGCACCCAAATCTTCGATTGAAATATCCCTTAGCCTTACTCCGTCATTCCCAACAATCTTCGTTCCCAGCAATATTGACAAATCATCCAGCCACTCTCTTTGGTTCTTCCCAAATGTTGGAATTTCAATCGCAGCAACCCTTAGTCTTCCAATTTTATTATTTGCAAGAAGCGTATTCAGAGCCTCCTGCTTTACTGACTTTGCAATAATTAAAATAGGCTTATTATTATTCGATAACTCATTAAGCATCGGCAGACACTCGTTTAAATGTGTCAGCTCTTCGTTTAAAATAAGAACGCTAGATTTTTCCATAATTACAGATGACTTTCCATCCTCAAGAAAAGATGGGGATATATATCCGCTTTTAAGCTCAATTCCGTCTATCTCTCTAACCGAATATCCAGGGCCAGGAGATGCCTCTGCAGAAACAGTGCCATCAAACCCAACCAGCTCAAACGCATCAGCTATGCTTCCGCCCATCTCATAATCATTATTTGAAGATATTGACGCAACAGACTTAAGTGTTCCGAAATCTTCAACTGGCTTCGAAAGAACATTTAGGCTATCGACAACCCTATCGACCGCCCAATTGAGCCCCTCCTTAAACTTCAAGGGACTGTATCCAGAGCTCATAAGATCAGAGCCCCTTCTCATCATTTCGTCAACAAGTACCGTTGCCGTTGTGGTTCCGTCCCCTGCTATATCCGCCGTTCTTCCGGCCACTTCCTTTACCAATTGACATGCGAGGTCTTCCATAACATCATCCAGAACGATCTCCCTTGCAACAGAAACCCCATCTTTCGTTATTACAGGAGCACCAACAAACTTACCGATTATAACATTCTTGCCTTGAGGCCCCATGGTTGCTGAAACTGCGCCTGCGAGCTTAGATACTCCATTAACTATCTTCTCTCTCGCCTCTACACTGCTTATAATTATTTTAGACATATAAGTAAATCCTTATCTTTTTAGTTCACTAATACAATAGGCCAAACCGGCCGCTAAAGCATCTGCTTCATCAAAACATTCTTTTTTTGTATTGCCTACCTTATTTTTTATAGGCTTAAAGTCACCAAACATGGTTGCCATAAAACTAATGATATCATCCTTATCATTCAGGGGCATTTCATATTCGTCCCTCAATATTTTTCTTATTCTTGATACCGGAAGCCTTACCGCCTCCTTGCCAAGAAACTTAAATACCTCTAGCGATACAGTCTCATTCACAGTTGCTAATACTATTATTGTATTTGCAGAACTTTTCCCTCTTGAAAATTTCCTAGCATAGTCTTCCACGATGACTACATCTGGAGCAACATCTGTTAACAACTTTTGTGCTGATTTCGCAATTTCATTCAGCCTATAGCTTAATCCAAAAGATTTTTTTTCAGCAGCAGCCTTGCTTGGAGGCTTGATGTGGCCACTTCCCTTGAACGTTATTAAGTTATTATGAAAATAAATTAGTCCCCAACCAATTGTTGACGAACTGATATCAAGTGATAAAACCTTTTCCATGAAAGAATTATACTAATAATTAGTAAGAAATACAAAAAAAGCGCATATAAATTATAATGTTTATATGCGCTTTACAGGCAGAGTGTAATTTTATTTACTCAAAATCGAATCCAAATTCTTCACTGTCACCAACCTCAGGGTCTGAGGACTCACCCTCATATTCTGATACGTTCCAACTCATTAGCTCACAAATCTCCGTTGCAGTGGCTGGAGTAATTAACTTTTCTACGTTAATTCTATCATTAAATTCAACATACTCGGACTTTAATTCCGAGGGAATTTGCTCCTTCGGATTTGGAGTTACGCTATACAACGGCTGAGACCCCTTTGGGCCACGATTAATCGTTATATCATAATTAGTAACCTTTCCCCACCTACTATTGTTATAGAGGCTCTTAACGCCGTTATAAACCTGAGAGCCAACCTCAAGGACCTGAAACTCCTCACCGTTTCTGTTTAAAACTTTGATCAGCCATCTTGCCTGCCTCTTGAAGCCAGAGTCTTCAAGCCTTCTTACCAGCTGAGGTGTGTCAATTGGGCTGTTTACCTTCCGCTTAGAACCGTCCGGAAGGGTTAGCCAGTGAACATAAAATTGCACTGGGTTACCCATGACTCTCGCAATATTCTCACCCTCCTCTAGTCGCATAAAATCAGACTTTCCGCCAGAATCTGCTGCGTTCCAATCTACTTCTCCAAATACCATACCTGACATACTTTTACCTTTTCCTTTTCTGCAGCTCCTTGCTGCTATTTTGTAATTTCGGCCCATTGCCGATTATTTTCGAGCAAACATATTTTACTCGATAAAATCTTTATTCCCAATCAATCTCTCCCCAGTTATCATTTTTATCCTCTGCCTTAGAGGGATATGGCTCCAGCTCTTTCGCAGAGCCACCATTATACCTGGATAAGTTTAGGCTTGTAGCATTTTCTATAGAATAATCTCTCTTCATAAAAGACTTAAACGCATAGTGCCACCCTGAAAAGTAACTAATTTTATTCTCAAACCACTTTCTGCATGCCTTCGCCAATGCAAGTTCGTTTGTCGCCTTAATATAATCATCATCTGCTTGTGCCGACCACTCTTTATCTTTGCCAGTCTTATGGCCAAGCACCTTGGCCCTTTCGAGCGCTGCTTCTGACCAGGCCTTCTTCGCCTTTGAATCAAGAATAGATATAAACCTATCTATCTTAACTATATGCTCTTGGCATATATTCTGCCCTTCCAGTGTATAAATCAGCCCCCTTTCTGAGATATTTAAGTCTATAACTCCATTTTTTGGGAGTTTTCCAACCAAGTCTTCTATATCTGAAATATCTATGCTTTCTATAGAAAAATTCTTTATATTAACAATATCCTTAAATAAAGACATTTTAAAGTTCCTTTACTTTGTCTTCTAGTGCGCTTAATCTATCTTCAAAATTATTTGAAACAATCTTTCTGTCTAGAGCCCTAAGCCTTTGGTTCATCATTATGTTTAAAACAAAAAACAATACAACCATTGGCGTTGATTTATCAGGAGGTGGCGTTATTGCTGTAATAATACCATTATCATCCGTAGCAAATAGCCCTCTAAATGAATCAATGCCAATCTCTTCTTTTATCGCCTTAAAGTAAGAGTGCTCATCATTACTTATATCTAGTCGCTTATTGGCTATGGCTCTTATCATGTGGTCACTCGCCTTACAGCGGGGCCTGTTCTGTCTAAATTTTCCGCCATTTTCGCCATTCGCTTAAGCCTTGACAGCTTCATGTCATCAGTCTCATCATCCTCTTCTGACTCGCTTATGCTAGAAATAGCTTCTCCGCGAATTTCATCTCTAATTAGTTCTAGAGACTCCTCTGGCGACTCACCAGTATGATCTGGGCTTGACGCAGCATCTTCTGGGCTTGACGCAGTATCTTCTGGCTCATTAAAGTCTGAATAATTATCTAATATAAATAAAGATATATCAAAAATTATATCATCGCCCAAAGATTGAGAAAATTCTTGAGACCTAATCCTTCCAGAAATCGCAGACATTTCCTGCACATGACTGTCTCCAAATAATGTTTTTCCACAACTTGGACAAGCATTACTCTTTAGTGCATGGCGCATAGCCTCAAGAACTCCAAATCCACACTTTTTACATAAAATCATAAATTTTTCCCATATATTCTTTCCATTGAGCTAAGGGACAAGTCTTTCGTATCCATATACTCACCAACTCTGCAAATTGCCTTTATTGGTATTCCATCATTTAATAGCGGCTTTAACCTGTTACCTGCCGTATTTCCATGTATATCTTCTATTAAGTATTTGGCAAATTTCTTTCCAATATTTCTGCCATTCTTTATTTTAAACTCTTTAATCTTCGTCTTTATTATGGCCTCTACCCGAACCGAGTCACCCTTTTGTAGAATTGGTAGGCGAGATAATATTAAAACATTTTCTCCGCCAGAAAAGAAGCTTGAGAAAACCTCGTGTAAGCTTCCACTTATTGATCGGCCAAGAACCTCACGCTCGCCAAGAAGCAGCTCCTTCCTGTTCCACTCCTCAGAAGTATAAGGCTCAATCGTAATTTCGTCAATAGATTTTCCCTTTTTTAGCTCCGCCCTTGCTTTTGTTCTATACTTTTGATAATTCTCGGCCATATCCTTTCTAGTTAGGCCGAAGCTATCTAAGGCACCCGACTTCGCTAATGACTGTATAACAGTCTTCCCAACAGTTCTGCTATCATTTTTTGTAATAAATTCTATAAAACTTCTCACTGAAGAATTCTCGGCCAAACTAATTACAGCCTTCTCTCCGATCCCCTTTATTGAGGTAAACCCTGTAACTATCTTATCCTCGCTAACCTCATATATCCCCTTGCTTCTGTTTATTGATGGAGGAAGGACCTCTATATTCATAGATTTACACCGATCAAGGTACTCTTGGACGGCATCACTGTTTTGATCTTCTGAGTTCATAAGCGCACACATAAATTGCACTGGGTAATAATGCCTCAACCATGCGGTATAATATGATATGAATGAATAAGATATAGAATGGCTCTTATTGAAGCTATACCCCTGCAAAACCTCTATATAATCACTCCATATTTTATTCGCGAGCTTAATACCTATTTTAGAATATTTCATTGAATCTCTTATAAAATCAGCCTCTACTTTTAGAGCGAGCTCAGGATCCTTACCCTTTAGCTTGCTAAGTTTTCTGAGCGAATCAGCTTGATTCAAGTCCCACCCAGCGACATCCTGAGCTATAAACATTGCCTGCTCTTCATATACAAGGATCCCGAAGGTAGATCCCAACGCTCTTTCTAAGTTTTTATGCTCAACTTCATACTTCTCTCTTCCAAGCTTTCTGCGAATATAGCTAGCCCTAGATTCAGGGCTGCATGATGGTCTCCCAATTGCGTTAATGTCTGAAATTTCCTGAATTGACCTTGGTTTTAGCTTTATGCACAAAGGAGTTAAAGATGATTCTAACTGGAAAACTCCAGAAGTACCACCTTTTCCTAGCATCTTATAAACATTCTGATCGGTTATATCTATATCCTCTACAGATAAGGATTCCCCTGTCTTCCTCTCTATTAGATTAAAAGTTTCATCTATTACAGTCAAGGTTTTTAAGCCAAGAAGATCCATCTTAATTAAGCCGTTCTTTTCACATCTATTCTTCTCCCACTGCGTAACTGTATTCCCCTTATCATCTACCCTTAGAGGTACGAAATTATACAATGGCTCATTTCCAATTACAATACCTGCCGCGTGTGTTGACCAGTTTCTGGTTAAATTCTGAAGCTTATCGGCATACTCATGTAGTTCCGGATACTTCTTCATATATTCGGCCAATTGAGGACTATTCTTTATGGCATCACTAATGGAGTTTGAGTCAGGCATATTCTGTGTTATTATATTTGAAATCTTAAACGCAGTAGACTTATCCCCGCCGATTCTCAGGCTTCTTGCACAATCTTTTATCGCAACCTTTGGAGTTAGCCTGCCGATATTAGATATCGAGGCAACTCTAGTCTCTCCATATTTATTTTTAAGATAATTCTTTACCTCCGCCGGCCTAGAAAAGTCTGTATCAATGTCAGGAAATGATGTTTTTTGATTGTTATGAAATCTTTCAAATATCAAATCATACTTAATAGGGTCCACACCTGTTATCCCGATTAGATACGCGACCAAAGACCCTGCGCTACTGCCTCTTGCAGTACCTACCGGCATTCGTTTTTTCGCCCAATTTATATAATCAGAAACTATAAGCATATAAGATGAAAAATCTTTACCCTCCAAGACTTCCAACTCTGTCTTTACTCTATCCCAATAAATTTTCTTCTCGTCATGCGGGAGGCCTCCAAATTTCTTCTTAAAGCCTTCAATACACTTGTATCTAAGATATTGCTTGTCCTCTCTTAGGTCAGAGTTAGATAACTCATCCCACTTGGTAAACTCGCAATAATCTTCAGAGTCAACTACTGGATATACTGGGAGTTGAGGTCCGCGCGCTCTAAGATAATCTGGGTAATCACACGCATCATAAATCTTCATGGTATTTTCCATACCAATTGTTGCAATATCATCCCCGAAAAAATCTACTATTTCATCTCTCGTTTTAAGGTACATATCTTGTACCCCATACCTAAACCTATTTGGATCATCTAATGCCTTTTTATCTTTTATTGCAAGCATAAAATCATGGTATTTAGCATGCTCAGCGTCTCTATAATGTGCGTCACATGTTATCACATATGGAATGTTCATATCTCTAGAGAGCCTAATGAGAGCATCATTTAACCTTGGTTGACTAATAGGCTTCCCTTTGGCCGTCGTAACATCTAGTGAATGTGGCTGAATCTCAAGAAAAAAGCCATCACTAAATATAGAGTTAAACCTCTTTATATGCTGACACGCTAAATCCTCATTGTCTTCAGTTATTAACGTCCTAGCTACAAGTCCAGACGGACATGCAGTTAATGCTATAACATCTTTATTATATTTCTCTATATGTTCCCAGGTTATTCTCGGAGTCTTCTTGCTCATCCAGCCCGAAACTTGATTTTTATAAGCTAGATAGTTTAATTTTAATATATTTTTATATCCGACCTCAGACTTTGGTAGCAAAACTAGATGATATGATCGCTTCTCTTCTAGATTATCTGCAAAATAAGCCTCAATTCCAGGAATTAATTTCACGCCTGTTTTTTCTGACTCTAAAAAAGAATCATAATGCGCAGCTAAAGTGCCATGGTCTGTTATGGCTATTCCTGGATGGTCAACTTCTTTCGCTCTTTTGAAAATTTCATCAACACGATTCATTCCATCAAGGGGGCTGCCAAGCTCGGTGTGGTTATGAAGTGATATGAAACCAGCCCCGCGTCTTTTTGTCATTATATTTCTCTCAAACCTAATAGGTTGAATGGTGGATGTTTTCGCCTACATCGTGCGCCAAAATAATTTAATCACAATTTTGGATTTTTCAATTTTTTTTAAATTATACCATCTCTGCTATATTATTAAATATCTCACTTACAACCTCTATATCCAGCTCTTTTTTGGCTGCTGATAACGCTGTTGAAAGCTCCTTTTTCGGAAGGCCTTTTTCGTCGAGAAAGTCTTTTGACCACTCTCTTCTGGAGTCCTGAAGATCTTTAATTTGTATTTCATACGTCATATAAATTTTGACATATTCTTTTGCATCTTCCATATCCCAACACGTTACGTCACTATTTTCATTTGTGCTCAAAATCTTGATAGGCGCAGGAGTAGCTCGCTCAATCATATTACATTATTCCTTTTATCTTTATTGTTTATTAAATTCGTTCAGAAGTGACTCGACCTCTGACATAAATATTATACGCCTTAGATCGCCTTTTCTCTCCGAAATTTTAGATAAAAATTTCGAATTATATTTGCTGCTAGACTCTTTATTACCAACCGAAGACTTTAGGGCAAAATTTGTTATAAAATCACGCAACTTGGCAGTGAACGCATAAACACTAAGCGTTGGATCAGATGCCTTTGTTTCACCATAAGGGCCTAGCTGAACTTTGCTTCCAACCCCACCAGTCTGCCCATATAGCCCTCTCATCGTAGCGATATCTGCCGGAGAAAGTCTGTCTGGATCATCTTGACTTTGAATTCGCCCAAGCCTATCCAGCCTATCTGAATATGATGAAAAATTAAGGTCAGCCTCTTCACCACTTCCAGCTCCTGGATAATCCCAATCAGTATAAATGCTTATATTTGCATCAGACTCGCCAAGCTCTGCGCCTACTGAATAAAAGCCGCCCAAACCACGCCCGAAGTTGCCTGCAATATGGTCCTTCTTCATCCCCTTTCTTACTCCATTTAATACATCCTCTACGGTGTATTCACTCTTTGTCTTGTCGCTAATGGAGCTCGCTATTGACTCTAGATTATAAAGATTTGATATGAACATTACTATCTTTTCGTAATGACTTGGATCAGAATATCTCCCTGGACCTCCCCACTCGACGGAATATGCTGGCCATGTAGCTAGCTTGTACATCGTCTGGTAATCCCACATGGATATATATAATCCTCCAATATTTCTAAAGCCTCCCTTTGGACTTGTGCCCGTTCTATTCTTTGCTGCCTCAACCTCAAAGGGCAAATTCCTATATTTATTATGCAATTGTTTTATTTTGATCTTTGCGTTATCAACAATAGCTCTTGCTCTATCTTTATTATCTGCGGCGTCTCTAATCGCGCCCTCATACGTCTCATCTATTTCGTTAAAAATAGGAATTGCATATTTTGGAGACCTCTTCATAAAATCTGCCGCATTAATTGGGCCATCCTCCAGTCCAATATCAATTGGAGAATTACACTCCTGGATAGGAACTTTAAACTTAGGTTCGCTATACTCATCTGAATCCTCACGAACTGTATATAAATGAGGAATATTAAATGTACCGCTTGACTTAGAATAAGAGCCAGAATAGTCAAGCGGTAACGGAATCCCCACACTAGTAGAGGCATAAGGGCTTGGAGGATACAGCTTGCTTACACCATTTTTTGCAGTTGAAGAGGTTTGTTGCCCAAGCTGTATTCCTCCTATAGTATTGAGTCCGATGTCATTATTTTCATAATATAACTCATTATCATCATCCCTTACTCTATTAGTTTTTGGATGATTTAATATGCTTAATTTATAAGACTCTTTTAATATATACGGAGCTTTCCCGTCAATAACTCTATTTACAAAACAGGGAGCCCACGGGCTGTCTTCCAGCCTATCCTTTAGCGATCCGAGAACGTCAGCGGGTATCTCATCACACCCATAAGGCATCGCGCCCCTTACTAGGGCTAAAATATAGCCTGCCGAATACTCGCTGAAACTAAAAAATTTATGCTCATCTTGAGTTAAAATTTTAGCAGTATCATAAAGTGTACTTCCGTCAGATAATACATGAATTATGCCTGGATCACCAAACTTATAATTTGGAACCAGAACGGGCGAGGTATACCCTCCTACGAGCTCCCCTTGGCCAGCACCAGAAATATGCTTACTTCCCGGGCTCAGTGATACATTAATAATCTTATCTTCGCCAAATATATATCTTTTTATATTTCTCTTAACTACATCACTTTCTACTGATAAGGCCTCATCTATCCCTCGTGAGGCAATATCGGCTCCTTCACTCATATACTTTTGGGTAGTTACTATTCCACGAAATCTAATTAGCTCCTTTTTAATTCTGGTTCTCGAATCAATATAGCTCTCGTAGAGAGTCTCGATGTCTCCCCCGCTGCTCTTAAAATTATCAACGCACTCCTCCAGATAATCCTCGCTTTTTAATATAGCAATATCAGAAAAGTCTAAATTAATAACTGAATCCCCATCAGAAATGTCAATGTCTATATTGAGCCCAGAAAACATGGATGATGATAATTTTTCGCTAAATCTATTTTTAAAAATACTGGCAACTACGTCTGCAAAATATTTTGCAGATCCGCCCATTATTTGTCTGCCAACATGCTCAGCTCTTCGCCTTAATATTATTCCTTGTTTTCGAGACTTTGAACCAGAGTCTTCTGGAAATAAATCATTATATTCGTAGCCTCTTGGCACCAATATTTCTACAGACTTTGATACTGCTTCTTTTGCTTTATTCATAGTCTCTGCATCGATAACGTCTTTAAACTGTAATTCTAAATTTTCAACCACAATTCTTGTAAAAATTGATTCAATTCCAACTCTACCATACCCTCTTATCGCAGATATTTTTTGACCCTTAAGTCGATTTATTAGCTCATTATCCAGATCTAAGAGAAGGCTCTCTATATTCCCATCAGTCGCACCCAGGGCCTTGAAGAGCAAAGAAAATACATCTTTTATCTTTTTAACATCTTCATCGCTGCAGCACTCTTCTTCATCGCTTAATAATACAGATTCTATATTTAGAGATTGAGAAGTTCTTCTTAGCGAAATTGCCGTATTTAATACTCCGCTTAATAGTTCAAAGATATGGCCAACAATATCTGCCAGACTCTCCTTGTTGATCATAACTCTATCTTCGGCCTGATTAGAATCTTCCGCAGCGACATCCCCAGCATCGCCAGATGAATATTCTCCACTCCACTTGGTAGATGCGCTATCAACACGCTCTGGAGAATCATAACTATACACCGAAGACTTATCGGGAAGGTTCCCGGATACAAACGCTCTGCTTCTCATTTTCGACTCGTTTGATTTAGAAAATGAAACCATACTTCCATCGCCAATTGGACTGGGGAATTTAACACCGCTAAGAGCGAAACCAGAATAAGAACTGCCTCCGTCAATGGTGCTCCGAAGCCTCTCTAGATCAGACTCTAAAGTAACTGGCCTAAAATATTTCTCACCGATATACTTAAAGCTATCAAGGCCAGACCTGCTTAAGACGCCATCTGGGTTTGTCATCTCAGGCCCTGGTGACACTCCGGCATGAGTGGTTCCGACCCTAACAGACTGCCCTATCGTAAAAATATGACCCTCACCACACCTCAGCCCAAGGTCGCCAATAATATCAAGAATACTCTCATCGCCAGTATTGGAGCTAACCCTCGTGGCCATAGCAGATTTTAATAAATTGTTAACTAACGAATGTCTGCTGCTCTTATCCAGCGTGCTCTCAAAAAATAGATCCATCTCTACTATATCATATACATCTACCCCTAACTTTAGAAGTTGGCTAATAATCTTTTCTACCTCAGGCTCTCCTTTTGTATCTCTAGCTCTTTCCACGAGAGACTTTAAAGAAAATTGTCCGCTACCTCTTAGAAAAGATGATATTGAGGTCGATGCTCCGCAAACAACGTACCCCGAAGAGCCTTCTTCAAAAAGCCTACTCTGCCCGCTAGAATCTGTTGGTGGATGATATGCCCATTCCAAGTTATTGGGGCTCAAGGCCTTCTCAAGCACGCCTAATGATTCGAGAGTATCTCTTTTTGCAAAACCAATATGAGGGATCAAAAGTAGCGCAGAACCAAATCTTTCTCGAAACATTTTCATATCATCTTTGGAAAATGATTCCGGCTCTATATGGCATGGACATGCAAATTTAGTTCTTGAAAAATTCCACCCGCCAGATCTTTTCCTAGTTACATAATCTGATATCACGCTCTTGCCTTCTTCTGAAATATTAGATTCATTTATTCTTTCGAAGAAATCTTCAGGCTCTTGAGTCCCAGGAATATTCGCGCTAAATTTGGTTTTAAAGTTTGTCGGGTTGATATCAAAACTATCGTCCACACTGCTAATGTCTAACGAATATCCGCATTCCCTTGCCGTAACTGACCCCTCGGGAATATCGTAGTCCTTCATTGGGCAAGCAAACTTTGTACTAGAAACATACCTATCCCCATGATATAGCGGCTCTCCGCCTAGATCTTTTAGTATTTTATTTCTAGCCCTATTACCACTCTCCTGCTCAACACTGCTTGTTGACGCCAGCATTTCTTTTGCTCTACTCCAACTTATTAACTCAATCTCTCCGTCAACCCTAACTCCTGGGTGACCAAAAAGATCATCCCTTGGTATTATGCCTCCCGGATATTGAGTAGTAACTCCTCCAGCAGACTCCTGGCGGTCCTTTCTTACCAGGGAGTGCTCTCTAATTTTATAATCATGGCTAACACGCTCGCTTTTTCCACCTTTTTTCCCAAAATTTTTATATCTTATATTCTTATTGCAAAGCGGACAACTTATGTAAGAGGACCCTGTCGAATCTTTGTTTACATCACGAACTGCTCCATCTAAAATATATTTGACATTAACATTTGTTGCGGCATAAAGCGTTATAAATGGAGATGTCCATCCGTCATGATTTCTAATATTTAGTGCATCTCTAATCTTCCCAGATATCTGGGATCTTAAATTATTATAAAAAGCTTCGCTTAGATTCGACTCATCCGCGCCTATAATAGTTGCCCTTTTTGCTATTACTTTCCCGAACTTATTACCCTGGTAATAAACTAAAGACCCCATAATAATAATTTCTACCAAATGCTCAAATGCCTGGGTTCCCTCTCCAATTCTTTTTATAACCCTAAGGTTGTCCGTAATTCTAGCGCCCAACCTATTGGACTGAATATCATTAAAAGCATCCCATATTTTTATAGCCTCTATCGCATTCCCAGCTGCAATATTTGCTTTTTCGATTCTAATCTCAAGCATTTTAGATCCACGCGGAGAACTTCTTATTCTATATCCAATCCCCTCCCTAAGACTTCTTAGTAGATTTACAACTTTATCATCTATAAAGTCAATAATATCAATTGCATCATCTCTAAGCTTGCCCTCTCCGCTATCATCAATTTGAAAAATTGATTCTCCCGAAAATCTTTCAATAGTCTCTTTAAATATTGGATGAATAATGCTTTTATTCGAGTCACTAAAGCCTTCGGCAATATCACTGGTCTCTATTTTTTTTAACAAAGAAAATTGAGAAAACTCACCATCCTTAAACTTCTTGCGAGCTCTCCTTAGAAATTGCATCTGCGCCTTTTCGCTTGCCACCCGGTCTTGTGTCGGTGCGAAGAGGTCGGAAGTATATTCGCCAGAGCTTGTACGCGAAAGTTCTGCAAGCTGGTCAGCAGAAAGCTCAAGGTCTATTAGAGTATTGCCTACGGCATCTGCCCATACATCAGTTGAAGATTCAATCTTTATACTCTCTTTGTCAGCATGGTCAACCAATAGGCCTCCCGGCGTGACTACTCTTCTTCTCTTCTTCGGTGGTAAACTTAAACCTTCTTCGCCGTCTTCTTTCTCATCAAGTGTCGCTACTTCTTCTGCCCTCGGGTCATCCTTTAAAAAGCCCCTGAGTAATCCTCTCAATGACTCATCTGCCACCAAAAGATCCTCATCTGGATAGGCAGAGCTGTCCTCATTTAGTTGGTTATAATGTGCGATTATTTTATCTTGCAACACTTCAAGCATATAAGATATTTCGGGGATAACCTCGCCTAACTCTTCGCTCTCGTCTAAACTCATCCCAAACTGATACTTTATAATTCTAATTACTTCATCTCTATTTAGGCCAATCCTATCTAGCTCATAAACAGTTCTGTATACGACTTCGCCACCACTATCGTCACGCTCCTCATCGCTAATACTAAGCTCACTCAGGCCATCCCTATCGTCACCATCGAGCTCCTCATCATCTTTCTTTAGCTCAGCGCCATAATTATCGGAAATGCCACCGCTGGGGGCGCTAGGACTTTCATCAACATCTTCATCATTATCTATTATCTCGTGAATATCGACCAGTAGCGGTGCCCATACATCAATTACGGCCTCTGGCGTCGAAAGGCTCCCTATTTTTGAACTTTCACTGCTATCAATATGCCCCTCAGATGTCACCAAGCCACTACTAGTATCGTCCGGATCCTCATGTAGCTCGGATAGATCGCGCAGCAAAACATCTAGACCGCTTGAAAAAAGGTTGTTAACGCCATCTGCGTAAAGAAGTAATGAAGCTAAGTTTACTGAGCTTAAATATTTATCGCCCATATCAAGGATGTCATCTGCATCACCGGGGCTTGAGTATAATAATCTTATATCTTCTAATAAACCGCCAAACTGTTCCGAATCCATTTTTCTTAAGAATCTTTTAACTTGACGCTCTTTATCTGCAAATATCATATATTACTACCCTTAATGATAATACGATAACCAATACTTTCACTACTAAATATAAGATAAATTAATAGATTAAAAAGAATGATATTCTTTATAAATTTGACCATAAAAAGATGTAATTACCGCGTTTAGCGAACTAATAGATATAGACTCAGACCTCGTGCTCGGAACAAGCAACCTTACTTTGCACAACTGTGGCCTAACTCTAATATCACTCGAATATCTTAAATCAAGCGCTTTATAGTCGCTGGGTTCGCCTCCGCGTAATTTTGTAGAAAAATAACAAGCCAAATCTTCACCATCATTGCCAAGCAGATCTAAGTGAACAATTTTGATATGCTCATTGCCCCTGCCCTTAACTTTGGTAACAAAGGAGTAACCATCAGCGGCAAGATCATCCTCACAAGGCTCCTTATCTATTAGTGTTTTCAATGGTTTAATTTTCCCAAAATCCATTTTATCTAAAAAATAATTATAATTTGCATACCAATTTTTATGTAAATTATCAATGAGCATATCCATCATTGATCTTGCATAAAATAAATTTGTTGGACTTAGGCTGCTAACTTTAGAGTAAATCTTTTCCATCCCACACTCTAGATACATCGCCGCCGACATCGCTCCGCACCTAAATCTTGCAATCTGTCTTTTCCCTACTAATCTCGAATAAGAAAATAGACCCTCTATGTGGTCATCATAATTAGAAAAATTATTTGAGCCTAACATTTTAATCTGCTCAAACACATATCTTTTTCTATCGAGAGTGCCCTCCCTCCGCTCATCGAAAGTGTTATCGCACAATAATGTATCTTTATATTTTATATAAAATGATGGCCTAGAAACTCTAAATAACCTTACAGCCTCTCTGGACTCTTCCTCACTTAAATTCAGACTATCAAAGTCTATGCAAAGAAATTCTTTCTCTATCTCTGCCAATCGAACCTTGTAGGGCCGAGGCTCCCTTCCTAAGCCTTTTAGCTTAAATCTAGAAATATCTTTCTCATTTTCTATAAATTCTTTAGCGCTCATGCCTATCCGAATGTTGATGAAATTATCTTTCTAGCGAGCGGATTCTTTTTTATTCGCTTAAGCCTAACGCTTGCAGCCCATCCAGTCATACCAACAGCCCTTGCCGCCTCTTGCATTGTTGTCCCTTCTATGCAAAATTTTCTCAAAATCTTTGCCGTCTTTTCATCAAGAACTGCCTCCAACTTTTCAAAAAATATCTTGGTCTCAAGCCCTGCAATATTTCCAAATCTGGATGGGAATATTGCATCATCAGTAGATACATAATTAATATAATCACCACTATCATCTTCACCTTGAGAGCTTGATTTCATCTCTGAAAATATAAGCTCTCTTCTTGAAGATCTGTAAACAGCTTTATGTATTTTTTTACACGAAGAGCATACAAAAGTCTCCCTCTTTGAGTTCCTCTCTATGTCCCCTCCGCAAGGGCAGCTCTCTATCTTTTCATCCTTCATTGAAGTTGCATCATTCGCCATTGTATTTAAGCTTTTTAGTTTAGTTATGAACTTATTTTTCAAGTGCCAATGCAAGAATGTACTCAACTTGACTTCGCGACTTGGATCATATTTCTTAACCCCGTCCACCACGAGCAAGCATATCTCCTGCTTTATATCCTCAAAAGAATACCCAGCGATATGAGATCTGGATGCCATCCCATCTATAAGAGGCGTAATCTTTTTTATCACCCGATCAACACCTCTGCCTGTTTTCGTGTCTACAAATATAACTTCGTCATACATGCGAACTTCGCCCTTATAATTACTCAACGTTTAATCCTCCGACCATGAATCTTGACATATGCTCTTAAAATCACACCACTGACAAAGCATAGAAGGCTTTTTTACCCATACTTTCTCTTTTTCAATTTGAAAACTCCTTTTTCCCAGAGTCTTATTGCAGTCTTTGTGGTCCATATCTGTAAACTTCCAGCTAACCAGCTTGCATCCATGCTTTAACATATTATAAGACCCATGAACTACCTTGGCGTCCGGAAAAATTCTTTTTACTGCCTCTGCATATACAAGTAGTTGGAAGTTTGTCAAATATTTAGTGGACTTAGAGGTTTTATAATCAACAACATGATATGTTTCATCATCAATTTTGTCGATCCTGTCTATATAGCCTCTTATAAATGCTCCATCTTTTATCTTAAATTTATAAGGAGTTTCTATCCCAACTACGTTAGGCATTCCATCCAACCTTAGTTTATTTAAGTAATCTTGCATTATTTTTTTAAGTAATTTTATTCCAGGCATACTTCCGCCTGGAGCCCAGGTGTCACCACTTAATAGATTTATATCAAATTTCTTCACACCATCAACAAAGCTGCTCTTCATTATCGAAGACCAATCCTCTTTCTTGACACTTGGGTTCTCTAGAATATAATTATGAAAATTTTCTAAAATCTGATGAGCGCATGACCCAAATTCAGTAAAATCATACTTCTGCCTAATTATATTGGGCTTTTCAATATAATTGTAATGATATTTCTTCGGACACTTTTCAAACGTGCCTATTGAGGATACAGATAACTTTAACATAAACTTCCCTTAAATCAAACTTAAACTAAAAAATTCTTGTGAATGCCCTCTCCTGTATCCACCTATAAACAAACCTATTGCCCCGACCAGATGGGCCAGATCCAGATATATTATACGGGTCTCTTGCTCCAATATTCTGTATTGACGTAAGCCACTTAGACTCTTTGCTCTCCCAATAGTAGAAAACAATCACTCCAGTATTATTATTATAAATACTTCTAACCAAGTTCCCCGTAATTACTTGCTCATTTCTCTTCCAGTTTTCACTATAAAAATTAGAAGTTGGATCAATACTATTATAACTTCTATTAACTATTCTTACAACCTGCGAATCCCGATCTTGTTGGGTTCTTCCATCAATCTCTATCACACTAGCCTTGGGGTTAAAGTCAGCGCTATTTACAAAAGAAGTCTTCCTATCATCTGATATTGAGCCTGCCGCAATAGGCTTTCTAATAAACTCAATCGTAGAATCATTAGGTATTTTGCCCCCAGTTCTTGAACTAGTAGACGCTTTTATCTCAAGCTCCTTTAACTCCACAGCACTGCCCTGCGCCGCTTCTCCGTCCGTTAATAGTGACAAGCTGTCAACTAAGTCTTCTCCATACGGAATAACAATAACTCCATCATATGAGTGCCTAGACTTGCTATTCGAGTAAGGGTCTGGAGAATATTTTTTTCCGAAAATATCTGTCGCCACAACCAGCTCCCCCGACTCAGGGTCTAGCTTAAGCCCAACAACTCTTAATTCAACAGAAACGCCATCTGTAGGCATATTGATCGGCCCATCGACTAGTAACGATTCTGAGCCTGGGTCCTCGCCATCTAAAGAGTAATAGAGCACGAGATTATCAATTGGCACTATTGATACCGTCTCTGGAACTCCAGATATAATCTGATTTTCGGATTCTAATATTTCTATACTAATGGACATAAATATTATATTAAAATTAATAGACTATCTAGCAACAAACTCTATCTGACTCTCTCCATTTACTTTTGTAACATCAATTACATTATCAAATTTCTCCTTAAGAGTTTCATCATGTGTTATTACCATAATTTTATACGATGCCTCAAGCGATTTAATTACATTAACGAATAATGTCTCAACCCCATACCTATCTAGCGGAGAGTTAACTTCATCTAGCAGCAAAAACTCCAAAGAGGCCCCTCCATATCTTGAAGATAAATCGCTCAAAGCAACCCTAAGAGCAAGAGATATCCTAAACTTCTCACCTCCACTTAGTGACTTAAAATCCTGAAGGTTTCCATCTTTTCTTATTTTCAGATCTAACGTCTCTAGAACAGAGACTCCGTCTGATCCAAGCCTCTGCGTCTCTAGTGTAATCAAAATTGGCTCATTTGCGATTGATCCAAGAATCCTATTTGCTGTTGATTCAAGGTCGTCTATAATCCCATCCAAAAGAATGGTTTGGATTCCACTCTTTCCAAGCATTCTGGTTAGCTTTTCAAGAACTACAGCTCTTTTCCTCTTTTTAGTTAGCTCCTTCTTCTTGGACTTCATCTCAGAAAGAGTCCCTCTAAAAGCAGATGTTCTTTCTGTTAGGGATCCTATTTCTTTTGCCTCCGATATAACACTTGCTGACACCCTATCTCTCTCTATCTTTAAAGAATGTATTTTCTTTTGCAAACTTTTAAAGCTAGGATCCTTAAGAGACTCAAGAATTTCCTCTGACGCTGCAAGCTTTGTCTTTTTTGAAAAAAATTTCTTTGAAATACCCTCTCGCATCACATTGCGCGACTCCAGCACATCAGATCGTGCTTCAATTTTTGCTCTCAAAGATTCGATTTCGAACTCAACACTCGAAACTTTAATTGTATTTTCTCTTAGTATCTTTGCATTTTTTAAATCTTTTTTTAGCTTCTTTAGGACAAATTCTGAACGATCAAGCTCTGCTTTGTGCATTTCAATCTTTTTGCCATGGCCATCCTTTAGTCTGGTATAAAGATTGTTGTCAATATCTTGGCTGCAAATATAACATTCGCCATGAATTATATGTATATCCGACAGTAAAGCCAGCAGGCTTCTTGCGGACGCGGAAGTTGAAGACGCTTCGGTTATTCCATCTTGAATGCTTTTCATCTTTTCATCAATACCTTCAGAGACTTCAATCTTTGATATTGACTCAATCTTTATATTGAGATCACTCCAAAAGACATCTAGAGTACTCTTTTCATCAGATATTTTTATATCAATCTCGCTTAATAATGTTGATATCTTCTCCGCCTCTAATCTCAGATGCTCAATTTCCTCAACTGTATTATCATAATTGTCCGTATCAAGTGATTTCTTTCTCGCCTCATACTCCATAGAGATCTTGTCTAACTTCTCGATTATTATCGCTCTATCTGACTTTAGCTTATTTAGATTAATAGTCTTATTTTTTAAAGATTTTTCGCTCTCTATAAGACTAGATTCTGTTTCATCATAGCTGCTAATTGACGCTTCCAATATTTTGCACTCTGTAGATATATCCTTGCCCATCTTTTTTGCTGCTTTTTCATACTCGTCCCATCTAGATATATCTATTATAGATTTTAATATCTCCTTCTTCTTGGCGGGGTCTGCCTCAGCAAACTCAGATATGTCATTTTGTCTAAAATAAATTGAATTTATAAATGTCTTATAATCTAATTTTATTATCTTCTCTATTGTATCGTTTGTTATACCAGATGTTGAGCCAGATAAATCACTCCAATCACTGAGCTTATTTAAGTATGAAAATTCAACTGTAGATGTTGAGTTTTTTCTATTTCTTGTTCTAAGGATCTTATATCTTGTATCATCATGATCAAACTCCAATTCAACAGAACAACTTGTCTCTCCCCACCTTATTATGTCGTTCATCATAGGTGTTCTAGACTTATTGAACAGGCACCATAAAATAGACTCTAATATGGCGCTTTTACCACTTCCATTGCTTTTCCCATAATCCCCCTCAGTATTGCCTATTAGGAGTACCGAATTAAATTGTGAAAAATCTATTTCACTATCCTTGTGAGAATAAAAGTTTTTTATTTTTATATTAAATGGAATCATTAATCCTCTATTATCCTTCTTCCCTCTTTTAATATGCTTTTTAAAACATTTTTATCAAAAGTTTGAGATTCTATAAACGCTTCAAACATTTCGTAATCATTATTGTGATTCAATATCTCGCTATCTCTAATGACCCTATTTATAATAGGCTCTATTATAATCTTTGAAACAAAATGCGCACCATTATCATACAAATACTTTTGCACGAACGCTTTATCAACAGCCGGCATAACAGCTTCTTTCACAGATATCTTAACCCTTACTATCTTGCCCCTAACCTCTAATGACTCTATCTGAGTCTTTAGTGAATCTTTGCAGGTTGAAAAATCCTCATCAGTTAAATCGATCAGCCCATCCACCAAATCTCTTACTGGGGTCTTCTTAAACTTTATTTTCTTATCTGATATATCATAATCGATAAAATATTTATCTATGTTTGCATCACCAAAGTTTGTTCTCTCCATACTTCCAGAGTAAACACATACTGGAGACTTTTTTCTTAATACAGAAAAGGAATGTACGTGCCCCATTATCGCCAGATCTGTACCAACAAATGCGTCTGGGTCAACCATAAGTTCCGACCCGCCATAATCATTATAGCTTCCTTCATAAAAGAAATTATGGCCGATTGAAAGCGTTGGATGATCATTATTTATTAAAGTTATTATATTCTTTATTTCAGAGTTATATGCATGCGATTGGTCTCTACATGTTTTCCCAAAATCCGTATACATCTTTCTATCTCTAAAGGGCAATAATATAATATTTGCAGCCTCATTTTTAGAGTTTTTAAAAGTAACAACTTCTGGATCCAATATCATTCTAACATTAGGATACTCACTAGCTGCCATTCCAGATATTGCACTAGTGAAACCTCCATCGCCCCTAATGTAATCATGATTGCCCATTATTACAAATGTTGCAATATTTGCATCCGAAAGTCTTCGGAGGGCCTTATTCGCAACAGATATATATTCGGGAGCAGGATTTCTGCTTTCAAACAAATCACCTGTCTGTATAAAAATTTCCGCGCCAGAACTTATGGCGTAATCTATAATATAATTAAGGCTCTCAGAATAGTCGTCAACTCTAGTGTTGCCTCCCGATCCATTTGGTCCGCCGAGACCAAAGACTGCTCCGATATGAGCATCTCCACATATTATCGCTCTCATTTATTACGATACCTTTCTCTGCACACTCTCTTAATTTTCTCTAATAATAAGCTAGTTTTTTTAACGTCAAACCTGTCAATACTGTTTATCGAGGTATCGACATTTTTCTGTAGCTTCATAATCCATTTAATATCATTTTTATTCTTTAGTATTATCATCCTTATATATTTAGAGATTTCCATAAGTATGCTAAAATTTGTTTTTTTAGATTCTGTCGGTGCACCAACTTTATCTGGGTCAATCAATGGGCCAAGAGCCTCTAATGCTCCTAGAAAATCACACCCAGTAGCCAATATATAGAAGTCTATCTGATTATGACTAGAGTTACACCCATAGCAAAAATAATTATTTCTAATAGTATCAATGTATAGTGAACCAGTTCTTTCCGAACCATTCTTATGGTCTAGGCCAGGACACTTGCATCTTGCTGTAAAATTTCCAGTAGACACTGACTCAAGCTTTATCCTTAGCAGTTCAGCAACACTTTCTATGGAGACTCCACTAATTATGTCAGACTTTCTATAACCCATTAAAAAGAATCCTTCTCCAAAAAGAGTCTTTCTTATTTGTTTCAATAGAAAAAGCTTCTAGCTCCTCGTCTATATCTCTCAGAAATGGTGCTCTAAACATCTTTGGCTTTGCTGATCTTCCATCAAGATATAGTCCCGTTCCAACTTCTACCAAATCTTCCGCACCTTTGCAATCTAAAATAATACGACTATCTGTAGCCGACGCTACTTGCAGGGCAATTCTGCCTGGAAAGTTTGCCTTTACCAGTCCAGAAATAACCTTCGCTGATGGCCGTTGTGTTGCTAAAATAATTGAAATTCCTGCAGCCCTTCCCTTTTGCGCCACGGAGCATAATAACTTATGTATTCCGCTCGACTGAAGAACGATATCTGCCCACTCATCAATAACGAGCACTATTGGTCTAAGCTTCGATTTCTTCTTTTTATTATACTCTATAACATTTCTAGTAGAGCTTTTTCTAAGCAATTTAAATCTTGACTCCATTTCCTGCCTAAGACATTCAATTGCAGCCTCTGTTTCTTCTACAGAATTATAAATTCCACGAACGTTTCTAGCGCCCTCATATGACACAAACTCAACCATCTTTGGGTCTATTAGATAAAGTTCAACTCCAGACTTAATTAATGATATAATCATGCTATGAAGAAGCATGCTCTTCCCAGCCCCTGGAACCCCGCCTATAAGTAGGTTTGGTATCGAGTTTAAATCAGCATGAAAATATTCTCCAGAATCATCCATTCCAATTGCAATTGGGGCGTAATAATTACTTGGGAAGCTATCACACACGCTCATTAAAGATGGGGACTCAAACTCTCTTGTTTGAATCTCTATTCTGTAGATCCCATCCTTTAATACCGGATAACCAATAGGCTTTGATAATGCTGACATTGAGATCCCAATATCTACCAAAACTCGTTCTATTTTTGAGGATCTAACTCCTCTTGATAACTTTAGATCATAAACATCGAAAAATTTCTTACTCTCCATATCAATGGAATCGCAATTAATTCCGAATGACTTTAATAGAGCAAATAACTTAGCTCCTCCTCTTGGCTGAAAAAGACTTATTTTCTCCGAATAACCGCTCATTTTTACCGCCCTTTATTTCATCTAATAATTCAACTAAAGCTAGCCTATACGCCACAATCGCAATATAGGCACGATCTTGCTCTGGGTCAATTAAAACTTTCTTGCACCATACTCCAAGCCCCCTTCTTTCTTCGGAGACATCCCTAATCTTTTTGATTAAATGACTTATGATTTCTTCTTTACTCTTCACTGCTTCATCTTCTTTAGTCTATTTATCTCTACCCTAAGATCTCTTATTTCTACATTAGACTTTATTATCTCATCTCTTAATTTTAAATTAGATCTAAGAGACAAGACTATTAAGCCAAATATTCCTTCACCTGGATTTTCTGAGTCCATCTCGTCCGCAGCAACCAGCAGCCTATTTAATATAGAAATTACATTATTCTTATATCCTTCGGTCTGATTATCTGGATGAGTTTTATCTTCAAGTATCTTTTTATATTCCGAAAAAGCATTCTCAACTTTTCTTTGCGCATCTCTCTTTTTCGAGTCAACATAACGATTATTTTTTGGCACATTTATTTTATCATTCATTCTTTATCCTCTTTAAGTCTAAGTATAAGTCCGCAGCTTCTATGCATTCTTATAAAGCCTTGAATTGATTCAAGCATATTAGGATCTATTAGCTCAAACGTTTTGTATAATATTTTAATTATATTTACAATCTTAGAGTAATCATAGCAAGGCTCATTAAAAAGAGCACAAGTATCATCTAGAAAGTCCAATAACTTTTCCTGTTCTTTTGGCAAAACACTTGAAACATCTAAAATTACATTTTCAACAGAATTGCAATAGCAAAACCTATCTTGCCCAACATTCCCATTGCAACCGAGATTAACATTTATATTCAAACCTTATCATCCCGGCTGTATAAAGATGGCCTTACTTGAGGTATCAGTAAACCCTACGCCTTCCCATCCTGGGAGGTTATTATCATTATCTGAAGCACTTATCTCTTCTAGAAGGTATCCAATAAATGAAACATTTTGTGGAACCATAATACTGCCACTTCCAGACATGGAAGGCGCTGCCCAAATTGGGTCAGCAGTAATGGCAGGAGTATAGCCTGCCCAATCGGTAGCAGAATGAGCAACTAGAGGAGTCCCGGGCGGAACCGCAGCAGCCGGATTAACCCCGAAGGTTCTCACGTTAGCATTAGTACAGACTCCATATGTTTGTATAATAATTTCATCACCAGCATTTGCATCCGTAGTTGCTATTCCAAACACGGGATCTGTTCCAGACGCAGTCGCCACACTTCCCTCTCCATATCGAACAACATTAATTAATCCTGCAGAATATGAGTTTATAACAACCGGAGAGCCCTCTTCGATTCCTGCCGTTAAGGTTACGTCAACCCTAGCGGTTACAAATCGCGCCCCGCTGGAAGACCTCCACACATCACCCGCGCTATCAATCAATAAATTATCACCAACTCCAGTTGGCACTGTTTCGATTCTTAAAGGCGGCTCGGTTGCGTTATCATGCTCTATATGAAGCCTTCTTACAGGAGCAGCTACAATGCCTCCTAAAATTCCAACCAACCCCGATGAATCATGCATCATGGAAGCCGACTTCCACACATCGCCAGAGCTATCAATTAGCAAAGTATCACCAGGCCCCTCTGGCACTGTTTGAATTCTTAAAGGCGGCTCGGCTGCATTATCATGTTCTATATGAAGCCTTCTGGCAGGCATAGATACAGATGCTCCTGCTCCATTTGAAATGCGGACCCACCCATTATGATCAATTATAAAAACATCTTCTAATGCCGTCCCGTCATTAGTGCTAAATATAAGTCGGCCATTAGGGGCGACGGCAAAGGGAGTTGCGGCAGAGGCGCTTATAGACGCAAGATCATGCTCTGCTGAATCTGATGCAAGCCCTCTCATTACAATAGAAGACTCTCTAGATCCCACAGCATCTGATGCAAGCATATTCATAAGTCTAAAGACTGGATCATTTTCGTCTACATTCCAAGAAACAGCCTCATTTCTGCCAAGATTACCAGCAGCATCAGCAAACGTTATCTCTCCCTCATTCCAACCTGCCGCCATGGCCAGCCCACCGCCCGCTCCAGCGGCTAAGGCAGCGGCAACAATATTATCTACTGATTGACACTGAATCCCTTCATTAACAAAGACATGACCATCCTCATTAACCAATAGAACCCCCCTAAGATCAGGCTTCGGATCCCCGAAATCCCAATCACACTTCGGAATATCTTCGATAATTAATGGGGTGGATTGGTGACCGTCGAGCATGGGAGAGCACCTCCCAGACTCCCCCCTTATATGCAGTTCTGCTTCCGGCATTTCGTTTTTATCTAAATTTATTCCGATCCTTAGATTTCCCTCTCCACTATCTTCCTGATGAATTCTTATGCCCTTATCTCCGCCCCCTGTTATTAGGCCAAAGACATGCAAGTCTCCATCCAAAAGCTCCTCTAGTTTATGGCTCTCTATTGAGAGTTGATCATTATTTGATGTTGGCTCCACAATAATCGCAAAACGAGCTTCATCTAGAGTAACATAATCAAAACTCTTTCTTGTTCTAAAGTAGACAAAATGCTCCCCTACAGATGTTTCCAATGGAACCTCTATATTCGACAAAAAATTATCCTCACTCAAGGGGCGGCACTTTGCATCAAAGTAGGTCGCCGTGTGAAGGGCCGTTCCTCCATCGAGCGCATTCGGAGCAACTCCGTTGCCCATAATGCCTCCCGCTCCCTGGCCGAGTTTGCCCCATGGATAAAAATCTATGCCTGGTGCAATATAAGCATTTGGCTGTCCGGAAGATTCAGATATAGTATACGAATACTTATACCATCTGCTCGGATAAGGCTTTTGATCCCCGGACGGGTGGTTCGTCCCCATGCACATCCACGCCGTTCCATAGGCGATAGAGTTACTTTCAATAAAAGATATTCTTTCTTCTAACCTTTTGTTTATAGCTATAGCTCTGGATAAAAGACCATATGCTTTTTGATATTCTACGAGCCAGGCCCACCGAACCTTGGTTTCGAGAAAGCTCAGCCCCCCGCCAAAGGGGTTATAAAGGGCTTTAGCATCATCATAGGACCAATTATCCTCATTTATGTGAAAGAATTTAACTACTTCATTATTATATTCAATCCACGAATCAAAGCATACTTCCAGTGAGCCCCAAAAATCTTCGGGATCTAAATCCGTCAAAAGCATTGTTTCCACAAGATAGCTATCAAGCTCGATATTTGGGCCCATATTATATCTGGGGTAAAGCCCGTCTCCACCCGGTCCAATCTCCGCAACTGTGTTTCCGGGGTATAGTTCTCCATTATGGGCAATGAATTCGTCCCGGCGATCCTCCATAACGCTGTCCCAATATTCAAAATGCTCAAGAGCAAAAGCTTGATTCTCATCCCTAAAGAACACAAGCTGCTCCAACTGAGCCTCGGCATCATGTGTCGCACTATACTTTAAAAGCTTCTCATCAACTCTGGCGGCCTCTGAAAAGCCTCCATGCATGAATCTCCACACATAAAATTGCCATGCCTCGTCGCCCGTAATGCCTATCGGAACCTCATTACCAAGTAATGCATCCGAATAAATCTGCTCATCACCATATACTGAGAGAGCAAACGGCTCATTCTGCTTCATCCTCTGAATATTGATGCCCATCTTCCCATTCCTTAGGCCATCAGAATCTTCTTTTTCGAATACAAAACCGCCCTGTGTGCCAAATGACCCGACATCATTAAACTGAATCTCAGTATCTTCTCCAGCAGGGTCAGTGGGATCTCCGCCACCCTCTCCAGTATGCTCAATATTTAGATAATAACACTTCTCACCAGTCACTGGGTCTACAACAAATTCTGGTATTGCATTTTCTTTTAGGGCCTCAGGATAGCACTGAATATTATTTACTCTTACAGTGCCATCTCCAAGGTTGACATGACCAAGCTTGCCCTGAACGTGATTGCTAAGATCTATCTTACCCGCGCGTCCGTCCGCGTGCGTGCCATCGTGTAAGTGCCCAATAATCCTTGGATCATCAGGGTCTACAGATGCGATAATATCCCCAGCAGACGTGCCATGCAGCCCGCCAAACATTGAGTTTACAAACTCGCTTGTAACTACAACCTTTCCAGAGTCATAAAAGGCGGTCAGCTTCTTCCTGCTATCTACAGACATTTACCCTACTCCCTTAAAATGCTTTTTTAGCTTGTCACTAACCTTAAATTTTACCGACCTATAAGGTTTTAGAATCATTTCTTCTTGAGTTTTTGGATTTCTAACGGGCCTGGGGCTATGCTGGTAGAGGTAAAACTTTCCAAAGCCCACTATCGAAACCTCCCCGCCGCTCTCTAATTCTTCTACTATCTCTTCAAATAGTAAGTCGACTACTTGTATAGCCTCTTTCTTTGTTATGCAAGTCTTGCCCGCTATTTTCCCTGCAAGTCCTTTTTTATTAATCATTCTTAAAATCCATTTCTACATCTATGCGTACACGCGTGTGCATAATAATATTGATTATTAATAGTATTTTACCTATATGATATTAAAGAATATCCTCATCCTTTATCAGCTCCCTATTCTTATTCGACTTCTTAATATCTTTATTTAGCTCATCTGGATTTTTAACATAATAATCAACTATTCTATCTATATTCTCTTCATAATTTATATCAATTTCAATACCAAAATTTTCATATAGCTTTGCTATTTTTTTCTTTATAGCATCTAAACTAGCACTTGAATCTTTTAGCATTTTATAGAACCTAATTAAGCGGGCTTATTAAACACATTTAACAAAACTTTTTTGCCAGCCTTAGCAGCCGCAGCTTTCACAACCGTTCTAATGGCAGTAGCTATTCTGCCCTGCTTTCCTATTACCTTGCCCACATCATCTTTTGAAACCCTAATTTCTAAAAGAGGACCTTTCTCCGACTCGGTAAGCTCTACCGTAACCCCGCTCTCATCGTCAACTATACTCTTAACAATCGTTGTTGTTAACTCTTTTAACTTTTCCATTTTAAATTACTTTCTTTTGCAAAATTTAAATATATCATTTATTGACCTCTATCTTAGAGAAATCATTATTATTAGATTGCGGAATAATAACCTCTAACAATCCATCCTTCATCGTTGCGTGAGCCATGCTCAATTCAAAATTAGGGCTTATATAATATTTCGCTCGAAAACTTCTCCTAGCTATCCCCCTAAGTATAAAGCCCTGCTGTATTTGCTTATTCTTGCTTCTTTGCGGATAATCATCATCATTGTTGTTGTCAGCCGAAGTATTTTTATTGCTATCAATCTCGTCTTCTGAGTCAAAATTATTATTAGACATTTTACTTCCAGACCCAGTTATAATAAGCTCATTACCACTAAAGCATATCTCTATGTCATCAATCGAATATCCGGCGAGAGCAAAGGCCATGTGGAATCCATCACCATCACACCACTGATCTGTTCTTGGAAACTTATTCGATGAAGATGCCTTTTTTAAAGAAGATACTTCTCTATAGAACTCATCATCCATCCATAGCAAGTCAATTATCCTACCTGATATTGATACTCTTCCTACATTTTGCTTCTCATTAAGCTTACTCATCTAATGAATCCACCTCTTCTGTCTTTGAAAATAAAAAATCTGATAAGTAACTCATGGTATTTATAATGCTCATAAACATAAAACTGCATAAGCTAGTTAGCATTGCCAGTATAAATACATCTAAATTATACGCAATGGCAACCAAGCCTCCCACCCATACGCCCATGCACATGGGACACCCGACTAGGTATCCTGCTTTTTTTGAGGCTTTTAAAATATAACCTCTTAAAGACTCAAGTATAAAACTTTCTGTAATTATTAGCGTCAATCCAACTGAAGCCATAACACTAACAAATAAATCAAACAATATTTTCAACTCCAAATAGCTTTATTGAAAATATAATACTGCAAAAAAATATAAATATTAAACTTTATTTTACTTATTATTATCAAGCTCTTTATTAAGCTCTTTCTTCATCATTTGTGCAACCCAAATATGTTCTACTTGAGCATGCAAAGAGTCCCTTAACAAGAGGTACCTGTCAAAATCATTTAGATAAAACGTAACATATAGTTCGGTCATCCTCCCTTCCGGAAGAATGTATCGAGCAACCTCTCTTATTCGCTTATACTCTTCGTTGCTAATGACTTCGTTTCGCTTACCATCTTTCGCAAGAAGCATCAACTCTTCGTACTTAGTTATGTTCGAAAGAATTGTATTCATATATTCCGAATAATAATTATTGCCAGCAATCTTATTTAAGATTTCAGATATATCGCTGAAGTTAGCAATAAATTCATTTTTTACAGTTCTATATCTGCCAGAAACCTGATTAAAGCTTCCCGTTCTATGTCTCAATATTTGGGTGGCAATAGAAAGAGGACATTTAATTCTCCATGTCGCCCTACTCGTAAGTCTATCTCCGGTGTTATGAACAGATATTAGTTCAACCCTCATATTGGTATCACCCAGAGACTCACTAGCATCGGGAGTTTTGTAAAACTTTTGCAGGGAAAAGTCGAACATTCCAGCCTTGCTCGCCAGCCGAGGGTCAAATTCTCTAAACAACTTCCACACGATTGTTTCATAAAAGTTCTCAGCTCTTGCCTCTGCACTTATCTTTATAAAGTTCCAAAGATCAATAGTTAAATGGCTTTCCTCATTACCATTACTAGCCAAATAGCTTCTTGTATACTTTGATTTAAGCAGGTCTGTAATCCCATCTGGAGCTACACCAAGCCAGAAGTAGGTCATGCTAATGCATTCAAATGGCGAAGTATGAAAATTCTTTGCTAGAAATGTCGTTACTCTATCAACCTCTTCGTCACTTCTGCTTTTTGCGCTTACGTCATCAATTGTTGATATCCATGCTGAGTTTGCAATATCTCTAACCGTACCATTTATTTCAATTCTCATTTCCAGAATCCTTTTTACAAATCATAGTGAGCTTCTTGCTATCATCAAATACTATATTTGCAGCACTATTTATATCATCTATTGTTACTGAATTTAACTCTTCAATGTATCTGCCAAGAGGCATTTTATTAAATAGCTTTTCTTTTGATGAGCGAATTGCAATTCCATAAGAGCTTTCTATTAGAGAGTAAAATGATGTCCTTATTTTATTCTTAGCTCGCTGAAGCTCTTCTTCAGTAACTAGCTCCCTCTTTATTTTATCAACTTCGGAGTTAATTACTTCCAGCATTTCTGGCACATTCTCATCTCTCGTTGAAGATGTTATGAGCATTAGACCGCCATTATCCCACTCATTTGAAGAAGATGAAACACTATATGCCAGCCCCCTATTCTCCCTAACTTCAGTAAAAAGCCTGCTATCCATTCCGGACCCAAGAATTGTTGACATTACCTTTATTGAAGGCTCAAACATTGAACCGGAGTTAACCCCAGGAGTCCCCACCCAAACATAAGTCTGCTCTATTCCCTGCCTATAAATAACTCTTTTTCTTGAGTCTTTATAGTTAGAGTCCCCGAATCTTCCCAAGCTTCTAATCTTCCCTGTGTTCTTTCCAAAATGCTTCGTAAAAAGATCCTTAGTATTCTTTTTTGTAAGATTTGTACAGATAGAAACAACTGCATCAGATTTTGTACAATACTTTTCGTAAAAATCTCTTACTTCTTTTGCTGTAAATTTTTCTATACTAGACTGAGTTCCAATTACAGGCTTCGCTATATAATTAGAAAAAAACTCTTTTGAAAATTCATTCCATATAAATGAGCCTACTGAATCTAATCTAGAAAGCTCCTCTTCCTTTACGACCTCTTTCTCCTTAAGAAACTCTTCCTCTGGGATTATAGATTGAAAGACTATATCTGATAGAACTTCCATCGCTTGGTCTAAGTTTTCAAATGGAACGGTTATATGATATGCAACCATTTCATGGGAAGTGTACGCATTAATATCTCCACCCAAGAATGCTATATCCCTCTGTATTTGAAGAGATTCTCTGCTTTTAGTGCCCTTAAATATACAGTGCTCTAGCATGTGAGCTATTCCAGGGCTAAAGCCATCAATATCTTCGACTCTAGAGCCTGCACGAAATGAGACAACTATTGTAGATAGCTTGCTATGTGTCTTATTATAAGTAAATATCATAAACCCTCTAACGAAAATAGGGCGAAGGGGTTTGCCCATCGCCCTATTATACTATCATCACTTTATATTATAAAGTATTTTATTTTCTCGCCTCAATCACAACTTTCTTGCCGTATGGAAACTGAATACTTGACTGATTTTCACATACTGCCCAAAGCATTCTATACTTTGGCTTTGGCGGGAATGAAGCCTCGCCATCAGTAAAGATAACTAAGCCATCATACTTCTTTTCTTCAGCAAGATCTATAACCGGATAAAAGTTTGTCCCACCTCGTCCGACTATATCAACTTTCTTCCCAGCCTTTTTATTATAAGGCTTTGGCTCAGTTTGCAATATCGTATCAAACTGAACAAAGTCTGCGTGAACATGCTCTATCATGCCATTCAACTCCGTTGCAAAATATGAAAGCTCTTCGTCAGATACCGACCCAGACGTGTCGAATGCCACCAAAAGTCTGCTTGTATAATTCCTCTTTGTACCTGGATTTGTAATTCCATATCTACGATTTGGACGCATCCTAGTATTTTTTCTCCCCATCATTACTAGCTTGTTTATAAAGTATCTAACTTCCTTCTTCCAATTAACCTTTGGCTTGTTTGCTGCAATAATCTGTGATGCAAGATTCCCAGGAATATTTCCCCAACCCTTTTTCTCCTGCTCTTTAATCGCCTTTTCAGCGATGCCTCTCACCTTTTCTTCGATAATATCATCATCAAAGTCTTCCCACTTTGAGTGGTCATCTACCGTATCGCCCTTACCCTCAATAAGTCCATCATAATCTGTGCCCTTATCGTCAGCTTCCTTTTTTAATTTTTCATAATAAAATTCAGCAGATTCATTATCATCTAAATCAAATGCTTTAGGGAACAAGGCACCATCAGGCAGTCCCTCTATATGACAATTGATCGCAAGATCAGCAGAGATGTTATAGCCGCGAGGATTATATCCAAAGTGCTTAGATCTAGTCAGGTGATGCAGCAAAATATGCAAAGCTTCATGCTTCAATACTGCCCTAAGCTCTGATGATGAAAGCTCATCAATGAATTCTTCATTATAAAATAATGCTAGGTCAACCCTCCTAATAACTCCAACCGCCATTGTCGGCATATTATTTGCAACTCTCTTGTTTAGATGCAAAAAGACTTCACCGTAAAGTGGCTGAAAGCATACCAGCTTTGATATAGCTGATTCTAATTTTTGCTTGATTCTTGAATTAGCCATTAAATTCCTCTGATGTTTCATTATAAAGTCCCAATAGATTTTCCTAATCTATTGGGACAATAGGGGTGTTTGTTGCTTTAGTTAGAGAGATAAATCTGCTTTAAGTGATCTCTAAAATCTTCATCATTCTGCCATTCCATAACAATCTTTTTTGACTTAGGGCCGCCCAAAAGAGATACCCATGCCTGTGAAGCTACATCATTTGGAAGCATCATAAAAAAGTTGCGAAGAGCATTTCTTTGCTTATCCTTTGTCTTGGTCAAGCTCCTTCTATTAACCTCCGCAACAACAGACCTTGCAAGAGCCGCAATAACCTCAATATCATTGCAGGCTGATTCAACTTTCCCCTTCATCTTCTCAAAATTATCAAGGACATCTTCTGGCCTTAATTGAGAAAACTCATTAGTAACAAACTTTTGGAACATTACTGCGATTTCTCTGCCAACCCAACCTTTTGCAACTTGCGTTAACATTCCATCGTCTGGATTGTCAATAAGAGACATTCCCTTCAGGGTATCAGAAAATGCAACCCAACTCCTTCTGGAGGGATATGTCCTTCCTGCTTCAAGATTTCCAACTGGAGGATCTAAAAGATTTTGATTTCTATTTATAAATTCAACACAGGCGGGCTCAACATCATTATTCCTCGCCCAATCCATCCACTCAATTGGGGTGGGGTCAAAGTCAACATGAAACCACCTGTCGTGTAATGCTGGATCAAGCTCCACTACATCATAATCATCATCAGAGTTAACCGCCGCAACAACTCGCCAGCCATCTGGCAGCTTTTTACCATCAAGCCTTCTGTCTAAACAAATTTCAAAAACAGCCTGAAGAACGTCTTTCGACGCTCGATTTAATTCATCAAAGAATAAAATGCCATGACTATTTTCATCTGTCGGCCACCACTCTTGCTTTAAGAACCTTGTAACACCGTTCTCAACGTCAAGATGAGGCATACCTTTAATATCTCCAACCTCACACTGAGAAAGCCTCACATCCCAAAAACCAACATCGCACTTAAGCTCTTCTGCCATCTCCTCAGAAACTTGCTTTACAACTGATGACTTGCCAACGCCATGCTTTGCATGGAGCATTACAGACTTGTCTGATGGCATGTTTTTTAGGATATTTTTTGTTTGCTCAATATTCATTCTTTTCCCTCATGGGTTCAATTAAAATCGGGAACAATTATTAAAGCGATAAGCCCGATACCTATTCGCCCTACGGTGGCATTACCATATAGCAAAAATATTTTTTTTATTATAAATCAAAGATAATACGCCATCAAAGTATGCTATATATTAATCTTCATTTTCCGTGTCATCTACATCAGAAATTCTTTCACTTAAATCTGACATTCTACTTCTAAGGTTCTTAAACGAATCCAGCATTCCCTCAAGACCTCCAGCATCATCAGAAACAAAGCTTCCTATAAATTCTCTTGCTTTTTCAGCCTCTTTAAGAGAGACTACATCCTCTGCCGAAGCAAATGACTCTGTTATTTTTGATATCTCTCCAACAGATTCGGCCATTATATCTATCTTCTTTTCTATCTCGGACAATCTTTGCAATACTTCTTCTATGGTATTTTCACTCATTATTTCCTCGTTCCATAAGCATGAGCTTCAGATAAGCCCGCATTTGTAATTCTTGTAAAATCAGCCTTTTCACGCAGAGTCTCTAAGCTCATCGCACCAGCATATGTCATAGCAGATCTAAGGCCTCCAGAGAACTCTTCCATTACATTCTGAGAAAACCCCTTTAAAACAACCATTGTTGACACACCCTCAGGGCATGTTCCTTTTTTTACTCCACCTTTCTTTTTATCCTGAAGCTCCTTACTTGCCATTCCATAATAAGCTTTTTTGCTTATACCATTTATGCTAATTATATCCCCAGGCGTTTCGCTTGTTCCTGCGAATATTCCGCCTGCCATAACTGCATCTGCTCCAGCCGCAATACTTTTAACTAAATCGCCTGGATATCTTATACCTCCATCTGCAATTATAGAGACATTCTTGTAGCTTGAATTAGAAAGTCTAGTAATTTGACATGAAGCTACTGATGTTAGAGTGGGTAAGCCAAAGCCGGTCATAATCTTTGTTTTGCAAATGGACCCCCCTCCTATCCCCACTCTTACTGCGTCTGCTCCGCTTTCTGCCAAATAAGAATAGCCTTCTCCATCTGCTACATTACCGGCAATAACTTTGGCCTCATCATTAGTAAAGTTCTTTATGTGGTCAATCATCTCTCTCACAATGGAAGAGTAACCATTAGCAACGTCTATAAGAACACAATCAATTTCTGTATCAAACTCTCTCCAGATTTTTTTAAACCTGGATACTGCATCGCCCCCAACACCAACGGTTAGAACTACTGGTATTTCTTGATCATAATCCTTAAGATGCTTAAAGGTCAAAAGCCTATTTAGTTGAGAAATATGATCATCAATACTCATAAATCTATGGATTATTCCCATCCCCCCACTCTTCCCAATGGAAATCGCCATATCAGATTCCGTTATAGTATCCATTGGACTTGATATAATCGGAGAACTTAACCTATACCCCGCAACAGAGGTTGATATATCGGGGTCTAGCCTAGACTTTATATTTGTAAACTTTGGAACCAAAAGAACATCATCAAACGCCAGCCCACCCTTGTATATATCAATTATATTCATAATCTCAAACCACTTAGTTTTAAGTAATACTTTTGAAATTCAGCCGCAAAAGGCTCAGTATTTTGAAGAGTTTGAGTTTTAATACAGAACCTATTATAGAAGTAATGAGATATCTCATGTGCCAATAAAGTATTATTTCTAGCCGTAGAGATATTTGTAAGAATGATAGAATCAGTTTTGCTATCGTAATGCGTTGGATCATAATAACCTACAAGGCGTGAATTATTATCAATGCCCTCGTTTTCTAGCGATAAGATCGAAAACCTACTTCTATCATTTAATATTCTCCAACTTACTACGTAAATATTCAACTTCTGAGGGTTTAATCCGCAGCTCATTTTCTTTAATCCCTTGTTATTCATAAAGGGAAATAGATGCTCCATAGTTTGTTTTGAAACATTCTCTACGAAGGCTTTTGAATAAGCTTTTTTATTCGAAATACTCTTTTCGTAATAAACCATTATGCTCAAGTCTACGCCGTCATGACTAACGCTAATCGGCTTACTTTTATAAAAAACTTTATCATCGAGATTCATATGAATCTCTGCATTAGGCGCAGAAGAGAATAAAAGTATAATTATTACTATAATTAACCTCATACTCTCGGACGCTTATCTCTATGCGTCCAATTTGATGTACTTATAATCTCAACCTTTAAGGATTTATTCATCTTAATCATCTCTACATGATCAATTGGGACATTCTTATGCTCATAAGTTCTGTTATCCCTGGTGTCTACAACCTTAATCGTTGCATACTTATTATTTCCATGACCCTCAATACTCATAACGGACCTCCGTTTTAATTATCTTTTGACGCAAGCTTTGACTCTATGCGCCTTGATAGGTGATAATGCTTTGACGCGGCCGGAATTAACCACGTCAAATTCTCTTGCGAGACAGCATCAATCATACTCGCGATAATCTGTCTATCGTCACAATCCGCAAACAACATAAGCTCCGGCTCAAGCTTGGCAAGTTTTTCTTCATCAAGCAAGAGTAATCGCTCGTATTTTTTATCAGATGAATCTTTCTTAATCTGTCTCTTAAAGTTCTTTATATTCCACTTAAGATCATTCATTTTATTTGTAATATCCCCAACAATTGATCTTTTAATTCTCTTCGTTCCACGCTTTGAAACTTCTTTTAAGATTAAACTAGAATAAACATTATTTGAACTCATTCTCTCAAGAACGCTCAACTTCTCATCCGAAGCTCCCAGCCTTCTTTTTATAGACTTCCACAAATACTCATAAAAGTCTTTATCTTTTGAGTGTCTCTTGCCCGCATTAATCCATGCGTTTATCAAGTTCTCGTCCTTGTTTTCATCGAGCTGGTTTATCTCATAAAGATAATCAAAATTAACATCAATCAGTAAAGCCAACTTAATTCTATAAGAAACACATTGGCTCCTATAATCAGGCCCATGTTCTTCTTCTGACCCACTTTTAAATAGCTTCTCTAGCTCCGATGATATTAATATTGCCAGCCCAGACTTAAAGTTAGGGGGAAGGCTACTCCCTGAGCAACAAATTTCAGCAACCAACTTACTTCTATCATTAATATTATTGTTCCAAATAAATGGAAACATTTCTTGATTTACAAATCTCTTCTTAAGTCTAGTCGTGGCTCTCCACGAATCATCGAGGACTACTTTAAGCGCATCTTGAAAAAAGGATTTATAAAAAGATTCATCTGGAGAAAAATTACTCTCGAAACTAATATCTTTAAGCAAAAGATCTCTTGAATTTTTAGTAGTATCAACTGAACTCATAATAATCCTCGCCATGTTACTGCATTCTGTTTTGAACAATACTCTTTATATAAGTGCACTTCATATTTCTATTTCCTAGAAATAAGGGAATATCATTAATGTTTACTTTTGTAATTAAACCCCTAAATGCGTCCCTAGAAAGCTCGCCTACCATTTTTGATAGGTAAGGGTAATTTATAGGGGCAAATTCTAATCCCATGATTCTAATATCCTTCTTTTTATCAGCAAGCATTTCATCAAGATACCCCACTGGCCCAAGTCTCTGATAAGCAATTTCTCTTACTTTTGAATTTTTAGATTTTCTAATTTTCTCAAGAGTATCTATATCGCAGTAATGTGCGGCATAAACTTGAGCATAACCCTTTCTGGATTGTGCTATCTTGTTTATATAGCTAATATCTGGAAAGTGTCCAGCTTTTAAAAAGTAAATAACCATTTCATCATTCAGCGATGTCTCAATTATATCAACTGTAATATTCTTAAGTCTCGCAACCTGATTTCTTAGTATTATACTTAGATACCCTACATGACCTATGGTGCACACTATTTCTGAAAAATCTTCATAAATACTCTTATTTGTAAGAAGCTCTATCAAGCTTTCATCGCTCAAACTAAAGCTACTTAGCTCACCAAGATTCCTCCAGTTAGAGCAAGAAGCTTTATCAAGAAATTCTTTCAAGTCTTTATTCAAAGCAACCTACCTCCAAATCATCCAGCTTTCTTACTCTAAATCCAGAGGCATTCCTATGGCCCCCGCCGCCATATATCTCCGCAATTTCAGAAACATCTATTCCTTCATCTGAGGATCTTAGCGAAAACTTATACTGATCTCCATCAAAATAATACGCCGCCGAAAAACTATCCTTAACCACTAGCTCTGATGCAATCTCAGATTGAAAAAGAGGCGTGTTTACAACAGGAACTATGTAGCCTCCTATCTTTAGCTTAAAACCACTTGACGCCACTCGGTCTATCAGGGTCTTTTTATAAGATAAGAGCGCATACCCTTCGAACATTATAGACTTCCATGTAGAAGAATCTATCTTATCGCACAAAGAACTAAATGAGTCCCATTTAGCAAATGTCTTTGGAATCGAATCAAGAGCTATTAAGATGGCTTTTGAATGTGGCATTTCCCACTTCCACAAATCTCTATCTGAAATATACTTTATCATCAATGGCATATTTTCTTCGCCAAAGAAGTGCTTCCAAGTAAGATACGCTCCTGAAAAATTTATATCAAAATTACAAAAACTAAGATGAGAAAGCTCTCTCATTGCAGTCTTATGATGATCTATTAAAATCAAACTAGCTGCATCACGCTTCATCTTCAACAGTATAGGCTCGGAATATGAAAAGTCAACAATAATTACATTTTTACCCTCAACACTTGGCGGAGAAACGCCATGCTTAACAGCAATATAATCCGCGTTATCGCCAAACTTTTTCCAGCAAGCCCAGGCTGAACCAAAGCCATCTGCGCAACCGGCATGATACAATACTAATACGTTATTCAATCTAAATATCCTCTGGAGAATAAGAGTACAAAACCCTCTCTAGCATACCACAATTTTTATGTAATTCGTTATCCATAAACAACTTCATTTGAGAAAAATTAGAAAAAACTTTTCTTTCGTTATTATGAATTAATTCATAACTACCTACCTCATCAAGTATGTCGCACTTATTGATAACAAGCGTATCAACACCGGACAGATTAATTGAGTCAACAAGAAGGGATAAGTTTAGCCAATTTACCTTTCTTTTCCTTCCTGTTGTAACCCCATACTCACCTCCTACTTCTGCAATTCTAGCCAACACTATATCATCAAATAATGATTCGGGAAATCTAGGATCTTCACCAGACCTAGTATCGTAAGCTTTTGCAATCCCCCATATTCTATTTATCTTCTGAGGAGGAAAGCCGAGACTACAAGATCCATAAGGAAGGGTTGTGCTTGATGTTACATAAGGATAAAGGCCATAATCCATATCCAACCAAACTCCTTGGGCACCTTCGCATAAAATCTTCCCTTCAAGTTTTTCATCCCAAATGTATTGAGCCGGAAGAACCTCTTCTGCAAGAATCCCTTTTCTTGCAGCTTTAGCTGCATAGGCTGGAGCAATACCCTTAGACGTTGTTCCAAGCTTTTTAGCTAAGTTATTTTTATCAAAATGAATATGTTCTTCGGTTACTATATGGCACTTGGGAGAAACTTTAACAAGCGAAGTGTCAAACCCGCTTGCATCCAAATAACTTATCTCTTCCATGAAGGATTTTACATTTAAGACACATGCAGGTCCAATAATAGATTTTATTCCGTAGAATATACCAGAAGGAATAAGGTGTGTCTTATACTTCTTTCCCTCTTTATAAACAGTGTGACCAGCATTATTCCCTCCAGCCCAACGTGCAACTGCCGAGTAAAAAGGGCTACCATCATTATTTCTTTTTGAGGCAAGTTTTGCAGTAACCTTGCCCTTACCCTCATCACCCCAACAGCACCCGATTACAACATCTGCATACTCAATCATTGATTGTCTCCAAAAATACTAATTACATTAACCTTATTACTCTCCGTCTTATGCGAGTCGCCCAAGACCTCGGCCCCATCACTATCGCATAACTTTATATTACTCGGCCTACTCAGAAAAGTAATGCCCTCTTTGTGTGCAGATATTTTTGCTTTAAGGCTAATGGTGTCGCCCTTTTTAAAAGAAAATGCTTTTGAGGTTTTAAAGTAAAATTTCCAGCCCCTGTCGTCTACAGCGATTATAGAGGGTGTTCCATAAGCATCATTAATATTTGCTTCAGAAATTTTCATAATAACCAAAGGGCCAATAAAATGTCGTTCGTCTACAGCCATATCGGGAGGATCTAAGGACATAGACTTGATAACAGAATCAACCCACTTATTGAGTGATGCAATCCACTTTTCAGTTAGCCTATGTGGATTGTTTACAATTACATCAATAGACTTATTAATGAAATCATTATTTGAATTATTTTGGGATTTTAGCGTTAGAATTGGGACAACCATTGGGTTTAAAAGATTTAATCTTTCTCTGCCAACTTCGTCACTATTATTCTTTTTTCTTTTATTTTTCTTGGACTGCGCAGGATTTTTTCTGCTATCTTTTAGTGAGTTTTTAATAGATGATATTGGACGAACTTTTCCGCTAGAATCAAATATCTTAATCATTATGCGCTCGGAAGATTGCGGTTATAGGTTAACGATTAATAACACAAATATTTTATTTATTATAAAGATTTATATAAATTATTTTAAACCATTTAGCTTAAAAACTTTATTTATATCTTTCACAGAGGGACTTTTATTGAGTAGACCCTCTAGATACAAATTAGTAGAGG
>LWDU01039465.1_pt1 | contig 67906 bp, 65 predicted proteins | sample 727161 | NCBI WGS metagenome assembly LWDU01 (sample SAMN04566230, study PRJNA314399) | hydrothermal vent metagenome | isolation source: deep sea hydrothermal plume seawater | place: Mexico: Gulf of California, Guaymas Basin | collected 2004-07-11 | reverse complement strand
GGTGGCGGGTGACGATCACGATGGGGTCGGCATCATGGTCGAGCACGCTCGGGAGAGAAACGCGCTCGAGCACAAAGAGGTCGCGGCGCTCCACTGCAAACAGGAAGAGGAGGCAGCTGATCGCGAAGCCGAGCGCTGTCGGGTCGTACGAGAGAGGGACGGGGCTGAACACGTAGATCATGTTCATCGACATCGGAAAGAAAACGGCGGCGACGAGGAATCGGCACTGCGTGCGTATCGTCGGATCCTGTACGAAATGCCCTTCCCGTGCATGGACGAACACCGCCGCGCAAAGGGCGGCGTAGTTGATGAGAGCTGTCGCGTACCAGAGTGGTCCGTACTCGCTTCTCTCAAGGGGCCGCGTCTCGATGAACTGCCCGTGCCAGGGGTTAGTGACCAAGCCGATCCAAAGCAGGGCATCGATCGTGACGAGTACGGGCAAGGCAGACCGAAAGGCAATCTTTCGATAGCCCACCATCTCTGAGAAGCCCCTCGTAAAAAGCAACCAGCCCGGCGCAATCGTCAGCAGGCCGGTGTAGAGCATAATCATTCCGCCCCAGCGGATCGCTGAATCGTTAGGCCAGACGTTGGCAAGCAGGTCGCCGAGAGAGAAGATCAGCGCGGAGAAGAAGACCAAGGGGAGTGCCGGCCACAGCGCTGCTGGCGGACGCCGGTAGAAGACGTGCGTACTCAGCGCCACCAACAGGACGATCCCAAGTGAGGTGGCGATTTGGGCTTCGGGCATGACTTAATCCGTCTGTGCCTCGGAAGATTGCAAGGCATCCGCATTGATGATGCCACAACTTGAGGCTGCAATGCTTGAGAGTATGATCTCGGGCGGCGTGGATAGGCAAAACAAGCTGGGTTTTCCGCACATCCAGTACTCGGTGTTCTGACAACCGGGCGGCATCGTGCCCCGAGGCTATTTCAAGGACGATGCCAAATCGGCGACCACGTCAAGACCATGGATGGCGCCCGGTATTCATTCCCCAGAGATTGGGCCTTGGTCGAGGCCGACGGTTCCCTCACTCTCCTCGGCCGCGACTCCAACTGCATCAACACCGTCGGCAAGAAGGTCTACTCCGAAGAAGTCGAAGAGGCAGTCAAGTCGCACCCCGACGTGGTGCCCAACGGCCAGGCCGACTATGGCTGGGCGCCCAAGGCGATGTAGGAATCTCTGGAGGGATAAAGGGAGGCCCTCAAGCCCCCCCCTGCGCCCCAGCCGAATGCGTATAATGACGGTCCGGGCCGTCAACTTCGTCGGCCTCTCACGATTGGAAGAACCCACCCATGCCGAATTCCTCCACGAACCGAACTCTGGACCGAGAGGCCATGCGCTTGGCCAAGCCTTGGATAGGCGGAGTCGCGTGGCCCAGCATCGGCTTCGGCCTGGCGGTGGCCCTCGTCTACATGGCCTGCATTGCAGCAGCGGCCTCGGGTCGGCTGGGTATGACGCCGGCCTTCTTGCTCTGCGGTGTGCTCGTGTATGCGAGCTACACGATTCTTCACGAAGCCGTCCACGCCAACATCTCTGGATCGGGTAGACCTATCCGTTGGTTTAACGAAGCGATGGGCTATGGGGCAGGCGTGATCATGGCCATTCCGCTCACCATTCACCGGGCCACCCATTTGGCCCACCACCGCAAAACCAACGACCCCGAGAGCGACCCCGACATGGTGATGGCCATCTCGGGTCGGCCGGGTCTGGGCTCGCTCTTCGTGGCGAGCCTGCGCAGCATCACGAAGCAGTACACCTTTTACTGGCAAGTGGCTTGGCCAACGACCAGTCGGCCCGAACGCATGCGGGCGGGCGCAGAAATTTTCGTCATCGTCGCGGGCCGAGTCGGTCTAGCCGCAGCCGGGTTTCCCCTTGAAGCGCTCGTGCTCACCGTTGCCGCCAACGTACTTGGCAACTTGCTCATCGTCACTTTTTTTGCTGTCGCGGTTCACTATCCCAACACGGGCCAAGGCCGCTACCTCGACACATCGACAATTCTTTTCCGTCGTGGACTGAACGCGCCCATCACATGGCTATGGCTCTGGCAGAACTACCACTCGATCCACCACCTCTTCCCCCGAGTTCCCTTCTACCGCTACGCGAAGGTGTTCGACCGGATCCGCGACCTCATGGTCAAACAGGGAGCCCCTATCCGTGAAATCGGGTAGCGCCAGACTTCGTGAAGGCGGTCGTAGGTGCCACTCCGAAGATCATCTACGCCTTCGATGAGCTTGTTCTTGGCAATCTTGTTCGAGGGCGTGCACGGAAACTCGTCCACGTAGGCGACGAAACGCGGAATGTTGAAGCGGGCGAGTCGGCTCTCGAAATGGGTCGTCACATGATCAGGAGAGAGATCGTCAGCCGTCTTGCAGGACAGCAGGATGAGATAGGCCTTCACCTCCTCTTTACGGAGCTTTTCGGGCACTGGGACTGGGGAGGTCCGTTTGTTCTACGGCACTGGGCGCCTCGAAGGGAGCCGAGCCGGCATCGACCAGAGCGCGATCGCTGTGTTGCGGCGAAGCGGCGGATCCCATCACCAAGACGTTCCCATTCGCCCGAAACGGGTTGAGTGTGACCCGATCGACACGTGATTAACATATCATTTCTGACCGGTGGTGTAGAAAGCCCAGCTTAAACTTCCTATTCCCGACCACGATGAACGCGAGGGCTACACCACTAGACCGACTACGCTGACTATGCGAAGCCGCCACAACCCAACGAAGTTGTCCATCAGACGTTTTGCGGCACCTGATTCGTGTCGCTACGTAATAGAAAGATGCGATTCCCCATGCCCATTAACGATATACGCATCGTACTTGTAGAGCCCAATCATCCTGGGAACATCGGAGCCGTTGCGCGCGCGATGAAAACCATGGCGCTCTCAGATCTCGCGTTAGTTCGCCCCGTTGATTTTCCGTCACCTCATGCGGAGCGGAGATCGATGGGCGCGAAAGATTTGCTTGAAAAGGCACGGGTCTTCGAATCTCTTGAAGAAGCGATTGGCGATTGTCGGCTGGCTATTGGGAGCTCCGCTCGCGAACGGTCATTTCCCCACTCGATCCTAGAACCGAGGGAATGCGCTGCGCGGCTCGTGGGCGAAGCGGCGGACGGGGAGCCGACGGCACTCGTCTTCGGGCCGGAACGAACGGGTCTCGCAAATAGGGAACTCGACCAATGTACATTCCAGGTGCGTATCCCTGCGAACGAGGCGTTCTCGTCTTTGAATCTCGGGGCTGCGGTGCAGCTTCTTTGTTACGAAATCTTCATGGCGAGCCGGACGCCTGAGGAAGAGGCAGTAGCGAGGCCGAAGGAGAAGCCGAGTCTTCAAATAGAGATGGACCACTTCTACGATCATCTCGAGCGCGCGCTCGACTCCCGCGGATATTTCGAAGGCGAGATGCGCGAGGTCACCCTTTCGAAGCTTAGGCGACTATTCAATCGGGGACGGCCGCACTCAGGCGAGTTAAAGCTGTTGCATACGATGCTGAAGATGCTTCACAAGGACAGCCAGTAGACCTGTGCTCTTGGCGGGAGCGGAGCGGGTCGCGCTTAAGGTAGTTCTGCGCAGAAAAAGTATTGGCCGATCGAGAGGTGGAATTCGTCGCTTGCACGAAGGGCGAGTTGTTCTTCGTGCCAAGCGAGTGCTTCGTCCTCGGTGACGCCGCGGCGTCCCGGTGCAAATGCGCTGATCGCTCCTAGCATCATCGCGGAATAGCCCGTCTGATCTTTTGATCCTTCGAGAATTGAATAGCGAGCGACTTGTTTCGTAACGAGGCCGGCATTCGCGAGGCGTTTGCCGAGAGTGCGGGGCAGGGTTGGATGTGCGAGGTGTTCCTCCCAAGCGGAGAGCATGCGGTCCATACGTGTTTCGTCGGAGGAGTACCACGCGACGGAACGCCAATCTGTTGCGAGGACGACAGCGCGGCCGCCGGGGCGTAGGACTCGCGCAATTTCAGAGATCGCTTGATCGATGTCTGCCACGTATTCGAGGACCTGAGTCGAGACCACAAGGTCGAAGCGGTCCTGTTCCCCGCCGAGGTCTACAGCATCGCCCTTTTCGATTCGGGCTTGTGGCCAATCCGCGCATCTATTCTGCGCCAGCTGGATCATGGCATCGCTCTGGTCGATCCCTAAGACGGACCCGGGCTCTCCGACGCCCGCCGCCAAGTCGGCGGTGAGGAAGCCTGGGCCACTTCCGATATCGAGAGCATCTTCTCCTAGTTTCGGGTCACAGAGTTCAAGTGCGCGTGCGCGTCGGTGCACCATGGCGGGGCGCGTGTACTGGAGTTCGAGACCGCGAGACATGTCGGGATCAAAGGCGAGGCCGGTGCTCATGAAGGTTTTCCTTTTATGCGTAATGGAAGGTTTCGCGGCGCCGAGGATTCCGCGCCACTCAAAACTAGGTCGTGCCGAGTACGCGCACGACGTGATAGATCCAAAGTGGGATCAGGCTGGCCCAGTAGGCCGTCATCCAGGTCAGTCCGATCGCACCCCCCCAGTCGGCGGATAACGTGCTCGGCCTTCGCGAGTGAAGAGCGTGCGCCGCGTTGCGCTTGATCAATGTGAGCGTCATAGCCTCGGGAACTTCACCCTTATTTTCGTTCGTTCCGGCATTCAGCCAAAGCGAGCGCAAGTGAAGGAACTGCCAAGGAAGATAGACAAAACCGAAGCCTAGGCTGAGAACGAGGAGTCCGGCGCGATCCGGGGAAAGCGTTGTCGTCGCGTAGAGATATCCACTAGCGATCGTGTTTGCAGCAAAAAGAATGGCCCACCCGAGCTCTTCGTACACGTAGAGACGCAAGCGGTTGGTCAGAATCGCGCCCCAAACAAAGAACTGGGAGACCCCGACCTCGAAGACCATCAGCCAGGACAGAGCATCGATCCAGCCGACGTCATTCACGTTCAATACGCGAATGACGTGCGAGAACTGATAGATGTAAGCGACTTCAGAGAAGGTCGCGAGGATTCGTGTTGGGAGCGAGGCCGAGAGCTTCGTGTCGTGAAAGACGACGTTGCCCTCGTATCGGTTGGGGAATAGGCAGCGATAACCGGAAACGCCAAAGAAGATTAGGGCGGGGAGGATGATCTTTGGGTCGCCGCCCTCCGCGTAGGATCCGGCACCGTTCGCGAAAAAGTAGACGTTCAAGGGAACGCCTAGCAATAGAAGCCAGAGGAAGGGGCGGAGGTCCGTGGGCATAGGGTGTGGAGAGTACCCTATGCGTGGGCCTGCGCGCCTCGCACGCAGTCGAGCATCGCCGATGGATCCTCGGGCAGTGCTCTGCCATGCCATGCGACGCGCTGATCTGGCCGCACGAAGACCAGATCGCGTTCATAGATCGTCCGGGCATGGGCGTCGCGAATGTCGATCACGTCCAGGGGAAGGCCGCATTGGCTGGCAGCGATTTCTATTGGCCCCGTATCTATGTCGGCGAAGCGTAGGAGGCCTGGAGCGGGTTGAGTATGCTCCGATCGACACGTGATTAACAAATTATTCCTTACCGGTGGTGGAGAAAAGGCAGCTTAAACTTCCTATTCCCCACCCCGTTCTGGGTCGAACCTCAGCGGCAGCCTGGCTGACAGATTCGGTTTGCGTCGAACCCATCGCGCAGTAATCCGTCGCTCTTGCGATGTTTCTTCGGGGGGTGTTAGAGATCGAAAGGCGAGTCGAAACGGATGAGCACAACGTCGACCTCACGGTCGCGCAGATGGACTTCGATATTGCTCAGTTCCTCGCTCTGAATAGAGCTGCTCAAATCCCACGTGTATTCCGCAAGCGTCCGCTCCCTGAGAGCGGTGCGCAGTAGGTCATCCACGTAGGAACCAACGCAGGCGCGGGTAAGGCGAAGCGCACCGGTGGCGATGGGTCGAGAAGACCGACGCCAGGGCTGGACAAGTTACAAGACGCAGCGTATCGTTATTGTTTCTCATCACGAGAGAGGGAGTGGGATGCAGTCCGATTCGCCCGGCGAGCATTTGCTCGACGGCATTACCGTTCTGAACCTCGGGAGCGTGGGACCGGCCGCCCGTGCCGCTCGCACCCTCGCGGATTACGGCGCGCGCGTCGTCCAAGTCGCTCCGATCGCGCGCAAGAGCGGCCTCCAGACCAAGCCCGTCTATCACACCTACGCAGCAGGTCGCGATTTCGCGCGCATGCGAATCGATCTGAAGTCTCTGGCGGGACGCGACGTCCTGCTTCGCATGACGGAATCCGCCGACGTGTTGATCGAGTCCTTTCGCCCGGGCACGGTCGATCGTCTCGGACTCGGTTGGGATGTCGTTCATGCTCGGAATCCCCGCCTCATCTATTGCTCGACGACCGGGTACGGACAGGACGGGCCGGCCTCGACCTGGGCTGGTCACGACCTCAACTATCTCGCAATGTCCGGGTTTCTCGCCTGCTCCGAGCCGCGTTCCGACGGAGGGCCGCCGATTCCCGGCGCGACCGTGGCGGATAGCGCGGGTGGGGGGATGCATGCCGTCACCTCAATCCTGGCCGCATTAGTCCATCGGGGGACCACGGGCACAGGAACGCGACTCGATGTATCGGCGGCTGAAGGCGCACTCGCTTTGATGGCGCTTTCCATCGATCAGTATCTGGCGGAGGGCGAGATTGCAGACTCTCGCTCGGTTCTCCTGACTGGACGTTATGCCTTCTACGATCTCTACGAGACGAGTGACGAGAAATGGCTATCGGTCGCTGCCATCGAAGCGAAGTTCTTCGAGAACCTGTGCGATGGCCTTGAGCTTTCCCAATACAGGCACGACCAATATGACGAGACCAAGCAGGATGAGATCCGCGCTGCGTTTCAGCGCGTCTTCAAGTCGCGCTCGCGAGACGAGTGGACGGCCGCGCTCGCGGCCAACGATACGTGTGTCGCGCCGGTGCTCGAGATTCCGGAATTGGTCGATGACTCACATTGGCGCGCACGTGGGATCTTCATGGAGGCGGAAAAGGAGGGTCGCGGAGTCTTTCGGCAGGTGGCCCCGATTCTGGCTGGGAGCGTGCGCACGCATCCGAGGCATCGAGTCGCCGCCGATGACAAAACAGATACAGCGGACGTGTTGGCGGGAGCCGGTTATGCAGGCGCCGATCTCGAAAAGCTATTCGAAGATGGAATCATCGAGTAGGCAAGCGGCGGACGGACTGACAAGAGTCGGTTTTTCCGGGGAGTGCATGGATGGGTGAACAAAGAATGGAATCGGCTGAGGATCTCCCAGAGGTCGTGCGGTCCTGGATCGGGGAGGAGCGTTATGTCGAAAAAACCGAATTCCCGATCGAAATGGGATACGTGCTGACGACTCTGTCGGCGACGCAGAATGCGAATGCTCTGTATTGGGACGAGGCCGTTGCGCAGGAATTGACCGGTGGCCCGATCACCCTGCCGACGATGGCTTCGGTCTGGTTTCGGCCTCATGACTGGTCACCGGGGCGCACGAAGCCGGCGGTGGCTCTACAGCTTCATTTTGATTTGAAGGATGAGCTCGGACTTCCCGAGGCCGTCATGAGCGATAACACCATGGTCTTTGGTGAGCCGATCCGGCCCGGTGATGAACTGACGACGACGCAGATCCTCTACTCCGTTTCAGCACGCAAGACGACAAAGCTCGGCACCGGTCGTTTCTGGGATTTTGGCGTTCGCATGGTGAATCAAAAGGGTGAACTCTGCGCCGAAGAGCGGTACACGGGATTTGGTTATAACCGCGATACACCGGCCGCGTCGATCACTATGAAGTCGCAGGAGGTCAAATGAGCGCTTCATCCATCACGCCACATCTTTTGTTGGAAGACATTGTCGTTGGAAGCTTGCTTCCCGAACTCACCAAAGAGGTTGAACCCGTCACGGTGGTGCTCGGCGCGATGGCGAGTCGAGACTGGCGCCCTCAGCATCACGACTACAAGTTCGCGACCGAGAATAACGGGCTCGAAAATATCATCATGAATACACCCAATCTGGCTGCGTGGTTCGAGCGCTATCTCACGGATTGGACGGGGCCGAAGGGGAGACTGGGCCGGATCAAGTTTCGCATGAAGGATTCCATCTATCCGGGTGAAATAATGCGGTTTCTTGGGACTGTTGAATCTGTTGAGCCCGCTCAGGACGCGAAGAGCCGCGTGGGTTGGGTCGCAGTGTCGACCGAACTGCACTCGGGTGAGAAGCTATGCGTCTCGTGTGAAGCGAGAATCGCGATTCCCGCTTCTCCGGACGCGAATCCCTGGAGTCTGCGCGGTGAGGACTGGCGACCCTGAAGGTCAGAGCCGGCGAGATCGCGCATCGGAATCAGCCTGCTTGGTGGCCTAACGATTAACCGGTGCGATCATGGTGTCGCCTAGCTCGCGTAACTTGTCCTTTTTGTCCTGCATTGTGGAGCCAGGGGGGAGCTGGTACTCGAGGGGCCAGCTGACCGTGCCCGTCATGCCGAGTTCGACCAGTTCGCCAACCTTCTCCGGCGGAAGCTCTTCGACGAGTGGAACGAGGCAATCGAAATTTTCATCCAGTCGATTGAAACGTGTTCGCTCAGCCCGCAGTCGGGTCAATAGAGCAATGGTTTCGTCAAACGTCGTGCCTGCACCGGTCCAGCCGTCGCCGAACTGTGCAGCGCGACGCAGCGCGGCGGGATTCATTCCACCGACCCACATGGGCACTCGTTTCGTCGGAACAGGACTCGTCCGGACCGCGTCGAATTGAAAGAAATCCCCGGCGCTACTCACCGTCTCGCCGGCGAGTAGCCGCTGGACAAGAGGGATCTGCTCGTCCATTCGCTGGCCGCGCTTTTCGAAGGGAATGTTCAGGCAATCGAATTCCTCGCGGAGCCATCCGGCGCCGAAGCCCAGGACCGTTCGATTCTTCGAGAAGATGGCCGCCGTGCTGACATCTTTTGCGACTTGAATCGGATGACGCAGAGGCAGGATATAGACGTTGATCAGGAAGCGGAGCCGGGTTGTGATCTGGGAGAGGGCGGCAATCGTCGCGAAGACCTCTGGAAATGGGGTCTCTCCATCGAAGGGCGCTTCACCGCCTTCGCTGTACGGATAGCGTGAGTCGAATTTTTCAGGGGCGACGAGATGGTCCGCCAACATGATCCCTTCGAAGCCCGCCTCTTCGGCGATCGGCGCCAATTCGAGCATGTCGTCTGGGTGCATCATTGAAAGGGCTTGCCAGAACTGCATGATGGATTCCCCCGACCGATGCGGGCTAGCATCGGCCGTCTTGTGAACGTGACTGGATTCTAAAATCTAAGTTTAGTCTAGGAATTTTAATTCGTGAACAATCATCTTGTCGTCGTCGGTGCATCGCTTGCGGGATTGCGAATCGTGGAGGCGCTTCGACGTGAAGGCTATGCCGGTCGAATCACGGTCGTTGGTCGTGAGACCGAGTGGCCCTATGACCGGCCGCCTCTCTCCAAGCAATTTTTGACCGGCGATTGGGTGGACGAAAAACTCGCGCTTCGACGCGGCGAGATGAGCGATCTCGATGTCGTCTGGAAGCTCGGCTGTGAGGCGATGGCCCTCGACACCGATGCACTTCGTTTGACGCTCGGCAGTGGGGATCGGCTCGAACCCGCCGACGCGATCGTCCTGGCAACCGGAGCTCACGCTCGACAGCTGCCCTTTGGTCAAGATCTTGCCGGCGTGATCAGTCTTCGGACATTGGCCGATGCCCACTCGCTTCGCTCGGAAATCAAGCAGGCGAAACGTGTCGTTGTCGTGGGTGCTGGGTTCATCGGAATGGAAGTCGCGGCGAGCTGTCGCGCGAAGGGTCTCGAGGTGTCCGTCGTTGATCCACTTCCGGCGCCACTGATTCGAGGCCTTGGTCCGATGCTGGGCGAGCGTGTTGCCGCGCGGCATCGCGAGGAGGGCGTGGCTTTCCATCTCGATGTCGGCGTCGAAGGATTTGATGGAGCAGGGCGGGTCTCCGCGGTCCGACTGTCGGATGGATCGCGATTGCCGGCGGACGTCGTCGTCGTGGGTGTCGGTGCGGCTCCTGCGACGCAATGGCTGGAGGGGGCGGGGCTCGAAATTGATAATGGTGTTGTCTGCGATGCGACGGGGTTCTCGGGGCGGCCAGGCGTTTTTGCTTTGGGCGACTGCGCGCGCTGGGAGAATGCGAACTATCCCGAAAGTCCCCGATTTGAACATTGGACGAGTGCAGTCGAGCAAGCCGAGGTCCTGGCGAAACGAATCATTCATGGCCACGCAGAGAGTCATTCGCCGATTCCCTATGTCTGGACGGATCAGTTCGATCTTCGTATCGCGATCGCCGGCGAGATCCGAGACGGAGATGAAATGAAGATCTGTCTTGGTCGAATCGAAGACGATCGATTTCTCGCCCTCTTTGGCCGCGCAGGGCGACTGGTCGGAGCGGTTGGGTTCAAGCGTCCCCGGCAACTGAACGCTTGCCGGAAGGCGATCGCGGAAGGCATCTCCATTAAGAAGGCGATCGCGACTCACAGCGAAATCGCCGGCTGAGCGCGATGAGTCGGACGGCTGCTTGCGATCGTCTCGCGCCAAGAATCTTCCTGGAGGTTGGAGAAGTCGCGCATCTCAGCGCTGGAATGTGATCGGCAATTTCCAGTAGCCCTGAACGAATTCCGTCAGAAGCCGTTCCGATCGATCGAGATCGACCTCGTAGTCGGGCTGTGCCTTCAAGAGTTCTTCCAGACAGACTTTGGCTTCGAGTCGGGCGACGTTGATTCCTAGGCAGGAGTGGGGCCCGTAGCCAAAGCTCATGATCCGAGACGGCCGGCGAAGAATGTCAAAGCGATCGGGCTCATTGAATTCGCGTTCGTCATGATTGCCCGAGTGGTAGAGGAACATGATCGGCTGTTCCTCGGTCATCTTCGCGCCGGCAAACTCGACCGGGCTTTTTACAACGCGCATGAGGAATTGCGTCGGCATGTCAAAGCGAAGGCCTTCGTTGGATGCATCTGGAATCAGCGCGGGGTCGTCGATGCACATCTGTCTTTGGTCCGGATGTTCCCATAGACGACGCACGAGCGATGCGAATGTTTTGGGGAAGGTCTCGGAGCCGCCGATGATTAGCATGGAGAGATGCGAAGCGAGTGCGTCGTTGTCGAGGCGGCTTCCATCGCTTTGTTCGAATTCGAGGAGTTGTTGAAGGACATCGTCCTTGGCGGATCCCGCTCGACGCTCTTCGATCTTCTCGTGGAAGTAGGCAAACATTTCGCCCATTGCTGCTAGTCCGCCCTCAGTCATTCCGTCGTGGCCTTCTTCGCGTTTGAAGAACCGCCAGACGAGTTCGTTGAGAAGTGGGCCGTCTTCGGGTGGAAGCCCGCTGATCATGCAAGCGACGGTCACCGCGACCTGCGAGGACATGTCGCCGAGGACATCCATTTCGCCACGTTCACGCGCGTCTTCTAGGCAGTCCATCGCGATCTTGCGAATCACGGGTTCGAGCTTGGCGACTTCTTGTGCGGTGAATTTCTTGCGAAAGGACGAACGCAGCCGGGTATGGTCCGGGGCATCCATCATGTTGATCATGGGCGTCACGGGCTGCACCTTTGTGAGCAGGTGCGCCGCTGTCGTGCCCTTCGCGGCCGTGAGATGTTTCATGTCTCCCGATGCCTTCCAGATATCCTCGAAGCGCGAGAGGACCCAGGTGTCGTATTGCTCGAGATAGTAGGCGGGCGCTTCATCGCGAAGCTGCTTGTAGATGGGGAGCGGATCGCCTTTGACGATCTCATCCGAGAAAGGGTTGTACTCGACCATGGTGATTGTGGACTCCCTCTAGGCGGTTCAATCGATCGGGGCGCAGGTCTTGAAAGAGATGATTTGGAACGGAACGTATTGTATCGTAATAGGGGTGATTTGGGGGGTCCCGATGGCCCAGGCGACCTCCCAAGCCGCTGGCCGATCGCGAAATGCGGCCACCCGAAGCACGGGAGACGAAATTCGATGGCAGCGACAGATCGACGAGCGGCGAATCGCGGGTCAGCCGCCGGGAATTCCGGACGGCCCAGAAGCGAGGAGGCGCATCAGGCGATTCTCGACGCGACCCTCGAGTTGTTGATCGAGGTTGGATTCTCGGCTCTGACGGTCGAAGGTGTCGCCAGCCGTGCGGGAGTGGGCAAAGCCACGATCTATCGCCGTTGGACATCGAAGCTTCCCCTCGTTGTCGAGGCCTTTGGACACCTCCCTGGATTCGATGAAGTGGATACCGGGACGCTGGAAATCGACCTCAAAGAAACGCTGAAGGGGTATCTCCAGGTCTTTCATTCGACCTCGCTCGGCGCGGTCTTCCCGAGCCTGGTGGGGGAGCGCGCGCATAACCCCGAGCTTTCGAAGATGCTGGAGCCCGTCACTGCGAATCGACGCGAGCCTTTCGTTCGGATATTCGAAAGGGCACGGGAGCGCGGTGAAATCGCAGACGACGTCGATGTGAATCTGGCTGCAGATCTCGTTGTCGGCCCGATCTCGGTTGCGCTCTTCTTTCGCGGTCGCGCACCCTCGCCGAAAATGGCCGGACCGATCGTCGATCTTGCGCTGTCGGGTATTCTGCCGCGCGACTGATGAGTAGGGTCGTGGGCTCGACTGTCTGACGCCTGAGCGCGATCCGGCGCCTAACGTCGAAAACGCTTTCGCAGTTCGTGCTTCAGGATTTTTCCCGTTGCGTTACGCGGCATGGAATCGATGATTTCGAGTTGCTCGGGAATACGTTGAATCATCAGCTGGTGCTCATGCAGGAAATCCTTCATCTCTTCGAAGCAGATCGCGAACTCGGGGTCGTGGCAGGTCACTACTGCACAGCATCGCTCGCCTGTCCGCGGATCGGGGAGTCCGATGACGGCGACCTCTGCGATTTTTGGATGTTCATAGAGAAGGTCTTCGACTTCTTTGGCTGAAATGTTCTCACCTTTTCGGATGATGACGTCCTTTAGTCGGCCTGTGATAACGACAAAGCCCGCTTCGTCGAGGTAGCCGAGATCGCCGGTTCGGAAGAAGCCGTCTTCGTCAAACGCTGCGTCATTCAGGCCCGGATCGACGTATCCGCGAAAGAGTTGAGGGCCCCGGGCTTGGAGTTCACCGACCTCTCCAGGGGCAGCGGGCGTGCGGTCGGGGCGAGTGACGCGCAGTTCGACGTCGGGTAGGGCCGGGCGGCCCTCGGTCGTCGCCAACTTCTCGCTCGGGTCGTCCATTCGACTCATGCTGAGAATCGGGGCTTCCGTCGATCCGTAGCCGGAAAGAATGCCGACCCCGCCCATTTCACGTCTCATGTCATGATGAAGTTGCGGTGGCTTGGGCGCACCGCCACCTGGGAAGGCGCGAATCTTTGGAAAGAGTGGACCGCCTCGAGATTGCCGTTGTGCCGCTAGGTAGGCTTCATGGAAAACCGTCCCCGCCGTTGCCAGCGTGACGCCGTGTTTCTGGAGTGTCGGAATGGATTCTGCGTGAGCAAAGTCGTCAATCAGAATCAGAGCGCAACCGGTTGCGAGGGAAGCCTGAAGCCACTGAATTCCGCCGACATGGGTGATGGGGAAGACGAAGGCGACACGATCGGCGGGCGAAAGGTCAAGGGCAAGGCTCATGCCCCGGGCTCCCGCGAATAGCGATCGATCACAATGCATCACGCCTTTGGGGCTGGCTGTTGTGCCGGACGTATAGAAGATCCATCGAATTGGATCGTGCTCCGTGGTGTCAGAGACCGCAGCGTTGGGGCCGACGTTAGGCGATGGCAGCTGGGTGTCGGCGCTCGTCGGGAGATCCTGATCGACGACGAGCGTCTGCATGCTGTCGTGCGTCGCCGCGACCTGTTTCGCCATCTGTGCGTAGTCGAAGCCCTTCCACACACTTGGCGTGATCAGAAGGGTCGGTCGAAGTTCGCGCGTGATGAACTCCAATTCCCTTTCCCGATAGATAGGAAGGATCGGATTCTGGCAGGCGCCGACACGCGAAAGGGCCGCGGTCACGATCAGGGACTCGATGCGACTGGGCAGCATCCAGGAAACCCTTGTATCGGGACCGACGCCGAGTTTGGCTAGGCCCGCGGCGGTCGCGATTGCGCGGCGGTGGAACTCGCCGAAGCTGATCTCTCGTGAGCGGGAATCCACGGCGAAGAGCGTGTCGGGCGTCGCGTCTGCTCGGGCTTCGACAAGCGACCAGAGGTCTTCGGGCTCGGCCACGCGTTCAGCTCTGCGGCCAGGGGTCAAGGGTGTTCGTCTCGCGGTGTTGCATACGAGTCGTATCGTATCGTAATATACCCTCGATCTCCATCCCGTACCGCCTGGTCTCGAGAGACCGGAGGCGGTGTGTCACCGGAGCTGTGCTTCGCCGAGGCCCGTTTATGAACGCCCAATTCACCCAAGCCGATGAGGACTTTCGACGCGAGATCGTCGATTGGTTGGCAGCGAATCTCTCCGACGAATTCCAGGTCGTCGTGGGTCGCGGTGGACCCGGGGATGAGCACGCGCTCTTCGAGGAACGGCACGCCTGGGAACGTCGCATGGGAGAGCACGGCTGGGTCGGTGTTGGCTGGCCGGAAAGTGTCGGCGGGCGCGGATGTTCTCTCACCCAACAGATGATCTTCCATGAAGAGTATGCGCGCGCGCGTGGCCCCGGCCGTGTGGGGCATATCGGCGAGGGATTGTTAGGCCCGACCCTGATTCATTTCGGGAGCGGGGAACAGCAGGCGCGCTTCCTTCCCAAGATTCTTTCGGGTGACGAAGTCTGGTGTCAGGGTTATTCGGAGCCTGGTGCGGGGTCGGATCTCGCGAACGTACAGACGCGAGCCGAACGTGAGGGGGACGAATGGCTCGTGAATGGACAGAAGGTCTGGACATCCGGGGCCGAGACGTCGGACTGGTGTTTCGTTCTGTGTCGAACTGACCCGACGGCTGAGCCCAAGCATCGTGGGATTTCCTATCTGTTGGTTCCGATGGATCAGCCCGGGGTCGAGGTGCGTCCGATCGTCCAAATGACCGGAGATTCGGAATTCAGCGAAGTCTTTTTTAGCGACGCAGTGACCGCGGCGAACAACATTGTTGGCGCGGAGGGGGGGGGCTGGTCTGTCGCCATGGGGACGCTCGCTTTCGAACGCGGTGCATCGACACTCGGTCAGCAGATGCTCTTCCAGAACGAGCTGGATGAAATCATTCGAATCGCGAAGGAAAACGGACGCTCGGAGGATCCGCTTGTCCGGCAGCGAATCGCTCATGCCTGGATGGGGTTGAGAATCCAGCGCTACCACGCCCTGCGGACTCTTTCCGGCGCGGACGACGGCGTCGCGCCCCCGCCTGCGGCGAGTATCTCAAAGCTTTTCTGGGCGACCTGGCATCGCGATCTCGGGAAACTCGCGATGGACGTCATGGGGCCGGAAGCGGAGATCGCGCGGGCTGAGCCCTATGATCTCACTGCTCTCCAGAGAATGTTTTTGTTCACACGCTCGGACACCATCTATGGTGGTTCGAACCAGATCCAAAGAAATATCATCTCGGAACGGGTGCTCGGCTTGCCGCGTGAGCCGCGCTGAATACTCCGAAGGGTTCCAATGTCGAAACCAGCTCCGCCTGCCTATGTCCCCGCTCACGATCTTCTTCGCGATAAGACGGTCCTGATTACGGCCGCCGCTGGTGCGGGGATCGGATTCGCTACGGCCAAACGCTGTGCAGAGGAGGGGGCACGTCTCTTCGTCAGCGATATCCACGAAAAGCGATTGGACGAGGCGGCGAAAGAGCTCGAAACGATCTCGCAACATCCTGTTGGGCGGCGAATCTGCAACGTTCGGGAAGACGAGGACGTTCGGGCGTTAGTGGCGACCGCGATCGAGGAGATGGGACAGATCGATGTCGTGATCAACAACGCGGGCCTAGGAGGCGAGGTGCCGGTCGTCGACATGACCGATGACCAATGGACCTCGGTGCTCGACATAACGCTGAACAGTGTCTTTCGAATGACTCGGGCGGTGCTCCCCCACATGATTGAGCAGAAGGGCGGTGTCATCGTGAACAACGCATCTGTGCTCGGATGGCGGGCTCAGGTCGGACAGGCGCATTACGCCGCCGCAAAGGCTGGGGTGATGGCATTCACACGATGCTCCGCCCTCGAAGCCGCCCCGCACGGGATCCGAATCAACGCGGTTTCGCCCAGTATCGCCATCCATCCTTTTCTCAAGAAGACGACGCCCGAGGCATTGCTTGCGAAACTCGAGAGTGAGGAGGCCTTCGGGCGCGGGGCAGAATGCTGGGAAGTGGCGAACGTGATGGTCTTCCTCGCGAGTGATTACGCATCTTATATGACAGGGGAAGTCGTTTCCGTGTCGAGCCAGCGCGCCTGAAAATGAATTCAATCGGGCTATGCTCGGCGGTCGGAGGAATTGGATGTCGATCGCCGACGATGTAACCAGCCAGATGAAAGACGCCATGAAGGCCAAGGATGCCACGCGTCTTTCCACGCTTCGCTCCATGCGAACAGCCATTCTGAATGAAATGAAAAAGGATGGATCGGACTCAGTGTCCGATGCGATTTGTGAGACGCTCTTTCGCAAGCTTGAGAAGCAGCGCAAGGAGAGTATCGATGCCTTCATGAAGGGCGGGCGCGAGAAAATGGCGGAAAATGAACGCGTCGAGCTCGCCATCATCAAGGAATTTCTCCCGCAACTCGCCGATGCCGCACAAACCAGAATCTGGGTCCAGACTGCGATTGAAGAGAGCGGTGCCTCGAGTCCAAAGGAAATGGGGAAGGTGATGGGCGCGCTGATGAAAGACCACAAGGCGGAGATCGATGGGACGATTGCCCGAGAGATCGTTCAGGAATTGCTCTCCGGTTAGTCCGTTATGTGTGGCGGCGCTGGTCGCCGCCCATGGAGAGAGGAGCGCCCAATGCCGACCCGTGCCTTTCAAGTTCCCCCCATCCTCGAGGGGAGCTATCCGGTTCGCGAGGGATGCGAGGTTTCGCCCCTTGTCGATGGAGAGCCGGCGTTTCGCCGAATCTGCGAAGAAATAGAGGCTGCCAAACGCTGTGTCTGGGGAACCGTCGCGTTTCTCGAGGAAGGCATTCAATTGCCGGATGGTCGCGGCACGAGGAAGCTCGTTTGGAGCGCGATGGGATGCGCTGCCCGGGGAAGATTGTCATCACCAGAAGAGCAGGCTGATTGATGCAGGCGAAGAGGAGGAGATTGCTTTCGTTGGCGGAATCAATCTCGATCGCGGATCCATCGCAGCGTGCGGACATGCGCCTCGGGAAGAGGGCAATGTGCATGATGTCTACCTGGAGCTTCGCGGGCCGGCAGTGACGGATGTGCAGCATAATTTCGTTCAGCGCTGGAACGAGGCGAGTGAGAGAGACGTGGCGGGAGGATCCTGGCCGCCCGGTGTCGATCTGGGGCCCCTGACTTTTCCGGCGGAAGTCTCGCCTCGAATCGGCGATGTTCCCGTGCAGATTACGCGAACCGTTCAAGCCAGCCGGTATCGGGACGCCACGGCGGCGCCTGGAGGGAAGGCCTTCTCGATCGAGCACGGCGAGTTCAGTATCTACGAACAATATATTACGGCGATCGATGCGGCCGAAACCAGTATCTATGTCGAAGATCAAGCGATCGGGTCGCCCAAGGTGGTCGGCCATTTGCGGCTCGCCCTCGAGCGCGGCGTACAAGTGATCTTCCTCGTTCCCGGTCGCTGTCATCCGACTTTCGCGGATTCACGTCGGGTTCCCGCGCTGGCCCCGTTCTTCGAATTGATCGCGAGCCTCGATGAGTTCCCTTCCTTCAGTCTGGCGGCGATTGCCAGCGCTGAAGACGATGGGACGCCCCACGATATCTATGTGCATGCGAAGATCATGCTTGTGGATGATGCGTGGGCGACGATCGGATCGACTAATACGGTGGACCGGTCGTTCAAGCTGGATACCGAGCTCAACGCTTCGATCTGGCATCGGGAGACCGTGAAGGCATTGCGCGCCACTCTCTTCGAGGAGCATCTGGGGATTGATACCCGCGGCCTGAGCGACGTCGACGCCTTTCGGCGGTTTCACGAACGGTCTCGTGACAATGCCTGGCAGAGGCTCGCGAATAGCCCGATGACCGGGCTCGCCTATCAGCTGAATGCTTCGTTCTATGGACTCGGCGAGCCCATGAGTTTCTAGAGGACGCGCGACCCGCGTGGTCGATTTCGTCCTTTGCGGAGTCGACGAATCATGACCCGCCGAAGACCGGCTTCTTTTTTTTGATGAATGCCTCGACTGCGGCTCGATGGTCCTTGGTGGTTGCGCACTCGATCAAGCCTTCGGCCTCGTGAGCGAGACAGGTGTGGAGGTCGGTTCGTAGCGCACGATCGAGGTTTCTCTTCATGATGCGAAACGCGGCGGTCGGTCCCGAGGCAAGCCTTCGGGCCCATTCAAAGGCGTCGTTCTGTAACTGGTCGTCGGGTACCACTCGGTTCACGATCCCGAGCGCCTCGCATCGCTTGGCATCGACGCGTTCCGCACTGAAGAAAAGTTCCCGCGCGCGAGATGTTCCGACGAGTTGGGTCAGAAAGAAACTCGCACCGTAGTCGCCGGACAAGCCGATGTTGGCAAAGGCCGTCGTGATGAAGGCCGAGTGGGAGGCGATCCGTAAGTCGCAGGCGAGGGCAATCGAAAGCCCCGCGCCGGCGGCGGCCCCTGGTAAGGCAGCGAGTGTTGGTTTCGGGAAATCGTAGAGCGCTCCGGTGAGCGTGATCTGTCGATCGCGAAGATCATCGATTCGCTCCTGTTTTGTGGGTGGCCGCGTCGAAGTGTCCACGTTCTCACGGCCGGGTGACGCCATCCCCTTCACGTCCCCGCCGGCACAGAAAGCGGTTCCAGCACCGGTAATCAGGAGGCTTCGGACGTCCGGATCATCGGCGAGGATCGGCAGCAACTTCCGAAAGGCCGGTGTTAGGCGATCCGATAGCGAATTGCGCGCTTCGGGGCGATTGAGTGTAACGATGGCCACGTGGGAATCGAGTCTGGCAAGCAGTTCGTCGGTTCCCGTTTCGATTGGAATGGTGTTGGATCCGGACACAGATTTCTCCTTACGGGCAATGCGCGGGCGAGGCGATTAAGTCGTAGAAGAGTCTAGTCGGTTTGAGTTCGAGTGAGACGGCTTTGGAAGGGCAGCGCGGTGCGTCGTCGTCGGCGGTGGCGCGATTTGGATCGACTTGGATGAGGGCGGCCAGGCCTCAACTCCGGATCGTGCGAATGACTTGGCTGTACTGGTCGGCGCTATAGCCCCGGAGTATCTCGCCCGAAAAGTCGAGGACTGGAATGCCGGTACGCCCGGTTTTCTGCTTCAGTTCATTCTTGATCTCGGCGTTGTCGACATTACGCAGATCATAGTCGACGCCTTCGCGGTCGAGGTGCGCCTTGGCTTGTTTGCAGTAGCCACACCAACTTGCGTAATACAGGATGACATCTTGGCGCTGTGTTCTGCGCCCGGTTGGTGTGGGGCTCGCGGCCGCATTTCCGGCGAGGATCTGTGCCGTTCGTGTGGACGAAACTTGCCAGGACCGACGGGCCGCCAGCGGTGTCAGCGGGGGGGGCTGATTCATCTCGACGAATCCGACCTGGGCCCTCCACGCTACGGGCACATCCGTGATCCGCTCGACAAATTGCACGCGGCCCGAACGATCTACGAACTGATAGTAAATTCTCATGGCGCCATCGGGCCCGACGGACTGCATGTCCGGGTCGATCATGGCGAGGTCTGCCTCGGATGGATCGTTGACGGTTTCGACGAGTCCAGCCCGGGAAAGGATTTGGCTTGCTTCGATTTGGTCACAGCCGGAGATCATGAGGATCAGTAAGGTCAGGACGGCAGCGAAGGCGGTCGGTCTTTCAACTCGCTTCGTACTCGTAATCGGTTCCATCGGCACGGCCTCCCTGGACGGGACTCCGAGATCCCGGCTTCGAGCCCTGCTTTTCGGAGAAGCTGCGGATCGACCTGAGGCGGGCGGTTGGGTGGCCGGTTAGGGGAGGGAGTGGCTACTCGGGGTAGAAGCGGCTGATTGTCTCGATGATGCAGGCTGGGCGCTCCTGACCCTCAATTTCGATCTTGACGGTGACCTTCGCCTGAATTCCACCGTCCTTGGTCGCCTCGGCGGTCGTGAGGGTGCCCAGGCCACGAATTCTTGAGCCGACGGGAACCGGAGATGGAAAGCGTATTTTGTCACAGCCGTAATTCACGCCCATGGAAGTTCGCTGGACTTCGATCAAGAGCGGCAGGAAATAGTTGGCGAGGGAGGCGGTGAGATAGCCATGGGCAATCGGTCCACCGAAGGGCCCGTGCTTCGCCTTCTCGACGTCGACGTGAATCCACTGGTGATCTCCGGTCGCTTCGGCGAATTGATTGATGCGCGTTTGGTCGATCTCAAGCCAGTCGGTTCGGCCGAGATCCTCGCCGATGCAGGTGAGCAGCTCGCTCGGGGTTTCGAATACGCGCATGGTTGCTCCTGATGGGAATTGATGGGAATGGGTTTGCGAACTTCTCGTTCTCGGTCCTGTCTGTTCTAAAGGCCGAGGGCAACGGCGACGCGTTCGCGATGATAGGCGGGATCGCCCAGCCAAGATTCGCTGGCGCGGGCGCGTTTGAAATGGAGATGAGGATCGTATTCCCAGGTGAATCCAACTCCGCCATGGATCTGGATGCTCTCGGAAGCACACTGGAAATAGCTTTCGGAACACCAGGCTTTGGCGAGTGAGGCATTCGTTGAGAGATCGTCGCTGCCGTCGTCGGCGATGCAGGCCGCATAATAGAGCGCGGACCGCGCGGTCTCGACTGCGACGAACATGTCGGCGCATTTGTGTTTCAAAGCCTGGAAGGAACCGATCGGTCGGCCAAATTGTTCGCGTTCCTTCGAGTAGCCCACCGCCATCTCGAGGCAGCGCGTGGCGCCGCCGACTTGTTCTGCCGCCAAGGCGATTGCGGCGAGATCAAGCGTCCGCCGAAGTCCTGGCCAAGCCTGGCCGACCTCGCCGACGAGAGCCTGTTTCGCGACGCGGACGTCCTTGAGTTCGAGATCCGCAAGTCGACGGGTCGGGTCCATGGTCGGTCGCGCCTCGCGCGTGAGTCCGGGCGCATCGGCTGGGACCATGAAGACTGAGATTCCGTCCTCGCCGCGAGAGCCGGGTGTTCGTGCAACGATGAGAAGCAGGTCTGCGCTTGCTCCGTCAACGACACCTCGCTTTATGCCGTCGAGAATAAAGTCCTTGCTATCGGCTCCGGCCGTGAGCGTAATGCCTTCGGCATCCCAGCGACCGGAGGCTTCACAAAAGGCGAGAGTCGCGGTCCTCGTTCCTTCTGCGATGGGCGCAAGCGTGGCCGATTGCTGCTCGTCTGTCCCGACTTGGAGAAGGGTGTTCACGCCCAGGGCGACGGTTGAAAAGAGCGGCGAGCAGAGCAGCGCCTCGCCCGTCGCTTCGAGTAGAACGGCTAGGTCCACCTGCCCAAGACCGAGTCCGCCATGTCGTTCGGGGATCAGAAGTGCGGGCCAACCGAGTTCGAGTGCGATCTGTCGCCACACGACCGGATCGAATCCGTTTGGATTCTTGATCGATGAGCGAATCTGCTCGGGGCTCGATGCCTCTTTCAAGAAGCTTCGCGCTGCTTCCTGGAGAGCTTCTTGTTCGTCGCTGAGTCGAAAGTCCATAGATGGCCTAGCTTCCGTAGACCTTTTGCGCGGCTGGCGCTTTGTCGACGAGTTCCGCCAGCGTGGCTCCGATTTCATCCGGGGCCCACTTCGCGTGTTTGTCGAAGGTCGGTCCGTCTCGCCAGCCGTCGGACACACCGAGAAGTCCGCCTTTCACTTCGAAGATACGGCCGGTGATGTCCCGCGAAAGAGGGCTTCCCAGCCAGACCACGAGGGGCGAAACGTTTGCAGGATCGTTCTCGTCGAACGCGCCGTCCTCTGGCTTTGCCATGTCGCTAAAGATGGCTTCGGTCATTCGAGTTCGAGCAGCGGGTGCGATGGCGTTCGAGGTGATGCCGTATCGTCCAAGTTCCGCGGCTTGTACCAGCGTGAGCGCGGCGATTCCGGCCTTGGCCGTCGAGTAGGTGGACTGGCCCACGCTGCCCTGGAGTCCTGCACCGGAACTCGTGTTGATGATTCGAGCGTCGACAGACTCGCCGGCCTTGGATTGCTTGCGCCAGACTTCGCACGCATGCCGAGTGACGCAGAAATGGCCTTTCAGGTGGACGTTGATGACGGCATCCCATTCATCTTCACTGGTCGAGACGAACATACGGTCTCGGAGGAATCCCGCATTGTTCACGACGACATCGAGGCGACCAAAATGATCCATGGCTTGCTCGACCATGCGGCGACCGGCTGCGAAGTCCGCCACGCTCTCGGTATTGGCGATGGCTTCGCCGCCCGAGGCTTGGATTTCGCGAGCCACTGTCTCCGCAGGACCAGCGCCACCTCCCTCGCCGTGATTCGTGACGCCCAGGTCATTGACGAGGACGCTCGCGCCTTCTCTGGCGAAGGCGAGAGCGTGTTCACGCCCCAATCCTCCACCTGACCCGGTCACGATGACGACTCGTCCACTACAAATTCCACTCATCGCGTTTCCTTCACTCTCAAATCATCCATGGAGTTTACGGCTGCCGATCTAGAGCCGTTCAAGGATCGTCACGTTGGCCTGCCCGCCACCTTCACACATGGTCTGCATGCCGAAGCGTGCCCCGGTCCGCTCCATTTCGTTCAGGAGGGTCGTCATGAGTCGTGTTCCGGTGGCACCAATCGGATGGCCTAACGCCATTGCGCCGCCATTGACGTTGACCTTTGAGAGGTCCCAGTCCAACTCCTTCTGCCAGGCCAAGACAACCGGCGCGAAGGCTTCATTGATTTCGACGAGATCGATTTCGTTCTTGTTCATGCCCGCCTTGGCGAGCGCGTGTTTTGTCGCAGGGATGGGCGCGCTCAGCATGTAGATGGGGTCATCTGCCCGAACCGAGAGATGATGAATCCGGGCGCGAGGCGTCAGGCCATGTTCCTTCACAGCTTTCTCCGACGCGACCAACATGGCGGAAGCCCCGTCTGAAATCTGACTCGCGAGGGCCGCCGTAATCCGGCCGCCTTCGACGAGAGGACTCAAGCTCTGCAGCTTTTCGCGGGTCGAGCGTCGCATGCCTTCGTCATGCTCGATTCCCGCGATCGGAAGAATCTCGTTCTTGAAGCGACCCTCATCGGTGGCTCGAAATGCTCTGTCATGGCTCTCGAGTGCGAGGGTCTCCATCTCTTCACGCGAGATGTCCCATTTTTCGGCGATCATCTCGGCGCCGCGAAATTGTGAGACCTCTTGGGTGCCGTACCGCTCGACCCAACCCTTGGACCCTGAGAAGGGATCCGCAAAGCCGAGATCTTCGGCGCAGGTCATCGAGGAAGAGATCGGAATCTGACTCATGTTCTGAACGCCGCCCGCGACGATCAAGTCGCTGGTTCCGCTCATGACAGCCTGAGCTGCGAAGTGAACGGACTGTTGCGAAGAGCCGCATTGGCGATCGATCGTGACGCCGGGAACATGGTGCGGGAGACCGGCCGCGAGCCAACAAGTCCTCGCGATATCGCCCGCTTGGGAACCGATCGTGTCACAACAGCCGAAGATCACATCCTCGACGGCGCCGGGGTCGAAATCCGATCTCTCGGTGAGTCCCTTGATGACGTGCGCCCCGAGATCCGCGGAATGAATGCCGGCCAGGCCCCCTCCGCGCTTTCCGACTGGCGTGCGAACTGCGTCGATGATGTATGCCTCTGCCATTTGAAACTCCTGTCGTGCGACGAGGGCCGCGGATGATTTTGAGCCTTGATGTTTCTTGTCGGATTCATTCCGGATCTTCGGGACGTGATTTGAAAGCAGCGTCCGCTGCCATTTTCCTAGAATTGCGCTTCGCGTTTTTCGACAAAGGCCTCGCGCGCCTCTTGTGAATCTTTCGTGGTATAGAGCTCGAGGGTAAAGCCTTGTTCGTAGCGGTAGCTCTTTTTTACATCGAGCAGCTCGATGCCATTCAAAGCTGTTTTCGCGAGGCGCAGCGCTTTCGGACTCTTGGTGGCGATGGAACGCGCGATTTCCATGACTTCGTCCCGCAGTCGTTCCTTGGGAACCACGGATTCGCATCCACCGACGCGCAATAGTTCCGCGGCGCTGATCGATTCACAGGTGTAAAGCATGCGTCTCGCCTTCTGGACGCCCACCATTCGCATGAGATGGGTGGCAGCGCCGAGTGCGCCCCGGTCGATCTCCGGAAGTGAGAAGGTCGCATCCTCGGAGGCGATGATGAAATCGGCGGAGCCCGCGACGCCGATCCCGCCACCGATACAGAACCCGTGTACGGCCGCGATCGTGGGGACAGGGCAGTCGTAGATGGCGGCAAAGGTGTCGTAGCAACCGCGGTTCAGTTCGACGATTAGTTCGCTGTTTTCGGCCAACTCCTTGATGTCAACGCCCGCCTGAAAGCCACGGCCTTCGGCACGGATGACGACGCAGTGGACGTCATCGCGATGACCAAGCTGAGTCATGGTTTTCGCGAACTCCTGCCAGCCTGCGTTATTCAGGGCGTTGACGGGTGGCGCATCGATGATGACTTCGCCGACTCCTTCTAGAATCTCGGTTCTGATTGCCATTCTTGACTCCCCTTTACCCCTTCGCCGCTCGCGATTCCCAGGATTACGTCCTGCTCGTAGGCTACGGGCGAAGCCGGTTCAATGTATTTGTCGCCTCTTCAACGATCCGACGAACGAGAGTTTCGCAGGTCGGACGGTCGTCGAGGAGCCCAGCGACCGTGCCGCTCGGCAAATAGCCGTGTGCGGGATCCCCGTCACTCATCGCAATGCGCGCCAAGATTGGCGCATTCGCCGCCAGGATCATCTGCGCATTGCTGAGCTTTTCATTCTTCCGCATGGAGAGGGCGCTTCTCACCAGATCAATCACCGACACGCCGGTTTCCCGACGAAGCGCGATCGCATTGCGAAGCGCCATCGCGAGTCGCCGCATCGCTCCGGAACCTTCGAGTACCCGGGTCAGTTCGTTCTGGATCATCCGCTGCGGGAGGCCGTCGAGCGCACGGCTAACGATGATATCCGAGGTGTTGGCGTCGAGGAATCGCGCAAGGGTCGAATCGGGTACCGGGCTCTCTTGCGTCATCAGAAAGCGAGTTCCCATCGCAATGCCTTCGGCTCCGAAGGCCAGCGCGGCGACCAGGCCGCGCCCGTCTCGGAAGCCTCCTGCCGCAACGATCGGTACGTCGACGGCGTCCGCAGAGGCCGTAGCGAGAAGCGATGTCGGGACATTGCCCGTATGCCCACCGCCTTCGCTGCCTTGGACGATGATGATGTCGGCGCCCAGCTTTTCGGCCTTCACGGCGTGGGCGACGGCGCCGCACGTGGGGACGCAAACAACGTCGTTGTTCTTGAGATGCTTGATCAGATCAGCGTTGGGTGCACGGTTATAGCCGGCGGCGCGCACGTTTTGGCGGATGATCGATTCGCTGATGACCTCTGCGCCCGGCGCGTCCATCAGGAAATTGACACCGAAGGGCCGGTCGGTCAGGCCTTTGACTTCGAGGACCGCTTCCTCGACGTCGCTTGGTGGAAGAGTGGCGGCGGCCAAGAATCCAAAGGCCCCGGCATTACATGCGGCAGCGACGAGGCGAGGCGTAGCGACCCATCCCATTCCCGTCTGGAGAATCGGGTAGCGGCATCCGAGTCGTTGCGTTACCCGTGTCCGAAGGCCGTCCATAGATGTTAGTTCGCCACTTCGCGAGCGAGAAATCCTTCGGGATCGATGGTCTCGCGAATCAGCCGAAGCTCTTCGGCCGTGGGAAGGCGAGTCTGTGCGATATTCGCTTCGTCGGGCACGATGAGCGGGAATCCGGTGTTGTCGATGACTTCTTCGAGTCCAACGCCCGGATGGAGCGAAATCAGTTGCATCGCACCGTCCGGTGTTTCGAAGTCATACACCGCAAGATTCGAGATTACCCGTCCGAGACAATGGCCACGCGTGGTGGTCGCCGGGAGTTGGGCGGCGCGGTCGTTTCCGACACCCGAGACGACGTCGACCGCTTCGACAAAAACCTTCTGAGTCTGGTTGGGAACCCAATAACTCGTCTTGTGTGAAATGGTGTTGCCGGGCGCGCCTCGCATGCCAAGCAACTGCGCCTTGGGTTGGGCGTGTTCACCGATGCAGGCGAAGTTCTGATTTCCGAAGCGGTCGATCTGGCTGGCGGCCATGATGACATGGCGCTTGCCATTCCAGAGATGGTCGAAGATCGCGCGAAAGGGAAGCCAAGCTTCGACGACGAGATCGTGACCGGGGCCCGACACCGGATTCGGAACGTCCACGACGGTGCAGACGCCATCGGTCATCAAGAGGTCTTCTTCGAAGGTGGCCTTGGCGAGTCGCGCGCCGATTGCGGGCGCGATCCCGAAGCAACTCGCGAGGATTTCTCCATCTCCACGAAAAGCTTCCGCCGCCGCCACAGCGCAGATCTCGCCTCTCGAAGCCGTCTCGGGTCCTTCGCGGGTGACCTCGCTCATCGCAGTCTCACTTTGGCCTGGTACTCGGCTTCGTTTTCGAGATCGAGGTACTCGGCCTTGAAACGCAGCCAAGCTTCCTCGTCCTTGGCCGTGGCCGCATAACTCTTCTGGAAGACTTCATCCCGGCCGTAGTCGGGAGGGCATTCCGTGAAATGGGCGCCGCCCGGGGCTTCGATCACGCCATCGACCATCGTGCGGTTGATGATGCGCGACTGCAGGGGGCCTGCGCTGGCCATGTCTTCGGTTTTAAGGATCTTCTCGACGGTCATGAAACTTTGCTTGGCCGCACGACAAAACATTTCATCGAAATACGGATCGGGGCCGAGATATTGCCCGTTGCCTCGTGCGTCACCTCGGTTCATGTGAATGAAGGCAATGTCGAGTTCAAGAGCGGGCATGGCAACGAGTTTTTCGCCGTCTTCGTAAGGGGACCTAACAAGACGGATGTCTGGGTTGATCGATAGGACATCGGAGCCAAGCCCTGCGCGAGTCGGCAGGAAGGGCAGGTGATGGGAAGCCGCGAGCAGCCCCCACTGAAGCATGCCCTCGTCGAGTTCGGCTGCGTCAATGGAACCAGTCTGGCGAGCCTTTCGAAAATGCGGTTCGAGGGGAATCGAATCGAGGGAGACGAAGCCGTAGATCAGTCGCTTGATTTTTCCGGCATTACAGAGGAGCCCGACATCCGGGCCACCGTAGGTGACGACCGTGAGGTCCTTGACCGATGAACGAAGAATCTCTCGAACGATGGACATCGGCTTGCGCCGCGACCCCCATCCGCCGATGCCGATCGTCATGCCGTCTCGGATCTCGCTGACCGCTTCGCGTTCTGTTGTCCGCTTGTCCATGTCGTCCCGGTCGCTCCAGAGTCCCTGCGACGGCCGCTCGTGGGGGCCGGTCCGTTGGGCGAATCGAGCAATATCATAACGATACGTTCCGTATTGATCTACCTCTGAATGGGTCGTGAAACGGAACTTAGGTGGGTTAGAGTCAGATTTTGGAGCGACATCGAGAAAAGGACTCCGGGCCGCTTATTTGGACTCGGCGAAGCGTCGGGCGAGCTGGGCGGCGAGACCGATGTAGCGATCCGGGGTGAGGGCCAGCAAGTTCCCTCGTTCGGTCTCCGGAATCTCGAGCGTTTCGATGAAGCTGCGGAGATTTTCGGGTGTGATTTCCTGGCCTCGGGTGAGGGCTTTGAGCTTTTCGTAGGGCTCTGCGATGCCGTGTCGTCGCATGACGGTCTGCACCGCTTCGGCCAGAACAGCGTGTGTCGCCGAGAGATCTTCATCGATTCGATCGGGTGCGACGGCGAGCTTGGCGAGACCACGCAGTGTGGACCGGATCGCGAGGATGCCATGGCCGATTCCGACGCCGACGTTTCGCAGGGCGGTCGAGTCGGAGAGATCTCTTTGCCAACGTGAAATAGGTAGTTTCTCGGCCAGGTGTGCCAGGATGGCGTTCGCCAAACCGAGATTGCCCTCGGCATTTTCAAAATCGATCGGATTCACCTTATGCGGCATCGTCGAGGACCCGACTTCTCCCGCCACGGTCTTCTGCCGGAAATACCCAATCGAGATGTAGCTCCAGAGATCCCGTGTCAGGTCCAGCAAGATTGTGTTCGAACGGATGACCGCATGAAAGAGTTCGGCCATCCAATCGTGGGGCTCAATCTGGGTGGTCATCGGATTCCAGCAAAGACCCAGTGACTCAACGAATCGTCGCGTATGCGCTTCCCAGTCAATTTCCGGATAGGCGGCGAGATGTGCCGCGTAACTACCGACGGCGCCATTGGCCTTGCCGAGAATTTCGATCTGGGCGATCGCGTCACGCTGGCGAACCAGGCGAGCGCCGACGTTCGCAATCTCTTTGCCAAGGGTTGTTGGGGTTGCCGGTTGCCCGTGGGTTCGAGAAAGCATGGATTGCTCCGCCGTATCACCGGCGAGAGAACGTAACTCTTCGATCAATCGATTCAGTTCTGGCAGGATGATCTCATCTCGCGCGGTTCGCAGCATCAGGGCGTAGGCGAGATTGTTGATGTCTTCCGAAGTGCAGGCGAAATGGACGAACTCGATGGCGGCGGACAGATCCGGATGGCTTGCCAGACGATCTTTGATCCAGTACTCGATGGCTTTCACGTCGTGATTGGTTCTCGACTCGATGCCGCGAATCTCAAGTGCGTCCTTGGGCGAAAAGTCGGTCAGAAGCGCGGCGAGATGGGCCGTCGCGCTGGCCGAGAATTCGGGCACTTCGCAGATCTGCGGCGAAGCGGCAAGCGCTTCGAGCCAGCGGATCTCGACCTGGACGCGGAATTTGATCAATCCGAATTCGCTCACGATCGGTCGAAGATCGTCGAGCTTTCCGTGATAACGACCGTCCAGGGGAGAAATCGCTAGAAGAGAATCCGAATCGTGATTGTCATGGGCCATTGCTGAGGTCCTTCGCAGACTGGGTGAGCTTGGAGAGTTAGGCAGGTTAGGAGTTTGCGAGCCACGACTGCGCGTTCTGGAAGAGGCGAAGCCATGGGCCGTCTTCTCCCCATCCCTTTGGATGCCAGGAGTATTGCACTGTTCGAAAGACCCGCTCGGGATGCGGCATCATGACTGTTATGCGTCCGTCGGGGGTCGTGAGCGCTGTGAGCCCACCCTCGGATCCGTTGGGATTTGCGGGGTAGCGCGTCGCGGGCGCACCATGGCCGTCGACGAAGCGAGCGGCGAAGAGACCAGCTTTTTCGACGCGCGCGCGTGCGTTCTCGTCGGCGAATTGCGTTCGTCCTTCACCATGAGCCACTGCGATCGGAAGCCGCGCGCCGATCATGTCGCGAAAGAGAATCGACGGACTGTCTTCGATCTGAACCAGGGAGAGCCGGCCTTCGAATTGTTCGGAGCGGTTCCGCACGAAGCGCGGCCAGTCCTCGGCGCCTGGGATGAGTTCCTTCAGATGTGAGAGCATTTGACAGCCATTGCAGACGCCCAGAGCGAAGCGTGACGGGTTGTGAAAGAACGTCTCGAATTCATCACGAAGGCGATCATGGAAGAGAATCGACTTCGCCCATCCGCCGCCTGCACCGAGAACGTCGCCGTAGGAAAAGCCGCCACAGGCAACCAGTCCCTGGAATTTCGCAAGTGAGGCATCGCCGTTCATCAGGTCGCTCATGTGAACGTCGATCGCATCGAAACCGGCGCGATCGAATGCGGCCGCCATTTCGATCTGGCCATTCACGCCTTGCTCGCGAAGGACGGCGATCGTCGGCCGGGTCGTGCCCGACCTGGGGGTGATGGGGGGTGTCGGCAAGATTTCGAAGGGCCACTTCACGACCAACCCCGGATCATCGAGGTCGCATCGGGCCGCCTGTTCCTCGTCGGCGCAATTCGGGTCGTCACGAAGCCTCTGCATATGCCAGGTCGTGTCGGACCATTCCCGGCGAAACGTGGCGCGATCGCTCTCGAGGATGCTTCGCCCGGACTCTTTGAAGAGGATGCGATCATCTTGACGCAGCTGCCCGACCACGTGCACCGCGTCGCTCAGTCCTGCACTTACGAAGGCCTCGGCCACCGCATCGAGTTCGCTTGCGGCGACTTGAAGGACGGCTCCGAGTTCTTCGTTGAAGAGCTTGCCGATTGTCGAGCCCGCCATTGAGTCGAGGTCGATCTCGACTCCGGTCCCACCGGCAAATGCCATCTCGACAACCGTCGTGAAGAATCCGCCATCGGATCGATCGTGATAGGCGAGGAGTTTTTCTTCGTGGATGAGCGTTTGGATCGTTTCAAAAAAGGCCCGCAGCCGTTCGGGATCATCGACGTTAGGCGGCTCGCTACCGATCGTGGAATTGACCTGTGCCAGAGCGGAAGCCCCGAGACGGTTTTGCCCGAAGCCGAGGTCGACGAGTAGAAGATGACTATCTGGATCGGCCTGAAGCTGAGGTGTCAGAGCGAGTCGAATATCATCCACGGGTGCGAAGGCGGTGACGATGAGAGAGAGCGGCGATGTGACGCTTTTCTCTGTCCCGTCTTCATTCCATACGGTTCGCATCGACATGGAGTCCTTGCCGACTGGAATCGCGATGCCGAGTGCCGGACACAGGTCGAGGCCGACGGTCTCGACCGCATCGAAGAGACGAGCGTCTTCGCCGACATGTCCGGCGGGCGCCATCCAATTGGCGGACAGGCGAACGAAGCGCAGCGAGGGGATCGGGGCGGAGGCCAGATTGGTGAGCGCTTCGCCGACCGCCATGCGGGCTGAGGCTTTCGCGTCGAGGAGCGCGATCGGTGTTCGTTCGCCGATCGCCATGGCCTCGCCTGTATGGGTCGAATAGCCGCTTGCTGTGATGGCGGCATCTGCAACTGGGACCTGCCATGGACCGACCATCTGGTCCTGCGCGACGAGCCCTGTGATGGTCCGGTCGCCGATGGAAATCAAGAAGGTCTTGTCGCCGACCGCGGGCAGCTGCAGGACACGTTTTGCTGATTCCTCTGGATCGAGTTCGTCGAAGGCGTAGATCGAACGGGGGTGCGTGGCCCGCTTGACATCACGATGCATCTTGGGCGGCTTGTCGAGGATCACCGAGAGTGGAATGTCGATGGGAAGCGAAGTGGAAGCTTCGGCCGCGGCATTCTCGAGGTCGTTTCTGAAGTGGCCGTCCTCGACCACGAGATGGCGCTCTTCGGAGGCCACCCCGACAACGGCATAGGGGCAGCGCTCACGACGACAGATCGCTTCGAACTCTTCGATTCGAGTGGGCGGAATGGTCAGCACATAACGTTCCTGCGCCTCATTGCTCCAGATTTCAAGCGGCGTCATGCCCGGCTCGTCGTTTGGGATTGCACGCAGGTCGATTCGGCCGCCGCGATCACTCTGATCAAGGATCTCGGGGATGGCATTCGAGAGGCCGCCCGCGCCGACATCATGAATCGAGATGATCGGATTTTCATGACCAAGTGCCACGCAGCGATCGATGACTTCCTGGCAGCGTCGTTCGATTTCCGGGTTGCCGCGCTGGACCGAGGCGAAGTCGAGATCCTCCTGGCTCGTGCCCGTCGCCATCGAGGAAGCCGCGCCTCCGCCGAGCCCGATCAACATCGCGGGTCCACCGAGAACGACAACCTTCGCGCCGGCGGGGGTCGTGAGTTTGTCGACGTGCATCGGGCGAACGTTGCCCATGCCGCCCGCCAACATGATGGGCTTGTGGTACCCACGTACTTCGGGTCCATCCGGCCCTTCGACTTCCTGGCAATAAGTTCGGAAATAGCCGGCGAGGGCGGGACGCCCGAATTCGTTGTTGAAAGCCGCGCCGCCGATGGGTCCTTCGAGCATGATGTCCAGCGCCGAAGAGATTCGTGAAGGCTTTCCGGGATCGAGTTCCCAGACTCGTGTCGCCTCGGGCAGGAGGAGGTTCGAGACCGAGAAACCCGTGAGTCCCGCCTTGGGTTTTCCACCGCGTCCGGTCGCGCCTTCGTCCCGAATTTCACCGCCCGACCCGGTCGCCGCACCGGGAAAGGGAGAAATGGCGGTCGGATGATTATGGGTTTCGACCTTCATCAAGATTTGTGCGGCTTCGTCGATCTGCGCATAACGTCGCGAGACGGGATCGGGTTGGAATCGACCCCCATCGCCGCCCGCGATGACGGAGGCGTTGTCGGAGTAGGCCGAGAGGACGCCGTCGGGCGATTGAGCGGTGGTATTTCGAATCATCGCGAAGAGCGATTGGTCTCGCGGTTTTCCGTCGATCGTCCAATCGGCGTTGAAGATCTTGTGTCGGCAATGTTCGGAATTGGCCTGGGCGAACATCATCAATTCGACGTCGGTCGGATTTCGTCCCTGCTCGTGAAAGCTGTTCACGAGATAGTCGATTTCATCCGGCGCCAGGGCCAGGCCGAGTTCGCGGTCGGCTTCGCGAATCGCCTCGCGACCTCCAGTCAGGACATCGATTCGGCGAAAGGGTGCCGGGTCGGCGCGGTCGAAGAGTGCGTTCGCGTGATCGAGATCTGTGAGCAGGGTCTCAGTCATTCGATCATGAAGTTCGGGGCCGAAATCGAGGGCGGTCTCGACGTTGGCGAGTCCCGTAATTCGATAGAGGGTTCCGCGCTCGATCCGGCGAATGGCGTCGAGGCCACATCGATGGACGATTTCCGTGGCTTTCGAGGACCAGGGAGAGATCGTTCCGATTCGGGGGACGACATAGAGTTGGACGGCGTCGGCGGGGTTTGCGCCGTTGCTCAAGCCGACGTTGCTTGCTGACACGAGGTCGTCTTCTCGAACCAGGGCATCGAGTCGTGCGCGCTCACTAGAATTGAGTTCGCGCTCGGCGTCTACGAGGACGACGAAGCAGGTCTCCAAGCCTTGCAGTGAGGGCTGCGTCGATCGGAGCCGGTTGAGAAGTCGCTGACGCCGCGCATCGGAATGGGCGGAAGCACCACGCAAGGAAAACATCGGAGCCTCAGGACGGCCGGAGCCATCATGCTATGCCGCGCGTGCCCAAGTGGGGATCCGGGGCCCGGGGCTCGTTTCGCGACCGGGGGGAGCAGCGCGGACGGTCTGGAACGACCGCAGTCTAAGGCTTGTCGGCCGCGAGGGCCAGCGAATCGAAGCGTTTGGATGACTTCCGAGAGTTGATCGACTTGGGCGTTGCCGCCAGCGCCTAGGTCATTGGAGAAGCCGCAGAACCAGATTGAGACTGCTGTTGGCCTGGCCGATCACGGCGATCGATGATTCCTGGAGAATCTGTGCCCGCGCGAGGTTGGCGCTCTCGATGGCGAAGTCGGTGTCGCGAATTCTGGATTCTGGCGCTGCGCTGGCCTCAATCTCAACGCCGAGCAGGCGGGACTGGGATTCGAGGCGGTTCTCCGCAATTCCAAATTGGGCGGCCAGGGCACTGACATTTTCAATGGCCGTGTCGATCGAGCTGATACCACTGGCTGCTGCGGCAGAGGTGGCGAGATCTAGGCTTCCAACACCGATCGCGGCGGCCTGGGCGTCGGCGCTCGAGACGGTGATCGTGTCGCCAGCCTCGGTGCCGACTGCGAGTTCGATCTGGAGCGAGCTATCGGCGAGTGGATTGAAGCTGCCGAAGTTCGTGTTGTTGGCGATCGCATCGATGTCTTCGAGGAGTGACTGGAATTGGGTGTCGAGTTGGTCTCGCGTCTGACTGGGCGACCTGGGCCAGCGATATTCCGTCTTGGGTATTGAGCTGTGCGCGACCCAGGCTTGCAATGCTGGCGCGCAGCTTTTCCGAAACCGCCAGACACCGGCCGGGTCATCAGAGGCACGATTGATGCGAAACCCCGAAGCGAGGCGAGCACTGGACTGGGCGATTGCACTCTCGGCACGTCGCGATGAGCGGATGGCTCCAAGCGTGATGCCGTTTGAACCGATGCGCATTGACATTGGCTGGCCCTTTCTCGGGCCAGCGGAGTCAGTCCCCTCCCAGAGACCACGCAGGAACCTATAATGGAAATCCGAAACGTTTCAGATTGCGATTGTGTGACGTGTTCCAGCCATTCGGTTTTCAATTCGAAACGATGTAGAGAAAACCCGCATTTCATACCGAAATACGGGCTTCTGCTGAGAAGCGGAGACGCAGGACATCTGCAGTCGCGGTTTGGGCGAAGCCGCTCGTCGAAGCGGCTCGAATGGGAGCCCTACTCGCCTAACGCGGCGAGGGTCACGCGATTGCGTCGCGCGAGAATGTCGGCCTCGGATTCTTCGATGTAGATTTCGTCCGGTTCGATCTCGAATATCACCTGGCCCGCTTGCACGACGGAGCCGTCGGCTTCGACCATGAGACTCTTCTTGAGCGTGCCCGAGAAGGGTGCGAGGACCTTGTTGAACATCTTCATGACTTCGATGATGAAGAGCGGCTGCCCCTCCTCGAAATGTTCGTCTTCCTCTATGAGCAGTGGAAGATGCGGGGCTTCGCGTGCGAAAAAGCTGCCACCGGATGGTGCGACGATTTCGTTGGCGCTCGCCTTCGGCGGCGGCGCAAGCGTTCGACGCATGGCAGTCGCATTTTCCTCGTCGAGGAAGCTCGCGGGAAAGATCGGCTCGAGTGCATCGCCGATCTCGATGTCCATGAATTCGCTCTGAACGCCTAATCGTGGAATCATCAGCAAAAGGGTGCTGCCGGTCCGGAAGCCACGGTGACTGGCTTGGCAGGCCTCCCATAGCGCTGTGTCGTCACCGACCAGCGCGGCATCGATGTCGCCCTCGAGGCGTTCTCGAATCTGCTGCCAGTCCTGCGTTCCGAAGGCCTGGGCTGCGCTCTCGTAGAACTCGAGCGCGCCGCTGAGCAGCGCTTCGTCGTGTTCCCAGATCATGTCGCAGGCGGGTTTACCCGGCGTCGTCTCCATGTTGAGGTAGTGATAGAGAGCCTTCAGGAAAGCCATTGGACTCTCGCGGAACTCGACCTGATCCCCTTCGCGCTTCCAGAGCCGACCGTCGTATAGACCCAGGAATCCGGCCAGAGCATGCGCGTCGCCCAGAAGCCTCTCGATCGGTCGAAGCAGTAGCGTCTGCTGATCGGCCAAGGCTTTCTGAGCGGAGGGATTTGGCATACGAGTCGTAAGCTCCGCAGCTGCTGTCTCGAGGTCTACGTCGCGGGCGAGTACCTTGAGCGAGCCGACGCCGGCGAGATAGGGCGTCATGAACCGGGTATTCGGCTTCATCATCGGCTCGATGCCAAGGGTCCAATTCACGAGACCGTAATGGAGTCCGATGCTGGTTTGGAGATTCTCTCCGCGCAGTTCCATGCGGCGAAGAATCTCCGCCAAGCGCTCGAGGTTATTACGCCGACTCATCCCGTCGCATAGTACGAGTGCGATATTCGAGTCGTAGGCGCCGGCCAGGTTGTAGTAGGGGAACGAGCCGGTATCGGGATTGCGCGTACCGATGCCCTGGTCATCGCGATGCTCGAAGGATAATGGCTTCGACCAGCCGCGAATGATGCCGCCGGCATGAGGTTGCAGTGCATCGTTGACGGCGTTGACGCGAACTTCGGCACCGGAGATCGCGCGCAGAATACGCTCGGGCTTTGGCAGGTTCGGACCATGTGCTGCGAGCAGCACCATGACCTCGATCAAACGTTCGACATCGAAGAAGTCCGCGGAATCATCCGGATTCGCAAAACGCATTTTATAGGCGAGCTCTGTACAGCCGTGCTCGACCTGGATGCGCGTGTTCATCTCCATGAAAAAATGATCGAAGCCTTCGACGATGCACTCAAAGGTCGAGACATTGTCCAGGCCGACACCGGCGCCGAAACGAGCGGCATCTAACTCCATGGCCGCGAGGGTTTCGCGCTCATTGAGAAGGTTTTCGCGATGAGCTGCGTTCTTGGTTTCTTCTGCGGCGCCCGCGAGGAGTTCATCGGTCATGGAGAATTCGAGTTGTTTCTGCTCGTGCATTTGGATCGAGCAGTCGCGTCCGCCAAGGGTGATGGACCAGTCGCCGTTGCCGACGACCTGGATCTCGTTATGCCGAGTCGTTTCGAGGTTGAGCTCGATCAGGAAGTTTCGATTCGAGCCGGGTTCGAGCACTTTCTGCTCCGCCAGGATGTCCATTACGGCAGTCGAGGTTTTGGAAGGATCAGTTACGACCCGCTGACCTTTGCCGCCGCCGCCGCCGATGCATTTGTACCGAATGCGCTTGCCGGGATACTGCTCCCAGATCGTGTGGGATTGTTGTTCGGCGGTCTTTTGGAGCTCTTCGATCGTGACGAGTTCGATGGACTTTGAATAGCCTGCCTGGAGTAGCCGTTCGGCATTTTCGACGAGTTCGACATCGGCGGCCCATGTGAAGTCGAGGGCGTTTTTCTTGGCGATCTTCTCGAGTGCTTTACGATCCGTCGCACGCTGAACGAGGGCGAGGGCGGAAACGTTGTCGATTCCGGGAACGACGGCGTTGCCGAGCCCGCGAGCTAGTTTCTTCGCTTCGTCTTTTGCGCCGGCACGTCGGATGACCTGCGAGGACGGGCCGATGAATCGAACGCTCGAGGCTTCAATCGCTTCGACGAAATCCGCATCTTCGGCCATGAAGCCGTAGCCGGCGAAGATATGCGTGTATCCATTCGACTCGGCGATTGCAACGATCTGGGCGATTCGTTCGAGCTTTTCTTCTTGGCCAACACCCATGTAGTCGGTGACGCGATGGACGTTGCCCGGAAAGTCGAGATCTCGCAGCTCGGGTGCGAGGCATCGCGGGTAGACGATGGAATCCTTTTCCGAGAGCAGCATGCCGTATTCGCGCACACCGATTTCCCGAAAGACGTCGAAGGCCTCCTTGCGAACAGGGCCTCGACAAACCACGAGACATTTGATGTCGGTCAGGTCAAAGCCGCGGATCCACTCGGATTCCGAGCGGCCCGCCTGAATCTTCTCGCCGTTGCGGTTCAGCATTATTCGTGCTCCCGCTGCAAGCCACCCATCGGAGCAGGTTGGTATTTACGCATCAAGAAATCCAGGTTTCGCGCGAGGATGCGGCGGCTCTCGCCGGGCATGACGAGTCGGCTCACGCTGCCAAGAGACAGTGCTTCTTTCGGGTTCATGAATGTCTCTTCATATTGCGAAGTCAGGATGGCAAGCTGGCGATCGCGTTCGGCGTCCGCCTCCGCTGCGCTTGCGCCATCGGCCAGCGCCTTGCGATGAGTGGCGGCAATGGCCCGCATCTCATCCTTGTAAACGAAGTCCTTGCCTGCGGCTCCCATCACCGCGACACGCGCCATGGGCATTGCAAAGACCAGATCGGAACCCACGAAATGCGAGTTGTACGCGGCATAGGCGCCACCGAAAGCATTTCGGATGATCATTGTCATGCGGGGTGTGCGGATGTCGATGATCGAGTCGAGTAGCTTTCGGCCGGCCATGATGATGCCGCGCCCTTCCTGCTCGGTACCGGGCAGGAAGCCGGTGGTGTCTTCGATAAAGATGAGCGGGATGTTGTAGAGATTGCAGAATCGAATGAAGCGCGTCGCCTTGAGTGCGGCATCGATGTCGATCTGGCCCGAGGAAACGGCCGAATTGTTGGCGACGAAGCCGGCGACCCAACCTCCGAGTCGGCCGAACGCAGTCACCATGTTTCGAGCGCGCTGTGGCTGAAGCTCGAAGAATTCACCGTGGTCGCAGATCTGTTGCAAATAGAGCGTGATGTCCATTGGCGCGTTCATGCCTGCGGGCGTATTGAAGGTGCGCTGGAAAAGTCGATGCTCTTCTTCGGTATGACGATCGGCTGGGTCCGAGGTTTTGTGGAAGGGAGCGATCGAGTGGTTGTTGTCCGGGAGGTATCCGAGTAGTCGAGTCGCGGTCCGGAGCGAGCCGAGTTCATCGTGCGTCACTAGGTCGCAGACGCCACTCTGCCCATGGACGCCGGGACCGCCGAGCTCTTCAGCAGTGACGTCTTCACCGAGAACGCTCTTCACGACTCCGGTTCCTGTTAGGCCGATGAAAGTATCATCGCACTGAATCATGAACGAGCCTTGGCGTGGAAGGTAGGCACCGCCACCGGCGTTGTAGCCAAACATCAAACTAATGGAAGGGACGACGCCGCTGATCTTGCGCAGTGCGTTGAACGCTTCGCTGTATCCATCAAGCCCTCCGACGCCGGCTGGAACGAAGGCACCGGCGGAATCGTTCATGCCGATGAGGGGAATACCTTTTTCTCCGGCCATGTAGATCAGGCGGGCGAGTTTGGCGCCATTGGTGGCGTCCATCGATCCAGCGCGAACGGTGAAGTCATGGCCATAGACGGCCACGTCGCGACCATCGATCTCAAGAATGCCTGTCACGATCGAGGCCCCGTCCAATTCGGGTCCCCAATTTCGCCAGAGGATCATCGGCTCGCGATCGGTGAGTGTCCTGATGCGTTCCCAGACGGTCATCCGATGCTTGGAATGCTGAACGCGTACGCGGGCTGGACCGCCGCCGATCAGCGGCCGGGCCATGAGTTCTTCCGCCATTTCGAGCGAGGCTTCGTAGGGACCGGGCGTGGCGTTGTCTGGGGTCGCCGCAGCGGCGGACACGCTCGCGGGTGCATGCGTGGGTTGTGTCGCGTCGCCGTCCGGTGAGCCCGGGATCGGGCCGACGTTTGGTCGCGGCAGGGGATTTTTCAGCGAGTACTCGATTTCGGGCATTCTTCTCACGCTCGTAGACGGTCTCTTAAACGACTGGGGATCCGCAGGTCGGCGGTGCTGATCAGCGGGCGCGCATTGTACAGACTCAGGGCAAGGGGAGCGAGATCACACGCACGCGATTCTCTCCTGCGGGGAAAGTTTTTAGCCCGCCACGGCGGATCCCAGCAGGAAGGCGGAAATGCCGAGGATCAAATGGGCGGCCAGGACCCCGCCGCCCCGGATTCGCTGGCCGGCCCGCGCAAACCCGACGACATCCACGCAGAGCGTTCCAAACGTCGTCAATGCTCCGCAGACACCGGTCGTCCAGAAGATCCGAGTGGGCGCGCTCCATTCGACCGTCGATCCAGCTTGACTACCGAGCAACACACCAAGGAACAGGGACCCGAGAATATTGACGATCAGGGTCGAGCGGGCGGACCCCTGTTTCGCCCAGAAACCATCAAGGTCTCCCGAGCTGGCTTTCTCGACACCACGAAAGATCAGCCCACGGAGCAGCGCACCTATGGCGCCGCCGCTTCCGATTGCGAGCCAGATCGACCAGTCGTTCATCGCGGGTTCCGCCGAAAAAAGCGGGTGGAGAGCCGTTCCGCCAATACGAATGCGGCCAGCCCGGAGACGATGGAGAGCCCGAGATGGATCGCCGCCGTGACTTCGTTCGATTCAGCGGCCAAGCGTCGATTGTCCATGGCCAGGGCGGAGAAGGTCGTGAAGGACCCGAAGACACCGATCGTGAGAAAGGGCCGGAGCAGTGGGTGCGGGACTCCAGTCGCGACGTAGCCGACGAAGACTCCGAGAAGGAACGAGCCTAGGAGATTTGCCACTGCGGTCGCGAAAGTGAAATGCCATTGCGCCGAGGTGATGAAGAGGGAGACGGAATGTCGAAGACTGGCACCGCAAGCACCGCCCATCGCGATCACCAGCAATTCGGAATAGAAAGAAGGCAGCGCGGCGTCCAGGTTCGTCGCGTCGGTCGGTGAATTTGCGCTCGGATCCATCATCGCGAGCAGCATACCGTCTCGTGAGTCGCCTCCGATGAGGTCGAGACAAGACCCCCGGGGAACACGGGTAAAAATCGGACCGATGTGCGTTTGAGTCGAAAAAAGCCCCGCCGCTGAGCGAAAATTTTGGAGCCAGGGCTGCCAGCCCTCTATCTATCCGTCGAAACGAGGTTTTTTCGGATTTCAGAGGGCCGCCATCTGTACCCGGAGGAGCGCTGGGGCTTGCCAGACACCGGGGGAGGTGTGCTAACCGGGTAGCCGACCGGCTAGGGCTGGGCTCGCGGTCTCAAGAAAATTGAGGTCGAATCCGATCCCCGCTTTGCACGGACACGAATTCAATTGAATGGAAAGGCCTCCCCCCGGTCCAACTGTTCCTAGCCAAGTGTATTCAGCTTTCGAGGCAGCATGGGGAAATCACTCGTTATCGTCGAATCACCCGCCAAGGCGCGGACCATCAACAAGTATCTCGGTCGAGACTACGTTGTGCGTTCGAGTGTGGGTCATATCCGAGATCTTCCTGTCAGCGGAAACGGCAAGAAGGTCGACCCAAAGGCGCGTGCGGCCGCTGCGGCGAAGACGCGCAAGATGCCAGAGGCGAAGCGCGAAAAGCACAAGAAGGAACAAGCGAAGAAAGCACTCTTTGCTCGCATGGGGATCAATCCCGAAAAGGATTGGGATGCCACCTATGAAATTCTGCCAGGTAAAGAGAAGGTCGTAGACGAACTTCGAAAGCTGGCGAAGGATGCGGACACGATCTATCTGGCCACCGATCTGGATCGCGAAGGCGAGGCGATCGCCTGGCATTTGCGCGAAGTCATCGGTGGGAAGGACTCTCGTTTCAAACGCGTGGTCTTCAATGAAATTACGAAAACTGCGATCCAGCAGGCCTTCCAAGATCCCGGTGAACTCGACCTGGCCCGGGTCAACGCACAGCAGGCGCGCCGATTTCTAGATCGAGTGGTGGGCTACATGCTCTCGCCGCTGCTCTGGGCGAAGTTGGCGCGCGGCCTCTCGGCGGGGCGCGTTCAATCGGTCGCGGTCCGGCTGATTGCGGAACGCGAAAGGGAAATCCGCGCCTTCATCCCGGAAGAGTATTGGGAAGTTCACGCGGATACGCTGACCAAGGCCAAGGAAGGACTTCGACTCGAAGTCGCTAAACACGCGGGTGAGAATTTTCGACCGACCAGCGAAGAAGAAACCAATGTGGCACTTCGCGTCCTCGAGTCGGCGGACCTCGAGGTGGTGGAACGCAAGGCCAAGCCCACCAAGACACGGCCGGGTGCCCCCTACATTACGTCGACGCTGCAACAGGCGTCGAGTACTCGACTCGGATTCAGCGTCAAGAAGACCATGATGCTGGCACAGCGGCTATATGAAGCCGGACATATCACCTATATGCGTACGGACTCGACGAACCTCTCGAAGGAGGCCGTCGAGGCGTGTCGGCAATTGATCAGCTCCGATCACGGTGAGCGATATCTGCCTGAGGAAAGCGTCTCGTACTCGAGCAAGGAGGGTGCCCAGGAGGCCCATGAAGCGATTCGGCCTTCGAATGTCGAGATGAAGCCGAGCGACATTCAAGGGCTCGAGCGGGATCAGGAGCGCATGTACGACCTGATCTGGCGGCAGTTCGTTGCTTGCCAGATGACCGGGGCCGAATATCTATCGACCAACCTGACGATTCGCGCCGCCGATTATGAGCTGAAGACCCGCGGCCGAATTCTCGTCTTCGACGGATATACGGCTGTTCAGCCGCCGGGTGGCCGCACCAGTGAGGCGAATGTCACGCTTCCCGACGTGGAAGTTGGAGACCGACTCGAGCTCGAGCGGCTCGATCCCAAGCAGCATTTTACGAAGCCCGCACCGCGTTTTGGCGAGGCGAGCCTGGTCAAAGAACTCGAAAAACGAGGCATCGGTCGGCCTTCGACCTACGCCTCGATCATCTCGACGATTCAAGACCGAGGTTATGTCCGGCTCGACAGTCGCCGCTTCTTCGCGGAGAAGATGGGCGAAATCGTGACCGAACGATTGGTCGAGAACTTCGAAGATCTGATGGACTACGGATTTACGGCCAGTCTCGAAGAAGCACTGGACCAAGTCGCGGTCGGCAAGAAGAAATGGAAGACCGTGCTTGGAGAGTTCTATAAGGACTTCCGCGTGAAGCTCACACTGGCCGAGGATAAGAAAAAGGGAATGCGGCTCAACTCTCCGATCGACACCGACATCAGATGCCCGAAATGCGATCGAACCATGCAGGTTCGAACCGCCGGTACGGGCGTATTCCTGGGCTGTTCGGGCTATGCGCTGCCGCCGAAGGAGCGCTGCAAGAGCACGATCAATCTGGTTTCAGGCGATGAAGTCGAAGCCGTCGATAGTGCGGACGAAACAGAAGAGAACGAGGCGCGACAGCTTTTGACGCGCCGCCACTGTGCGAAGTGCAGCGCGACAATGGACAGTTATCTCGTCGATGAGGGACGCAAGCTTCACGTCTGCGGAAGCAGTCCCGACTGCACGGGGACGGAGGTCGAACTCGGGACCTTTCAGATCAAGGGCTATGACGGCCCGCTTCTCGAATGCGACAAATGCGGTGAGGAGATGCAGCTCAAATCCGGTCGTTTCGGTAAATATTTCGGTTGCACCGCGGAAGAATGCAAGAACACGCGGAAGCTCCTCCGTAGTGGCGAGCCCGCACCTCCGAAGGTCGATCCGATCCCGATGCCGCACCTGTTATGCGAGAAATGCGATGACTTCTATTTGCTGCGCGATGGTGCTGCCGGGATCTTCCTCGCCGCAAGTCAGTTTCCGAAGCATCGCGAAACGCGTGCGCCGTCCGTGGCCGAAATCGTGGTCGTGAAGGATCAGCTGGATCCCAAATATCGCTTTCTGGCCGATGCGCCTACGGAAGATCATGAAGGCCGACCGACGATCGTCCGATTCGCACGCAAGACCAAAGAGCAATATGTGACCTCAGAGGTTGATCGCAAGACCACCGGATGGCGTGCCGACTACCAGGGCGGGAAGTGGGTCGAGGAAATTCCCGCGGCGAAGCCTGCCAAAAAGAAGAAGGCGAAGAAGGCCAAGGGAAGTGCGAGCAAGAAGGCGGCGCGGAAAAAGAAGGCAGCAGCCAAGACGTCCGCGGCCCAGCCAGCTAAAGCGAAGAAGCAGTCGAGCAGTAAATAGCCGCGCGGATACAGCTGAGATTTGGCTTGCCGACCCCGCGCCGAGGCAGGGCAAAAAGGCCAGGCGGTCTGGAGTGAGAGGATGCATGATCGGAGAATGCGATCGGCGAGTCTCGGGTTCCTGCTCTTGATTGGCTTGTTGACGGGCGCACGATCACCGTCCGCTGATCCCGATCTCTCGCCACCAGAGGATTCTGTTTCGGAGCGCGAAACCGTGGTGCTGCTCCACGGCCTGGGCCGGAGTGCCCGCGCAATATGCTGATCTTGAAGTGACGTCTCCGAGCGCGTGGCTACCGAGTCTGCAACATCGATTACGACACCCGCGTGAGGGTTCTCGATGAAGCCGGACTTCTTGCGCATCACGAATTCCCTTTGGCCTGTCGCGCGGTCATGCTTGCGCCACCGAAATCGGGAAGTGAAATCGCAGATCATTTTCGAGGGCCGAGTAACACGTCTACTTCTGATTCGCGCTGAACGCCGGCTTCGGATTTTGTCTCAACGTTCGAGTGTGCGACGCACCATGAAGCGCATGGCCGATGTTTCGTTTTGTGCACCTGTGCACGGGAAGACTCAGTCTCCCCAGTTCTGGCGTGGCTGGAATCGATCGAGTAGTCTGAAAAGGCTTGACGCATTAGGCCTGCCGGATTGAGCCCCCCAGCCTTACCCGTTTTTATTTCGGGCACGGAGTGAGTTCGTGAAGAAAATCTACGTTGGCAACCTTCCCTGGAGCACGACGGACGAGGATCTGAAGATGCTCTTCGCAACCTACGGTGCAGTTGAATCCTCCGCGGTGGTGAATGATCGCGAGACGGGTCGCTCAAGGGGCTTCGGCTTCGTCGAGATGGCCTCCGCTGATGCGGAAAAGGCCATCGCTGAGCTGGATGGCCGCGACTGTGACGGACGTGCACTCCGGGTGAATGAGGCGTTGGATAAACGTCGCGGCGGCGGCGGCCAGGGCGGTAGCGGCGGCGGCCGATGATAGTCGTCGCCTAATTAACCGAATTGAGCCTCGACCCATTTCATGAGTCGGGGCTTTCTCCTGTTTGGACGTCGGATGAGATTCCTGGAGAGAAGCTGTCGCTAGACACTAGGCGCTTCGAACGCGCAGCTTGCCGCTTCCGGTTGGATCTTCTGATCAGAGGTGGGGAGTGGGCGAGGTTGCTGCGCTCTGCTGAGTTGATTTCGACTTGGTGCTGAGGCTGTCCATTAGTTGATGGAGGGTCGAGAACTCGCGACTCGAGAGGCCGTAGAATTCAACGCCGTAGCCGGCTTCTTCCAGTTTGTCGGCCGCGGTCGGTCGAAGCTCTCGACGTGTCCAGACGACGCGCGCTGTGAGCTGTAATTCTTCGCCGGTGAGCAGATTGATGCCGACGATGACCCGTCGGCCAGCAGCGAGGGGTTCCCAGGACTTCAGATAGGCGCCGCCCTGGGAAAGATTTGCGGTTGTCTCCTCGGCACTGCGGAAGAAGGAATTCCCGCTCGCAGGATCGATTTCCGGATCAACCGTCGAAATTCGGACCGGTACGCTCGATGCGACTCTCTCGTATCGCTGCACGCCGGTATTTGCTTGTCGCCAATGTCCCATCAGACTCACTTCACGTAATGAGCACATCGGCGGTCGGCCGGTGACCTTGAGTGTGGATTCAAGCGCTGGGGCATGGAACTTGATTGGTTGGTCGGGGTGGGGACCGGTCTCCGCTCAGATGCCTAGCCCGAGGAACGGGAAGCGAATCGCTTTGGTGGCTGAGCCTTCGTCGCGATCGGGTCCGCCTGAGAAGAGCACGCGTTCCCCATCGCTCTGCGAGTTCTGGGCCTCCTTGGCGGCTTTTTTCTTCACCGCCTTGCGATGCTGGGTCAGCGCTTCGGCGCTATGGCTGAGCTCGTTGGGAACAAAGACGGCGACCTCGGCCTGTTTCGCACGCCGCTCACAGAGCTCCTTGAGGATCGCTGTGGTGAGGCGCTTGCCCTCGATCTTATTCGCGCGGCCGACGGTGCAGAGCAGCGGACCGTCGACATTGCCGCGATAGTCGAGCCAGTCTTCGAGGCAGATCATCTCGTCGTTCGACAGTTCGACGCGTCGTCCGCGGGCGCCTTTGCTTCCCGTCTGCGCCGCGATGCTGCAGATGCCAGTCTTGTTGCTGAAGCGTACGCTGTCGATGGTGAGCGCGGTGATCTCGGCGATCTTGAGTCCGGAATTGACGAGGGAGAAGAAGACGGCGTCACGACTGCCCTCGGCGTTGCTAGAGGTCGAGCAGGCCGCGCTCAAGGCGCGAAGCTCACCATCTCCAAGCAGACGGCCGCGGGTGGCGGCTTTGGTCGCCTTCGCAGACGCTTTACGAGTCGGGGCGTTCGATGTCTTCCCGGCGGTTTTGGCGGCGCCGGCGCTCTGATCGGTGCCCGTCAGGGAACCTTCGTGGGCCGTTCGTACGAATCCCAGTTTCGAGCACTGTTGGATGACTTTGCTGAGCGTCGTTCGTATTTTCTGGACTTGTCCCGGCGGATAACATTCGGGAACGACGCGATAGTTACGTGTCGAGTCGCGTCGACATCGCAGGGCTTCGACCCTAGCCGGTGCACCCTTTTCCTTCAGGATCGTTAGAGCAGCTGCGCCGTGGAAGGGACGGACTTGCTGCCATGGGAATTCGAGGGTGTCGCAGTAGCCTCCGCTGATCACGGTGGCCAGCGTCTCAAGGGCCTCTTCGGCAAACCGCCGACTCTCGTCATTTCGGCAGCTACTGAGGTAGTTTTCCGCGGCTCGTCGACCCCGTTCGACTTCGATCGGGTGGAGCAGGAAATCCACGTTGTCTTGGGGTGAGGGCTGGATGGCTTGGGGGGCGAGGGATTCTTCGCTGGGCTGGCCGAGGGCGGTCGTGATCGGGAGCTGACTTTCCGGTGATGAGTGGGATGAGGTGAGGGGAGCGATTTCCGCGGCCACGATGATTCCTCCGATTGGGCAGTTTGCTGGCGCGGTTTGTTTATCGTCGAAAGTCGACGTTCATGTCAACTTCCGGGCTTTTTCGAGAGTTGGAATAGGGGATTTATGACGTGAAATCAGGTACTTCACGCGGGCACAGAGGGTTTCCCAGAGGGATGTTGATTGTTGATTCACACAAGTACTCCCTCCGGGGCAGGGAGCCGAGGCATGACTGATCGGACTTTCGCCGCCGATGGAGAGTCCGGCATGGCCGTACGGAAACTTGATTTCTTTGATGAAATGGTGTGGCCCGTGCCTCTGTCTTTCGCCGGCGCGATCTCGGCCATGCGGTTTGAGCAGGGCGACGTCCTGTATCGGGACAAGGCGGCCTATTGTGCTCTTGAGGGCGCGATTCCCCACGGCCTCAGCGCAATCCAGGTACTGCTTCCACAGCGCAGTACCCGCGGACTTGGCTCTGAGGTTCCGGGCGATCGGCGTCAGTCAAATTGGCGAAGCGAGGTAACGGTTGAGCTGATCGACCTCGAGAAAGGCCGCAGCGAGGTGCGTGTTCTCAGCCAGGGAAAATTGGCGACTGCTCTCTTTACAGGTGACGAGGCGTGGCTCGATACCGGTCGAGAGGAACCGCCGCTGCCAGCGTCAGCGCGAGATCTGCAGCCCAGGCTGGAAGATTCCGTCGGCCGTTTCAGGGGTCTTTCGAAAACGAAAAAAGGGTCCCGATTCATTTTCGTCGTCGACCTGGCCGGCGATGCGTCGCGCTCCAAGGCGTCGAACGTCGAAGCGGCCCTTCGCGCTTCGGGTTCCGTTGAGCGGATCGACCTTTCTCCGGCCGAAGCGGGCATAGAAGATCCCGGGAGATTCCATCCCGCATTGATCGTGCGTGGTCTTGCGATGGCCAAGCGCGCGAGCCATCAGGTTCTTCCGATTCTGCGGCAATGTCTTTACGCGGGTGGATCCGGCACAGCCCCAGAAAGCGATCAGGCGTCCGACCGTTTTTCGATCGGACGCCATGGGATTCTTCAAAACCTGGATTGAAGTTTCACGACAATCGGCAAAAGCGAAGCGCCGAAGTCATAGGTCGCGAAGATTCGGGCGTGACTGCTTTTACTCGACCAAGATGGTCGCTTTATTGATGAAGATGGGCTCCTTCGGCTTCGAGCCTCGCTGCGCTCGTCCCGGCGCGAGGCTCTCCATCTTGCGAATGGTTTTGAGGCTCTCATCCGATTCGGCTTTGCCGAAGATCGTGTGCTTGTTGTTCAGGTGAGGCGTCGCCTTGAAGGTGATGAAAAATTGACTTCCATCGGTTCCGGGTCCCGAGTTCGCCATCGAAAGCATGCCGGGTGCATCATGAACGACGTTCTTGTCGAATTCTCCGCCGTAGCTGTAGCCGGGGCCTCCGGTTCCACGACCATCGGGATCCCCGCCCTGAGCCATGAAGCCCTTGATCACACGATGGAATTTGAGCGTGTCGTAGAAGCCCAGCCGAGTCAGGTAGAGGGTGCTGCTGACGTGCATGGGCGCGACATCGGGCAGCAGTCGAAACAGGATCACACCCTGGTTGGTGTCGAGCTTCCAGGTGTATGTCTTCGCCGCATCAAACTCGAAGATTGGTGGCTTGCTGAGCTTTGTTTTCCATCGCGGGTTCTCCTTGTTAGGAGGACGCTGGGCGATGAAAGCATCGATGGAGGCAATGACTGGGTCCGGCGCGACGGTCTTGGAATCATCTGCCCTGGCATCGATGGGACGACCGGAAACAAGCACGGCCGCAAGTAGGCCGAGCAAGCTCGCGCAAAGGGCGAGGCGCAAAGGTTGGTTCGTGCGATGACTTCTCGGCGATCTCGATTGACGCTGGCGCGAGGAAAGGGTGCAAGACATGACGGCGGGAACTCCTTCTTGTTTCTCTTTGTTTCGTTATTGACCAGGATGCTGTCCAGGCGAAGAGAATAACGTCTAGGCCGGGCTTGGGTAGACAGTGCTCTTGGTCCTGCGGCTGATTCCACCGCTGATCAGCGTGCAGTTTTCCGGCAAAATCCGAGAGACTCTAGATCTTTCTTAGCAGCACCGGCCCAATCGCGATTCGCCTTAGGGCTCGCCGGACTCGGATGCAGAACGCGCCCAAACTCGAGACCCAGGTTTCCCAAGACATCGCGGGCGCGTTTTTCAGCGAAGGCGCCGATACCCACCACCCATTCCGGTTCGAGGATCTCGACGAGTTGATGCAGGTGATCGTTGCATGCCTCGTAGAGGGGTTCCCGTTCGCAGGCGGGCAATTTGTCGGGTGTCCTATTTCGACCGGATTCTTCCATGAAGACAAGAGGACAGTAGTTGGCGATGAAATGAGACTGAAAGAACGCCTCCGGCTCGATCCAGTGATCGGCGACTGCCCCCCAGAGGCGGGCGCCACTGACTTCCTTGCGTTGACAGGCGAATCCGTCGACCCGCCGTTTTGGATGTTCGTTTAGCGGACGATCGATTCGCTCTTCAATGCCGAGCCAGTCCCGGACCACGCTGACTTCACCGAAGGGCACGCCTGTCTGTGTCATTCCGTAGGGTCCCGGATTCATGCCAAGAAAGACGACGCGTTTGGGGCTGTTCCCAAAGCGCCGCAGGTATTTTCGGTAGCCCCGGGACGCGTGCTCGAGAGGGTTGTAGACATGGGTAACCGGCTCGCCGAATCGGATGGGTGCGAGGCGCTCTGAGAGTATTCGCGAGGATCGGATCAGTCGGTCGGCGTGTCCCACGAATCGATGGGCTCCTTTCGTGCGGTGCCGTGCGGCGTGGCAGTGTAGACTGATTGGTGGCGGAACTCACGGGTGAACAGGGTTCGGTCGTGATCTGGAGGAACGAGAGTTGAGTGCTGAATTTTGGATGGTCGTTGGAGCGGCAGCCGCCGCGGGCCTTTTCTTCTGTGGACACCTTTGGCGACAAGCCGCCGGTCGTGCGAACGAATTGGAATCGAAGCTCGCTGATCAAATCGATCGGGCCAAGCAGTTCGCCGCGGATCTTTCGAAGGAAAGCCAGACGCGCAAACGGTTGTCCGAGGAACTGGCAACATTTCGCAATCGTGCCGATAAAGTCAAACGCCGCAAGGCGAAGACGACAGATCAACCCCTCGGTACGTCGGCGCGGATTCGAGATCATGAAGCGGAAGCAGAGCGCTTTCGACTCGAGCGGGATAGCGCAGTGTCCGAGCGCGATGTCCTGTCCGATGCGATTTCGGATCTCGAGAGTCAGCTGGCGAAGTCTGCTCAGGCCTTGGAACGGGCGACGGCGCCATCCATCACGTCATCTCCGATGCCCACTTCGGAGCCGTCCGGGGAGGAGTCCGCGCTTCGTAAGGCCCAAGATGAGTTGGTGTCCAGTCGTGAACGCGTAGTCAATCTCGAGGAAGAATTGGAAATCGGTCGACTGGCGGAGGCCCGCATCCGAAAGAGGATGAGCAACCAGGAGATCCTCTATGCCTCGGTGCGTGCGGAACTTGAGGTCAAGAAGGATCGGCTGCGGACTCAAGAGGAGCAGATTCAGCGTCTTCAGGCCTTGAAGGTCGCAGTCATCGACTCCTGAGGCTGGCTGCTCGCAGCCTCGGGACCGTGCCTCGAGGGGCGCGTTGCGATACTTCGATCGTGTTAGGCCTTCGTGGAGGCTTTGGCTTCTGCCCAGGCCCAGTCGAGCCAAGGGAGCAATGCTTCGAGATCGCTACTCTCGACGGTGGCTCCGCCCCAGAGTCGAAGGCCGGCTGGGGCGTCTCGGTAGGCGCCAATGTCGAAGGCGATGCCCTCAGCTTCCAGTAGTTTGACCGCGACTTTCACTGTCACTGAAACCTCGTCGGCGGCGCGATGCTGCGCCCATTCGTCCGTTATGCGGAGGCAGATGGAGGTCGAGGATCGCGTGTCGGGCGACTCGGCGAGAAAACCTGCCCAGGAAGAGTTCTCGATCCAGCGTTCGACGACTTCGAGATTCGAACTCGAGCGCGCGATCAGTCCCTTGAGGCCCCCGATGGATTCGGCCCAGGTCAGTCCGTCGATCGCATCCTCTACACAGAGCATGGAGGGTGTATTGATGGTGGAGCCTTCGAAGATGCTCTGATTGAGCTTGCCCGCCTTGGTCAGGCGAAAAATCTTTGGCATCGGCCAGGCGGGAGTATGGGATTCGAGGCGTTCGACGGCACGCGGTGACAAAGCCAGCATGCCGTGGGCGGCTTCGCCGCCGAGTACCTTCTGCCAGGACCAGGTCACGGCGTCGAGTTTGTCCCAGTCGAGTTCCATGGCAAAGGCCGCGGAGGTGGCGTCACAAATGGTGAGTCCTTGGCGGTCCGCGGCGATCCAATCTCCATCGGGCACACGCACACCCGAAGTGGTGCCGTTCCAGGTAAAGACGACGTCGTGGGAAAAATCGACGCTCTTTAGATCGGGCAGCCGGCCATAGTCGGCAACAATTGTGCGGTGATTCTCGAGCTTGAGCTGTTTGGCGACGTCGGTGATCCAGCCCGAGCCGAAGCTCTCCCAAGCCAGCATGTCGACACCGCGTGCTCCAAGCACTGACCAGAGAATCATCTCGACCGCGCCCGTATCCGAAGCCGGTACGAGGCCGAGTCGCCAATCGTCTGGGATGCCGAGAATGGCGCGACTTCGATCCGAGACTTCCTGGATCCGCGCCTTGGCCGGGGCGGCGCGATGCGAGCGGCCGACCAGGGCCGCCTCGAGGCCTTGGGCTGTCCAGCCTGGACGCTTGGCGCAGGGGCCGGAGGAAAAGTGGGGTCGAGCGGGTCGCGGGGTAGGCCGGGTGGTCACGATGATCCTCGGGTTGGATGCCATTCAACGTTTGTCGAGCGGCGTGAGATGGTCGCGTGCTTCGAAGCGCGGCGCAGTCTATCGGGGCCTGGGCTGATGGTCCATGTCCGGTGATGAACCGGCCGATCTGGTAGCCTGCTCGCCCTGATGGGGACCCCTGCAGAGCGAAAGGCAGGGCGGGACGCGAAGGATCGCCTAGATGACCGAAGTAGAATCTTCATTGCCCGACCGAATGGCCGTGAGCGAATTTCTAGTCGGGTTGCAGACCCGGATTGCCACCAAACTCGAAGCCCTCGACGGCGAAGTGCAGTTTCGGCGCGAAGAGATTCCCCGACCAGGAGGGGGTGTCTCGCGGCCATGGGTCGCGGAGGGGGGCCCTCTGCTCGAGAAGGCGGCGGTAAATTTTACGCATACCGAAGGTCGCGAAATGCCGGCGGCGGCGACCCAACGCCGACCGGAATTGGCCGGGCGAAACTATGAAGCCATCTCGGTTTCCCTGATCGTTCACCCGCGAAATCCCTATGTCCCCACCTGCCATGCCAACTACCGCTTTTTTCTGGCTCCGGGCGAAGATGCGGCGAGTTCCGTCTGGTGGTTCGGCGGGGGCTTCGACTGCACCCCCTATTATGGGTTCGACGAGGATGCAATTCATTGGCATCAGACAGCACGCGCGGCCTGCGAAGTTCATTCGCCAGAGCTCTATCCACGATTCAAGGAACAGTGTGATCGCTATTTCTTCTTGCCCCATCGAAACGAGCCCCGCGGAATCGGAGGCATCTTCTTCGACGACTTTTCCGAGGGTGGCTTCGACAAAGCCTATGCCTTGTGGCGAAGCGCCGCCGACGCATTTCTTTTGGCGTACGCGCCGATCGTCGAGCGCCGAAACGGGATCACTTGGGGCGAGCGGGAGCGAGACTTTCAGATTTACCGGCGTGGACGCTATGTCGAGTTCAATCTCCTTCAGGACCGCGGCACGCGTTTTGGGCTCGAGGCGGGCGCACGGACGGAATCGGTCCTGGCCTCGCTTCCTCCTCAGGTTTCCTGGCGTTACGACTGGTCGCCCGAGGACGGAACGCCCGAGGCTGAGCTCTACCGGGATTATTTGCGGCCCCGGAACTGGGCTGATGAAGCGCCATGACGGCGGCTTGAATATTTCCGGAAGCCCGGGCGGCGCGAAGTTTTTCGCTTCAGCGTGGATCTGGTAGAGTCCCGCCGCTCTGAATCGGGACCGCCCACCCATCGACTGAAGAGCCCATTCAACACCACTAGGAGAGCAATTTTCGATGACATCCCTGGACGGGCCCTATCACAATCTCAGCGTGGTCGAGGTCATCGAGGAGACAAGTGATTCGAAGTCCTTCGTGTTTGCGGTTCCCGACGAACTGGTCGAACGATTCTCCTATCGGTCCGGTCAGTTCCTCACCTTTCGAGTCGAAGTCGATGGCCATCGGATCGTCCGCTGTTATTCGCTCGCCAGCGCACCCAACATCGATTCTCGTCTCAAAGTCACGGTCAAGCGTGTTGTCGATGGTCGTGCGTCGAATTGGATGAACGATGAGGTTTCCTCCGGCGTGACGCTCGAAGTGATGCCGCCGGCCGGGCATTTCTGTTTGCGTGATCGTGAGACGCCCATCGTGTTATTCGGTGGCGGGTCCGGTATTACGCCAATTATTTCCATCATCAAGACCGCGCTCGAGACCACATCCCGATCCATTTTTCTGTTGTACGCGAATCGAAATGACCAGTCCATCATCTTCAAGGACGAGTTGAGCGCGCTTCTCTCCAGGTATCCGGACCGTTTGGAAATCGTTCATCGACTTGATGACGTTCACGGTTTCGTCGACTCGGGGCTGGTCATTCAACATGTTGGGCCTCGGGCGGATGCGGACTTCTACATCTGTGGTCCCGGACCCTTCATGGATGTCGTCGAGAATGGTCTGTCGACACTCGATGTCACATCAGAACAGATCTTCATCGAACGCTTCGAATCCCCAGATGCCTCGGCGGAGGCGGGCCCCGTTGACACCAGCGCCGGGACATTGATCACGATCAAGCTCGATGGAAGCGAGACGAACGTCGAGATTGGTGAGGGTGAAACGATTCTGGCGGCTGCGAGACGAGCCGGCCTCGAAGCGCCCTTTGCGTGCGAGGAAGCCTACTGCGGATGCTGCATGGCGAAGGTCGTCGAGGGTGACGTCGACATGCTGATGAACGATGGTGGCATCGATCAGCGTCAGATCGATGAAGGATGGGTGCTCACATGCCAGGGGATCGTGAAGGGCAATGTCCGCATAGAGTATCCCGATTGAAATCCGGAACATCCGTTCCTTCGCTCTGAATTCCTCGGCCTAGTACTCGATCGACAGATCGAAGGGAATCGCGACGAGTTCGGCGAGCGCGGCGAGTGCCAACTCTGGAGCATCGACCTTGATGGTTGCCATGCCCATGGCCTTGGCCGGTTTTAGATTGCCGCCGATGTCGTCCAGGAAGATCACTTCTGTCGGCATGACACCGAGGCGTTTGCAGGCCAATTTGTAAATCTCGGGATCGGGCTTACGCAGCCCTTCAACGCTCGACTCGATGAAGACATCAAAGCGATCTCGTAATGCGCGCGTACCATCGCTGCGTTCAGGATCTTCGGCGTGAGCCCAATTATTCGTCAGCGCGCCGACTCGGAAACCGTTTTCGCGCAGTTGCTCGATCGCGCTGAGCATGGCGGGTCGGGGCTCCGCGGACTCCGACATCTTTTGCATCATGATGCGTGCGTCCATGATGAGCCCGGCCGTCGCGCAATCGGCTTCAAAGGCGGTATAGAACGCTTCCATCACGATCTCACCACGCTCGAGCCGAGACCAGGCTCCGTGGGGCGCCGTTTCGGCGGCCACCCGATTGATGGCGTTGAGTTCGAAGCCGAGTTCCCGTTCGTAGTCCCGGATGGCATGCAGCGGGGATCCGAGGACGACGCCTCCGAGATCGAAGAGCACGGCTTTTCTGTTTGTCGGGGCTGCGGGCGAACCTGAGGGAGTGGATCGGGCGTCGTGATTGATTGGCATGGGCGTGACCTTAGCAGTCCAGACGTGGGCGTTAGATCCCAAAGACGTCGCGGTGAGCGCGTCGCAGCGATTCCCGGTCTCGCGAGACAATGAGGACCGGACGAGGCTGATCGTCTTCCCGTGTCGCAGCGAGATCGATCGAGAAGGCATCCGGTTCGCCCGAGCGAATCAATACGTCGAGTCGCTCGTCTCTTTCGTCACCAAGCTTGGGATCGAGAAAGGTCAAGATGAAGCCGCGGCGTCCACCCGGATGGAGATCGAGGGCCGCGCGAATCTTTGGCAGCGCCCGCCGGACCAGCCCGATTGCAACGCCTCCCATGGTCATGCGTGCATTGAACTCGACGAGGCTTCGCAGACGCTCTCGCGCCGGGAATGGGGTGGCTTTGGATCGACCGGTCGCATGGGTTGTTGGGTCTACGAGCGTGTCAGCGAGAGCGTCGGCGAATGTGTAGGTGAAAGCGTCGATGCCACAAGGTCCGAAAAATCCCGCTTCCCGAGCATGGTTGGCCACGGCTGCGGCATCCGCGCGAAGCGTCTCGTCCTTGGGATGACCCGAGAAAATGCGACCACGCGAATCGACTTCGCCGCAGTGCCCGCGATACACCCCGCCCGCGGTCACCAGCATCTCGAGAGAGCCAAGGATCGTCGTCGCGCGATCCGGGGATTGCGGGGGTGGGATGACGAGTGAGACCGAGAGATCGGTCCGGCGCTCAAGCCAGGGCTCCAAGATGGCACCGCCACGCTTTGCTAGTCGCGGAAAGGCCCCTCGGATCTGGGCCTGATCAAGGGTCCGTCGACCCGATACGCGGCCTCGTCCGCTGCCACCGATTCGCGGCTTGAGCGTGAATTCGCCCCGCGTCCATTTCGGCCATTGCTTGAGGGTGGCGTCGAGAGATTCGATGAGTCGTCCCGGCGAACCGAAGGAGTCGGGGTCGATGATCCGAATGCAGGCGTCGAGCTCACGCGGGAACAGGTCCAGTCGGCGCGCCGTCTCTACGGCGAATGCTTTGTCATGCATACTTGCGACGCTGGCGGTAGATGGGCCGGAAAGACTCTCGCCGGATGAAGCGCCGATTTCTCGCTCGAGGCTTTTGGTATTGAGCCATGCGGTGGGTCCCGAGTTCGCTTCGAGCCAATCGAAGACGGCGTTTTCGGGGACGGGACCGAGCGCGGCCGGCCATAGGCTTTCACAGTTCCCACAGTCCGGTGCTTGTTCCGGAGTCGTTCTGGGAAACTCGAATTTCGACTTGGCACCGAAGAGAAGGCACCATAGACGGGCCGCCATGCGAACACGCGCTTGGGATCGGAATGGCTTCCAATCATCGCCTTCCTCGGCGCCGAGATTCGGCAATAACACCATCGCGGTCATGGGCGTGATCGATTCATGAAGGCTCGTGACCATCGTCAGGCTTGGATGCATGCTCCGTGTCGGTGATGCGTGCGGCGGCATGGCGAGGGTTGCTCAGCTCCGGTGATGACCGCGCGACTCGAACGGTTTCGATCAATTCCGGACTGAGTCCGGCATGGCGGCGTGGTGCGACTTCGAAGCGGCGGCCTTTTGCGCGGGAAGGTCCAAGCGGGTAGGGCACGGCGGCAAGATAGGCTTCGAGGTCGCTGCTTTTGGGGTTCGCGATCTCGGATCCCATAGGATCGAGACGCTGGATCCAGCGGACTGCGAGTGCGACGTGGGCGATCTCTTCGTTGTGAACGCGCTGACAGACTTGCGCGCTCTCATGGTCGCCGGCCTCGGCGAAGCCGTCGCGATAGGTGAGCGTGAAGTCGAGGTTGGCCTGTTCGAGGGTGAGTCCGATGGCGGCTAGGAATGCGCTCGGTCCGGCCTTTGATTTCTCGATGCTGGGAATCTGTTGCCAGAAATAATCCGAGTGGTCATCGGTCTCGAAGCGTCCGCCGTGGGCGACCAGGCGATTGAGATAGAGCTGGCAATGTCGCTGCTCGTCGACCAACGCCGAGAGCAGCCCGTGGCGAAGCGAATCCGGTAGCCGGGGCCAGCGCAACAAGGCCCAGGCGAAGAGCTCGACCGCCATCAGTTCGTGATGAGCAAAGCGAGAGAGACAGCGCATTCGATGTTGGGGATCGCGAAGCTGCCCCGGTCGGGGAAGCTTTTCCCGCCCGCCCGCCATCTGCAATCCAGGGTCGCGTTTCGGTCGACCGATCAAAACGGGATCTCCCCGATCGACGTCCGGCAGCGTTTGCCCACTTCGATCCACCGGTGCTGCCAGTTTTGAAGCTAGGTCGCCGTGCTCAAGCACTGTTAGACAGAAATTCCAAACTGTTTCAGGAGGTTCTGGGGGCATTCGAGATTTGGCTTCAGATTCTGTAGGCATCGGTGTCGCCAGAATAGACCATCCTCTCACCCTTGGTTTCAACACTGGAACGTGTTTCATTTCTGAGTGAAACGTGTTTCAATGCGCTGATGAGTGCTGACGCATCCGAACCCACGCTCGAAATTCGCGCGCACCGCATTATCCAGTCGACGATTGAGCTGGCAGAGGAGGGTGGCTTCGAAGCGGTGCGGCTTCGTGATGTTGCGGCGAGAGCAGAGGTCGCCATGGGTACGCTCTACCGGCGATTTCGCAGCAAAGAAGATTTGCTCGTCGCCGCACTCGAGGTCGAAACCCGCGTGCTTCAAGACCGGATTCGCGCGAGGCATCCTAAAGGCGCCGATGCTCGCGAGCGGGCCGTTCAATTCTTCGCGATCACAACTCGCGGCATGCTTCGCCGCCCGAATCTCACCCGCGCCATGCTCCGAGCCGCCGCCGCGGGCGAACCAGAACTCGCTAAAAAAGTCGGTCTGTTTCACGAGATGATGCTGCGTATGATCGTCGGTGCCTTGCGTGACGAGGGAGTCGTGGCGAAGGACGCCGCGATGACGGATCGGGAACGGCTGGTCGGAGAGGTCTTGAATCAGATTTGGTTCGCAACGATGGTGGGCTGGTCCGGTGATCTTCAGACCCAGAGCAGTATCATCGATCGAATGAGTGAGGCCGCGGGTCTCATCCTCGGCGATTCAAGTCCCGCGTAGTCTGGGAATGAGAAGAGGGCATAACAGCCATGACCATGATTGAAGCAGTGATCGTCGATGCCATTCGTACGCCCATCGCACGGGGGAAGATGATCAAGGGCGATCTGTCCGGGATTCATGCGGCTCACCTGCTGCGCAAGGTTCAGACGGCGGTCTGTGAGCGAAATGATCTGCCACCTTCGGAGGTCGAACAGGTGATCGGCGGGTGTGTGACCCAGGCGGGGGAGCAGTCGAATAACATCGTTCGTCATGCATGGCTTTCCGCCGGCGACGACTACACCTGCGGTGCCACGACCATTGACACGCAATGCGGATCCGGTCAACAGGCGAATCATCTGATCAATGCTCTCGTCAAGGGTGGCAGCATCGATGTGGGCATCGCCTGCGGTGTGGAAGTCATGAGCCATGTCGGCCTCGGTGCGAACGTGATCAATGGCCCGGGCTATTTTCAGCCGCCGAATTGGCCCTGGGATACTGCGCCAGACCAATTCACCATGGCTGAGCGAATCGCCAAGAATCGCGGCATCACTCGATCTGAAGTCGACGCGTTCGCCCTCGATTCACAACGTAAGGCGAAAGCCGCTCGGGACGACGGGCGCTTCAGTCGTGAGATCCTACCCGTGGACTCGCCGCGACTCGGTGAAGACGGTCAGCCCACTGGAGAGAGCGTTCTAGTCGAACAGGATCAGGGAATTCGCGACTCGACGGCGGAGGGCCTGGCCGCGCTCAAGCCGATCCTCGAGGACGGAATTCACACGGCCGGGAACTCGTCTCAGATTTCCGATGGCGCCGCGGCCGTTCTCTACATGTCGAAGGAGAAGGCGGAATCTTTGGGACTCAAGCCGCGCGCGCGCGTGCTCTTTGATGTCCTGGTGGGCAGCGATCCCTATTTCCTGCTCGACGGACCCATCGATGCCACGGATCGAATCGAAAAGAAGACGGGCATGAGCATCCGAAACGACATGGACCTCTATGAAATCAATGAGGCCTTCGCCGCGGTCGTGCTGTCCTGGGCGGGCGTGAAGGATATCGACATGAGCAAGGTGAATGTGAACGGCGGTGCCATCGCACTCGGACATCCCGTCGGCGCGACCGGCTCGCGGCTGGTTGTCACGGCGCTTCACGAGCTCGAAAGACAAGGACTCGGTACCGCCTTCATCAGCATGTGCTGTGGGGCTGCGGTCGGGACCGGCACGATCATCGAAAGACTCTAAGAAGCGATGAAAGAGCGGCCGAGTCATGGCCGGCTTGTTATGCGAACGCACTACGCGTCAATCTGATGGGATAGGGAATAGAAGCATGGGTGAATTGGACGGAAAAGTAGCGATCGTCACCGGAGCAGGACGTGGTCTCGGTCGAGTTGAAGCGCTCGATCTGGCAAGGCATGGGGCCCGAGTCGTCGTGAGTGATCTCGGCGTTTCCGCCGATGGACAAGGGCGTGATGAATCCGCCGGCCAGTCGGTCGTTGATGAGATCAAGGCCATGGGCGGTGAAGCCGTGGCGCATTTCGGCGATGTTGCGGATTGGAACGACTCGAAGGCCATGGTCCAGGCGGCGCTCGAGCATTTCGGGGATCTGAATATCCTGGTCTGCAATGCGGGGTTCTGTCGGGATCGGATGATCTTCGGAATGAGCGAGGAAGAATTCGACTCCGTGATTCGCGTACACCTGAAGGGCCATTTCTGCGGGATTCGACATGCCAGTGAATACTGGCGGAACAAGGGCAAGGCCGAAGGTCAGGTCTACGGCCGAATCATCAGCACGTCGTCGGAGGCCGCGATCTTCGCCTCGACCGGCCAGCCGAATTACGCCGCCGCCAAAGCCGGAATCATCGCCGTCACGAATTCGGCTGCCCAGGGTCTCGCAAAATACGGAGTCACCGGGAACACGTTCATGCCGCGGGCAAGAACCGCCATGACGATGGTCGGCCAGACCGCGGCCATGTTCGAAAAACCCGAAGAGGGTTTCGATCAATTCGCACCGGAACACGTGACGCCGCTGGTCAGTTATTTGGCCTCGCCGGCTGCCGCCAATATCTCGGGCAATGTTTTCGTTGTTTGGGGCAAGGAGATTGCGGTACTCAGTTATCCGAAGCGAGACGTCGAACTTCAGGTGGACGAGGCATGGGACTTCGAGGCTGTGCGTACGAAAGTCGGCGGATATTTTGAGGGGAAGCGGCCCATCGCCGACAGTTTTATCGTGCCCGGACCGGGATAGCACTAGGCGGATGCCACATTCGCGGCCTTTTGTCTGGGGCAACGAGCAAATGGATCTGGTAGCTTCGCTTGGCTTGCCAGCCGCCGGTGAAGCGCCGGACAGGTCTGGTTCAAGCGCTCAAAGAAGCGCTCAAAATAGTGCAAGGCTGCTAACGACCGTTTTGGACCGACAGGAGAAAAACCCATGAAGGTGATTGTGGACTATGACCTCTGTGAGGCGAATGCCCTCTGCATGGAGGCCTGCCCCAAAGTCTTTCGTGTCGAGGATGACGATACGCTCACGGTTCTGATGGACGAAGTTCCGGAAGACTTGCGTACGAACTTGCAAGAAGCTGAGCGGCTTTGTCCGCGCCAGGCGATCCGCGTCGAAGGTTGACGCGTCGACTCGGTCGACGCGCGATGCGGAGGGTACGTCGATGTGGCGGATGCGTTGGGTGTTGGTTGGGATTCATTAAAGATTTATGAGAGTTTCATGGTTGAGGGTGTGTGATCGCAGATCACGCACCCTCTTTTCTTGGAACTCATGATGGTGTGGCTGTTTGGTCGTGTCGAGGTGGAGAGCGCGGTTCAATGAGTTATGCCGGACCGCTGGACCAGCCAGCCCCGCGTTAGCCTTGAATGATCTCGATCTCGACGCGATCGGCATAGAAGGCGAGGTGGCCGCGAATGGCCGCCATCTGGTCGAACGGGGTTTCGTAGCTCCAGGCCACCTCGCGAATCGGCTCGCCGTCCCCACTCTTCTCGCTGGTTCCGACATCGAAATAACTTGCATCGCCCTTGAAGGGGCAATGCGTCGAATGATCCGTGGGCTCGAGATGTTGCATGAAGACATCCTCGCGCGGGATGTACACGACGGCCGGATATTTCCCCTCTTTCATATTCAGCCCCGCCGTCGTTTCGGCGAGCACTCGTCCATTTCGGGTGACCCGGGCGTGAACTCGCTCGGCGTCGATTTCGATTCGATGCTCGGGATACTTCTGAAAGGCTTTGGATAGGGCCACGTCTAATCTCCTGGCCGGAATGAAGTGGCTTGTTCGCCTAATCCTCCGGCTGTGGCGGCCACCGAGGGTCGATTGGGGCGGCCATGAACGTCGTCGAATATATCAATCCTGGATCTTCGTGCAGGGGAGCCCGGCTTAGTTGTGCGAATCGGGAATTGAAACACGTTCTACTTTCTGCTTGACTCAAGTCGGAGCCGGCGCCGCTGTGTGGGCAGATCGGCAGAGAGAGATCTATGTGTCCAGAACCTGAAGCCGCGCTCACTGCGCCCCATTCTCTCGAATACACCTACAAGCGATCGCTCGGGCCCATTCTTTCGCAATTTTTTACGGCGCTTCGAGACCGGCGAATGCTGGCCGTTCGCCGATCGGATGGTTCAGTACTGATGCCGCCGAAGGAATATGACCCGGATACCGGGGCGAGCCTCGACGGGATGATCGAGATTTCCTCGGAAGGCGTCGTTCGGAGTTGGTCCTGGGTGTCGAAGCCACGGCGCCAGCAGCCCCTCGATCATGCCTTCGCCTACGCGCTGATTCAGCTCGATGGTGCCGACACAACGTTTCTCCATGTCGTCGATGCTGTTGAAGAGGGGAGCATGTCAACAGGCATGCGAGTCGCGGCCCGCTGGAAAGCAGAAACCACTGGCTCAATGACCGATTTCGTCTTCGTCCCGGTCTCCAGTAAATGATGCCCCGCACTCGACACGAATCAGTGACCGCTTCAAGGAGAAACATCACGTGAGCGACCGCCAGATGGACGGCGACAAGCCGAGCGAACACGACGAAGATGTGACTCTGCTCCGAGTGCCGGTTTCACTCGACTACGACTACAGCGCGGGTGTTTCCGCTTCGCGCTTCTTGCGCGGGATTGAGCAGGGGAAACTTCTCGGGCAGCGGTGTCCCGTGGATGGTCGGGTCTACTTCCCGAGCCGGGGCTCGTGCCCACAGCACGCAGTGACTTTTGGCGACGAGACTGTCGATCTTTCGGACAAGGGCACGATCGTGACGTTTTCGATCGTACGTGTGCCTTCGGCAAATATCCCGCTCGAACTTCCGTACATCGCGGTGAACGTGGTGCTCGACGGGGCGGACACGATTCTCATGCATGTCCTCGACGCGAATCCCGAGGATGTGCATATGGGAATGCGCGTGCAGGCTGTCTGGAAACCGCGAGAGGAATGGACGACTTCCACCGCCAACATTCTCTACTTCCGGGCCATCGACGAACCCGATGCCGACTACGACCAGTACAAGGAACATATCTAATGAGAGATGTCGCCGTCGTTGGCTTCGAGCAGAGTCCCTGCGTTCGACGCGAACAGAATCGAAACGAGGTTGAAGTCCTGGTTCCGGTCCTTCGAGCGTTGCGAGAGCAGACGGGGGTGGCGGGAGCGGACTGTGACTTCATCTGTTCGGGTTCCAGCGACTATCTTGCCGGGCAGTCCTTCGCCTTCGTATCCGGGCTTGACGCGGTGGGCGCGTGGCCACCGGTCAGCGAGAGTCACGTCGAGATGGACGGCGCCTGGGCGCTCTATGAAGCCTGGGTGAAAATTCAGATGGGGCAGGCCGAGACCGCGCTTGTCTACGGCTTCGGCAAGCCTTCGATGGGTGATCTGCCCATGACGATGGCGCTTCAGCTCGATCCATATTGCGTGATGCCGCTCTGGCCGGATGCAATCTCGATGGCTGGGTTGCAGGCGCGGCATTGTCTTGATGCCGGCGTCCTCACCGAAAGGGAAATGGCGGCAGCGGCCGCACGTGATCGACGGCATGCGATGCAGAATTCGAATGCCCAACTGCGCTGGGATCGCAGCGTCGATGAGATCTTGGCTGAACCCTATCTGGCGAATCCGCTTCGAAAATCCGATTGCGCACCGATTTCGGACGGGGCTTCGGCCATTCTGTTGGCGGCCGGCGACCGCGCGCGAGAGATTTGTGAGCGGCCGGCTTGGATTCGCGGGATCGAACATATCTGCGAACCCATTGACCTCGGCGTACGTGATCTCGGGCGATCACGTTCAACGCAGATCGCGGCGGAGAAGGCGGGGGTCGGGTCCGGCAAGATCGACGTCGCGGAGTTATCCGCGCCCTTTACACATCAGGAGATCCTGGTCGAAAGGGCGCTCGGTTTGAGCTTGGATTCGTCGTCGCAGACCGTCGTGAACCCGTCGGGCGGCGCGCTGGCTGGCAATCCGCTGATGGCGGTGGGGCTCTCTCGAATCGGTGAATGTGCGTCTCGGATTTTTTCCGGTGAGGCCGACCGCGGCGTTGCTCACGCGACCTCGGGACCTTGTCTACAGCAAAACCTGATTTGTGTTCTGGAGGGCGAATAGTCGTGGCAGAACTCACCGCGGTAGTTGGCATTGGGCAGACAAAATACGAGGCGAAGCGGCTCGATCTCTCTATGCCGGGACTGGTTCGGGATGCGGCGGAGAAAGCGCTGGTGGATGCGGACTGTTCCTGGGCGGACATCGATGCCGTGATCCTCGGTAAGGCGCCGGATCTGTTCGAGGGCGTGATGATGCCCGAACTGTTCTTGAACGAAGCGTTAGGCGGGGCGTACAAGCCGATGCTTCGCGTGCATACGGCCGGGAGTGTCGGCGGTTCCACGGCGATCGTCGCCGCCAGCATGGTTCAATCCGGTGTCCACGACCGAGTGCTCTGTGTGGCCTTCGAAAAGCAGAGCGAGTCGAATGCCATTTGGGCACTCACGATTTCCGCGCCATTCTCGCTGGCCACCGTGGCTGGGGCGGGCGGCTATTTTGCGCCGCTGGTTCGCGGATATATTCGACGTTCCGGCGCGCCCGAGGACACGGGCATTCGGGTGGCGGTGAAGGACCGTGAGAACGCGCTTCGGAATCCGCTCGCACATCTTCGACTCGAGGACATCTCATTCGATCTGGTTGCCAACTCGCCCATGCTCTGGGATCCCATTCGCTACCTCGAAACCTGTCCGAGTTCCGATGGGGCCTGCGCGCTCGTTCTGGAAAATGAATCGCTTGCGAGCAAACGTTCAAACAAGCTCGCTTGGATCCATGCGACGGAGATGCGCAGCGAGCCGACGATGTTTTCCGGGCGTGATCAGGTGATGCCTCAGGCGACGCTCGACAATGCAAAAAACCTCTACAAGAAAGCCGGGATCACGAAGCCACGGGAAGAGATCGATTGTGCCGAGATCTACGTGCCCTTTTCGTGGTTTGAACCCATGTGGATGGAAGGCATGCTGATCACCGAGCCGAACCAGGGTTGGAAGATGACCTACGAGGGGGCAACGGCGCTCGATGGTGATTTTCCAGTCAATATGTCCGGGGGCGTTCTCTCGTCCAATCCGATCGGTGCCTCAGGGCTGATTCGATTTGCCGAAGCAGCCCGCCAGGTGCGCGGGATCGCCGGGGAGCACCAGGTCGACGGCGCCCGCAAAGCATTGGGACACGCCTATGGCGGTGGCTCCCAATATTTCTCGACCTGGATCGTCGATTCAGCAAAGCCCTAGTCGTGAGACGACTTCGGTCCGCGTCGTCTCACGACCTCGGCACTCCACCCGGCTCCGCCACCCAGGCCTTGATCGGCAGGCCGTGAGCAAGGACTAAAGCCAGGTACCTGCTTTTCCGATGGAAGGTCTGGATGGGTAGCCGATCGGCTAAAGGAGACTGGCAGTGGTAGAAATGTCACAGAGATTGAAGGCAGGGCTGAACATCAAGGGCGCGCTAGCGGTATTGGTGTGGCTTGTGCTGTCGACTTTCTTGCTCACCGGCTGCGGAGATGGCAGCCCGGAAGGGCCGATCCTTTTCGTGGATGCGGAATTCGATCCGATGACGGGAGATGGTAGCTCTGGGCGTCTGGAGCCCGCTGATACCTTTAAGCCGATTAATGAAGCGAACCCCGCCGTCGCCCAGACATTTACCGTGCTCTCGACGGGAAAATTCGAAGAATTCCAAATCGTCGTCACCGACGGCGAATCCGTGGATGATGGATTCATTCGCATTACGGTTCGGCCCCTGAACGCAATGGGCGAGCCCAACGACGATCCGAGTACTTCGATCATCAGGGCGATCGACGTCGATACGACGACGCTCCCAGCCACGCTCGTCGAGACCTTCACGACCTTCGATGTGGGCATGGATCCGGGGCGTCAAGTCGTCCTCGGTGAGACCTACGCGATCGTCGTCGAGTTCGTCAGCCGAACCACTATGACGGACGTGAATCCGATTGCTCGCGTGCTCGGTTTGAGCGAATCTGCCTTGGAGCCCTTTGACGGCGGAACGGGTTCCACGGGCGAGAATTTCGTTGGCTTCACGAATAATACCGACGACTACTTCTTCCGGACCTTCGTGCTTCGCTAACTGAAGCGCTGGCCGTCCGACTCTCCGTCTTCGCGATGGCGCGGCTCATCGACAAGCAACATGACGAATCCGATCGCGGCCAGTTGGAATCCGATCGCGACCTCAAAGACGATTTCTCGTCCGAAGGTCACAGCCAGGATGCCGCCGAGCAGCGGGCCGATGGCGCCGACAAGTTCCTGAGCGGAATTCGCGATGGCGATGCGAAATGGCAGATCGCTGCGGTGGCCGAACTCGAGCACCATGTTCTGAGCCGCCATCTGGAATCCCCCCATGCCGGTTCCGATGCCGAGGAACACGAGCACGAATCCGGTCAATGTGCTCGCGGCCATCAGGCCCACGACCGACACGATCCAGAGCGCCAGCGAGAGGACTAACACGCGCTTGAATCCTGCACGATCCGCGAGAATTCCCCAGCCCAGATTGGCGACCGAGTTGGCGAGCACGAACGCCGTACTGAGCACACCGAGGGTGGTCCCGGAGAGCCCGATGGAGTCGCCGGCCTGGAGGATGTAGAAGGGAGCGGCCATCCGGCCCATGGTCGCGAGCGCGCGGCAAACGAAGTACCAGGTGAAGCCGCGATCACTCCGCAGGAGCTGCGGCAGGTCGCGCAGTCGATCGCCCAGCCGCATGGGCGCCCGCATGTCCGGAGGCGCGGGCTCGCGGACGATGAGCAACATCGAGAGCCCGAGCGTGGTGAGCGCGAAGGCCACTAAGAACGTCACTGCATAGCCGTTGCCCAGTACGTTTGGTTCGACGAGATAGCGCCCTCCGAGGTAGGCGACGCCCGCCGCCGTCACGCCGGCCAATGCGTTGCGCAGGCCAAGCAGGCGGCCGCGGCTTTCGACCGGGATCAACTTGGACATGAGGTAGTTGAACACGACGCCCTGCATGCCCATGAAAAAACCGAAGAGCAGGAGCGAAACGAGAATCACGCGGATTGCCCAGTCGGTCGGCAGGAGCAACCCTGCGAGCGCGAGCACGAGGACCTGCGCGCGCATCAGGCCGCCGACGACGAAGCCGACCGGCAGCACGCGCTGCCGATGCTCGATCAGGCTCGCGCCGAGCAGCGGAGACAAGAACATTCCGAAGTACTGGATCGAACGTGCGAGGCCCACCATGAACTCGGAGCCCGAAAGCAACAGGATATACGCGGGTAGGAACGTCGGAGCGTTGACGAGTCGGAACCCGGTCTGTCCAAGTAGGCCGTGAAGTAGATGGGCGGCGTAGTTCCGACTCAGATTGCGATCGACTTGGGCGCGGTAGTGCGCCTCGGCGTTGGCGTAGTCCGACCCCTGGTTGCCGTCCCCCGGACTCGAAGTATTCATCCGGGCAACCGAGTCGTGCTCGGGCATTTGGTTTTCCTTCGATTGATGTTGGGCTTCGGCGATCGGTCTTCCGCGGTTTCCTCGTGTGTCTGATGACATCTTGGAGCGCGATCATTGCAATCGTAACGTCTCCGATTCCGCCTCGCCGATGCATGCGGCACACTGCGCCGTTCGGCTTGCCTGATGCGCGCGATGTCGGGGCGCATCCTGTGTCCGACACCGCTGTTACACTGTGAAGAGAGCAGTTTTGGAGATTCAGTCAGGGACGGTCGAGTAGAAAAAAGTTCAAGGAAATTGAATTGAAGACGAGAATGATCGGAAAACTCGAGGTTTCGGCCATCGGCCTGGGATGCATGAGCATGTCGCAGGCCTACGGTAAACCCGATCGCACCGAGTCCGAGCGCGTTCTCCACCGTGCCCTCGATGTCGGATACACGTTCCTCGACACCGCGAGTATCTACGGGCTTGGTCACAACGAAAAATTACTAGGCGAAACGCTGAAGACGCGGCGTCGAGAATTCGTGTTGGCCAGCAAGTGTGGGATCATCGTCGATCGGGATGGCCGGCGCGGCGTGGACTGTCGACCGGAGGCCGTCAAGCAGACCTGTCATGAAAGTCTCGAACGTCTCCAAACGGACGTCATTGACCTCTACTATTTGCATCGGCGCGATCCCGAAGTGCCGATAGAGGAGAGCGTCGGCGCGCTCGCCGAGTTGGTTGCGGAGGGGAAGATCAGACATATCGGTCTGTCTGAGGTGTCGTCGTCGACTCTCCGCAAAGCCCATTGCGTACATCCCATCACGGCGGTGCAGTCTGAGTATTCCCTGTGGACGCGCGACCCGGAGAACAAGATTCTCGCGGCGTGTGCGGAACTCGGCGTTGGATTCGTTCCTTTCAGCCCGCTCGCGCGGGCGTTTCTCTCCGGCAAACTCACGAGTCTGGAAGCCCTGGAAGAGAATGACTTCCGTCAGAATATGCCCCGCTTCCGTGCAGAGAACTTCCAGAAGAACCTCCAGTTGCTCGATGAGTTCAAGACGATCGCAGCAGACAACGAATGCTCGATGGCCCAATTGGCACTCGCATGGTTGCTTGCCCAAGGCGAAACGCTCGTGCCGATCCCGGGCACGAAGCATGTCGAGTACGCGGTAGAGAATGCCGGGGCCGCGAACGTTTCGGTCGCAGAAGCGGATCTCGAGCGTCTGGGCGAGCTGATCGGCCCGAAGACCGTCTCGGGAGATCGATATGGAAGGGCGCAGATGATCTCGCTCGATCCTGAAGAGGATTAAAGGATCGGACGATGGGAATCACCTCGTGGGCCGCCACAGCAAAGTGCGGAGGTTTTTGGCGAGGCGTTAGGCCTGGCTCAAGTCGGACCATGCCTCATTCTTCGAGGTCAGCTCTTCTTTTTCTTCCTGGCAATGAGGAAGCCCAGCAGCGCAAGCACATCCTCGGGCGTCGTTCTGGCCAGCGGCCCGGAGCTATACGACGACTGGATGATCTGGCCGCTGCGACGAAACACGAACTCGGAGGGCTGGATGAAATCTCGCTTGTCGTCCCACCATGAGCCGAGGGCATTGCCATCTTCACTGTACGTCGTCAGAACATTTTGGACAATGACGGCTCTTGGCTAAGAGACACATTCCGGGGTTCATGACCCCAAGGAGCGTGTCGAGATGACGAACCAAAAGAAGCAAACAAGCGAAGCCGCAGTCCGAGAGATCCGTCGCAGAACCCGAAGGAAGTTCTCTCCCGAAGAGAAGATCCGCATTGTTCTCGAAGGCCTAAGAGGCGAGCAGAGCATCTCGGATCTCTGTCGAAGAGAGGGCATCGCCTCGAACCTCTACTACCGATGGAGCAAAGACTTTCTCGAAGCGGGGAAGAAGCAGTTGGCAGGAGACACGGTCCGAGAAGCCACCAGTGACGAAGTCAAAGACCTGCGAAGCGAGAACCGGGAACTCAAGGAAGTCGTTGCCGAGATCACGCTTAAGAACCGCGTGCTCAAAAAAAGTCTGACGGGACATGGCGAAGAGGACGATTCGTGAGACGGACGGCTTCAGAGAAGATGGAGATGATCCGACTGGTCGAAGGGACGGATCTGCCGGTGCGAGCCACGCTGCGACAGATGAACATTGCGCGGAGCACGTTCTACAACTGGTATCAGCGATATCTCGATGATGGCTTCGATGGACTTCATGACAAGAAGCCAGTCCCTCGAGGCCGTTGGAACGCGATCCCGGAGAAGATCCAAAAGCAGGTGCTCGACCTCGCGCTTGAGCGAACGGATCTCTCTCCTCGAGAACTGGCTTGTAGCTACACGGACGAGAGGCGCTACTTCGTGTCGGAATCGAGCGTTTATCGGATCTTGAAGGCTGCCGACCTCATCACGAGCCCGGCCTACATCTTGATGTCAGCATCGGATG
>LWDU01038703.1_pt1 | contig 67908 bp, 61 predicted proteins | sample 727161 | NCBI WGS metagenome assembly LWDU01 (sample SAMN04566230, study PRJNA314399) | hydrothermal vent metagenome | isolation source: deep sea hydrothermal plume seawater | place: Mexico: Gulf of California, Guaymas Basin | collected 2004-07-11 | reverse complement strand
GAAGTGTAGTCAATATGCTTGGCTGTTGATGGCGCGTTACCGGCAGGTAGTACAGAATAGAAAAATGTCACTCGCTCTTGGGCTATATAAACAATATCCGTATTACGTGGCACCCATAGCACATCTCCAGGACCGGCTTCGAATATTTTGTCACCGACTTGCAACGTGAACTGCCCCTCGAGTATGTAAATAACCTCGTCATAAGTTATATGCCAAGGTATAGAGCAATCTTCAAAAACGCCAATCCCTGCTCCCAGTTCATCGGAAAACGACACATTGACCTCAAGATCAAGGTCTTTTTTACGGAATATCTTTGTTTCTAACATAGCGCCTCTCCTTATCGAGTATTAAATACTTTGTAATTGTAATAGTCATATTCGAGATTGGGCTGAAACACCAAGTGGGGTTCCCGATCAAGATTTTGTAGCCCTAAAAGAACCTGACGGCATTATTGTGTTTTTCCAAGGAGCGGAGTGGTTTGTCCCGTTCGGTTAGCGGCCTTTAAAAACCGCTGGCCGGCGTTCAATAAACGACGCCACCCCTTCGGCGGCGTCTTCGGTGGCGGCCAGTTCGGCTTGTTTGGCAGCCATAGCAGCAATGCAGGCTTTTTCGCCTTCTAATGCATAGAGGGTTGACGAAGCTTTGGTGGCTTGAACAGCCAAGGGGGCTCCTTGGCAGATGATTTCGGCGATTTCAATGGCTCGATCAAGTTGTTGTCCGGCTGGTACTATTTCTTGCACCAAACCGATGCGGTAAGCCTCGTCAGCATCAAACTCGTCGGATGTCAGCAAGTGGTACATGGCGTTGCCCCAGCCGCCCCGTTGTACAAAACGAATGGTGGCGCCTCCGGTGGCGTAAATGCCCCGTAGAGGTTCAAGCTGAGAGAACCGGCAGTCGTCTGCAGCGATAACGATGTCGCCGGCCAACATGAGTTCAATGCCCAGAGTAAAAGTGATGCCCTGCACGGCGCTAATGACGGGTTTGCTGCAGCGCGAACTCAAGGAGGTGGGGTCTATTTTGTTTTCACCGCGCCCCCGGTCGCCGCCTTTCATTTTGTCGGCCCACTTGGGTAGGTCAAGGCCTGCGGTGAAGTGGTCACCATGGGCAAACAGGACGCCCACCCGAAGGTCCGGATTGCCGTCCAACTCGGTGTAGGCCTCAACCAGTTGACGCATCATTTCTGGGGTGAACCCATTGAGTTTTGCCGGTCGATTTATGCCCATCAACAAAATGTGGCCACGAACTTCGATGGTGATTGAACCTTGGGTTTCGGTCATAGGCATGGTCTAGCGCAACGCCGCACCGAATGCAGCAACGGCCAAGGTGAAATCTGAGGCCTGGCCCCATGTTTCACCTTGTTAAGAGGTGGAGGCTTTTTCGCAGGCCAGGAGGCGGGCTTTAGCTTCGAGACCAGCGGCAAAACCACCTAGGCTGCCGTCGGCTCGCAACACGCGGTGACAAGGGATCAAAACAAGAAACGGGTTCGCTCCGAGCGCTGTACCCACGGCCCGCGTGGCTTTGGGGCGCCCAATGGCATGTGCCAACTCTTGATAAGTACGAGTTTCTCCAAATGGAATCAAAGCACAGTTTTTCCACACCAAGCGTTGAAAATCGGTGCCAATGCGGTGATCAAAAGGCAAGCCGCTTGTCCCTTTGTGCGTAAATGCTTGAGCAATGGCTTTAACCAGTCCCGTCGGGGGTTTCTCGGCCAAGGGTAAATCAAGATACGGAGTAAAAGTAGGGGAGTGCGTTGACCCGGCCAAAGTGCTGGCCACAATAGTTCCCTCGTCGTGGGCTACCCAAAGTAAGCTCACCGGTGAATCAACCGCTGCTACTTCAATCATTTGATGCCTTTAAATAAACGTTAAATCGGTTTCTTGCTGTCTTTCTAGCAGAGCAATTTGCTCAGATGTTTGTTCAGCGGTCCAACCAAGCAAGCCAGACAATTGCTGGGCCACCGGTTCAACCAACGCCCCTACCTCTGGATCAAACCACATGCTGCCGGTGCGCCGCTCCAACACGTCGGCTAAAAAGAGTGCGCCATCTACTTGTACCGCCCACACGATTTCACCCGACAAAAGATGCGCCCCGGGGGCCACCGGTTCTTTTCCGAGGGCAATAACTGCGCCTGCTTCTGATCCATAGCGTCGCACCAAACGCTCGGCGATGGGCAGACCAAGGCCATGATCGGTATCTAAAGTTTGCGCAGCCAAAGACAGGTCGGAAGCAATGTCTCCACCGGGCAGCGTCTTCGAGACAGAAATTGTTCCGCTAAACTCGGCACGGGAGGTCAGGCTCTGCTCGGCAGAGAATTGGGTCTCCACTGCCTCAAGGACGTCGTCGGCCATTTGGAGGTAACCGGTAAGTTTGCCGCCCGCCACCGTGACAACCCCTCGGGGGCCGACCCATACTTCGTCTTTGCGAGAAAGTTCCGAAGTGGTTTGCCCCGGTTTAGAGATCAACGGCCGTAGGCCAGCCCATGCCCCGGTCACTTGCTTTGGGGTCAAAGAAATATCGAAATAATCCTCAACGGTAGTTAACAAAAAATCCACATCAATCTGTTCAACCGATGGATGGTGGGTAGCCGGGTCAAGATGACGAGTGTCGGTAGTCCCCAAATAAGTCACCGGTCCTCGCGGTAGGGCAAACACCGGCCGGCCATCTGAACCGGTCATGGTTACCAAGTTGTTGACCGGTAAATCGGTGCGCCGGACGGCCACATGAATGCCTCGGCTGAGTGCCAAACGAGGTTCAACATCGGCCTCTAACTGGCGGGTGGCATCAACCCACGGGCCGGTGGCGTTAACTACCACCGCGGCTTTTACCTGAATCGACCGGCCGGTAAGCGCACACTGAGCAGTAACCCCTTCTGCCTGGTTTTCGCCAAGCAGGCCATCGACAGAAAGGTAATTAGCGACTTGGGCACCAGAAGCCACCGCATCACGTAAGTTGGCCAAAACTAAGCGGCAGTCATCGGTCAGATACTCGCGAAAAGTTACGGCGTAACGACTTTTTTCTGCTCGTAAAGCGGGCTCGTTTTGTGCCACTTCGGCTCGACCCCAACGACGATGGCGATCGGAGCGCTTAACCCCACCCAAGGTTTCGTAAACCCGGACCACGACGGCCATGAGCGCCAGCCAGCGCCGGGAAGCCACCGGGAAAACCATCCAGTGTGGTTCACAAAGGTGGGGTGCTAAGGCATGAACTACGGCGCGTTCACGCGCCGTATGGCGCACTACCCGAAAATGCCCCATGGCTAAATAGCGCAGCCCACCATGAATGAGCTTGGAAGATTTAGAAGAAGTACCAGAAGAGAAGTCTTTGGCTTCTAGTAAAGCGACGGACAAACCACGTTGGCTGGCTGCTCGGGCCACTCCGGCACCGGTGATGCCGCCGCCAATAATGGCCAGATCAAAGGTGGTACCTTCAAAAGTGTTAAGAAGGTCGTCTCGGCTCTGACCGCCCAGAGCCCCCGGAACAAAAATGGTTCAATCCTCGATGTCTAAACCCGTATGAATAATCACCAAAGGGCACGGGCTGTGATGGGCAATCGATTGGCTCACCGAGCCAAGGCGCAGCCCAGCAAAACCACCGCGACCACGGTTGCCGACCACTAAGAGATCGGCATTCTTTGCGGCTCGGAGGAGCGTGTCGGCCGCTCGGCCTTTGGTGAGCGTCCGCACAATTTCAACCTCGGGATGGCCGGCGGCTTCAAGTGCCGAATCTATAACTTCGCCTTGCATGCGTTCGACCTCGTTGATCAGGTCGTAAGAATCAAGCGGCACATAACCTAAATCTGGGGCCGCTGGCACATAGGTAGGGGCATAGGCGGTCACTACTTCGACAACGGAGTCACGTAGCGCAGCCTCTTCAAAAGCCCAGATTAAAGCAGTCTGGGCATACCCCGAACCCTCAACGCCTACCACTATGCGACGCTTGTACATGTCACCCCTTTGCTAGTTGTTGGTTTACCCGAAGCGTAATACAGAGCGAACCATTCACCAAGAGGCAATTAGGAAAGAGCGTCTGCTACCTTGGCGCTTGCTTCGTCTTCTTCTACGTCAAGGGCAAAAGCCAATTCAGAAACGAGCACGCTTAAGGCTTTGGTGTACAAAGTTTTTTCGCCGGCCGAAAGACCTTTAGCAGCATCACGCAATGCCAGGTTTCGTACCACTTCGGCTACTTGATAGACGTCGCCACTTTTAAGTTTTTCTTGATGGTTCTTAAAACGGCGTGACCAGTTGGAGGGTTCACGAATGTCGCGTTTTTGCAGTACATCAAAGAGATCAACCACGTCTTCTTTGCTGATGGGCCAGCGCATGCCGACCTCTTCGACCATGTCAACCGGCACCGAAAGGGTCATATCGCCGTGGGCCATAGTCAAAATAAAGTATTCAGTATTTTTGCCAAAAGCTTTACGCTTCTGTACTTTGTCGATAATCGCCGCACCATGGTGGGGGTAGACGACTTTGTCGCCAGGTTTAAAGGTCAACGGGAGCCTCCGTGAGCATTGCAGGAACGTCCGAGGATACCCCAAAAGGGGCCAGTCCGGACGCTAACGAGTGTTAAGCGCCGAGGCGAACGCGAGCGGCTCGGCTGCGCTCTAAAAGATGTTCAGGTACACCGGAGGTATTTCCGCTGGCTGCATCACCGCTGGCTGGTTCTGCTGCCGCTTCTTCGCCGGCTTTGGCTTCAGCATTCAAAGCGTCGTTCTCGCGGTCGATTTTAAATTGTGGCCAATCGTTTTTTTGTGCCAGTTGTTCGTGGCTTACTGACCCCAAGGTGATGCCGTTAGCAAAGTCAACCCAATAGCGGTACCAGGTGATGCCGTTAGCTACCTTGACTTGGCCTTCGGTTCCTTCGGGAACACCGGGGAGGTCAAGCGAGGCCACTACTTTTTGGCGGCGCTTCAAGGGCAGTTGGCGATCAATTGTTTTTGTCATGTAAAACCTCGGCAGGGGTCGGTCGGAAAAGAATCTAGCGGATGGCAGCGAAGGTCAGGCGCCTAAACGCCGGCCTTGGTTAACCAGATCAATTATGTGTTGGGTTGCTTGGCCAAGATCCAGATCGGACTTCGTACCGTCTCGCCGATCGGTGAACTCGAGTTGGTTGTTTTCTAAGCCGCGTGGCCCCACGGTGAGGCGCAGCGGAATACCAATTAGTTCAGCATCGGCGAACTTGACACCCGGTCGGCCAGGGCGATCATCCAACAAGACGTCTACGCCTGCGGCCTGGAACTCGGTGTAGGCGCTTTCTGCGGCAGCCATGGACTCTTCGTGGTCGGTTTTTACCACGGTAATCACCACCTCGTAAGGGGCGATGGCCATGGGCCATTGCAGTCCGTTGTCGTCGTGGTGAGTTTCGGCGGCCGCCGCCATGGCCCGGCCTACGCCGATGCCGTAAGAGCCCATGGTGATGGTTTGGGTGACCCCGTCGGAGTCGAGGACTTTAGCACCCATCGCTTCGGCATATTTGCGGCCCAATTTAAAAATGTGGCCCGCCTCGATGCAGCGCACAATGCTCAACGGTTCGCCACAAGAGATGCATGCTTCGCCTTCGAGGATTCCCCGAAGGTCTACCCAATGGTCAACCTTGATGTCGCGTTCTACATCTACGCCGGTGAGGTGAACGTCGTCAATGTTGGCTCCGGTGGTCATGCCCGATCGGCCTTGCAGAGCTAAGTCGGCATAAATAGGCAAGTCGGTTACGCCTACCGCACCCAAACTGCCAGGGGAGGCCCCCAAAGCGGCTCGAATGTCGTCGGCTTCCGCTGGTTCGATATTGGTGACCCCGGTGTAGTCAATGAATTTTTGTTCCAACAACGGGTGGTCGCCGCGCAGCAACAAGACGGTGAGTTGCCCGTTGACGTTGTAAAGCAAGCTTTTAATTTGGTGTTCGGCAGGGTGGCCGGCTTCGGCCAGAGCGGCGATGGTGCGTATACCGGGGGTATTGAAAGACTCTGGGGCTTCGCTTCCCGGCCGGTTTTCTACCGGGTCGAGGGCCGCCGAGGCACGTTCAACATTGGCGGCGTAACCGCAACCTCCGCAGCGAGCAACGTCGTCTTCGCCGGCTGGGGAAGCCACCATAAACTCCACCGAAGCGCTTCCGCCCATGGCACCCGAAGAGGCCTGCACCGGAAAAGCATCAAGGCCCAAGCGAGCAAAAATACGGGTGTAAGCAGCGTGGTGAGCGTCAAACGCTGCATCGAGGCCCGCATCGTCCAAATTAAAAGAGTAAGAGTCCTTCATGAAAAATTCACGCACCCGAAGAAGCCCTGATTTAGGGCGAGGCTCGTCGCGGAACTTGGTCTGAATCTGATACCAGATTTGCGGCAAGGTCTTATAGGACGTTATTTCGGCCGCCAAAGTGGCGAAAACTTCTTCGTGGGTCATGCCTAAGGCCAACTCGGCCCCTTTGCGGTCGGTGAGACGAAACATTTCATCGCCCATGGTTTCCCAGCGGCCCGATTTTTGCCAGAGATCCGCCGGGTGCATGGCCGGTAAAAAGAATTCTTGCCCGCCGATGGCATCCATTTCTTGGCGAATGATGGTCGACACTTTTTGATGGACCCGCCAACCCAACGGCAACATGGAGTAGTGGCCTGACTGCAGTTGCCGCATGAACCCGCCACGCACCAGCAAACGGTGGCTCGCCGCTTCAGCCTCTGCCGGAGCATCACGCAATGTAGGGATAAAAAGGGAGGACCAGCGCACAGCGGGCCTTTCTATGAGATGAGAACCTAAAGACTGTGTTCACCCTAGCGACTGCTTGTCGCCGGGTGGTTACTTGTTGCCCCCGCTTGTTGTTTTGTGTTGCCGAGGTGCCAGACTCACCCCATGAGCGACGCAACAGCAAACGATGTACAAGAAGAACTTTCAGCCTGGTTGGAAGAAAACTGGGACCCAGAATTGACGGTTGGCCAATGGTGGCAACGTCTCAACGAGGGGAAATGGTGTCACCCCTCTTTGCCTGAAGAAGCAGGAGGACGGGGCTACAACCGGGAGTTAACCCAGGCGGTAGCTGCCGGGTTGGCGGAGGCCAACGTGGTTGGACCACCTAGCGGGTTGGGTTTAATGTTGGCTGCTCCCACTATTGCTGTCCATGGTTCCCAAGAACAGATCGATCGTTTTGTTCCGAAAATTCTTGACGGCACCGAGGCTTGGTGTCAGTTATTTTCTGAACCTAACGCCGGGTCCGACCTTGCCGGGCTGCAAGCCAAAGCGGTACGCGACGGCGACGAATGGATTATCTCGGGCCAAAAAGTGTGGACCTCCGGTGGGCATATGGCCAAGATGGGCATGCTCATAGCTCGTACCGACTTGGACGCTCCAAAACATCAGGGCATTACCTATTTCGCTATAGACATGGAACAACCCGGTATTGAAGTACGCCCCTTGCGTGAAATGACTGGCCAGGCTTTGTTTAACGAAGTGTTTCTTGATGAAGCTCGGGTTTCAAACGCCAACGTGCTTGGTGGGCTGGGGGCTGGCTGGGCGGTAGCGAACAGCACGCTGGCTTTTGAGCGAGCCAGTTTGGGTGGCGGCGGTCGTCAACCCGTATCGGTGCCGCCGGGAGCAATAGCTGGCCGCCTTGAACGTAAAGTGGGTAGCTTTTTGGATCGGGTAAGTCGCGGCCCTGAAGGCGGCGGTGGGCGTGGTATTTCAAGCCAAGCGCTTATGGATTTTGCCAAGGCGGCGGGCAACGAAACCGATCCAGTGATTCGTCAAGAAATAATGAAAGTCCACATTTTGGGGCAAGTGAATCGCCTCAACATGCTGAGAGCAAAATCTGGAGGCCGTCGCACCGGGGCCGAAGGCAATTTAGCCAAGTTGGCCATGAGCGAAATGGTACGTCGGGGACGAGAAGTGGGCAATATGATTATTGGCGCCGACGGCATGCTGGCCAGCAGCGACTGTCGCACCGGCGGCTTAGTGCAAGAAGCCACCTTGTTCTCTCCTGCGCCTTCTATCTACGGCGGAACCGACGAAATCCAGCGCAACATTATTGGTGAGCGAGTGTTGGGCTTGCCAAAAGAACCAGGCCCCGCCAAAGGCACGCCGTTTAGGGAATTAGCGCAGAACTAAAGAGCTTTGCCGAGGTGCGCAAGCAAGCCTTGACGGATTTCGTTGGGTTTTTCCATCATCATCATGTGTCCGCAGTCGGCTATTTCGTTGACTGCCGGGTTAGTAACAAACGAGTCAATAAGTGGTTGGGCGGCTCGACGCGGGGTCATCTTGTCGCCACTCCCTAAAAACATGGTCACCGGGCATTGCGTGTTTTCGGCTGCCATGACTGCTTGGTCGTAAACCGAACAGGCGGCGAGATCAGTGGCCAGCACCCCTGGTGGGCTGGATTCAATGAGTGCTTGAACGCCACCCACCATAGAAAGCCCGGGGGTGGGGTTTTCCCCGACGTGTTGAAGCGACCCGAGGCCCCACGAGGCCATCAAAGCAGCCGCCTTTGGGTCATTGTCTTGGGCAGCGGCTAAGAGTTCGGGATGCACCGGCATAGCGACTGCTACTCCAAGCAGGCCAAGGGAGGCTACGGATTCTTGATGGTGGCCAGCAGCGTGAAGCGCAATTAAGGCACCCATAGAGTGACCTACGAGGTGAAGCGGTTGGTCAAAGTATTCGGCCAGCGCAGCCACCCAAAGGGCAAGGTCTTCAATACTGGTAAGGGGAGGACCATCAGAACGGCCGTGCCCGGGGAGGTCCACCGCTAAGGCTCGAAAACCGTGATGGGCTAAGAAACGGGTTTGGTGCGACCAAACCGTCCGGTCCATGCCGGCACCGTGGACAAGAACCACTAATGGCTCGCTGCGGTTAGCTAAAGGCACGGCCCCGGTAGCAGCATGAATGGTCTGATTGTTTACGTTCAGGATCATCAGGCTTACCGTTGGGAGGCTTTTAAGGCTTGGTTCAGATCGGCACAAATATCGGTGACATCTTCTAGGCCTACGGAAAGGCGAATCAAGTTGTCGCTTATCCCCGCGGCTTCAAGGTCGGCATCGCTCATTTGTTGGTGGGTGGTTGACCCGGGGTGGATAACCAAGGTCTTGGCGTCTCCGATGTTGGCCAGATGTGAGGCCAACGACACACCTTCGATGAACTTGCGTCCGGCCGCTCGCCCGCCTTTAACTCCGAAACTTAAGATGGCCCCGGCTCCCTTGGGGTAGAGGAGTTTGGCCAACTCAAAGTCGGGGTGGCTGGGGTGTTCGGGGTGTTTGATCCATTCCACCGCCGGGTGAGCATCAAGTAGGTCAAGCACTTGTCGGGTGTTCTCTACGTGGCGGGCCATACGCAACGGAAGGGTTTCTATGCCTTGCAAAAGGTAAAAAGCGTTGGCTGGGCTCATGCAAGCACCAAAGTCACGCAGGCCTTCGGCCCGGGCCCGCATAGAGAGTGCCTGTGGCCCAAATTCTTCGGCAAAAGTTATGCCGTGGTACCCGTCGTAGGGTTCGGTCAAAGTAGGGAACTTTCCGCTGGCTTCCCAATCGAAACGGCCCCCGTCAACAATTGCTCCCCCAATGGCTACTCCGTGGCCGCCTAAAAATTTGGTTACCGAATGCATGACAATGTCGGCCCCGTGTTCAATGGGCCGCACCAGGTACGGGGTGGCAAAAGTGGAATCCACGCAAAGCGGCAAACCAGCGCCGTGGGCTACTTCGGCGATGGCTGCGATGTCAAGTACCTCTATGCCGGGGTTACCAAGGGTTTCAGCGAAGACCAGGCGGGTTTCTGGGCGTATGGCGTCGGCAAAAGCTTTGGGGTCTCGGGGGTCGACAAAAGTGGTGGTAATGCCAAAACGCGGCAAGGTCAGGTTCATCATGTTGTGACTACCGCCGTAGATGTTTCGGCTGGACACAATGTGGTCTCCGGCGCTAAGCAGGGTGGCTACGGCGAGGTGGAGGGCCGCTTGGCCACTGGCCGTGCATACGGCGCCCACGCCGCCTTCCAGCGAAGCAATGCGTTCTTCCAAGACCGAAACGGTGGGGTTGGAGAGTCGGCTATAAAGGTGGCCGCTTACTTCTAGGTTGAAGAGTCCGGCTGCATGATCGACGGAATCAAAAACGTAAGAAGTGGTCTGATGGATGGGCACGGCTCGCGACCCGGTGGTGGGGTCGGGCTGTTGGCCAGCGTGTAGTGCCCGGGTGTCGAAACCAAGAAAATCTGGGTCAACCATGTCAGCAACCTACGAGTTCTTCGAGTTGGTCCAAACTTACCGCTGAGCCTATGGCGACTAAAATGTCACCCGCTTCAAAGGGTCGCCCCCCAAGATCGTCGGTGTGGAACTGCCCAGAAGAGTCACGGACGGTGAGCACGATGGCTCCGGTGGATTTCCGCAGATCAAGGCTGTCAAGGGTTTTACCGGCCAGCACGCAGTCATCGGGAATGTTGATTTCACGCATGCCGGCTTCGAATGTTCCGTCATGAACCACCACATCAATAAAGTCAGCCACCGTGGGCTGGGTAGCTAAACTGGCCATGCGGTAACCGCCGATTTCGTAAGGGTTGACCACCCGGTCGGCGCCCACCTGATGCAGTTTGGCGATGCTTTCTGACTCGTCAGCTCGAGACACAATAAAGAGAGCAGGGTTGAGGTCACGGGCGCTCAGGGTGACGTAGAGGTTGTCAACGCTGGACCCTAAAGCAATGACCAAGGTGGTGGCTCTGTCTATGCCAGCCAGGCGCAATACGTCATCGCTGGTGGCGTCACCAGAAACGTAGGAGCCTCCATGAGTTATGAGGCGGCCTTCATCAAGGTCAATAGATACTACTTCTTGGCCTACCGACTGAACGAAAGAAGTGATGGCTCGACCCACACGACCCATGCCGCACACGATGAGGTGGCCTTCCATGGCATCAATATTTTTTTGCATGCGGTACCTCCGGTACTGGCCGCTGATGCGGCCTTCGACAACGCTTTCAATGACTGCGGTTGCTCCATAGAGCATGGTTCCGGTGCCGGAAAGAATCAACACCGAGGTAAATATTTTCCAAGTGTTGCTGGGTTCACCGACGGTTATTTCACGAAACCCAACGGTGGAGATAGTGGTGATGGTTTGGTAAACCGCATCAATGGTACTGAGCCCCAATAAGACGTAGCCCGCTGAGCCGGCAGCAATTACGGCCACCAACAAGCCAGCAGCATTACCTACCCGTCCTCGGGGTGCGGGGCGAAACCTATAGATCATGGTTGCAGGATACGCCGAGAGTTCTTGGCCCGGCGAGACACGCACTATGGTGCACAGAAATTAACCAAAAAGGGGGTCGTATGCAAGTGGGATTTATTGGTTTAGGAAATGTGGGAGCCAAACTTGCAGGGAGTCTGGTCCGCAATGGGTTTGACGTTGTGGTGCGAGACCTAAACCTTGCCGCGGCACAGCCGCTTTTGCAGGCTGGCGCCCTTTGGGCGGACTCTCCCAGAGAGGTAGCACAGCAATGTCAGGTGGTTATTACTTGTCTGCCTTCCCCGGCCATTTGTGCCGAGGTTATGGAAGGCGCCGAGGGGGTTTTGTCTGGCCTGGGCCAAGGGAAACTCTGGCTTGAGATGTCCACGACCGACCAAACCGAAGTGCAGCGCCTGGGAGCGTTGGTCGAAGATTTAGGGGCGTCAGCTTTGGATTGCCCAGTCTCGGGGGGCTGCCACCGGGCCGCTACCGGAAACATCGCTATTTTGGCGGGAGGAGAACGTGCGGCTTTCGAACAGGCTCTGCCGGTATTGGTGGCCATGGGTCGACAGGTTCTGCATACCGGAGTATTGGGAAGTGCCTCTGTGTTGAAGGTTATGACCAACTTTTTGGCGACCGCTAATTTGGTGAGCCTTAGCGAAGCATTGGCTACTTCTGCGGCCGCCGGGCTAAACCTCAATGTGGCCTATGAGGCGATTCGGATTTCTTCGGGTAATTCTTTTGTCCACGAAACAGAAAGTCAGGTCATTTTGAATGGAAGTCGTGACATTAATTTTACTATGGGGTTAGTGGCTAAAGACATTGGGCTTTTTGATCAGATAGCGCAAAAATATGAGGTGCCGCTAGAACTCTCTCCACTTTTGGTACAGATTTTTGAAGATGGGCGAAAGCGTTACGGGGACGATGAATGGTCGCCAAATATTGTGCGTCGTTTAGAAGAAGCCGCGGGGGTCGAAGTGAGAGCACCGGGGTTCCCAGCACAGATGATTGACGACCAGCCTGAAGCGCCGGGCGTTGAAATTCGCTTACCGGATCACTTTTAGATAATCGGGTCGGCCGAGTCTCGACCGTGCAGGGGAGCAAAAAAGCGCAAATTGTTTTCTAAAAGGTCAAACACCGTGGCGTCGGTGGGTGGAAGTTCGCCTTGGTGGGTGCCCACCGGTTCGGTGCGTTGTCCCCAGCGCATGATCAGCGTGCCCCAAGTAATGCCTCCACCAAAAGCAGGGAAAGCCACAATGTCGCCGGGGTGGAGGCGCCCGGCCGCTGCGGCATCTGAAATAGCCATGGGGATAGAAGCCGCGGCGGTGTTCCCTAAGTTCTCTATGTTGGTAAATACTTTTTCAGGGGGGATCCCCATACGGCGAGTGGCGGCGTCAATGATCCGTGCGTTGGCTTGATGAGGAATTACCAAGTCCACATCATCTACGGTAAGGCCGGCACGTTCTAGGGTTTTTTCTGTTGAAGCAGCCATGCCTTTTACGGCCATCTTGAAAATGGGTTGGCCTTCGAAATAGAGGCGGACGTCCTCAATGGGGCGGGCCTCATAAGGTTCACCGCGTGTACCTAACGAAGGAAACACCATAGTGTAACCCATGCTTCCGTCAGCCCCGAGGTCCACCGCTAACACTCCGGCGTCGCCTTCGGTTGCTTCGTAGACGGCGGCACCGGCGCCATCGCCAAACAAGATGGCCGTGGAGCGGTCGCGATAGTCCATGGCGATGTGAAGTTTTTCGGCTCCGATGACCAAAACTTTTTTAACGAAACCAGATTCGATCATCCCGGTGATGTTGGCCGTGGCGTAAACAAACCCGCTGCAAGCAGCGTTGAGGTCGAAAGTGCCGGCGTTGACGGCGCCCAGGCGATCTTGGATCATGGCGGCCACGCTGGGGCATAAAAGCTCCGGGGTGGTAGAGGCCACCACAATGAGGTCGAGTTCTTCGGGCTGCAGTCCGGCGCAAGCCAGCGCTCGCCGAGCCGCTAACTCAGCAAGGTCGGTGCCTTCGACGTGTGAGATGCGGCGGCTTTTGATACCGGTGCGTTCAAAGATCCATTGGTCATTGGTGTCCATGACCTTTTCGAGGTCCTGATTGGTGAGCTCTACGGGGGGAACACATTTGCCCCATCCGGTTATGACTGCTTTTGGCGACACGTTGAGGTTCCCTCCAGGAAAGTGATGGCTCTTTTTTAGCAGATTATGAGGGCAAGAGGTTAACCCTGCAGGTTTACTCTTTCAACTCCGATGCTGGTGGAGTCACCGTGCCCGGTATGAACGGTCGTTTGGGGGTGCAGTACAAAGAGTTTCGTTTGGATGCTTTCGACGAGCAGATCCAAACTAGAAAACGATCGTCCGGTAGCACCAGGACCACCATTAAATAAAGTGTCGCCCGAGAAAAGGGTTTGCAAAGTTGGTACGTGAATGCAGCAACCACCGGGGGAATGTCCGGGAGTATGAAGTATTTCTAGTTCGTCGTCGCCGAGAGAAATTTTTAGACCTTGTTGCAACGGGTCATCAATGCGGCGGTCGGGGTGGACGACGTCCCATAACATGGCGTCGTCAGGGTGAAGCCAAATGGGGGCGCTGGTGGCTTCGGCTAACTCCACGGCGGCGTTTATGTGGTCGTTGTGGCCGTGGGTGCAGAGCACTCCGAGGGTGCGTCGCCCGCCGATGGCTTCAACTATGGGCCGATGGTCGTGCGCAGCGTCAATGACTACGACCTCTTCATCGTTGCCGATGAGCCAAATGTTGTTATCTACGTCAAAGTCTTGGCCGTCTAGTGAAAAAATGCCACTGGTTACGACGTGGTCTATGTGGAGGCCCATAACTATTTGTCCATGACCACAACAGAACGCAGTACTTCGCCTCGTTCCATAGCGTGGAAGGCTTCTTCGACGTCTTCTAAGGCAATGGTTTCCGAGACAAAACGGTCAAGATCAAGGCGACCTTGGAGGTAAAGGTCAACCAGCATGGGAAAATCTCTACTGGGTAAGCAGTCGCCGTACCAAGAAGATTTTAAGGTGCCGCCCCGGCCAAAGACTTCAATGAGGGGGAGTTCGATTTTCATTTCGGGGTTGGGGACACCTACCAAAACGACCGTGCCGGCCAGGTCGCGGGCATAGAAGGCTTGTTCGTAGGTCACGGGAAGCCCCACTGCTTCGATAGCTACGTCTACGCCGTTGCCGCCGGTTAGGGCCCGAATGGCTTCGACGGGGTCTTGGTTGCTGGAGTTAATGGTGTGAGTGGCGCCAAATTCTTTAGCGAGTTCAAGTTTTCGGTCGTCAAGATCTACGGCGATGATGGTGTGGGCGCCCGCTAGGTGGGCGCCGGCGATGGCCGCATCGCCTACTCCGCCGCAACCAAAGACCGCTACCGAGTCGCCGCGCCCGACTTGGCCGGTATTCATGGCAGCGCCCAGCCCAGCCATGATGCCGCAGCCGATGAGGCCGGCCACTTCTGGGCGGGCCGCTGGGTTTACTTTGGTGGCTTGACCAGCGGCCACTAACGTTTTTTCGGCGAAAGCACCGATGCCTAAGGCGGGGGAGAGTTCTTGACCATTGAGGGTCATTTTTTGGGTGGCGTTGGCTGTATTGAAGCAAAGCCAGGGGCGTCCGCGTTCACAGGAGCGGCATTGCCCGCAAACGGCGCGCCAGTTTAAAATAACAAAATCTCCGGGGGCCACGTTGGTGACGCCCTCACCGATTTCTTCGACGAACAACTCGTCGTTGATGGCGCCTTCTCGGTAGTGCAGGTCGGTGTGGCACACCCCGCAGGCTTTGACATCAATGAGTACTTCGCCTGGCCCGGGGTCGGGGACTTCGATGGTTTCGATGCTGACCGGTTGTCCTTTAGCGAGGGCAACAACGGCTTTAACGGAATGCGGCATGGGTGACTCTTTCGATGAAGTTTTGGCTGGGGGATGCTTGCTACACCGTAGTGTGCGGGCGCCGGCCGGAGAAAACAAAGGGGAAAACCGCTCACTTGATAATTGGTTGGCCTCGGCAACTAGGGTTTTGTTATGGCAAAAATTCTTATTACAGGTAGCAACAGCGGTTTTGGGTTTCTGTCCGCTCTCACCTTGGCTCGGCGAGGTCACCAGGTGGTGGCCTCTATGAGGAACGTGGCGAGAGGCGGCGAGTTGCAGCGCATCGCTGAGGAAGAAGGGTTGGCGGTTGAGGTTGTGGAACTTGATGTCAACGACTTGGCTTCGGTGGAGCGTTGTTTAGCCGACCCCGGGAGCATTGATGTGTTGATAAACAACGCTGGTTTTGAAGTTGAAGCAGCGATTGAGCAACTTGATGATGCGTTGATGCAACAGCAGTTTGAAACGAATGTGATGGGCCCGTTGCGCACTATGCGGGCTGTGCTGCCGATTTGGAAAGAGCGGCGGAGCGGCGTGGTGATAAACGTAAGTAGCATCGCCGGCCGGGTGGGCTCGCCTTATACCGGTGCCTATTCGGCGTCGAAGTTTGCTTTAGAGGCGCTCAGTGAGTCGCTTAATTTTGAGGTTAGTCAACTGGGTATTCGAGTGCATTTAATTGAACCGGGGCGTTTTGCTACCGATTTTAAAAACAACAAGGTGCGTCCGGATTGTTGGGAAGGTTCAGCACAGCAGCAGCGTTCGCTGGCCTTTCGAGCGGCTTCAAGCAGTTTGGGTGGTTCGGGAGAACCGCCGGACCCACAATTGGTGGCTGATGCTATTGCCCAGGCGGCCATTGATCCGTCTATGCCGTTTCGTACTTTGGTAGGAGACGACGCAAAAATGATTGATGAGTTGAAGTCATCAATGAGTTTCGAAGAGTTTGAGGCCACCATTCGCACTGCCTTGAATTGGCACGACTAAGTAGTTGCAAATCATAAGTGGTGGAGATGGGGGAAACCCTCGTTGTTCTAGTGGGGCGACTTGGTTGCTGATTGATGAAGGTCTGGCAACCCGACACACACTTTCCTTCTTTGCAAGGTTGTGTCAGTCGGTGGTCAGGGTTGGTGCCTTATTCTGCTCGCTCGTTAGTTGTAAGCCAGTGGAGAGCGTCATAGCGCAGACATCTAAATAAGCGGTGATGGCAGGCGTATGAACACGAATAGTGGTAACCCCTATGGAATATCAAAAATGATTTCGGGAGCCACGAGGTCAGTAACAAAATTTACGGCACCGCCTTCAGCATCAAGAGCCTCAAAATGAAGACAATCTGGTCGTGGATACCGATCTGGGTTGTTTTCAACAGTTGGTCCTGTGTCAAGAACATGTACATGCTCTTCTGATTCTGCTATTTCGAATACCAGCAAGTTATAGATATTTATATTTTCACGACTCGGCCAATCTATGCACCATGGCCTCTTTTCACGTTGAGGAGGAGTGAAAAACACCAATGGGGCGTTCGCTGCTCTCGTCTGTTCAACAAGGTCCATATAGGATTCCCGAATCAATCCAATGTTTTCTGGAAAAGTTAGTTTTTCACCTGTACGGATATCTGTGTGATCCTCGAATACTGCTCCATGATCAAAAACTAAAACTAAATTGTAATCGGAGGTGACTAGCGGTCTGCAGGGTTGTTCGAAAGGGCCGAATGTAGTTTCACCATCTTCGAGTTCTATTGTGATCGTTAAAAACTCATGCCACTCCTCGTTCAATAGCGGCCCACACAAAGCAAGTCCGTGTTCTCCGATTTCTCCACCCACCATTTTGATCCAACCATCAAGAGTTGGGCCAAGATTTTGAGCGACAGAGTCGCCTATTACTACGACTTTAGGATTCGTCTTGACATGTATTTTTTCTTGTTCCGGAAGAGAAGTTGTTGGTGGTTCAAATTTTAAAGTCGTTGAAGTAACTGGTGTTTCCTGTTCCAAAGGGATCACTAAAGGGGATGTGGTTGTGGTTGTGGTTGTGGTTGTGGATGTGGTAAGAGCAGCAGCGACAGTATCAGCGATTTGTTGTTGAGAAGTTGGACGCGGCCCGATAACGATCACTGCCACGAGCACTATTGCGCTGACAACTGAAACTAAACCAAGAGTAAAAAGAGGCCGCTTAATTCTTTTCGCTGAACGGATAGGCCATTCCAAAACGTGGTGAGATATCTCTGCAGAGATAAGTGTCAAAGCAACCGCAACAAATGGCGAAACACCAAGTAACTCTAAAAACGGCCAATGAAATAGATAAATAGCGTAACTTCTTTGCCCCAGCCACGCTAGTGGAGCGCTACCAACCAAAACATTAGGTTTTGTTTCGCCGAGACTGTAACCCGTAACGACCATGGCAGCTACACCAACAAGCAAAAGGCCACCTTTTACTACAAAAGGATCTGACTCCCCAAGAACAAAAACACCCCAAAGGAGACCAGCAGCTGCGATTAGAGCTAAAAAACCTGGAACTCTAAATCGTGAATATTTTTTCACTACATACGCAAGCACTGCCCCAGCAAAAACTTCAGCAAAACGAAATGGCGTCGCAAAATAGGCATCTGCATCTCCCCACCAAATGGCTAAACCGAGAACTACAACAACAGCCGCGACCGCTAATGCTCGACGGAGTCCGACTAAGACAATCAATAACGGCCAAAACAGGTACACCTGTTCCTCTATAGAGAGACTCCAAAGATGAGCGAAAGGTCGAGAATCAGAATTGAAAATCTCCCAATATCCTCCAGTTTCAGATATTGACCACCAATTATGCACATAAAAAATTGCAGCCAAACCCTCTTCAGCGGTGCTTCGAAGAATGTCTTGATCAACAACAGCAACAACCGACACCGTCGCGGCAATCGTTGCAAACGCCGCTGGCAGCAATCGTCGCGCTCTACGACCCCAAAAACTTGCCAGAGAAGACCGGGTCAGTACATGATCTCTCTCCACAATCTGAGTAATCAAAAACCCAGAAAGAGTAAAAAATACCGAAACACCAATCCAGCCACCTGGCAAAACTGAAGGCCACGCATGGTAAACGACAACGGCTAAAACAGCCAACCCGCGTATTCCATCCAAAGCAGAGATGCGAGAAGCGGGAGCAGTAGAGACACTTTTAGACATGTGTGCTGGCTACCTTAACTAAGATAATAAAGGATGTTGGGATGTTATTTACCCTGAGGGAACCTTTGGTGGTTCAACTTGAAAAATGGGTACCCGAAGAAAGCAGGCCCTGTCTTTTTGGTGCTTGTTCCCCCTGGTTATCTTTGCCTTGAAGCATCAATGGGCACAACTATTTTAGCATCACGACAATACCCATACGGTCGGAGTCGGTAAACACAGCAGTGGGCACTCCAATGACTTTAAGTTTTGGGGAAAACAAAATATGCCCAGATTGTTGGGAGGGTTCGCCGCAAGAGCAGCGGGCTTTGGCTTTTCGGGAAGCTTCCCACGGGATGGGTGGTCAAGGAGAGCCCGCCGACCCGCAAGATGTTGCGGAGGCCATTGTGCGGGCCGCTACTGACCCATCCACTCCGTTTCGTACTTTGGTAGGTGACGATGCGGTGTTGATCGATGAGCTTAAATCGTCCATGAGTTTCGAAGATTTTGAAGCCACCATTCGTACCTCTCTGAACTGGCACGACTAAGTAAATTGTGTTGCTGCACTAAGGCGGCGTGCAGAAGTCAAGTTGGTGGAGCTGGGGGGAATCGAACCCCCGTCCGTCGAAAGGTGACCGTACGCGTTACGACCGTTCCCGAGATTTTGGCTTGCGGCAGCCATCCCGCCGGGTCAGTCGGGCCCGAAAGCCCAGCCGCTAGGTCTTTCCCTAAGGTCAGCGGTCTTTCTCGCCGTCAGCGGTCTGTCCCTGCTGTCTCCAACGCTTCTGTTGCCGGGTTGCGCTGGACCGACCCCGCGTGCCGTCACCGGTCGCAGTGACTCTCTGCTACCTAACTAGTTAGGCGGCGAGAGCGAGATCGTCCGTAGTGGCGTCTCTTTTGGTGCCCTGTTTTAAGAGTCTGAGCAACTCTGGTCGCACGAAACGTCCACTGCAGCCGGCGTCGAAACCGATCAGCCCCGTGAAAACGAGTCAATACGTGAAATCTGCTGAAGTTGTCAAAGACCCGAGGATTAAGGGTACCGGTTCGCTGTGACAGTGCCATCATCAATGTTTTAGGGGGCGCGTACAAAAAATCAATTGTTTCGTTTATGGTTATCGGTGCTGGCTCAAAGCGGAGCAGCGGAGACATCCACTTGGGAGAAAAATGCGGGGAAAGCGAAGAGGTTTGAGTGTCTTTTTGACCCTCATGGTTTTGGCAACGGTAAGTGCGGTGCCGGTGGCTGCTCAAGAAGTAGAGCCCGACACCCCAGTGGTTGAACTTGCCCTTTCTGCGCAAGGCGCTGAACTGTCTGAAGCGGGCTACCAACCGGGAGCAGCCGCTACTGACCTGGCTAAAGAAAAACTTTTAAACGACCCGACAATGACCCGCAATCCGTTTGGGTTGTTGGTGCGTTTTGCTCAGACGGCCAGCGTGGTTGATGTAGATCAAACGCTGCTAACTGTGGGGGGCACCGTGGTGGGTGGGGCGCTTGATGGCCAGTCTTTGTACCTGGTGGAAACCCTTTCTGATCTTGATGAGGCAGCCGAATTGTTGCGCAGCATGCCCGGTGTGGCTTGGGTGGGCTTTGACGATGTGGTGCAAGCCACCGTGTTGCCGTCGGACCCTGACCTTGACCAATTGTGGGGCATGAACGGCACGTACGGCATTGATGCTCCGGGTGCATGGGCGCAAACGCTCGGCGACCCTTCGGTAGTGGTGGCCATTATCGACACCGGGGTTGACTTAGATCACCCCGACCTGGCCGCCAACATTTGGACCAACTCGGGTGAAATCGCCGGCAACGGCCTTGACGACGATGGCAACGGTTATATCGATGATCTTCACGGCTGGGACTTTGTTAACAACGATGGCGACCCCAACGATGACAACAATCACGGCACGCATGTGGCCGGCACCATTGCTGCGGTTTCCGACAATGTAGGTGTGGTGGGTGTAGCGCCAAATACTCAAGTTATGGCCTTGAAGTTCTTAGATGCCAACGGCTCGGGCTACACCTCAAATGCGGTCACCGCTTTGACCTACGCCGTTAACAATGGAGCACAAATTTCTAACAACTCTTGGGGCGGGGGCGGATCAAGCTCTTCCATGTCTTCCATGTTGGACATCGCCGCAACGGCCAACCATTTGTTTGTGGCGGCCGCCGGCAACTCGTCGAACAACAACGACAGTAGCCCTTCGTATCCGGCTTCGTATAGCCAAAACAATGTGTTAGCGGTCGCCGCCAACCAAAGCGATGGAGCGCCATCAAGTTTTACCAGTTATGGCGCTACCTCGGTAGATGTGGTGGCGCCTGGCTCGGGCATTTTGTCTTCGGTAGTGGGAGGCGGCTACGCCACCTTTAGCGGTACCTCAATGGCTACCCCCCATGTGGCTGGCGTGGCGGCTTTGATGCGAGCGGTGAACCCAAACATTTCTTTTGCCGACATCAAACAAATATTGATTGATACCTCTACGGCGGATTCCCGCCTCGATGGCTACGCCGTTTCGGGCGGGGTAGTCAATGCCGCTGACGCAGTGACGGCAGCAGCCGGTGGCGGCCCTGGTTTAAGCATCGTGGCTTCGGCTACCTCGGTCACTGAAGGCGATGTAGTGACCTACACGGCCACTGCTGTTGACCAAAACGGCACAGATATTTCGAGTCAAACCACTTGGAGCATTGATGGTGCTTCATTGGGAACAGGAGCGGTGTTGTCTTATGTCGCCGACACGGTAGGCACCATGCGTATCCGAGCCGAAGCAGCAGCCAATGGGATGTCTACTTCGCACACCAGCACACTTTATGTGGCAGAAATTGAGCGCTCAGTCACCGTGGTCAACCCCAACGGGGGAGAGACCTACGCCGTGGGTGATGTGGTGCCCATTAATTGGACTTCGGTAGGGCCGGTAGGAAACGTAGATATCTCTGTTTCTGATCAAAGCTCGGGTCAGGTTGAATACGCCGGAAGCACCGGGTTGCCCATTGTTGACCACCAAACCACTTCGGTGTCGATCAGCGTGCCAGGTTCGGTGGACATTGCCAGCATGATCGTGGGCCTACGGCTTGACCACACCTACGACGGTGACTTGAAAATTGTTTTAACCCACCCCACGGGGCCTTCAGTTGTTTTGGCCAACTATGCCGGTGGTTGGGGCAATAATTACGGTACGGGCTCGCAGGATTGTTCGGGCTCGCTCACCGTGTTTTCCGATAGCGCATCCACCAGCATTTCGTCTGGTTCGGCGCCTTTTGAGGGTTCATATGTGCCTTATCAGGCGCTCTCAACTTTTGCCGGCTTAGATGCTGGGGGGCAATGGACGCTGGCCATTACCGATTCAGCGGGGCTAGACACCGGTACGTTCTTTTGCGCCGAACTTGATTTTGGGGGCACCAGCACGGTGGTAGCTACCGGGGTCGATGTTGCCGACGGAACAACTGCTTGGACAGTCCCAGAGTCTTTGGGAGGCATGGAATTGTTGGCCACAGTCGGCAACAGTTTGGCAGCAGACTCCTCAGATGATTTCTTTAGCGTGACCAGCGTGCCGCCGACTACGACCACGACGACGGAGCCTCCGGCTACTACTACGACGACGGAGCCTCCGGCTACTACTACGACGTCAACTACGACCACGACGACGGAGCCTCCGGCTACTACTACGACGTCAACTACGACCACGACGACGGAGCCTCCGGTGGCTGTGGTGAACGTGGTTGCCCCTAACGGCGGCGAATCTTATCAACCAGGCGATACCGTCCAAGTGGTCTGGACCAGCACTGGTGCATCGACCGCAGCCGATTTAACATTGCATCCGGTAACCGAAGCCCAAGAAGAGTTTGCGGGAAGCAACAGCGGCGAAATTAATGATTACTCCACTCTCTCGGTGGCCATAGAAGTTCCCACCGATGGGATAATTTCTGATCTTGAGGTCGGGATACGCCTTGACCATACCTACACCAATGATCTTCAAATCGTCTTACGCCACCCCGGCGGGATGGGCATCACTTTGGTCAATGGCGAAGGCGGTTCAGGAAACAACTTTGGCAGCGGGGCTACTGATTGTTCGGGCAACTTCACTATTTTTGATGACGATGCCGCTGCGCTGATTGTCGCCGGCTCAGCCCCTTTCGAGGGCCGGCATCAACCAGAAAATCTTTTGTCGGCTTTTGACGGGCTCTCTATGCGCGGTACTTGGCAATTAGAAATTACCGACAGTTTCCTCTGGGACGAAGGGGCGCTCCACTGCGTGACCCTTTCGGCCGCTACTCAAGGGCAAAGCTTGGCCATTGGAGTGAACTCTCTTTACCCCTGGGCTATTGATGGTTCGGTGGCGAACGGAAATTACCTCCTTGAGGTAGCCAGCGGAGGTGGCACCGACCTTTCGGATGCATCCTTCGCCCTTGCTGACCCCCCACCGCCCACGACCACAACCACAACCACCACGACAACCCCGCCTACGACCACCACGTCCCCGCCTACGACCACCACGTCCCCGCCTACGACCACCACGCTGGCCCCTATTTTTGATGCCAGTGACAATTTCCCAACCAGTCCGGTCAATGAATATGTGGCCAACAGCGGTTATTACGAAGATGAATGGTCAGGGTTGCTCGATGCGGCCGCTTACCTTGAGCAGACCCCAGAACAATTACAAACCATGTCGGTAGGAGTGATTGCCTTCCTTATGGCGCTTTCTGGCCCCGACCAGCCCATATGGTCCATTGGCAGTCCGCCTGATGTTAATGGCGGCCATGTCGTGCAAAGCCATTACTTCGACGCTGACGGAACGCAAAACTCTTTAGAAAACGTGGCGGCCGCTACCAACCTGAACGGAGCGCAAACCCAGAAATTCGCTACCTCGGTGCTGGTCTTTCTCATATTGTTGTCACAACTCCAAGAAGGCTGACTACACCTTTAGGTTGACAACTCGACCCGCTACCCTGATGCTTTAGACCTCTGATAGCAGTGCTACGGCAAAGGAACAAACATGGGGAAAGGAGCAAAGAGCCAGCGGGCTTTTCTTGTTTTTCTTGTTGCTGCCGTAGTAAATGTGGTACCGGTAGCGGCCACGGAGCCTTCTATGCCTTTGCCGCCAGAAGAGATCGCCTGGTCAACGGCCGGCGCTGAAATTGAGGCGAAAGGGTGGGTAGATGGGCAAGCCGCCACCACCATGGCTAAGGCTGAACTTTTTTCTGATCCGACTATTTCTCGTAACCCCTTTGGGCTTTTGGTGCGTTTTGCCGACTCGGCTAGCGCCTTCGACAGAGAACAAGCGCTACTATTGGTGGACGGTTTTTTAGTGGGCGAACCGCTGGATGGCACCGCAACTTATTTGGTGGAAACTTTACGGAACCTTGATGATTCGCTAGCTGTTTTGCAGGAGACAGCGGGAGTCGAATGGGTAGGTTTCGATGAAGTAATGCAAGCCACCGTGTTGCCGAGCGACCCCGACTTAGACCAACTCTGGGGCCTCAACGGTACTTACGGCATCGATGCCCCGGGCGCTTGGGCGCAAACGCTCGGCGACCCGTCGGTGGTGGTGGCCATTATCGACACTGGGGTTGATCTTGACCACCCAGACTTATTGGCCAACCTGTGGGTGAACTTGGGTGAAATAGCCGGTAACGGCCTCGACGATGATGGCAACGGCTACGTCGACGACATCCATGGCTACGACTTTGTCAACGACGATGGTGACCCCAACGATGACAACAACCACGGCACGCATGTGGCGGGCACCATCGCTGCGGTGGCCGACACGGTCGGTGTGGTGGGGGTGGCCCCCGACACAAAAATAATGGCCTTGAAGTTTCTTGACGATAAAGGTTCGGGGTTCGTGTCAGATGCAGTGTTGGCTTTAACTTATGCAGTGAACAATGGGGCGCAAATTTCTAATAATTCGTGGGGCGGTGGTGGTGCTGAAGCAGCCATGTCAACCATGTTGGATACCGCAGAAGTAGCCAACCACCTTTTTGTGGCAGCCGCCGGCAACGAAGCTAACGACAATGATGCCAACCCCACTTATCCTGCTTCTTATAGCCAGGCCAATGTGTTGACCGTGGCTTCTAACCAAAGCGATGGTGCGCTCTCTAGCTTTAGCAACTATGGAGCCACTTCGGTAGATGTGGTGGCGCCTGGCTCGGGTATTTTGTCTTCGGTGGTGGGCGGCGGGTACGCCACCTTTAGCGGCACTTCTATGGCTGCCCCTCATGTGGCCGGGGTGGCGGCGCTCATGCGCGCGGTGGACTCCAGCATCACCTATGCCAGCATTAAACAATTTCTCATTGATACGGCCACCGTTGATCCACGGTTAACCACGGTGGCGGTTTCGGGCGGAGTAATTAATGCGGCCGCGGCGGTCACCGCGGCTTCGGGAGCGGGGCCTTCGTTGAGCGTGACGGCCACGGAAACTTCGGTCACTGAAGGTGCGACGGTTACTTTTACCGCAGTAGCCGCCGACCAAAGCAGCGTTGATGTGTCAACCCAAGTCAATTGGAGTCTGGACGGTACTGCTTTAGGCACGGGAGATACGTTGGTTTATTCGGCCGATACCCCGGGCAGCATGCGTATTCGTGCCGAGGTGACCACCGGTGGGTTCACTACCCTGGTTATCACTACTTTGACGGTGATCGCCATTGTGCGTACGGTCACCGTGAGTAGCCCCAACGGGGGTGAAGACTTTGCTGTTGGTGAAGCGGTAGCCATCAATTGGACTTCAGTGGGCCCGGTGGGCAACGTGGATGTCTCGGTGATTAGCCAAATTTCTGGTTCTATGGAGTATGCGGCGGCCGCCGGTTTGCCCATCATTGACCAGCAAACGACCACCATGACGATCAACGTGCCTTATTCAGCCAGCATCGCCACTTTGGAAGTGGGGTTACGCCTTGACCACACCTACGACGGGGATTTGTATATAACGCTTGCTCATCCCAACGGAACTACGGTGGTTTTGGCGAACTACGTTGGTGGTTGGGGAGACAACTTCGGCAGCGGGGCACAGAGTTGTTCGGGGTCGCTTACCGTGTTTTCTGATGGTGGAGAAGTTGCCGTAGGGTCGGGGTCGGCTCCATTTGTCGGCAAGTTCCAGCCGGCCGAAGCGCTTTCGGCTTTTGCTGGTTTGGACACTGTAGGGGATTGGGTTTTGTCCGTTACTGATTCGGCCGACTTGGATACTGGTTCTCTTTTTTGTACAGAGTTAGACTTTTTTGGCACGAATACGTTGGTTGCTTCCGGTCTTGACGTAAACGTGGGGACGGTTGAGTGGACCGTGCCCGAGGCGGTGAATGCCTCAAATTTGATGGTTTCGGTAGGGAACGATTTGGCTTCGGACACTTCGGACAGCGTGTTTACCATCGCTGGTGGGCCGCCGGTGACGACGACCACCACGACTCTCCCGCCGACTTTTGATGCCAGTTCGGGTTTCCCCTCCACGCCACAAGACGAATACCTTGTCTTGACCGGCTACTTCGATGACGAACTACTGGGGGTCGTTCAAGCCGCCGACTACCTGGGTCAGTCCCCGTCCCAGTTGCAAACACTTTCCGTGGGAGTGCTGGCTTTTTTGATGGCCTTGGCGGGTTCTGATCAACCAGATTGGTCGACAGGCTCCCCACCGGATATAAGCGGAAACAACGTGGTGCAAAGCCACTTCTTTTCTTTGGACGGCACCCAGGGGGCTTTAGAGGCAGTAGCGGCGGCCACCGGCCTCACCGGGGCGCAGACCCAGAAATTCGCTACTTCGGTCGTGGTCTTTTTGATTCTGCTGGCCATGGCCCGCAGTAGTTAAAGGCCGCGTCTTTGGCGACCCATGGCTCGCTGGGCTTCCCGCTCGGCATCGCGTTTAGCTAAGGCATGACGCTTGTCGTAGGTGGCTCGGCCTCGGGCTAAAGCCACCTCAATCTTGGCTCGGCCGTTTTTAAAATAAAGCGACAGGGGCACCAAGGTCAGACCGTCACGGTCCAGGCGGTCGGTTATGCGAGAAATCTCCCGGCGATGCAACAAAAGCTTTTTTTGGCGGTCGGGGTCGTGGCCAAAAGCTTCGTTGCCGCTATTGCGGTAAGGGGAAATGTGTAAACCCACCAGCCAGAGTTGGCCTCCTTCGGCTCGGCCAAAAGCTTCTGAGATTTGGACTTTGGCTTCACGTAAAGATTTAACTTCGCTGCCTTGCAGAACTAGCCCTGCTTCCCAAGTGTCAAAGAGTTCGTAGTTGCGGCGCGCTAAACGGTTCGAAGCGATAATCCGATCATTTTCTTGCGCCATGCTTTAAGGGTACTGCCCCGGAGGTCAGAGGATTAGCCTCTGGGGTATGAACGATGACCTTTTGGTGCTTACTGCAGATGCCCATCAATCCATGATCGCCCACGCATTGGCTGGGTTGCCTCATGAAGCCTGCGGCCTTTTTGCCGGCCCCGGTGATGGTTTGATGGTGGATCAGTTTTTTCCGATGACTAACGCGGCTGCTTCGCGTGAGATTTATGTGCTGGATGGCAACGAAATGCTTGAGGTAGAAGCCCAAGTGGATGCTGATCAGCGCACGCTGGTAGGGGTCATGCATAGCCATACCCACACCACGGCCTATCCGTCGCCCACTGATGTGGCGGATGCCGGTCGGTTCGATCCTTTTGGGGCGTGGATATTCGTCATTGTGTCGCTTAAGCACCCTGAAGCGGTGTTGCGGGCTTACCGCATTTTGGACGGCCTGATCACTGAGGTGTCGGTTGTGGTGGACCACGGTTAGAATCCCGACTTAACTAGTCGTATTTAACCTCAAGCGAGGAATTCCTCGTTCGAAAGGCAGCAACCCGCAATGGCGGTTTATTCCTCAGTACTGGAACTCATAGGCAACACCCCCATGGTGGACGTTTCATGTCTTAGCCCGAACCCGCTTGTACGTATTTTTGCCAAACTAGAAAGCCAAAACCCTGCCGGGTCAGTTAAAGACCGCATAGCAAAGGCCATGGTGGACGAAGCGGAAAAAGACGGAACCCTCACCCCAGGCTGCACCATTATTGAGCCTTCTTCGGGTAACACCGGCATTGCTTTGGCTATGATTTCTCGCCTCCGTGGGTACCACCTCAAGGTGGTGCTTCCCGAAAATGTTTCTGTAGAGCGACGACAAATGCTCAAAGTCTTTGGTGCCGAAATTATTGACTCGCCGGGCGAAGAAGGGTCCAATGGTGCGGTGCGAATGGCGCAACACCTCGCCGAACAAAACCCATCGTGGGTGTTTCTTTACCAATACGCCAACCACGCCAACCCGCAAACCCATTACGCCACCACCGGCCCAGAAATATTGGCCGACGTGCCCGACCTCACCCACTTCGTGGCCGGCCTCGGTACCAGCGGCACCCTCATGGGGGTGGGGAGCTACCTCAAGGAGCAGCGACCCGAGGTAAAAGTTTTGGCGGTAGAACCCCCAGCAGGGGAGTTGGTGCAAGGCCTGCGCAGTCTTGACGACGGGTACATTCCGCCGATTTACGAAAAATGGGGAGGCGACGACATTTTGGACGGCAAACGAATAGTGCGTCCCCGAGAGTCAATCATGGGCACGCGCCGACTGGCCAGCGAATGCGGCATTTTTGCTGGCATTTCTGCCGGGGCCGCCGTAGCGGGTGCCATCAAAGTAGCAGAAGACCTGCCCAACGGAGAAAGTGCCACCGTAGTCATCGTGGTAAGTGACGGCGGATGGAAGTATCTTTCCACCGGTACTTGGACCGACGACCTTGATCAGGCCGCCGCTCAAGCCGACAACACCATCTACTTCTAATAACCAGCCCGGGCCTGCCCGGCGAGGAGAACCAGTGCGACCCGACGGCCGACAAAACAACGAACTACGTCCCTTGACCTTCGAACGAGACTTCACCGAAATGGCTTTAGGGTCCTGCTTGGTTTCTTTCGGCCGCACCCGGGTTTTATGTACCGCTTCGGTAAACGACCGAGTGCCGCCCTGGCTACGCAACACCGGCCAAGGCTGGGTAACCGCCGAATACGCCATGCTGCCCGGCTCAAGCCCCGAACGGGTACGTCGTAAAACCTCGGGCCGGAGCCAAGAAATTCAGCGCTTAATCGGCCGTTCTTTACGGGCCGTAGTTGACCTTGATGCCTTGGGCGAACGAGAAGTAACCGTCGATTGTGATGTTCTTCAAGCCGACGGTGGCACCCGTACCGCATCAATCTGTGGCGGCTACGTTGCCCTGCACGATGCCTTCACCCGTTTGGTGGCATCCGGAGAAATAGCAGCCAACCCACTTAACGAAGAACTGGCAGCCATCTCGGTGGGCATCATCGAAGGCGAAGTACGACTCGACCTTCCTTACATCGAAGACGCCGCCGCCGAAGTGGACTTCAACGTAGTCATGAACGGTTCAGGCCACTTTGTAGAAGTCCAAGGAACCGCCGAAGGAGCAACCTTCAACCGGGAACAACTCGACGGGTTAGTAGACATGGCTGCTTCGGGCATCACCACCATCGTGGAAGCCCAGCGAGCGGTATTGGCGCAACCACCAGCACCTCGAAGCTAAAACTCGGTGAGTCTTTTGCAGTTGGTGGTAGCCAGCGCCAACCCCGACAAAGTGGCCGAAATGGCTCTAGTTCTTGAGGGGATAGTGGACCTTCTGCCTCGGCCTAAAAATGTGCCCGAGGTAGAAGAAGACCAAGACACCCTAGAAGGCAACGCACGGCTAAAAGCCCAGGCCATTACCCACGCCACCGGCTTGCCGGCGCTGGCCGACGACACCGGTTTGTTCGTTGACGCCTTAGGTGGAGCCCCCGGTGTGTGGTCGGCTCGTTACGCCGGAGAACAAGCGACCTACCAAGACAACGTAGACAAACTATTAAAAGAACTTACGGGAGTAGCACCCGAGCGCCGCACCGCCCGCTTTCAAACGGTGGTTCTTTTGTGCTTCCCCGACGGCACCGAAATAACGGCCACCGGCACAGTCGAAGGCCGTATCGCCCAACAAGAACAAGGACAGCAAGGGTTTGGTTACGACCCGTTGTTTGTACCCGTCGAAGGCGATGGACGTTCGTTCGCCGAAATGGGAGACGAAAAACATGCGCTTTCTCATCGAGGGCGATCCTTACGGTCATTCGCCCGACAACTCGATGCACTAAAATCTAGTTAGGCGAAACCTCAGAGGGATTAAACGACTTCCCTAAAAAACGTTCAAACTCTGCATCGGTAACCGGCTCAGAAAAGTGAAACCCTTGGGCATGATCGCATTGCAGTTGCCGCAAATGATGCAACTGGGTTTCGGTCTCCACCCCTTCGGCCACTACTTGTAAACCCAAACTATGGGCCAAGGCAATGGTGCCGGTAATGATGGCCGAATCGTCATCGTCGGTGCCGAGGCCAGTCATAAACGAGCGATCGATCTTCAAAAAATCAATGGGGAAACGCTTAAGGTAAGCCAAAGAAGAAAACCCGGTACCAAAATCGTCAAGACCGGTGCGCACCCCTAAGGCTTGGAGTTCTTCCAAAATGGCTTCCGTTACCGGGTTAGCGGCAATCAAAGCGCTCTCGGTGAACTCCAAAGCCACCAACGCCGGGTCAAGATGATTAGATAAGAGCGTAGTGCCGACCATTTTGGGAAAATCCGGGTCAGCCAATTGGCGCGCCGACACGTTTACGGCCACGCTCAATGGCTCGGCTACTTTTTTGTTCCAAGACGCTAAAGATTGCAACGCTTGGTTTAGTACTTGGGAACCTAAGTCAGCAATTAGTCCGGTGTCTTCGGCAATGTCGATGAACTGATCGGGGAGCAACAGGTCGCCGTTTTCGGCACGAATACGTGCCAAAGCCTCGGCTCCCACCACCGTCATGTCGGCTATACGGATCACCGGCTGAAAATAAGCTTCCACGCGGCCATCGGCTAAAGCTTGGCGAAGTTCTTGTTCGACGCTACGGCGACGCACCGCTTGATCACGGAGATGATCATCAAAGACTTCGGCCCGGTCGCGGCCTTTGTCTTTAGCCCGGTACAAGGCAATGTCGGCGTCTCGCAACAAATCGTCGGGGGATTCCTGGCCGTGGGCCAAAGCAATACCAATGCTGGTGCTAACTACAGCAGATTCGCTGCCCAAGGTCATCGGTATCCCGAGGGAGCGTCGTACCCGTTCGGCGGCTACCAAAGCATCGGTAGTGCGAGCCATGTCAGAAATAATCACCACAAACTCATCGCCCCCCAAGCGGGCCACCGTGTCGCCGGGACGCACCGTCAAAGCTAAGCGCCGGGCTACCTCCCGCAGCAACTCGTCGCCCGAACCGTGGCCCAACGAATCGTTTATCACTTTGAAATGGTCAAGGTCAAGAAAAAGAATCCCTACCATGCGGTCATGGCGTGAAGCCCGGTGCAGGGCATCGCGTAAACGTTCCAGCAACAAAGCCCGATTGGGTAAACCCGTCAGTTCATCATGGAAGGCCCGCTCTTCGAGTTGGGCGGTTACCTCAACTCGTTCGGTGATGTCTCGAGCGTTTACTACCACGCCAGCCACCGCCGGGTTCTCTAACAAATTGGTGGCCACGATCTCCATGTGTAGCCAACTCCCATCTTGGTGAGAAATGCGTGCGTCAAAGGCCGGAGACATGCCGGGGGTAGCGATGACCTCCGGTGCTTGGGCGATTAAATCGAGCTGATCATCGGGGTGCACCAAGTCAACTACCGGTAAACCTTCGAGACCCAAAACATCACGCCCTAAGACGCGCCCCACGGCGGGGCTGGCGTAAATGATGTTCCCATCGCTGCCGACTACCGCAACTAAATCTGAAGCGTGTTCAACCAGGGCAGCCAAACGAACCTCTGACGCTTCGACCCTTTGTTGTGCCGCATGCAACGCACTGAGGTCTCGCGCCACCAAAGAGATGGCATCAATTTGGTTAGTGACTGTTCGATGCGCCACCAGCAAAGCCGAAACGGGAACCAAAGCATTGCTCCCAACCCGTTTAGCGGTCAGATGAAACTCGCCTCGCCAAGTGTCGTGCGAACGTACCGCCGGCAACGCCGTTGCCGCAAACTGAGCTTGCGACCAGCCATCCAGAAGGTCTAAAAGCCGAGAACCAACAATGTCCGGGGCGAGGTCTTCGAGCGCTTTGTTGGCCCACCGAACGGTACGACCGAGCGGATCCAAGATAGCCACCAAATCGGGGCTGGCCTCCAACACCCTGGTGAGTTCCTGCGCCCGATGAGCTTCGTCGAGTTGGCTCGTGACATCGATAAAAGTAAGCAAGGCCCCGCCTTCAACGGGGGTTACCGAAAGATCTATCCAGCAGGGGTCGCCGTTACGGTTTCGTAAACGCAGGCGCCCCCGAAAACTTTGTTGCGCAGCCGTTTGTTGCGCCAACTGCGCTAAAAATTCGTCACGGCCCTCGGGATCAATGTGGTCAACCCAGCCTGAGCCCAAAGTCTCTTCAGGATCTTGACCAGTAAGCAACGACCAGTGATCGTTTACCGCTACACAGTCCTGTGCGTTATCAAGCAGCGCCATGCCCGTTGGGGCGGCCGCTACTAGGTCGTGCAGCGGTTTCAAAGAACCCGGCCCGGTGTTTTCTTGTTGGTTCACGTGCGGACGGGGGGACTCGAACCCCCATGCCTTGCGGCGCTGGCACCTAAAGCCAGTGCGTATGCCAATTTCGCCACGTCCGCAGACTTAAAGCCTCGGCATGATGAAGCCCAAGGCATAGTCGATTTATTGCATCTCCCCGCGACGGGCAATGACCTGATCAATGATGCCGTAGTCGCGGGCTTCTTCAGCGGTAAACCAACGATCGCGTTCACTGTCCGCTTCGATGGTTTCATAGGTTTGACCGGTGTGTTCAGCGATGCGTTCTTGCAACATTTTTTTGGTGTAAGCCATTTGCTCGGCTTGGATAGCAATATCGGAGGCTTGACCTCGTACCCCGCCCAAAGGCTGATGCATCATGATGCGAGCGTGGGGGAGGGCATAGCGTTTGCCCGGTGCGCCGGCGCAGAGAAGGAATTGCCCCATGGAAGCGCCTAAGCCCATGCAGATAGTGCCGACCTCGGGGCCTACAAACTGCATGGTGTCGTAAATTGCCATACCGGCGGTTACCGACCCACCAGGGGAGTTGATGTAGAGCCAAATTGTTTTTTCGGCGTCTTGTGCCTCAAGGAAAAGCATTTGAGCGCTGATGTTGTTGGCCACCTCGTCGTTGACGTCGGTGCCCAAAACCACAATGCGGTCTTTTAGCAAACGACTAAATACGTCGAAGCGTCCACCTTCAGAAAGATCGGCGTTGGCGGTTGGTGAAGAAAAAGAATCGGTCATGGCAGGCAGGTTACCGTGCGTTGGGCCAAGGTTGGGGGTAAAAAGTGGTCTTAACTTTGCGCATCTTCGGCCCGTTGGCGTAAATCCTTGGTGCCCCCGGTCAGCCCGTCGGGGTGGTTAAACAGTGCGCTGCCCGAAACAAACACGTTGGCTCCGGCGGCCGCTGCTGCAGCGATGGTGGTGGGGCTTATGCCGCCATCAACTTGGAGGTCGCAGTCGTAGCCTTCAAGCATTTCTGCTACTTGGGTCATTTTTGCTTCCATGGGGGCAATGTAGGCTTGCCCGCCGAACCCGGGGTTTACCGTCATGACGAGCACTAAACCCAACAGGTCACGCACATTGGTGATGACCTCAGCGGGGGTGTGAGGGTTTAAAGCGACTGCCGGGGTGGCTCCCAGATCGGCGATAAGTGACAGTGTGCGGTGCAAGTGGGTGCAGGCTTCGGCGTGGACCGTGATGGTTGAACAACCCGCTTCGACGTAGCGGTGAATGAGTTGATCGGGGTTTACCACCATGAGGTGAGCTTCAAAGTCAATGGTGAGGTGAGGTCGGATAGCAGCAATGACATCGGGGCCAAGAGACAAGTTGGGGACAAAAACCCCGTCCATGACGTCCCAATGGATGCGGTCAGCACCTGCTTCTTGAAGTTTCAAACATTCTTCGCCCAAGCGAGAAAAGTCGGCAGGCAAAATTGAGGGGGCAATCGCTACAGATCGGTTCATGTTCAGGATCCTAGCCGTTAAGTGGGTTGGCCTGAGCGTCGAAAACGTAATCGCTCGGGGTAAGGATAAAACTCTGGAAGATCTTTTTGCGCTAGTCGCTCTTGAAGCCCCGACCAAAATTCGGGGGTAAAAAGTTCACCGTGAACGGTTTGGAATCGTTCCCAAATTTCGGGAGCCACCCGAGAGGGAAAAGACATGAAGGTGGGGAACTGTTCGGGAAAAACGTCACCCGGTTCTATAGCGAACCAGGGTTGAGAACGCATTTCATCTTCGTAACTTTGGCTTTGCGGCAAAGTACGAAAGCGGCAATCTTCTAGCAACTCGATTTCGTCGTAGTCGTAGAACACCACGTTGCCGTGGCGGGTTACGCCAAAGTTTTTTGTAAAAAGGTCGCCGGGCCAAATATTGGCCGCCGCCAAGTCTTTGATAGCCGCACCCCAGTCCAAGGCCGCTGCTTCGGCTCGGTCGGTAGACATTTCTTGAAGGTAAAGGTTTAGCGGGTAAACCTGACGCTCGGTGTAGAGATGCGAAACCACTACCTGGTCGCCCTCAAGTCGAACCGTTTGGCTGGCTTCGCTTAGTAGTTCTTCTAAAAGTTCGGGGTCAAAGCGATCGGCGTCAAAAGAAAGGTTCTCGAACTCTTGGGCATCGACCATTCGGCCTACCCGGTCGTGGTGGTAGACCAGTTGGTAGCAGTCTCGAATGGCCTGACGCGTAGTGTTTTTTGGTGGATCAAAATGGTCTTTGATGACTTTAAAAACCACGTTGAAAGAAACCAATGTAAACACTGTCATGACCATGCCGGGTGTGCCACGAGCTCGGACAAACTTGTCGTTGGAGTTTTGTAAATTTCGGTAAAGCGCTCGGTACAAACTGGTTTTGCCGTGTTGGTTAAAACCTAAAGCGGTGTAAATCTCTGAAATAGATTTCAAAGGCAACATGGTTTTGACAAAACCGACCAATTCAGATGGTTTGGGCCATTCCACAAAAAAGTAAGACCGGGTGAAGCTGAAGAGACGACTGGCTTGCGATTCGGTCAGCAAAACGGTGTCGACCAGAAGGCCTTGGTCGCTTTGAACAATGGGAATAACGATGGGGGTGACTCGATTCATGTAGCGCAAGCGGCCCACCAGGTAGGCGCCTTTGTTGCGGTAGAAAACTGGTTGCAACATGTCGATGCCGTCGAGGTCAAGGTTGTCCCAAGCGTCGAGCAAAAAGGCATCCAAGCGGGCGGCGACCCTTCGTGCATCGGCATCGAGATCTGCCCAGGGGGCGTCAAAGCCGTAGGAGTTCAGGATTGACCGCATCATGGCCGCCGAGTCACGGGTGCGCGTCCAAGTGGTGATGGGGCTGGCATCGCCTTTGCTGCGCGGCAGGGTGGAGGCCCCAAACCACCGAAGCTCTACGTCGTTGTCAATACCGATGGTAGTAAACACTCGGCGAGTCACTGAGTTGAAAAAGGTTTCTGAAAGGTCCAAGTCGGAGCGTTGGGCGATGCGGCGACGATAACGCAAACGGACGGCCCGCCATGTTCCGCGCTGGTCGGGCAAAGGCCGCAATGTTTTGGTTATAAGGCCCACTGTTGTTTGAACTTGAGCGGTGTGCAAGGCGAGCCTTTGGACGGCGTCTTGGTCTTGCTGGGCCCATTCCTGTTGTTGAAAGTGCTTGCCTGCTCGGTGGGTGATTTCTTGAAACTCGGTTATGTAACGGACGTAGCCGTCGAAAACAGCATCGGAGATCCAGGTTTCGATGGCCTCGGGGTTATCGAGGAGCTGCTCATTCATTTTTATCTCCTCGTGGGGAACATGGTTAACGCTAGGCGGGTACTAGCGTTACTCAACATGAACACACTTAACGTACCTAAAACTCGGTTCCCTGGTTTGTCTAACGGTTGGGCTCGCTTTGATGGCCCGGCCGGCACCCAAATGGTTGATTCATCTATCGAAGCCATGGCCGATTGGCAACGGAGCGGCAACAACGCCAACACCCATGGGTCGTTTCCGGCGGCACAAGCTTGTGACGATTTGGTTGATGAGGTGAGCGCTACCATGGCCCAACTTTTAGGGGCTGATGCGGAGGGCATGATTTTTGGGCCCAGCACTACCTCAAACTTAATGTCGCTTACACGGGCTATTGGGGCCACGTTGCGCCCGGGCGATGAGATTATTTGCACTACTTTGGACCACGATGCCAACGTGGCGCCGTGGTTGCTGGCCGCTGCGGATGCCGGGGCGGTGGTGCGTATGGCTGAATTTGATGGTGCCACTGGGCGGTTGGCGCCTCAAGCAGTGGGTGATTTGTTGACCGACCGCACTCGTTGGGTGGCGGTGACCGGCGGGTCTAACGCCATTGGCACCATGCCCGACATTGCGGCCATTACGGATTTGGCTCATGCCGCAGGGGCCTTGGTGGCCGTAGATGGTGTGCATAGGACCCCGCACCGGGTGACCGATGTAGGGGCCATTGGTTGTGATGCTTACGCCACTTCGCCTTATAAGTGGTATGGCCCGCATGCTGGGGTGTTATGGCTAAGCCCAGAATTACGTGATGTGTTGCCGGCTTACAAGGTGCGCCCGGCTCCTGAGACTGGTGGCGGGCGTTGGCAGCACGGCACCCCTTCGTACGAAACGCTGGCCGGCATTAATGCAGCAGCCCAGTTTTTGTTGACTACCGGCATGGACAATATTGCTGCGCATGAAAACCAGGTTTTCGCTCGATTGGTGGGTGGTTTATACGACCTGCCGGGGGTGCGGGTTTTGGGTTCCACCGGCCCTGATGATCTCGCGGAGCGGGCGCCTACTTTGATGTTGATGGTGGAAGGCCAAGCACCACTTTCGGTCGCTGAGCATTTAGCGAGGGCCCAGGTGGCGGTATGGGACGGACACAACTATGCGGTGGGTGCGATGGAACCCTTGGGCTTGCACCACGAAGAGGGTGCGGTGCGTGCCGGGGTTACCGCTTACATCACCGATCAAGATGTTGACCGGCTTTTGTCTGCGGTAGCAAGCCTTTAACCAAAACCCCGTTGGAGCGAGGGTCATTATCGGGCGGGCAAAGTAGTTTAGGGTCTTAAGGGACAGGAGGTGAGCAATGACAAGACGACTAACCCAATACAGTCACGGCGCTGGTTGAGGCTGCAAGCTTGCTCCTGGTGAGCTGGCGCACGTGGTGCGTCAATTAACCCCGATAGACAACCCGAACCTTTTAGTGGGTGCGGCCACTGGTGATGATGCTGCGGTGTGGCGTCTTGATGACGAACGCTCCCTGGTGGTTACTGCAGATTTCATTACCCCGGTGGTCGATGAAGCGCGCCTTTGGGGCCAAGTAGCGGCCGCTAATGCGGTGTCTGATGTTTACGCCATGGGTGGCCGTCCATTGTTAGCTTTGAACCTGGTGTGCTGGAACACCGAAGAACTTTCTAACGATTTGTTGGCTGAAGTTTTGTTGGGTGCTCAAGACATTGCGCAACAGGCCGGCTTTGTTATTGCTGGCGGACACACCGTTGATGACCCGGAACCGAAGTTTGGTTTAGCCGTGGTGGGGGAGGCACACCCGGATCACCTGTTAACCAATGCTGGTTTTAAAGTTGGGCAAAAATTGATTTTGAGCAAACCGTTGGGTATCGGAGTTATCACAACGGCCATCAAAGCCGGTACGGCGCCCCCTGAGGTGGTGGATGCTGCCATGGCTTCCATGGTGCGTTTGAATGCGGATGCTGCCACGGTGGCTTTGGCGGCCGGTGCCACCGGGGCCACTGATATTACGGGGTTTGGTTTGTTGGGTCATTTAGGACGGGCGGTCCAGGAGTCGCAGGTTTCGGCCGAAATCGAAGTGGCCGCTGTGCCCATGTTGGGCGGTACTCGAGCGCTGGCCGAAGCGGGCACCATGCCCGGGGGGAGCCGCCGTAATTTGGCTTGGGTAGAAGAACGCCTGGACCGGGGCGGTTTTTCTGACCTTGAGGTGCTTTTGCTGGCCGATGCGCAGACTTCTGGCGGGCTGCTCTTTGGGGTTGAAGATGCTGCGGTTTCCGAGACCATGAGTGATTTGGAAGAATCGGGTCATCAGGCGGCGGTTATCGGAACGGTTGTTGAAGGCCTCGGCCAGATTGCTTTGCGCTAGTTCTTGCTCAATGCTTGGGTCGGCCTTGGTCGGTGCGACACTAGAAGCAACGAGGAGCGAACCAGATGAGTGACCAACCAGGGGAATGGGCGCCAGAGCTTGAAGAACTGCGGGCTCGCGAGGCTTTGGCTGAGCAAATGGGCGGCCAAGAAAAAGTTGCCCGCCAGCATGACCGGGGCAAAAAAGATGTGCGTCAACGCATCGACTTGTTACTGGATGAGGGTTCGTTTCATGAGATCGGCAAAATTGCTGGACGGCCTACGTATGACGCCGACGCCCAACTGGTTGATTTGCAACCGGCGAACTTTATTTTTGGTCGAGGGCGAATTGATAAGCGCCCCGTGGTGGTGGCGGGCGACGATTTCACGGTGCGGGGCGGAGCAGCCGATGCGTCAATCCCCGCTAAGCAGATAGCGGCTGAGCAAATGGCCGGCGAGCTTCGTTTGCCTATCGTTCGCCTCATAGACGGCACAGGCGGCGGTGGGTCGGTCAAGAGTTTGGACTCCGATCCAAAGAAGAAACGGGAAACAACTGGTGGCTATGGCGGGGGAGCCCGCACTTATGTGCCTTACGTGCCGGGTTGGGAACACGCCGTAACGAACCTTTCTACGGTGCCGGTGGTGGCGCTGGCTTTAGGTCCGGTGGCTGGTTTAGGGGCAGCCCGCATGGTGACCAGCCATTATTCGGTCATGGTGAAAGGGTTGTCGCAAATGTTTGTGGCTGGCCCGCCGGTGGTTAACCGTTTGGGGGGCGAACAGGTTGATAAAGAAAGCCTGGGGGGAAGCCGCCTGCAAACCCGCAGTGGAGCGATTGATGATGAGGTGGCTAGCGAAGAAGAGGCTTTTGAGCGGGCTCGCCAGTTTTTGTCTTATCTGCCTTCTTCGGTGTATGATTTGCCGGCTCGTGGCGAAGTTGCCGACGACCCGGACCGCACCGACGAGGCGTTGTTGAGTGTGGTGCCTCGGGACCGGCGCAAGGTGTATCAGGTGCGTACGGTTATTAACTCGGTGGTTGATCAGGGCACTTTTTTTGAGATGGGAAAAAACTTTGGCCGCTCGGCGGTGACCGGTTTTGCTCGTTTGGATGGTTGGCCGGTGGCGGTGTTGGCTGGGGATTCTTTTCACTATGGCGGCAGTTGGACTGCTGATGCGGCGCAAAAGGTCGTTCGCTTTGTGGATTTAGCCGAGACTTTTCATTTGCCGGTGGTGCATCTGGTAGATAATCCGGGCTTTTTGATTGGCACGGAATCGGAGCAAGCGGCCACCATTCGTCATGGGGCGCGGGCTATGGCTGCTATTTATGAGGCTTCGGTGCCGTGGTGTTCGATTTTGTTGCGCAAGGTCTTTGGGGTGGCCGGGGCTGCACATTCGCCGGCTCATCGATTCCAATATCGTTATGCTTGGCCCTCGGGGGATTGGGGCTCGTTGCCGGTGGAGGGCGGGGTGGAAGCCGCTTACCGTTCTGATTTGGAGGCTTCGGATGACCCGGAAGCATTGTTGTTGGAGATCACCGATCGTCTTAATGCGGTGCGTTCGCCGTTTCGTACCGCTGAGGGTTTTTTGGTCGAGGAGATTATTGACCCGCGTGAAACCCGCCCGTTGCTTTGTGAGTTCGCTAACTTGGCCGCTCCATTGCGTACCGCTGGTCCGGCGAGGTATCCCTATCGGCCGTAGGCCAGTAGCGGGTCGGCCTTAGGTCGTAATTAAGCGGTTTCGATTACCGCAACGATGTCGTCTTCGGAAACCATGTCGCCTTCGTTGACCTTTAGCTCGGTCAGTGTTCCGCTGGCTGGGGCTTCTATGGGGATTTCCATTTTCATGGCTTCGACAATGAGTAGGGTTTGTCCTTGGGTAACGGAGTCGCCGGTTGAAGTAAGGATTTTCCAGATGGTTCCGGTTACCGGCGTTTCGGTGTCTATTTTGGCCATGGGCTAGTTCACCTCATGGGGGGAGTTAATGCCACACCGGGCAGGCTGCAGCATGTCTTGCCCTACTATAGAAACCGAACGCTTGCTTTTGGGGCCGTTTGTGGAGTCCGACACGGACGCTTTTTTTGCCATAATGGACACCCCCGAGGTATGGGATTGGTTGCGTTTGACGGATTCTTTTAACCGGGCGGCGGCTTGGTCGTCTCTGGCATTTTTTTGGGTCAGTGGGAGTTGCGGGGCACCGGCAACTGGGCGTTAGAAGAAAAAGCAACTGGCCGCTTGATTGGTCGAGCGGGCACTCATCGCCCTGAGTATGAGGATTGGCCGGGGGTAGAAATCGGTTGGGCTCTCCATCCTGAAGTGTGGGGTCAAGGTTTTGCTACAGAAGCCGGTCAGGTGGCGAAGGATTATGGTTTTGAGGTGCTGGGCGAAAAGGAACTGTTCAGCTGCATTTTGCCCAGCAATCACCGCTCGCAAGCAGTGGCCCAACGTTTAGGTTTCACCTTTCTTGAAGAACGGGTGCTTTCACATTTCCCTCAAGAGCCCCACGGCATTTGGTCCTGCCGCAGTCACGTGGGGTCAGACCCTACGTGACGGCGATTAAGCCAGTAGTTGGTTGACGATTTGCTGGGCGAGTTTTGCGGGCGAGGTGTTGGTGGTGATGGTTTCGGCGGCCAGTGCGTTTTTTGCCGCGGCCTGGAGTTTTTGTTCGATGCGGCTTAAAACTTCGTAACGGACGCGTGCTTGGCGGCGTGCTTCGAGTTGGCCGGTGTTTTTTAGGTGTTGCAAATGGAGGGTTATGGCAGTCCAGGTTTCGGCTATGCCGTCGCCGGTGGTGGCGGTGGCCATGATGATTGGTGGACGGTAACCGGTGGGGTCTTCTTGGCCGCTGACGTGGCTGAGCTCTAACATGAGTTCAAGGTCACGGCGGGTGTCTTGGGCGCCGGGCCGGTCGGCTTTGTTGATGACAAAAACGTCGGCAACCTCTAGTAGGCCTGCTTTGTTGGCTTGTACAGCATCGCCCCAACCGGGGTTGATCACCACCACCGTGGTGTCGGCGGCCGCTGCTACGTCTACTTCGACTTGCCCTACGCCGACCGTTTCTATGATCACCGGGTGGTAGCCCGCAGCGGAGAACACCCGCATGCTGCCCGGTACTGAAAGGGCGAGGCCTCCTTGGTGGCCGCGGGTAGCGGCGGAACGTATAAAGGCTTGGCCTGCGTTGAGGTGATCCATGCGTATGCGGTCGCCCAAGATAGCGCCACCGGTCAGCGGTGAAGAAGGGTCTACTGCCAAAACTGCGGGGGCTTGGTTTTGTCGGCAGAGGTGGTGGACGAGTTGTCCGATGAGGGTAGATTTTCCTGCTCCGGGGGCACCGGTGAAACCGACTACGTGGGCTGATGGTTTTTGGTGGGTGAGGCTGGTAACGGTGTCGGCTAAGACACCGCCTTGTTCAACCACGCTGAGTAAGCGTCCTACGGCACGACGGTTTCCTTCGCTGGCTAAGGCCACCAATTGAGGGAGGTCAAGGGTATCACTCACTGGTTGACCGCTTGGCGAACGGCGGCCACTACTTCTTCGGCGGGGGCGCCGGGGCCCAAAACGGCGGCCACACCGGCGGTAGTTAGTTGAGCAACGTCTTGGTCGGGGATAATCCCACCGATAATGACCGGGGTAGTAAGCCCGGCTTTTTCTAAGGCGGCCAGCAGGGCGGGGGCCAAGGTGAGGTGGCCGGCGTTGTGCATAGAGAGACCAATAGCGTCGGCATCTTCTTGTTCAATGGCGGCGATGATGTCGTCGGTAGTTTGGCGAATCCCTAAGTAAATGACCTCCATGCCGGCATCGCGCAAGATGCGGGCCACTACTTTGATGCCGCGGTCGTGGCCGTCGAGGCCCAGTTTGGCTAAAACGATGCGGATGGTGGAGTTTTCCATAAGGGTTCCTTAGACGATGGCTTGTTCGACGTAGGTGCCGAATTCTTTTTCCATGGCTTGAGATATTTCTTCTACCGTGGCGTAAACCCTCACTGCATCAAGAATGCTGGGCATAAGGTTGCAGGCGGGGTCAGCGGCGGTGTCGGTTACTTTTTGCAGTGCTTCGTTTACTTGTTGAGCATTGCGTCGGGTTTTAATGTTCGTCAAGCGTTGACGTTGAGCGGTTTCGGTTTCCTCTTCGATGCGCATGAGGTGAGGATTGTCGTCTTGGTTGCCTTCGGTAAAGGCATTGACTCCGACAATGGTGCGTCGGCCGGCGTTTACTTCTCGTTCAAAGCGGTAAGCCGAGTCGGCTATTTGACCCACGAAGTAACCGTTTTCGATTCCGGCGTAGACCCCTTCAAGTATTGAACCGTTGCCCAGGTCGTCAAGGTAGGTGAAGATTTCTTCGGCTTGGCGCTCCATTTCGTCGGTCATCCATTCCACGTAGGGTGAGCCACCGAGAGGGTCGGCTACGTTGGCTGCCCCGGTTTCGTGGGCAATGATTTGTTGGGTGCGAAGGGCGATGCGCGCCGCCTTTTCGGTGGGTAAAGCGAGGGCTTCGTCGAAACTATCGGTGTGCAGGCTTTGGGTGCCGCCCAGCACGCCGGCTAAAGCTTGTAATGCCACTCGGGCAATGTTGATTTCGGGTTGGTTGGCGGTGAGCGATACCCCGGCGGTTTGGGTATGGAAGCGGCACATCATGGCTCGTTGATCGGTGGCGCCATAGCGATCCTGCATCCAGCGTGCCCAAATGCGGCGGGCGGCTCGGAGTTTGCCGACCTCTTCAAAAAAGTCAATGTGGGAGTTGAAGAAGAAGCTCAGGCGGCGGCCAAACTCGTTGATGTCTTGCCCCTGGGCCAGGGCGGCTTCTACGTAGGCGAAACCATTGGCCAGGGTGAAGGCAAGTTCTTGGGCGGCCGTGGAGCCGGCTTCTCGAATGTGGTAACCGGAGATAGAAACAGGGTGCCATCGGGGGAGGTGCTGCGTGGTGTAGTTGACCATGTCGGTGACGATGCGCATGGAAGGTCGGGGCGGGTAGATGTATTCTTTTTGCGCTTGGTATTCCTTCAAAATGTCGTTTTGGATGGTGCCCGCGAGTTGGTTGCTGGCTACCCCGTTTTTTTCGGCCACCACGATGTACATGGCTAACAAGATGGCCGCTGGCCCGTTGATAGTCATGGAGGTTGAGACTTCGCTGAGGTCAATGTCGGCAAACAGGTCTTCCATATCGGCCAGGGTGTCGATGGCTACCCCGGCTCGGCCGACTTCGCCTAAGGCCCACGAACTGTCGGAGTCGCGGCCCATGAGGGTGGGCATGTCGAAAGCGGTGGAGAGCCCGGTGCCGCCGTGGGCGAGGAGTTCTTTGAATCGTTGGTTGGTGTCTTGGGCGGTACCGAACCCGGCGAACATGCGCATGGTCCATAGACGAGAGCGGTAGCCGCCGGCGTGGAGACCTCGGGTGTAAGGAAATTGGCCAGGAAAAGGCGCCTCGCCGTAGACCGGGTCAACGGGCACACCGGACATGGTTTCAAAATCTTCTTGACGCAGGGGGAGGTTTTGGTAGGCCTCTTCCCAGTCTTGTTGTGGTGTGGTCATGTGAGGTGCTTTGGCTAGATACTTTGACGTTCAACTATTTTGCTACCCTAACCTTATGAAAGCAAATCCAGATGTCATCGCCCAGGCAGCAACCAACTGGCGAAAGCATCAATGGCCAGCCGTCGAGGCCATGCAGGCCGCGACGTCAATTACCCGAGCCCATCAATTGCTGGTAGGGCGCATTGACGCAGTGCTTGCTCCTTTGGCGCTAAATTTCAGTCGCTTCGAAGTATTGGCGCTGCTGTTTTTTACAAAAACTGGCCAAATGCCTTTAGGTAAAATCGGCGACCGACTGCAGGTCCACCCGGCCAGTGTCACGAACACCGTGACCCGGCTAACCAAAGATGGTTTTGTAAAACGGGTTGCCCACCCATCTGATGGTCGAACCACTTTGGCTGTTTTAACAGTTAAGGGGCGTCACCGGGTTGAAAAAGCGGCGGCGGTCTTAGGTGAAATCCAGTTTGGGGTTAGCGGCCTCAAACAGCCCGCAGCCAGGGAAGTAACTGAAGCGATCGCTGGTCTCCGGCAAGCGGCGGGAGACTTTGACTAACCAGTGGTGAGGCTCACCGGGATCACCGATTGGTCGGTGACCGCCATGAGTTGTTGACAACCGCTGGCTGTTTCGGCTTTTAAGCCAACGGCGCCATCAATGGTTGCGCTGGCTTGCGTACCGAGCAACGCATGGCCAGCCCATTGGTCAAAAACAAATACTTCTCCGGTGCTGGGGCGCAACAAAGCAAGCAAGGGTTCTGGAGAACATTGGCCATCGACCAGCCATTGTCCAACGGTGGCGACATCGCCGGATAGTCCTACTTGGTATTGGTTTCCTTGGTGCTCCACGAGCGGGCCGGTCGGGTCGGTGGGTACCCAAACCGAAGAAGGTTCTGTTGCTGTTCGGTTGGCGAGTAGCAATCCGGCCCCTACCAAAAGAACTATGGCGGTTACCCCAAGGAGGGAACGGGAGACCGTGGTTAAATTTTGCGGCAAGTTGGGGCGCAACCGAAAAGGGTCGTGGGCGGGTTTTTGCCCAGCAAAAACTCCCGAGAGGTCGGCCAAGGCAATGGCCAGATCAGTGGCTGTGTCGTTTTTGGCTACCCGGCAGGTGTGGCGTAGTTTTTTTCGTTGGCGTTGTTCTTGGGTTGAAGGGTCAGTGGGGAGGCGGCCAACGGTCTCGGTCAACAGGTCGGCTAAAGCGGCGAGGTCTTGAAAAGCCGCTGCGGGGTCGTCGGGCAAAGGCTGGGCTAAAGAAAAGTTGGTAATCAGCGGCCGACCCTCAAGGTCTACGAGGACTGTTTCTGCGCTGAGCGCTTGATGGCTTACCCCTGAGCGGTGCATTTCGGCCAGGGTGCGGGCTAAGGATGCGCCAAGGTGGCAGAGGTCGGTGGCGCTTTGTAAATCGTGATGGTTGAGTGTCTGATGGTCGGCGTCGTCGTAGGTGAGGGTGGCGTGGTCGCCGGTGCGTTCGAAAGACAACACCCGCACCACCCCGGGCAGTCTTAAGCCGTTGAGGAGCACTACTTCGGCTTCAAGAACGTCGGCTTGGCGAGGGCTGCTGGCTTGGCGTTCTGTGGGGCCGATGCTCATGCTCGGTTTTCATTTCCTAAAGAACCGGGGGGCAACGGGGTGGCTGGCTCGTTTTGCGTCCGAGAGGTAAGGCGGTCTAACTGGGCGGCGATGCGGCGGGCAATTTGTGCCGCGCTTTCTCCGCTGGGGTCGGTGCCGGGGTCACTGATTTCTCCGGTCGGGTTGGTGGCCGTTAATTTCTTGCGACCAAATGGAGAACGCCACCGTGGCCTTGGTCCAGCGGGGTACAAAATGAGTGGAGAGATTCGTTTGTCGTCTACGCCGGCCGCTACCAAAGTGTTGAGGGTGCGTTGTTGGGCGATGGTATCTCGTTCGCTGGGACGGCCTACCACCACCACAAAATCGGCCAGATTCATAACCACTCGGGCAATTTCTCCCGGGGTAGAAGGGCCAGTGGGTTGCTCTTCGGGGGCCAAATCAACAAAGGGGTCTACATCTACCACGGTAACCAAATGGTGGCGAGCGATGTTGATGAGGGTGGCGCGCAAGCTTGAGCCTCCGGCGGCTGGCCAATCGCGGCGCCGGAGGAGGCCGGGCAACAGTCGATAGGGAGCCCCCGAGGGCTGAATCATGAGGGTAAAAAGTTCTTGTGCGGTGGGTTGGCCGGTGCGGTGGGCTTGTACTGCTTGTTGCAGATTTTTTCCGTCGGGGTCAACGCCGTGCAAATGAGCTTGGTCGGCTTCCAGACAGGCGTCAACTAGTGCTACGGATTTTTGGAAACGTGGGTCATGGCCGAGGCCTAAGGCAAGCGCTCGAGCCACTGAGGAAGCCCCGGTACCGCCGGGCCCGGTAACGGCGATTAGACGACCGCGCCAACTGGTGTTTTGCCATTTGGCTTTGTCGCCGATGGCCGGTGGCGCCGTCGGGGTGTCGCTCTTGCGAAAACGGTCGGTTTGGTTTATGAGATTGCCGTGCCGTTGTAGCGCTAAGCGAAGGTCTTCGTCGGCCAAAAACGAGGAGATTACCTCATCGGCCCCCAGGTTTTTCCATCGACCGGCGTCGGTTTCTTTACCAACAACGATGACTGGGCAGTGGGCAGCATGCGAGCGCTGGATCAACTCGCGGTCTAAACCAACGGTGCGGTGGTCTATTAAAAGCGCAGAAAAAGGCCGGCCGGAAGCCAGACGGTTGGTGAGGTCGGCTATACCGGCGCAGGGCAGAAACTCTCCTGCTGGTTGCCCCGTGTCAAGCACCGGTTGCACTTTGGTCATCCAACCGGGTGCTCCCGAAGCCAAACCGAGAAGCACGTATCGCTGCCCGTTCATGGGTTTAAAGTAGTCCAGATTTTCTGGATTAGCCCGGCGACACGTGTGTTATTTGCAGGCGTCTTCTAGTGCGTTAAATAGACCTTGGCCTTTTTTGAGAGACCAGGTGATTTCGCCAAACGAAGTATGGGCGACGATGGAATCGGCACCAATCATTTTTTTGTCTCTGTCTAGGCTCTCTACGCTGGCGGCGTCGAGGCGGCCTACCCATGTTTGGTCTTCGGTGGAGCGCACAATGCTGGTGGCGGTTATTTCAAGGGTCACTTGTCGTTCGGTGCCCTCTTGGTCGGTTTCGGTAATGTTGTCGAAAGTTGTCATGACCACACTTTGACACGGTGGGCCACAAAAGCCACCCTCATTGACTTGCCAATTGACGAAAAAGATGGAAAGATACCGAAATGGAAGAAAAAGTAGTTGATGCTAGTCAACCACCACAAGAGACAGTGTGGTTGAGCTCTGGTGCGGCGGCCAAGCGGTTGGGGATTACCACACGCACCCTGTACCGACTTATCGACGAGGGCCAGATCGCAGGGTTTCGCTTCGGTCGGGTTATCCGCCTTCGGCTTGATGACGTTGAACGGTTTGTCGAGCAATCTCGTATCCAGCCTGGAGACTTGCGTCACCTGTATCAAGAGGCCTCCGAGGACAACGAAATCGTTGATTGATTTCTAGCCAGAACCTTCGCCGGAGTTTCTCCTACGCGGATAGGATAAATACCAACGACCGAAACGGTTGTTCACCCGCCCCCGGCCTTTGGCCGCTTCTTGAAAGCTATTGCCCTGAAATTCTTTACTCAGAACGCTGCGGAAATGCTGTCCGGCCCGGCCTGGTTAAACGAAATGCGTCGCGCCATGGTGGATCAACTCGCTGATGTGGTTCGCCCCGACCCTGATGAAGAGGTCTGGCGGTATTCACGGGTAGGCGAACTCGACCTTGATCAGATTGCTCCGGCAACCGAACGGCCAACCCCCATGGTGCCTCCCGGAGGTCAGCGTTTCACTAACCCCAGCGCCGTAGCAGTGCTGCAAAACGGGTGGATCACCAGCCTGACCTTGAGCGACGAAGCAGCGGCCGCTGGCCTAACCGTAGGCCCGGTGGCCGACCTTCCCGACGGACAAGAACGCTACGGAGCTGCGCTCAGCGACCCTGCGGATTTGTTTGGCTACCTGAACCGTGCTTTCGGCCCGGAGCCTTTAGCCATCATCGTGCCCGACGGGGTTGCCTTGGCAGAGCCCATTGTGGTGACCAGTTTGACGGACAGCGCTTCGGCGGTATTCCCACGGATCATTGTGCATTGCGGCGCTAACGCAGCGGCCACGGTGGTTGAAATGCAAACCTCGTCTGCCGAAGCGACGGTGGTTGCTCCGGTGTTGGAAGTAACGGTGGGGCAAGGAGCCCGGTACCAGCATTGTGTGGTGCAAAACATGGCTGCTGATACTTGGCAATTCGGCCATCAAGCCATCAACGTGGGGCAAGACGCTACGGCAGAACTCTTTATGGCTGGCCTGGGTGGCGACTACGTGCGTACCCGTACCGATTGCCGCTTGGTGGGGCGAGGAGCCTACGGGCGTCTCACTGCGGCTTACTTTGGCGAAGACAGTCAAACCATGGATTTTCGTACTTTCCAAGACCACGCCGCTCCTGACACGACCAGCGAATTGTTGTTCAAGGGTGCGCTCGATGGGGCCTCTCGCTCCATCTACACCGGGCTCATAAAAGTGCGGCCCGAAGGCACCGGTACTAAGGCATATCAAACCAATCGCAACATCAAGTTGTCGCCAGAGGCTTGGGCCGAAAGCGTGCCCAACCTAGAAATCGAAACCAACGACGTGATGTGCAGCCATGCCTCGGCGGTATCTCCGGTAGATGAAGAACAGCGCTTCTATTTGGAAAGCCGTGGTGTGCCCACCCCGGTAGCCGAACGTTTGTTGCTGGAAGGGTTTTTTGCCGAAGTGGCAGAAGTTGCCCCAGTGCCTGCGGTGGCAGAAATCTTACAAGAAGCCATCGTGGCCAAACTTGATCGCCGGACGGAAAACTTGGCCGCGGCCCAGGAGGCCTCATGACTGCGGTAAAGGTTTGCCAACTTTCCGAATTGGCTGATGGCCTTCCTCGTCAAGTAGAAGTTGACGGCCAACCAGTGTTGGTGGTTCAAGTGGGGGGCGAGTTGTTTGCCGTGTCTGACACTTGCAGCCATGCCGATATTTCGTTGGTGGGGGGAGAAATCGAAGCGGGTGAATGTGCAGTGGAATGCCCCAAACATGGGAGCTTGTTTTCGTTGCGTACCGGTGAGGCCTTAACCATGCCCGCCACCCAACCGATCGAAGTGTTCGCCGTTTCTGTTGAGGATCAAGAGGTAGTGATTAGCCATGGCTGACCAAGTGCTTTGTATCAAAGGTCTACGGGCCGAAATTGCTGGTAAAGAAATTTTGACCGGCATTGACCTTGAGGTGCGCCCCGGTGAGGTGCACGCCATCATGGGCCCCAATGGGTCGGGCAAGTCAACGCTGTCGCATGTTTTGATGGGCCGCCCTGGCTACACGGTGACCGGCGGATCGGTGACCCTCGATGGGGTGGATCTTTTAGCTTTGGCCCCTTGGGAACGAGCGCAAGCCGGGCTGTTTCTTTGCTTGCAGCACCCCACCGAAGTGCCGGGGGTGAGTTTGGCATCGGTGCTGACTGAAGCGGCTCGGGCTGGTGGACGTAATGAAGAAACGATTCAACAACGCATGGTCGATGAAGCGGCTCGCATCGGTTTTGATCAAAAGTTTTTGACCCGCCCCCTCAACGTAGACCTTTCAGGCGGCGAAAAAAAACGCAACGAAACCTTGCAACTTGGCGTGTTGGGCGCCCAGTATGCGGTGTTAGATGAAATTGACTCTGGATTGGACGTGGATGCTTTGGCGGCCGTGGCTAAACGCATTCAAGAGGCCACCGAAAACGAAGGCTTAGGCGTGTTGGCCATTACCCACTTCAGCCGACTGCTCGAAGTGTTAGAACCCGACCGGGTGCACGTGTTGGCCCAAGGCCGTATTCAGGTTTCTGGCGGCCCAGAAATTGTGGAACGCCTAGAAGCCGAGGGGTATGTCGGTTTGCTTGGTGAAGCAGCGGTCAAGGCAGAAGAGGAAGAAAACCTTTTGCCGGACCCGTTCGCTGACCCGCTTCTTTAATCTGGACGTCCGCTAAGCGGTCGCTTCGACGAGCGCTTGGTCAAGGGTGTTCCAGCCCAAGGTGGCGCATTTGATGCGAACCGGAAACTTCACCACACCCCGCAACGCCTCAAGGTCACCGAGTTGGGGAGCGGGAGCGGCATCAGCATCGGTGTCGTCGAGTTCGTGTTCGTGGATGGACATCATTTCTTTGAAGGCCTGCAGCACTTGGCGGGCTTCTTCTACGGTTTTTCCTAAAACGGCGGTGGTCATCATGGATGCTGATGACTGGCTAATGGAGCACCCTTGGCCACCGATGCGAATATCGGTGATGGTGTTGTTCTCCACGGCTAAGAACACTTTGATTTCGTCGCCACAAAGCGGGTTGAAACCTTCGGCCATGTGAGCCGGTGGGGTTTCTAACTCACCCTGGTTGCGGGGGCTGCGGTAGTGGTCGAGGATTATTTCTCGGTAGAGGTCTTCTAAGCCTGGCATGTGGTGCTCGTTGGGTAGCGGGTGGTTGGGTAATTAGAAGGCGAAGAACTGTCCGGCTGCTTCGAGAGCATCGGCCAGTGCGTCGACATCGGATTCGTCGTTATAAAGGTAGAGCGAAGCGCGGGCAGTAGCACCCACCCCCAGTAAACGCATGAGGGGCTTGGCGCAATGGTGGCCGGCACGTACGCAAACACCGCGTTCGTCAAGTACTTGGCTGAGGTCGTGGGGGTGAACGTCTTTGTAGCAAAGTGACAGCACACCGCCCCGAATGGTGAGGTCTTGCGGGCCGTGAATAATTAGGTCTTCGCCGAAACGGTCGCCCAGGGTGCGCAGGGCGTAACCGGTGAGTTGGGTTTCGTGGGCGACGATGTTGTCCATGCCCAGGTTTTCTAGGTAATCCACGGCAGCGCCCAGCCCGATCATTTCGGCGATAGGTGGAGTGCCGGCTTCGAACTTCCAAGGGATTTCGTTGGCGGTAAAACCTTCTTGGGTGACGTTGAGAATCATCTCGCCTCCGCCGAGGAAAGGCGGCATGGCTTCTAACAACTCTGCGCGACCCCACAACACACCGATGCCGGTTGGGCCGCACATTTTGTGGCCGGTAAAGACTAAAAAGTCGCAGTTGAATTCGGCAACGTCGGTGGGGCGGTGAGGAACCCATTGGCTGGCGTCTACCAGACAAAGGGCGCCCACGGCGTGGGCGGCATCGGCCAGTAAGCGCACGGGAGGGAGGGTGCCCAAAACGTTTGAGGCGGCCGAAATGGCTACCAGTTTTACGCCTTCGAGCATTCGGTCAAGGTCGGTGAGGTCAAGTTGGCCGTCATCGGTGAGGGGTATCCAGCGCACTTCGACGCCTTTGTCGGCGGCCAGTTGCTGCCAAGGCACGATGTTGGCGTGGTGCTCTAACGACGAGATGAGTACCACGTCGCCGGCGTTGAGGTTGGCTCGCCCCCAGGTGTAAGACACCAGGTTGATGGCTTCGGTAGCGTTTTTGGTGAAGATGATTTCTCGGTCGGCGGGGGCGTTAATAAAGTTAGCGACCCGCAGGCGAGCGTTTTCGGTGGCGTCAGTGGCGGCGGCGGCCAGGTAGTAGGCCCCGCGGTGCACGTTTGCGTTGAGGTGTTCGTAGTAGTGGTTGAGGGCGTCGAGTACCTGTTGAGGTTTTTGTGAGGTAGCGCCAGAGTCTAAGTAGATGACCGGCCGGTCGTTGATCAGATTGTTGAGCAGAGGAAAGTCTGCTTTGACGGCCGCGGCATCTAAGGTCATGCGGTGGCTCCGACTCGGAAAGCGTCGAAGCCTTGTTCTTCGAGTTGGACGGCTAGTTCGAAGCCGCCTTGTTTGACAATGCGGCCTTCCATCAAGATGTGCACGAAGTCTGGTTGGAGGTATTCCAACAGGCGCTGGTAATGGGTGATGGTGACCACGCCGAGGTCGGGGCGCTCTTGGCGTACTGCGGTGACCCCGTCGGCCACGGTGCGTAGGGCATCAATGTCGAGACCGGAGTCGGTTTCATCCAAAATGGCGAGTTCTGGTTCCAAGATGGCCATCTGGAGGATTTCGTTGCGTTTTTTTTCACCGCCGGAAAAGCCTTCGTTGAGGTAGCGGTCGGCGAAGGAAGGGTCCATGCCGAGGCGGTCCATCCATTCCATGATGGCGAGGCGAAGTTCTAGCACCGAGAGGTCGATGCCTTTGCGAGCGGAGAGGGCTTGGCGTAAAAAATTGATGACCGATACGCCGGCGACTTCTTGCGGGTATTGGAAAGCTAAAAAGATGCCGGCTCGGCCTCGAGTGTCGGCGGACCATTCGGTGATGTCGTCGCCTTGAAAGCGCAGCGAGCCTTTGGTGATGACGTATTCGGGGCTACCTAAAAGCACGGCGGCCAAGGTGGATTTACCTGAACCGTTGGGGCCCATCAAAGCGTGGATTTCTCCGGTGTTTACGACCAGATCAACCCCGTTCAAAATGGGTTGCCCATCCACCGTGGTGGCGTGCAGGTTTTCGACTTCGAAGAGGGGGGCGGTGGTATTCACAGTGTGGAGTCTAAACGGTTTAAGGGATTACCACTATGCCCATAGGGGAAATACATTGCTTACCAACCGCGGGCTACCCAGTCGTCTAACAAGGGCTGTTCGGCTCCGATGGTGGTGTCGGTGCCGTGGCCCGGCAAAACAAAGGTTTCTGCGGGTAGGGGAGCAAACAACCGGCGGTCTATGGAATCGATGATTTGTTCAAAGTTGCCGGTGTCAAAGTGGGTGGCTCCGGGCCCGCCAGGAAACAGGGTGTCGCCGGAGAAAAGAATGGGCGCCCCTTCCAAGCGAAAGCAGATAGACCCCGGGGTATGGCCGGGGGTGCAGATGGTGTGCAGGCGCAGGCGCCCTACTTCGATAACCGATTCGTCTTCCAACAAATAGTCGTAACCGTCGAGCAACGCTGCGTCGGCGGCCGTTACCCCCACCTGATAGCCGGCTTCGCGTACCGCAGGTACGGCGGCAATATGGTCGGGGTGGCCGTGGGTTTCTAATACGGTGCGCACGTCGAGGGTTCGGCAGAGTTCCAGCAGTTTGTCGTGTTCGTTGGCGGCATCAATTAATACCGATTCGCCGGTTTGTCGGCAGCGCAAGACAAAAACGTTGTTGGCGTAGTCGCCGACCACAATTTTGTGAATCTCGGACTGGGTGTCACACCAGTGCAGCGACACTCCTGGCACCCCGGTGTTGGGGTGATCGTGGTGGTCGCATGGGCTAAGCGGGCTACTGGTTTCTGTCATGGCTCTATCTTGCCCGAAAACTTCCTGCCATGAGTTACCCGCCCGGTGTGGCTGCGGTGGTTACCGGCTGGTAGAACATGGGGAACGGCCACATGGCCAATTCGTAACAACCATCTAACAGGAGTGCAACAGGTGAACTTCGCCTTCAGTGAAGAACAAGAACAACTGCGGGAATTTGTCCGCCAGTTCTTAGAGAACTATTCCGCCGAAGCTACGGTGCGTGAATTGATGGAAACCGACGCCGGCTATGACCCTGACACTTGGGCCATGATGGCTGAGCAACTGGGTTTGCAAAGCTTGATCATTCCAGAAGAACACGGTGGTCAAGGCTTTGGCTATGTAGAACTGGTGGTCATCATGGAAGAAATGGGTCGAGCCCTTTTGTGCGCTCCGTTTTTCTCCACGGTTGTTTTGGCCGCTAACACTTTGATCCATTGCGGCGACGAAGCAGCAGCGGCAGAAATTTTGCCTGGCATTGCCAGCGGCGAAACCATTGCCACTTTGGCTTTCACCGAAGAAAGCGGACGCTGGGACGAAGCCGGCATCACTATGGAAGCCACCGCTGATGGCGATGCTTGGACACTTTCTGGCACCAAAATGTATGTATTAGATGGCCACTTGGCCAATGTGGTTTTGGTAGCAGCTCGCACTGCTTCTGGAGTATCACTGTTTAAGGTTGATGGTGAGGCTGCTGGGTTGACCCGCACCTCGCTGGCTACCATGGACATGACTCGCAAACAAGCCCGCTTGGACTTTGACGGGGTTTCCGCCACCATGATCGGTGCAGAAGGCGCCGGCTGGCCGGTGCTGGAACGAGTCTTAGATTTGGCCGCAGTGGCCTTGGCTGCCGAGCAAGTCGGTGGCGCACAAATTTGTTTAGACACCGCGGTGCAGTACGCAAAAGATCGTGTGCAGTTTGGGCGCCCTATTGGTTCGTTCCAGGCCATCAAACACAAGTGTGCCGACATGTTGCTCGAAGTTGAATCAGCTAAATCAGCGGCTTACTACGCCGGTTGGTGTGCGGCAGAACTTAACGACGAGTTACCTTCGGTGGCTTCGCTGGCTAAGGCTTACTGCTCCGAGGCTTATTTTCATACCACGGCCGAAAACATTCAAATCCACGGCGGTATTGGTTTTACTTGGGAACATTCAGCGCACCTTTACTTCAAACGTGCCAAAAGCTCTGAGTTGTTGTTTGGTGACCCCACTTACCATCGGGAGCTTTTAGCTCAACGCATCGGCATCTAAGTAACTGGTTTTTGAACAACCGGTTACTGAGCAGTTGAGGCCTTTTGAGGCCATACTCAGTACATGATTTGGTTTTTCGTCGCCCTCGGTGCCCTGTTGGTGTTGGCCGTTGCTTTTTGGGCGGTCGGTTCGGCAGTGGGTCGTTTAGAGGGCACGGTGGTGCCCACGGTATTCGAAGTTGATGACGCCGTTGATTGGGTGGCCGAGTGCTTGCCTGAAGAAGCAGCTGGTCAGCTCACCCGTGACGAGGTAGTTCTGGTCACCCGATGGTGGCTTGATTCTTTTAACCAAGCGGGTCTGGCTTCGCCTTTCGGTAAGGAACTGGGCGATGAGGCGCTGAGCGAAGACGCCGAGCGTCAAGTGGCAGAACTTGATGATGCGGTGGATTATGTGGTGGCTCAGGCTCTGGCGCTTGAAGAACCGTTGGATGCGGTTTCGGTGGTGGTGGTGGTGGATCTCTTAGGGGTTTACCTGGCTGAAATGGGTGCCGTAGATCAAGCCGGCAAGAAGTAGTGTTGGCTCATGCTTGATCGTCACGCACCAGTGTTCGTTACCGGTCACCGTGGTTTGGTTGGTTCGGCGGTTATGCGCCGTTTGATCGCCGAGGGGTTCACTAACTTGTTGACCGCTTCACGGCAAGAACTTGACTTACGCGACCAGTCGGCGGTGGATGCCTGGTTTGCCGAGCATCAGCCGCAGTACGTGTTTTTGGTGGCCGGCACGGTGGGAGGCATTGGCGCTAACAGCAGCCGCCCAGCCGATTTTCTTTACGACAATTTGATGATTCACGGCACGGTGGTTCACGCCAGTTACCAAAACAAAGTAGACAAACTGCTTTACCTAGGGAGTTCTTGTATCTACCCTCGGCTAGCCGAGCAGCCCATTGCTGAAGAGGCTTTGTTATCGGGGCCGTTAGAGCCCACCAACGAGGGTTACGCCTTGGCGAAAATTGCCGGAATCAAACTGTGCGAAAGCTACCGCCGCCAGTACGGCTGTGACTTTATTTCGGCGATGCCCACCAACTTGTATGGGCCGGGCGACAATTTTGATTTGGAGGGCGGCCATGTGTTGCCGGCGCTTATCCGGCGTTTTCACGAAGCCAAAGAGGCCGGCGTCAACGAAGTGCAGATTTGGGGAACCGGTTCGGCTTGTCGAGAGTTTTTACACGTAGACGATTTAGCCGACGCTTGCTTATTTTTGATGGATAATTATTCCGAGGCCGGTCATGTCAACGTGGGCACCGGGATTGATGGTTCCATTGCGGCTTTGGCGCGGCAGGTGCGAGATTTGGTGCATCCCGAAGCCGAAATCACTTACGACACCACGAAACCCGACGGCACCCCACGCAAAGTTTTAGAGGTGAGCAAACTTACCAAGCTGGGGTGGACGGCTAAAACCGAGTTGGCTGACGGTTTAGCAAACACTTACGCCTGGTTTTTGCAAGCGGTGGCCGAGGGTACGGCTCGGCTTTAGTCCTGTTTAGATTTTTTAGCGGCCTTTTGGGCTTTTTTCCATTGGCGCACCGTGGCCAGTGCTTCAGGGCCGTCAATGTCGGCAACTGAGCGAGGCACTTCGTCTGCGAAGGCTCCGGCATATTTTTGCCAACCTTCGGTAGGGACACCCATACGCTTGGCTAACAGCGCAATAAAGATTTTGGTTTTTTCTTCGCCGTAACCGGGGAGAGCCCGTAAACGCTTAGCGAGTTCTTGCCCGTCGACGTTTTGCCAGAGTTCGCTCGGGTCGCCGTGGTAGTGGTCTACCAAGTGTTGGCAGAGGTCTTGGATGCGCCGTCCCATGGAAGCCGGAAAACGATGTATGGCAGGTTTTTGGCAGCACAGGGTGACAAAAGCTTCTGGCTCGTAGTCGGCAATGGCTTGGGCGTCGAAACCGGTGAGGCGTTCTTGCAAAGTGGCGGGCCCGCGAAATGCCCATTCCATGGGGACTTGTTGGTCTAACAACATGCCGACCAACAGGGCGAGAGCGTTGCTGTTGAGCAAACGGTCGGCTTCGGGGTCGCCGGTGATGGCCAGGGTGCCGTGGGGGAATGCGTTCATGAGGTGGATCTTCCTACGCCGTGCCCGGTGGCTGGGACGGTGTCGTGGCGGCCCGGGTCGGGAGACTCCGGGTCGATGCCGTAAAGAGCAATAGCTTCGTTGACGGTTTCTAAGGGGATTTCTCCGGCGGTGGCGAGGGCATGAAGCACGGCTACTACCACGTGGGCCATGTCGACTTCGAAGAAACGTCGGAGGGCTTCTCGGGTGTCGCTGCGGCCAAAACCATCGGTACCTAACACGGTAAAGGGGCGCGGTACCCAGCGAGAAACCTGATCGGCTACTAATTGTTGAAAGTCGGAGACCGCCACTAAGGGCCCTTGCCCGTCGTTGAGGACTTGCGTAACGAGGGGTTCTTGAGGGGAGTCTTCGGGGTGTAAACGGTTTAGGCGGTCTATTTCTTGGGCTTGTTCGCGTAAACGTTTGTAAGAGGTCACGCTCCACAGGTCGCAACTCACGTCCCATCGGGTGGCCAGTTCGGCGGCGGCATCTCGGGCTGCTTGGTGGGCGGAACCAGAAAACATGATGCCTGCTTGGTGGGAGCATTCTGGCCCGTCGGCCCAACGGTAAATGCCGTTAACGATGTCGGTTTTGGCAATGTTGTCGGGGCGGGCCGGCATTTCGTAGGGCTCGTTGTAGAGGGTGAGGTAGTAGAAAATGTCTTCGTTTTTGAGCGGGTCGGCGTGGCCGTACATGCGTTGCAGGCCGTCGTCGATGATGGCCCCTAACTCGTAGGCGAAAGCTGGGTCGTAGGCCTGGCAGGGGGGCACAGTGGTGGCCAGCACCAAACTGTGGCCGTCCTGGTGTTGGAGGCCTTCGCCGGCCAAGGTGGTGCGTCCGGCGGTGGCGCCTAGTAGAAAACCTCGGGTGCGTGCGTCGGCCGCCGACCAAATCAGGTCGCCCACGCGTTGAAAGCCAAACATGGAATAAAAAGTAAAGAAAGGGACCATGGGTACCCCGAGGTTGGCGTAACTGGTGCCGGCGGCAATAAAACTCGATAGCGAACCGGCTTCGGTGATGCCTTCTTCGAGTAGTTGCCCGTCGGTGTCTTCTCGGTAGGACAGTAAAAGTTCGTGATCGATGGGTTCGTAGAGTTGGCCAAAGGGGGCGTAAATTCCGAACTCTCGAAACAACGAGTCCATGCCGAAAGTACGGGCCTCGTCGGGCACGATGGGCACTACTCGGGGCCCAAATTCTTTGTCCCGCATGAGGTCACGCAACAAGTTGGTTAAGGCCATGGTGGTTGAGACCGGGCGGCCCTGTGATCCTTTGGTGAGGCCATCAAAAACTGATGGATCGGGCAGGGTTAGGGGGCGGCGTTCGCGAATGCGTCGCTTCGGGATGGAGCCGCCTAAAGCCCGGCGCCGTTGCATCATGTACTGGTATTCGTCGCTATCTTCGCTGGGCCGCAGGTAAGGGGCTCGGTCGCCTTCCAGGAGTGCTTCGGGAATATCTTCGGTCAGTTGCAAACGTTCCCGAAGAGCCAATAGTTGCTCTTTGGTCATTTTTTTGATCTGGTGGGTGGCGTTACGTGCTTCAAGACCTTCGCCCAAGGTCCAACCCTTAACGGTTTTGGCCAAAATTACGGTGGGGGCATCATTTTCTTCGGTGGCCGCTTTGTAAGCGGCGAAAAGTTTTTGATAATCGTGGCCGCCGCGAGGCAGGTCTTCTATTTCTTTGTCGGTGAGGTGGCTGACAAGTTCACCGAGGCGAGGGTCGGGGCCGAAAAAGTTTTCTCGAACGTAACTGGCGGGTTCAATGGCGAGGCGCTGGTATTCGCCATCCACGGTGGTGTTGAACTTGTTGAGGAGCACTCCGTCGGTGTCGTTTTGGATGATTCCGTCCCAAACGGAACCCCAGAGAACTTTGATGACGTTCCAACCGGCGCCCCGAAAAACGCCTTCGAGTTCTTGAATGATTTTTCCGTTGCCGCGTACTGGCCCGTCGAGGCGTTGCAGGTTGCAGTTGACGATCCAAATAAGGTTGCCCAGTTTTGATCGTCCGGCTAAAGAAATAGCGCCTAAAGTTTCTGGTTCGTCGCATTCGCCGTCGCCTAAAAACGAAAATATCCGACTGGCCGAGGTGTCGTCAAGACGCCGATCAGTTATGTATTTGTTGAAACGGGCATGGTAAATGGAGTTGATGGGTCCGAGCCCCATAGAAACCGTTGGGTATTCCCAAAAATCTGGCATAAGCCGAGGGTGGGGGTAACTCGAGAGGCCGCCGCTTTTTACTTCCAAGCGGAATCGATTGAGGTGTTCTTCCTCAAGGCGACGTTCTAAAAATGCTCGGGCATAAACCCCGGGGGCGGCGTGCCCTTGAAAGTAAACGTGGTCGCCGGGTTGGCCGTCGTCTTTGCCACGGAAAAACCAGTTGAATCCCACTTCATAGAGCGAAGCGGAGGAAGCAAAGGTTGAGAGGTGCCCGCCAATGCCGTCGGCTGTTTTGTTGGCGTTGATTACCATGGCGGCGGCATTCCAGCGTACAAAAGAGCGGATGCGGCGTTCAAGCTCTTCGTCGCCGGGAAACCATGGCTGGTCGGAAGCAGAAATAGTGTTGATGTAGGGCGTCCAGGTGGGGGGAGCGTTGCCTACGTTGAGGGTTCCTGCTCGTTCCATCAGTTTGGCCAGCATGAAGCGGGCCCGGCGTCGGCCTGAGCGATCTACTAGAGAATCAAAAGAATCGAGCCATTCGCCGGTTTCTTCTGGATCGTTGTCGGGGAGTTGATTGGTGAATCCATCGATCATTCTTTGATCATGCCAGATTCAAACGTGTTTAGCGAGGAAAGAAAAACCCGAGGTGGTTTGCCGCACCTTGTAGGGTCGGAGGCTATGGAAGAAATCCGCACGGTGGCGTACACCGATGGAGCATGTTCAGGAAACCCGGGGCCCGGGGGTTGGGCGTGGGTTATCCCCGGCGGTGCTTTCGCTGCAGGTTTTGACCCCGGCACTACCAACCAGCGCATGGAGTTGCGGGCCACTTTGGAAGCGCTGCGGGCCTTGGATGGTCCGTTGCTTATTGTCAGCGACTCAACTTATGTGGTGCATTGTTTTCGTGACAATTGGTGGCGTGGATGGCAGCGGCGTGGCTGGGTGAATAGTCAAAAAAAACCGGTGGCGAATCAAGATTTGTGGAAACCGCTGATTGACCTTTATGTGGCTCGGGGTGATGTGGATTTTGAATGGGTTAAAGGGCATTCGGGTGATCGTTGGAATGATGAAGCTGACCGTTTGGCGGTAGAGGCTGGCCAGCGTCAAATCAATTTGCAGGGCTAAGTTGGTTTAACCATTTGACTAAAGCAGCCCGTGGGGTTCCGGGGCGGGCAATGGCCACCATGGTGTTGAGGGTTTGTTCGCTGGGGTGCGGTCGCAGCACCAGGCGAGGACCAAAGAGTTGCACATCGGTTTGGTTTTCGGGGTGGTCAGAAATTTTTACGAGGCCTTTAGCCCGGATGACCCCACCGGGGCGAGTTTTGGCCCACAGTTCTAACGTGCTTTGCTCAAGGGGTTCGTTTACGACTACGGAGGCGGTGAGGAAGTCCACGGGTGCAAGGTCGGTGTCGGCACCTGTTGGAGGTAGGCCATAGAGAATGGCCGGAGCCACGGGAGACTCTAAAACTGGGGCCTGGTGTTTGGTCGCTAACCATTGAGTTACTTCGGCAACTTGGGGGGCTTTCATAAGGTCGGTGTGGGTGAGCAACAAAAGGTCTGCTCCTAGGATTTGCGTCAAAACGGTTTCGCCGACGTAGGGGTCTTCAGCTCGCTGCATGATGTTTTGCCCATTGACCAGAACAACGACTCCGTCGGCATAAAAGCCAGGGGACTGACCCCAGAGGGCTACTTTGGCGGGTTGGCCAACGCCGGAGACTTCAATAATGACTCGGTCGAGACGGTGAGCATTTTGATTGACGGTGTCAAGGGCCGAAGCGAATCCATCGGCCAGCGAACAGCAAATGCACCCGTTGGTCAGGCTTATGGTGTCACCGTCGTGGCTGGCGATAAGGCTTTGGTCAATATTTACCTCGCCAAAGTCGTTGATGAGTAAAGCGAGACGCTCGCTTTGAGAGTCGGTCAACAGTTGATTTATGAGGGTGGTTTTTCCGGCTCCGAGATAACCGCCAATGACGGTGAGCGGTAGTGGAGGTTGGTTCATGTTTATGTGGCGGGGAAAGTTTTTCCGCCCAACATGGTGCCCCATACGCCGATATTGCGTAATTCCATGGGGTCCTCCACGAAGGGATCGGCTTCCAGTACAGCCAAGTCGGCAAACTTTCCCGGGGCGATAGAGCCAATTTCGTGATCCATTTTGAGCTGGTAGGCAGCCCCGGTGGTGATGGCGTGGAGCGCTTCGTGCATGGTGATGCGTTCTTTAGGGCCAAGAGTTTGGCCGCTGGAGGTCGTGCGGTTCACGGCGGCCCAAGCTACGTGCAGCGACCCCAAGGGGGTGACCGGGGCATCGCAGTGCATGGAGAGTGGCACGCCAAGGTCGAGGGCGGTGCGGGCGCTGTTCATGCGGGCGGCGCGGTCGGGGCCCACGGTGGAGGTGACGTGTTGATCGCCCCAGTACCAAGTGTGATTGGAGAAAACGTTGGCGCACATGCCAAGATTTTTGATTCGTTTATATTGAGCCGGAGTGGTCAGTTGGCAGTGTTGCACGGTGTAGCGGTGGTCAAAGCGAGGGGTTTCGCTCAGGAGTTCTTCCACGCTGTTGAGGAACACGTCGACGGCCTGATCGCCGTTGCAATGCACATGAATTAAGAGGCCGGCTTCATGGTAGGGGCGCAGCAGGTCGGTGACTTGTTCGGGGGGCACCAACCACAGGCCGTTGGGGCGGTCGTTTAGATAACCGGGCCAGTTGAGGCGGGCGGTGTAGCCCTGTATGGAACCGTCTAAAACCATTTTGACGTGCCCAAAGCGGAGTTTGTCGCTGGACTTTTGGCGGGTGTCGGCCACCGCTTGGGGGCCGGTAGCGGGGTTGAGCATATTGAAGATGGTGACTCGGGCGGGGAATCGAGGGTCGTTAACGATTTTTTGCCATTGGGCAATGGTGGCGGGGTCAGTTGAGGTGTGATTACCAAGGTCGGTAAGGGTGGTGATGCCGGCTTGATTGGCGAGTTGACCAAAACCTTGTATGGCGTGCTCTGCCCGGAGGCGCCCCCAAAAGGAGCGAAAGGGTTTTCCGGCTAAAGACATGGCGGCTGGTTCTTGAAGTTCGCCAATGGGCCATCCTGCCTCATCTTTGGGAACGCCTTCCATGGTGGTGTCGGGAGTGATGTCTTGGGCGGTCATGAGAGCATTGTTTACGGTGGCTATGTGCAGGCTGGCATGCATGACAAGAATTTCTCGGTGGGTTGAGACTTGGTCGAGGTGGCTGCCGGCCAGGTGTTCTCCATCAAAGTAAATGGGATCGACCCCCCAAGCCAGAAGAGGCTCGTTGGGATCAACAAGAGCGGCCTCGGCCTGGCGGAGTCGCTTGAGTACATCTTCAATGTTTTTGCAACCGGTCCAGGTTTTACCTTGAGGATCGGTTTGGTCAAAGAAACCGCAGTAGGTGTGTGTCCAGAGTCCGCCGGCAAAACTATGACTGTGGGCCTCTACGAAACCGGGTAAGAGGGTGTGGTTGGCAAAGGTGTTGTCAACGGTGTAGTCGTCAAGAACGCTGAGTTCATCAAGGGACCCGATGGCCAAAAAACGCCCATCACGAACCGCCACTGCTTGAGCGGTGGGCCGTGACGGATCCATAGTGTAAATAGCGGCCGCTGGGTAAATGACTGTTTTGGGCATACCAGTGACTCTAGATGTCAAAACCAATCCACCCCAACTTGCCCCAGTGACATGGTGTCTGACACCAAGTCACTGAGTTAAATGGCTGATGGGAACGGGTTGGGGTATTAAGGTGGGAGTACCGAGGAAAGGAGGTGGTCCAAATTAGTAGCAAACCTTGTAGGGCTTCGGAGGTGGACGGCCGCTAGACGGCCCTGGACCATCTGGCGATTACCCGCCATCCACCCCTAAAACGGCCGTCAGTTCTGGTCCTCCCTGACGTTATTGGCCAATTTAGGAACTCCAGAAAGTTCTAAAATTTAAGACAACGGGAGTGCATCAAACCGGTGTGCTCCCGTGTCGCGTCCCGGGCTCTTTGCTCCACTAGTCTCGGTTTATGGATCGACCAACAGTATTTAGTCATCAACGGTTTTTGGGTGACAAACGAACCCAGCAGGTTTATGACCTTGATGAAGTCATTGATGAAGAAGTCATGAGTATTGTCCTCGACGAGTTGATGTCGGCCGAAACGTTTTTGTGCTTTGGTCCCGACACCTTGGCCGAAGCTCGCAACCGGGGTTACCAGTTGCGCAAGGTTTAGCCTGCGGTTCGTTGGCGGATCAGGTTTAAGGCGCTGCCGGCGCGAAACCAATCCAACTGATCTTCAGAAAAGGTGTGCTTGGTTGCGATGTCGCTGCTTGACCCATCGGCATGACTTATGGTCATGTTCACTGGATTCCCAGGGGCGAGGTCGGCTAAGCCCGTTACGCCAATCCGGTCGTTTTCACCAATCAAGTCGTAGTCAGCGGGGTTAGCAAAGGTTAAGGCCAGCACGCCTTGTTTTTTCAAGTTGGTTTCGTGGATGCGAGCGAAAGAGCGAGCTAACACAACTTTGGCGCCGCGGAACCGGGGTTCCATGGCGGCGTGTTCCCGAGAGGACCCTTCGCCCATGTTTTCGTCACCAATGGCGATCCACGAGATGTTTGCTTCGTGGTAGCGCCGGGCAATCTCTGGGTAGGTGCGGTGCTGCCCGTCGGTTACGTCAAGGCCGGTGCCTACTTCGCCGTTGAAGGCGTTAACGGCTCCCATGTAGACGTTGCCGGAGATGTTTTCTAAGTGGCCGCGGTAGGTGAGCCACGGGCCGGCCATCGAAATGTGGTCGGTGGTGCATTTGCCTTGGGCTTTAAGCAATACCGGCATGTCGGTAAAGTCTTGTCCGTCCCAGGCAGCAAATGGGGTCAATAATTGCAGTCGGTCGCTGGTGGGGGAGACCACCACGTTTATGTCTGAACCATCAGCGGGCGGGGCTACAAAGGTGTCTGCGCCGGGGTCGAAACCGTCGGCCGGTAGTTCTTCGCCTGCCCCAACGGTGAGGCGCACTTCTTGGCCGTCGGCGTTGGTCAAGGTGTCGGTGGCTGGGTCGAAGTCCAAACGCCCGGCCAGGGTTAAAGCGATGACCGTTTCTGGTGAGGTTACGAAAGCGTGGGTGGAGGCGTAACCGTCGTTGCGTTTAGGGAAGTTGCGGTTGTAGCTGGTCACGATGGAGTTGGGTACGCCGTCGTCCATATCTTGGCGGTCCCATTGGCCGATGCAAGGCCCGCAAGCGTTGGCTAGCACGGTGGCGCCCAGCGCTTCGAAGTCGGCCAGTAGGCCGTCTCGTTCAATGGTGGCTCGCACCTGTTCAGACCCGGGGGTGATCAGCAACGGGATTTTGGCGGTGAGGCCTTTGGCGGTGGCATCGCGGGCGATGGATGCGGCCCGGGTGATGTCTTCGTAAGAAGAGTTGGTGCATGAACCGATTAATCCGGCGCTTACCTCGAGGGGCCAACCGTTGGCTTCGGCTTCGGCGCCCAGGTCGGCTACTGGACGGGCCAAGTCGGGGGTGTGGGGGCCGTTGATGTGGGGCGACAAGGTGTTGAGGTCAATTTCGATGACTTCGTCAAAGTAGTCGCCGGGGTTGGCTTCAACTTCGTCGTCGGCTCGAAGGTGTTGGGCCACGGCATCAGCGGCTTGTGCGATGTCTTGGCGGCCGGTGGCGCTGAGGTAGCGGCCGACGGCGTCGTCGTAAGCAAAAAGTGAGGTGGTGGCTCCGATTTCTGCGCCCATGTTGCAAATGGTGGCTTTGCCGGTGGCCGAGAGGCTGCGTGCGCCGGGGCCGAAGTATTCGACTATGGCGCCGGTGCCGCCTTTTACGGTGAGGATGTCGGCTACTTTTAGGATGACATCTTTGGGAGCGGCCCAACCGTTGAGTTGGCCGGTCAAATGGATGCCGATCAGTTTGGGCCATTTGACGTTCCAAGCAAAACCAGTCATGACATCCACGGCGTCGGCGCCGCCGACTCCGATGGCCACCATGCCGAGGCCGCCGGCGTTAGGGGTGTGGCTGTCGGTGCCGATCATCATGCCGCCGGGGAAAGCGTATTGTTCGAGTACTACTTGGTGGATTATGCCGGAACCGGGTTTCCAGAAGCCGGCTCCGTAGCGGGCGCACACGGATTGTAAGAAGTCGTAGACCTCGGCGTTACTTTCAACGGCGGTGAGTAGGTCGGCGTTGCTTTCTACTTTGGCTTGGATGAGGTGATCGCAGTGCGTGGTGGTGGGGACTTGTACTTCGTCGAGGCCAGCGGTCATGAACTGCAGCCACGCCATTTGTGCGGTGGCGTCTTGCATGGCGACCCGGTCGGGGCGCATGTCTACGTAGGAGATTCCTCGTTCGAGTTCGGCGGCTGGGTCGTCGAGGTGGTTGATGAGTATTTTTTCGGCCAGGGTGAGTGATCGGCCGAAACGTTGCCGGCCTGCGGCTAAACGTTTTTCAAGGGTGGCGTACACCTGGTTTACTAATTTGATAGGGGTGGAAGATTCAACGGCCATGAGGGGCTACTCGCTTGTCTTAGAGGGGGTGAAGGGCGGTGCGGCGAAACTTCTTTGGCTCGCGGCGTTCGTCGTTAAGGGTAGCAATATAAAAGCCGGTCGCCCGCCTCCGGCGCAAGGCGAAGTCCGCTGCTAAGTTGACCCCCTATGGGCATTGTTGACGAGGACGTAAAAAGGGTGCGGGACCAAACCGACATCGTGCAACTTATTACCCAGCACACCCAGTTGAAGAAAAATGGTCGCCAGTGGATGGGGTTGTGCCCGTTTCATGGGGAGAAGTCGCCTTCATTTTCGGTTAACCATGAAAAAGGTTTGTATTACTGTTTTGGTTGCCAAACCAGCGGCGACGTTATTGATTTTGTGCGCCAGATGGAGCACTTAGATTTTGCGGGTTCGGTGGAGTATTTGGCCAGTCGGGCCAATATTCCTTTGCGCTACACCGACAAGAACGAAACGCAGAAGCGGGGCCGTCGTAAAGAGTTGTTGGAGTCGGTGCAAAAAGCTGTTGATTTTTATCATGATCGTCTTTTGCGCCATCCTGATGGACGGGCGGCGCGAGATTACTTGCGAGAGCGGGGCTACGACGGTGAGGTGGCTCGCCAGTTTTCGTTGGGTTGGGCTCCGGAGGGTTGGGATAATCTGGCTAAGCATCTAAATATTTCTGCTGATGATATGCAAGATGCTGGTTTGGGTGGGTTGAGTAAACGGGGCACCAAATACGATTTTTTTCGTGAACGTATTGTTTTCCCAATTTTTGATGAGCGGGGGGATGCGGTGGGTTTCGGGGGCCGTAAGTTGCCCGACGGTGAGGGTCCGAAATATAAGAACACTTCTGATGCCGCCAAGGTGTACGCCAAAAGCCGGGTGTTGTATGGGCTGAATTGGGCAAAAACCGAAGCCGGGAAACTCGACGAAATTATTGTGTGCGAGGGCTATACCGATGTTATTGGTTTTCATTTGGCAGGTATAGAGCGGGCGGTCGCCACTTGCGGTACGGCCATGACTCCGGATCATGCTCGCAAACTCAAGTTGTTTGCTTCTCGGGTGGTGTTGGCTTATGACGCTGACGGTGCGGGCCAGGCTGCTGCCGAAAGGGTGTATGCGTGGGAAGAAGAATTTGGTTTGCAATTCGCGGTGGTTGATTTGCCGGAGGGTTCTGATCCGGGTGATATGGCACGTAATGATCCGGCGGGGTTGCGGCGGGCGGTTGAGCATGCGAAACCTTTCTTGGCTTTTCGCATTGATCGAGCGTTGGCTCGGGGTGATCTTTCTACGGTGGAGGGGCGTGCCCGAGCGGGGGAGGCAGCGGTGGGGTTGGTGGCTGAGCATCCGAATGCGTTGGTGCGTGACCAGTACTTGGTTTCTATTGCCGATCAATGCGGATTAGATGCGGGGCAGTTGCGTCGCCGTATGGAAAACAAGCCGGCAACGAAGACGCCGCGGGCCGATTCGCCGGTGACGGCAATAACTCGACAGGTCACTACGGAGCGACAGGCTTTGCGTTTGTTGATGCATCGGCCGTCGGAGGTTACGGCGTTTTTGTCGCCGGTGTTGTTTGCTGACCCGACCATGCGACTGGCTTATGAAGCGTTGGCCGAGCATGAGGATTTGCATGAGGCTCGTGCGGCTCTTGAGGGGGAGGCGGCTGATGTGTTGAGCCAGGTGGCGGTTGATGATGCTACAGATGACAACCCGGTGGGGGTGGTGTGCCGGTTGCTTGCTTTGGCAGCTGTTCAGGCGGCCATCATGTTGGAGGGTGAGGTTCGCCGGGGCGCCGATATGGCTTCTTTGTTGCCTGATATCACGTATTTGCGTAGACAGGCGATTGAGCTACGCGAGGTGCCAAACGATATGGCTGCTTTGGCTCCGGTGTTGCAGTGGTTTGGTATTGGCGTCACCGATGAGTGAGACGCCGCATTGGGAAAGTGTTTCGCCGTTTGAGTTTGTGCGTCTGATTCGTCATGGGCAGTCCAGCGGAGAGTTGAACCTTGATGAGGTGCTCGAAGTGTTGCGAGACGCTGAGTTGACCCCTGAGTTGGTGGCTGAGGTGACGATGACGTTGAAAAACGAAGGGATTGTGCTTAACGATGCGGTGGTTGATTTATCGGATGACGTTGAGGGGGCGGCACCAAAATTAAAGAAGCCGCCGCGGAAAAAAAGTAAAAAAATTAAGGGGCAACGGTCTAAGGGTAAGGGCCGCGAGAGTGCGGATTCCACACGACAGTATTTGCAAGAAATTAACGAAGTAGATTTGCTCACTAGGGAAGAAGAGGTGTCGTTGGCCACGGCGCTGCAAGAGGGTTTGGCGGCGGAATCTACGTTGACTGCTTTGGCGGCTGCTGATGCGTTGGGTGACCTTGACCGGGCGGAACTTTCGCGTTTGCGGCGTTGTCAGCGCCGGGGGGACCAGGCCCGTGACCGTATGACACGCGCTAATTTACGTTTGGTTGTTTCGGTGGCTAAGCGACATGCGGGGCGAGGTTTGCCGCTGTTGGATTTGGTCCAAGAAGGCAACATGGGTTTAATGCGGGCGGTAGAGAAGTTTGATGCCACTATGGGTTTTAAGTTTTCTACTTACGCGACGTGGTGGATTCGCCAAGGGGTGAATCGTGCTTTGGCTGATCAGGCCCGCACTATTCGTATTCCGGTGCACATGGTTGATGCGATGAATCGGGTGATTCGTGCGCAGCGAGATTTGACGCAAGAGTTGGAACGCAAACCAACGGTGGCGGAGATTGCTGACCGGGCGGCGGTGGATCCGGCTAAGGCAGAAGAGTTGCTGCGGCTAGATTACAGCCAACGTACTTTGTCGTTGGATATGCCGATGGGGGCGGAGGGCGAGATGACCTTGTCTGATGTGTTGGCCGATGAGGATGCTGATGGGCCAGATATTGCGGCGGCTCGACAAATGTTGGGCGAAGAGGTGGTGACGGCTCTCGATGGTTTGGATGACCGTGAAAAAGAAGTGGTGCATATGCGTTTTGGCTTAGACGGGGGGAATCCGAAAACGTTGGAGGAAGTAGCGAAGCATTTTAAGGTCACGCGGGAACGGGTGCGTCAGATCGAGACCCGTACTTTGGCTAAGTTGCGGCATCCGTTGCGGTCGCAAAATCTTCGTGACTATATAGAAGACAATTAGTTTCGGGTGGGTCGCCAACTGAGGCGTGATCCTAAGAGGTGTCCTGCGGGTGCGGTGCCGATCAGCAGGGAGAAAAACACGGTGAGCGGGTCGAGGTTTGCCCAGGCGATGAGGGTGTTGATTAGCACGAGGCGGCCGATGAGCAGGATTCCGTGGGCGAGTTGTACACCGATGAGCCGTCGGTAACGGTCGAGGGAGGTCCTGGCGGGGCGCCCGGCAAATGTCCAAAGGTCAAGCAAGGCGATGGTGAACAAAATGCCGGCTTCTCCAGCGATTAAAGCGGAGCGGGTGAGGTTCCACCCCAGGGTGTCAAAGAGCCAGAAAAAGATGGCCCCGTCAAGCAGTAGAGCCATGAGCGACACCATGAGGTAGCGGCCGAGGGCCTGGCTGCGTAGAGGCTGCACTCGTAGGCGCAGAAGGTGGCGCAGGTAGTCGAGGTAGTGGGTGGCTTTTACTTTTGAGCTGCCAGTTTCTCGTTCAAGGAAGTAGTAGGGCGTTTCTACCACTTGGTGTATGTCGCCGCGGGCGAGTACTTCGAGCAAGATTTTGTAGCCCACGGGTTGCAGGTCGCATCCGGCGATGGCTTGGCGTTTTACTACGAAGTAGCCGCTCATGGGGTCGGTGACTTGACCAACGGTGCCGGGGAGCAGTAAGGATCCGAGGGTTTGGGCGCCTTGGGAAAGTAGCCGTCTGCTGGCTGACCAGGTGGGTACGCCCCCGCCGGGGAGGTGTCGGCTGGCTACGGCAATGTCGGCTGGGCCGGTAAGCGAGGCCAC